>Ga0335078_10005985_pt1 | contig 18005 bp, 12 predicted proteins | sample Lox_Sample_32_FD_206711 | JGI IMG/M metagenome (GOLD analysis project Ga0335078, IMG submission 206711) | Soil microbial communities from Loxahatchee National Wildlife Refuge, Florida, United States - Lox_Sample_3.2 | ecosystem: Environmental > Terrestrial > Soil > Wetlands | place: USA... | reverse complement strand
CAGCAACATCGTCAGGTCTGGTGTGCCTGACGTGGTGGTGTGACTGGCCGTCCCGTGCGCTGGGTCGATTGGGTCGGCCCCGTCGCCCGCGTTGGCGTCTGGCTCGTGGCGAGCAGTTCGCAGGCTGCGAAGAGCGGCGCATAGTTCGGTGCGGGCTGCCTCGGCGTGCCGCAGGGTTTCGACGCGGGCCGCGGTGGTGCCTCGGTGGCTGTGGTCTAGGTCGGCGTGTTCCTTGACCGCCTGTTCGTGGTGCGACTTGGCTAGCGCGAGTTCCTTCTCCGCGGCAGCGACGCGGCTTGTGTGGTGCCCGACGGGGACGGTGCTGACCGGCTGCTCGCAGACCGGACATGGTCGCCCGGAGAGCAGGCGGGCACGCAAGGCGCCAGCCTCGTCGTCGAGGCGGGCACTGTCCAGCGCTGCGTTGGCGGCCTCGAGCACCTCGGCGGTGGCAGCGACCCCAGCCTCGGTGGTGGCAAGCGCGCGGGCAGCCTGGTCTCGGCCATCCCAGGCCGCCAGGTCGGCGGCCAAGCTGGCGGTCAGCGTCGCTGCGGTTCGCTGGCCAGTGTTGAGTGTGGCGTCGCTGGCGGCGGACTCCAGCGCTACCTGAGCAGTGCGATAGGCGCCGTCGGCAGCGTCTGTCTCGGCGTCGAGCTCGGCACGGCGTGCGCGAAGGCCGGTGAGCGCGGACGTGAGTTCAGCCAGGTCGTCAGGAACGATGACGGCGGCGAGCGCGGCATCCTGCTCGGTCGCCGCAGTCACAGCCTGCTGAGCTTGGGCTGCCGTGTCTGCAGCCCGCTCGGCGGCCTCTCGCAGCTGCTCAGCGTGTCGTGCGGCGGCCTCGGTTGCCTGCTTCGCATCACCGTGCGCCGTTGCAGCGGTGGCCACGTCGGCCTCGGCGGCTGGTAGATCGGTGCTGGTCTTGGCGAGGCCGTCCCACTGCTGGCGCAGCGTGAGGAGCTCGTGCCGGGGCCGGAAAGCCCTGACCTTGCCCGTGGCCTGGGTGTCTGCGGCTTCTGCCGCCTCTTGAACCTTGGTCGCCTCGGCGAGGCTGCTGGTCGCCTCGGCGAGGTCGGCGTCGAGGGCAGCAACGCCGGCGGGCATCTGTACAGCGGCTAGCGCTTGCTGCTCTGCGGTCAGTTCGCCGAGGCGGCCGTCGGCATCGGTAACGGCTTGGGTGGCCTGCCCAAGGCTGGGTAGCCCGGTGTCGGTAACCCAGGTCTGCAGCTGGCTGAGCTGGTCGGCGCGGCTGGTGAGGTCGGCCACCTGCTGCTCGGTCGCGTCCTCGTAGGAGGTGAGGGTTGTCTCGAGCGCTGCTGCTGCTGCGCGCTTCTCCCGGGCGCGGCTGTTGGCGCGCGACTGTAGCTCGTCGTACAGCTGGTGGCCGAGCAGGCTGGACAGGATGTCCTGCCGGTCGCTGGCTTTGGCGTGCAGGAATTCGGCGAATTCGCCCTGTGGCAGGGCGACACACGTTGTGAAGTGTTCGTAGGTGAGGCCAAGGAGGCCCTCGACCGCTTTGGTCACTTCGGAGTCGGCGGCGAGCACCTCGCCTTCGCCGTCGAGGTCATCGGGGTCGTGCAGCCGTTCCAGACGGGACGCGTGCATCGATACGCGAGGTGTCCTGCCGCCGCTGCGGCGCGCTTCGCGGGCGACGGCGTAACGCTGGCCGTCGGCGTCGAAGATGAGCCGGACGACGCCGCGGGTCGCGGTCGGCGCGAGAGCGGGGGTGATCACTCGCTGGTCGTTCCAGCGGGGCACAGTGCCGTATAGGGCGAAAGTGATCGCGTCGATGACGGTCGACTTTCCGGCGCCGGTCGCGCCGACGAGGGCGAAATATTCGGTATCGGCGAAGTCGAGGATGGTCTTGTCCCGGAACGACGCGAACCCGTCCATGTCCAGGCGTACGGGGCGCATCAGGCGCCAGTCCCGGTGGCGATCACGGCGTCGGCAGCGCTGGTGGCGGTGTCATGCAGCTCGTCGAACAGGGCCTGGACGCGGGGGTCGGCGACGCCTCGTTGCGCGCAGAAGTCGCTGAACAACTCGCTCGGCGACCGGTCGGGTTGTGGTACAGCGTCGCGGGTGCTGGCGGTCGCGGCGAACTCCGGGTCTATCCGGATCTCGAGCGCGTTGGGCAAGACCTCGAGGACGTCTTCGCGTATCCCGGCGCGCGTGGGTTCTGTGATGTAGACCCGCAGGAACGCGTCGCCAAATTCTTCGGCACGGCGGGCGAGGTCGGCGACAGTGCCGCGGACGGTTCGCAGGCGACGCCCGGTTGTGATGTGCAGGTCGGTTGTGCGGGCGGGGGAGTTCGGTGTCGCCTCGACGAGGACGACGACAGGAGTGTTGTCTTGCTCGCCGAAATCGACACAGATGGGGGAGCCGGAATAGGCGACAGGGCAGCTGGCGGGCAGTGTCTGGCGCCGGTGCAGGTGGCCGAGGGCGACGTAGTGCGGCTCGGTGCCGAACGCGGACGCCGGCACCCAGTACTCGAAGATGGTCTGGGCAGCGCGCTCTCCGCCGCCGTGGACAGCGCCGGAAACGGTGAGGTGCGCCATGACGATGTTCACCGCGTCGGTGGTGAATCCGCTTTTGAGGTGGGTGAGCAGCTCCCGGATCTGCTGGTCATAGCTGCTGGCGGCCTCGGCAGGGGTATGGGTGAGCAGGTCGGCGGCGCGGATCGCCCAGCGTTGCGACAAAAACGGCAGGACCGCGACATTGGCCGTTTCGCCGGTACTTCGGGCTGTGAAGGTGACGACGCCGCCGCGGTCGGCGGCTCGGGGCTGCCCGACCAGCGTGATCCCAGCATGCCCGGCGAGCGGCCGGTACGCGTCGAGCATGCCGGGTGAGTCGTGGTTGCCGGCCATGGCGATGACCCGTGCGCCGGTGCCGGCGAGTGCGAGCAGCGTCTTGATGAGGATGCGTTGCGCGTCGGCGCTGGGTGCGGCGGCGTCGTACAGGTCTCCGGCGATGAGGACGGCGTCGACCTGATGCTGTTCGGCGAGGCCGACGATCTCTGCTAGGACGGCTTCCTGCTCATCGAGTCGGCTGCTGCCTTTGAGGGTCTTGCCGATGTGCCAGTCGGAGGTGTGCAGGAACTTCACGATGACCCTCCCGGGGGGTCGGCCGCTGCTCGTGCTTCAGGTGGTGTTCAGTGAGGGGGCCGTTGCGCGTGTCGATGTGGGCCTGGCAGGCGGGGTCAAAATGGCGGCGGGTCGTCCTCGGCGGCGAAGGGGACACGTGACAGCAACTGTCCCGGCGGAGCCACCAGGCCGTTCGGCCGGGCCGTCTCCCCGGTGGGAGAGGCCACAGGGTCGGCTTCGCTCGCCCTCGTCGCCCAGGCAGGAAACGGGAAGTCGACCGCAAGTGGGACGGGGATCTCCGGCTGGGAGATGAACATGGTGCCGGGTTTGGCGATAGTGGCGCGCTGCCGCTGGCCGGTTGGCAGAAATCCGTACTCGGGCCGGGCTGCCTCAGCGGCGTCGAGGCGGCCCACGACCCGTACCGAGGAGTTGGCGATGATGCGCCGCTCGACCTCGCTCGCGGTCTGCTGCGCCCCGATCAGGATGATCCCGAGCGATCGGCCGCGCTCAGCGATGTCAAGCAGGACGTCCTTGATCGGGCTGGCCCCCTCGCGCGGTGCGTACTTGTTCAGCTCATCGATCATCGTGAACAGGAGGCTGCCCGGCCCGGCGGCATCCTTACGCGCTGTTTCTGCGGCCAGAACGACGCCGACGACGAACCGCTGAGCCCGTTCCGGGAGGTTATGCAAGTCGACGACAGTAACCTGCTGACCGTCGGTGGTGATCTCACGGCCGCGGACCGTGTCGGCCTGGCCGTGGGTCCCGGACGGGTCAGGCAGGTCGCCCCGGATCAGGCCGGTCAGTGCCCGCTGGCTGGACCGCAGCCGCCGCAGGAACGCGTTGACCGTGCCGGCGCCGATCGCGCCGCCGGCCCACCGAGCCATCGTTGCATCGTCCGTGAGCAGGTCTGTGATCCTGTCGACGAAATCCCCGTAGGTCCGGCACGTGACACCCTCGATGAGCACCGCGCCGTCGTCACCGGCCGGCTGAGCTTCCCGGGCCAGACGGCTGGTGACGTTGTTGACAACCATCGTGTACTGCTGCCGGTCGTCTTCGGCGTCGGCGAACACGTACGGAAGCAACTGCCGGGCACAAAACTCCTGCAGGGTCCACCAGAACGCCGTGACGCCACTGGTCCTCCCGGTGACATACGGTCGCCCGGTCCGGTCTCCCGGGGTGGGCGGGGCGTAGAACGTGACCGACGTGAACGGCTCGGCCGGAAGGCCGAGGCGGGCGTAGCCGCCGCGCAGAGCGTCGCCATCTGGATCGGCCAGCCGCCGGTTGGGCCGGTCGAGGAACAGCAGGTCCTCGCCCTTGACCGAGAAGATGAGCGCTTTCGCGTTGTGCGGGCCACGCAGCGCGTCGCCGCGGAACATGGCATGCAGCAGGAACAACGCGAACGACGTCTTCGTGGCGACCCCGGAGATGCCGGAGATGGAGACGTGGGCGCCGCGGCTTCCGTCAATGAAATCCATGTTGACGTAGACAATCGCGCCGTCGCGCCCAGCACCCACCGCGACCTTGCGGTCCATCCGGTCGAAGTACAGGGCCTGTGCGCGCTCGTCGCCAGCAGCCCTGCGCACAATCTCGCCGGGTCTCGGCGGGACGTAGAACTCCGGCTCAACCCGGGTCGTCGTGACCTCGGCGACTTCCTGCACCGCAGCTGGCAGAACACCATCCGATATCAGGAAGACGTCGCTGCCGAAACTGGCCCCCTCGTGCCGGGCGCTGACCTCAGTGACGATTCCAGAGGTCGTGACCAGGCCCCGGCCTGGCACGTCGCGGACCGTGACGACGATATCGTCGAGTTGAAGGTAGGAGCCGTTCTGCACGGCGACATGCCACAGCAGCGGAGTCGAATCCAGCAAGCCCTGCACCCTGCCGACGGCGTTTCCCGGCCCCTCGGCCGGGACATCTGTGGGCGCGATATCAGGTTCCATCGCGGTCTAGTTCCCCCTTGGCCGACTGTGACCGTCTGATATGAGCATCGGCTACCGGCACAAGATACTCCGGTCCGGCCACAATTTCGGAGCCCCGACGGTTTCGTGGCCTGTTGGTGCGAACGGCCGCGCTGACTTGCCTAATAGTGATCGGATCCGCCATGTGACCTGTGTTCCTTGCGGGGTTCAGGCTGGCAGGGCCGATCCTGGTAGCCATGTGCTGGGTGCTACAGCTCAGGAAGGCGAACACGGCGTAAACCGTCGCGTGGGGCGTGCGCGTCTTCTGTGTCAGTGCTTCGTGCTGACGTAGGCGGTGGCACGTCCGCAGCATTGCTGGAGTTGCAGCGCACGATCATGGGGGGGTGGGAATGGCGCTCGCCGTAATCCTCGCCATCATCCTGCTCTCGCTGTTCGCGGCCCGGTATGGCAAGGCAAGGTCGCGCTCCAGATCAGCTGGCCGGCGTTCCGACTCCAGGCCAGGGGCACATCGGCGCTCGCCGCCTCGGTCGCCGCCGCCCCGGCCGTCCGCGACAGCTCCTGCCGGTCACCAAGCGCGGAACTGGCCGGCGCCGGGTACTCCCGCATCGGGTGGACCGGTCGCTACGCCGCAGCCCCGGCCCGGACCTCCGTCCCCAGGGCCTGCAGCGCGATACACCCCAGGCCGCGAGCAGGCCAGGAGTCCGAGCCCTGGGCTACCGACCTCACCTGTGCCCTGGGTGCCGATGACGGCCATGCCAGCTCAGCAAGTGCCACCACATGGGCCCCGTATGAGAGCAAGCGGGTCGGCTCGTCCTATCCACAGCACCGGGCCAGGCGCAGACGGAGACCGGGCGTGGGTTCCGCCTGGGCAGCTTGTCCGGGTCGGCGGATGCCCTATCGCCGGTGGCTTGCTGTACGTCGGGCGCAAACTGATGGCGCCAAGAGGTGGCGTGCCAGATCCGGCGCTCATCGATCCGGGCCTGGGAGTCGACCACCGTGCACCGGACTACGCCGGTATCCACATGGGTTACTGGCCCTCGTACAGCATGATCGCGCCGGCCTGCCGGGCCGCCTATCTGCAATGGCTCGCTGACGGCCGGCATGCGCCGAATGCCTACATCGGCTACGTCTTCCTTTACTTCTATGGGCTAGAACGGCGCCTGCTCGTTGATGCGCAGTGGTCGGCGGCGGCCAGGACCGAGCGCGAGATGCTCGTGGCAGAAGTTCGGCGGCTCCTGGGGATCTACGGAACGAATGGCTCGTTCCGCAGCTACGCCCAGAGCCTTCTTGCTTTCCTAACGGCAGGCGATAGCGAACGGCGGTATCTGTCTCCTCCGCCTGCCCACGGGGACGACTGGGACGTACCGTTCGAGTTGCGCCTCGGCCTGGGGCAACTCGCTGCCGATGCCCGGCCGGTACCTGCTGACTGGGCGCTGGCCTGGGTGCGGCTGCACCCCGAGGTGTGGCTGCGCACACCTGCCACCCGCTGTCCCAGCGAGTTTGGTGAGGTATTCACACGCCGGTACCGGGATCGCTGCGGCGATGGACTGCTGCTGGACGCTGGCGGCGCCATCCTCGGCGAGCGGTATCAGCCGGCGAGTGCTGGGATCGCCGAGTCCCAGCTGCCATCAGGCCCTCGGGTGCCCGACGTCGCCAACCTCGCCGCTCCGCTGGCGCTACTTCGTGAAATAGCTGGCGAGACCTGCGACGATCTCGATGCCTACAGCCGGTACCTCGGTCGGCATCCTGACGGCGCCGGAACCGCCGCAGCGCTGGCGCTGCTACCGCCCGGGATCGAACGGCCAGCAGATGCCGCGACGCAAGCCCTGATCACCTGGGCCGACGGCAGACTTGGCGCCGCCGATCGCGTGCAGGTGGCTGCGGGTGAACTCCTGGCACGCTGGTCAGCCGCCTCGCCGGGGAACCGGCCTGGGAAATCCGACGCGGTCCTTCTGGCACGTGCCCTGGAACGGCACGGTCTCGGCCTGGAACCAGACGTGCGGTTCGGCGGCGCGGCACCAGCCAGCAACGCGCCTGCTGTCTTGTTCCGCCGCGCGCCCGAAATGGTCAGCGCCCCAAGCGACCGCTATGGCGCCGCCGCCACACTGATTCAGCTCGGCGCTGCCGTTGCCAGCGCAGATGGCCGCGTTGCCTCCGCTGAGCAGGACTTCCTCGAGCAACGAATTGTTACCGCGCTCGGCCTGGCCCAGGACGAGCGCCGTCGCTTGCGCGCTCATCTCATGCGGACGCTGGAGGCCCCACCGACACCCGCGGGGCTGCGCAAGCGCGCCAGCCTACTGCCGGAGAGCCAGCGGCAAAGCGCCGGCCAACTGCTAGTGGCCCTGGCCGCATCGGACGGCGACATCGCACCTCCTGAAATCGAATTGCTGGCCCGGCTGTTCGACCTGCTCGGCCTGGAACGGGCAGACGCCTACAGCCAGGTGCACGCGCTAACCGACGAGTCGCTGACGCGCATGCGCACGGCCGGGGCGCCCGCCGCAGGCTACGCCATTCCCCAGCAGCCACAGCCGGAGGCCCGCCGCAGCCGGGGGGGCGTCGTCCTGAATCAGGACCTGATCAGGGCTCGCCTAGCGGAATCCGCGCGGGCAGCTTCGTATCTCGCGGAGATCTTCACCGACGACGATACGGGCGTCTTCACTGCCGTATCGTCGGCCGATCAGGTAGCCGCAAGCGAGAACCAGCAGGCTGCCCGTCTTGACGCGGCGCATACCGCGCTTCTCGGCCGGCTCGCGACCCAGCCGAGTTGGACGCGCGACCACTTCGACCAAATAGCCGAGGACCTGGGCTTGCTGCCGAACGGTGCGCTGGAGGCCCTGAACGAAGCCGCCTTCGAGACGGTCGGAGAACCAGTCTGCGAGGGCAGCGACCCGATTGATATCAACAATGACGCCGTCAAGGAGATGCTGTCATGACCGATCCCGCGCCGGTGACGCCTTTGCGGCTGCGGCCGCGTGACCGCGACGCGATTGTTGGATCCCTGCGCGCGGGCGTTGTCCCGCGGCGCGGGTTCGCGCACATCCAGGTGGGCCGAGCTGACGAGGTCGCCGCCATCGGCTATGACCTCGACCGGGTCGCCGACGGTGGCTCGACGGTCCGTTTCGTTATCGGTGACTACGGCGCGGGAAAGACATTCTTCCTCAACCTGGCTGCGTCGATGGCAGCGGAGAAAAAGTTCGTCACAGCCGCCGCAGACCTCACTCCGGACCGCCGCCTGCACGCGACGGGCGGCCAGGCCCGCTTGCTGTATGCGGAACTGATGCACAATCTGTCGACCCGTTCCACGCCCGACGGCGGAGCGCTTCCCGGTGTAGTAGACCGGTTTGTCACCACTGCGCAGTCCCACGCTCGCAGAAACGGTGTCAGCGTCGGGTCCATCATCGCCAGCCGGCTAGAAGCTCTGTCACAGATGGTCGGCGGTTACGACTTCGCCCAGGTCATCGGGCAGTACTGGGCTGGATACGACAGCGGCAACGACCAGTTGATGGCGGATGCCACCCGCTGGCTCCGCGGCGAGTTCACCACGAAGACCGACGCCCGCAACGCCCTCGGCGTCCGGACCATCGTCAGCGACGCGACCGTCTATGACACCCTGAAGCTGATAGCCCGGTTCGTCCGCCTAGCCGGGTTCGCGGGACTCATCGTGTGCGTCGATGAGATGGTCAACCTGTACAAGCTCGCGAACACCGTCGCTCGCAACGGCAACTACGAGCAGGTGCTGCGCATCGTCAACGACTGTCTCCAGGGCCACGCCGCCGGCCTGGGCGTGCTGTTCGGTGGCACGCCAGAGCTGCTGATGGACACCAGGCGAGGCTTGTACAGCTACGATGCGCTCCGTAGCCGACTGGCAGAGAACAGCTTCGCGGTGGGGGGCCTCGCCGACTACACCGGACCGGTCCTGCGGCTCGCGAACCTTGAGCCAGAGGACATGTGGGTCCTGCTGGGCAAGCTCCGGCACGTCTACGCTGGCGGTGACCCCACGCACTACCTCGTCCCTGACGAGGCATTGTCTGCCTTCATGGACCACTGTGCACGCCGTATCGGGGACGCCTACTTCCGCACCCCGCGCACGACAGTCAAGGAATTCCTGAATTTCCTCGCCGTGCTCGAGCAGAACCCAGGCACCGACTGGCGCACGCTGATCGGCCAGATCGAGCTGGCTACCGAAACGAACCCTGACCTCGAACCGCTGCCCGAGGAGGCCGCCGCTCTCGCACCCGTAACAGCTTTGCGGCCTGGCCGCGATGGCGACGATGAGCTCAGCACTTTCCGCCTCTAACGGCCCGGCTGCCGCCAGCCAGGCCTTTGATCTCCTTACTGAGCCAGTCCGCCGCTGGGTTTACGACCAAGGATGGCTGACTCTCCGGGATGCGCAGGAGGTCGCCATCCCGGTACTGCTCGCGGACGCTGAGGATGTCGTCATCGCGGCTGCGACCGCGTCCGGGAAGACGGAAGCGGCTTTCCTGCCCATCTGCTCACGGCTGGACAGCGATCCGGCCGGTGTTCCCGGGGCCCGCGTCCTCTACGTGGCTCCCCTCAAGGCACTGATCAACGATCAGTATGACCGCCTCTCGGGGTTGTGTGAGCGCTTGGAGATCCCCGTTCATCGATGGCATGGCGACGTGCTCGCATCGAAGAAGTCGGCCTTCCTGAAGCACCCTGACGGAATCCTGCTCATCACGCCCGAATCGCTCGAAGCGCTGTTCGTCGTCCGCGGCTCAACAGTCGCCAGCTTGCTCACGCCCCTGCAATACGTGGTCGTGGACGAGTTGCATGCGTTCCTCGGGACAGAACGCGGCGCCCAGCTACGCAGCCTCCTGCACCGCGTGGAACTCGCCATCCGTCGCCGGGTTCCGCGAGTCGGCCTGTCGGCCACCCTCGGTGACATGAGCCTGGCCGCCGGCGCACTGCGGCCCGGCGAGCCACAGAACGTTCGCTGCATTGTGTCCAGCGCCGGGGGACAGGAACTGTCCGTGCAAGTCCGCGGCTACCTGGCCATGCCGCCTCCAAACGGTCAGTCCGACGACGACGCGGTCGATCAACGACAGATCGCGGAAGACCTGTTTAGGGTCCTGCGCGGCAAGACCAACCTCGCGTTCGCGAACTCCCGCGCCCATGTCGAGCTCTACGCGGCCCAGTTGCGTGACATGTGTGAGGCAGCAGGACTTCCTAATGAGTTCTTTCCCCACCATGGGAGTCTCTCCAGAGAACTGCGCGAAGACCTCGAGGCCGCGCTGAAGGATCACGGACGGCCCGCGACAGCCGTGGCCACGACAACCCTTGAAATGGGCATCGATATCGGCAGCGTTCACTCCGTCGCCCAGCTGGGAGCGCCGCCATCTGTGGCTGCTCTGCGCCAGCGCCTCGGCCGGTCCGGCCGACGTGGTGAGCCAGCCATTCTGCGGGCTTATGTGACCGAGCCGTCGGTTGACTCAAGAACCTCACTCGCTGACGAGCTGCGCGCAGAGCTAGTGCAAACCATCGCGATGCTGGAACTGTTGCTCGCCGGATGGTGCGAGCCACCCGACCAGGACGCATTGCACCTGTCCACGCTCATCCAGCAACTGCTATCAGCGATCGCGCAGCATGGCGGGCTGACCGCAGCCGCGGGCTACCGAGCGCTGTGCGGGCCGGGCAGCCCTTTTACCGCAGTGACACCGGCCCAATTTGGATCGCTGCTCCGAGATCTCGGTGCCAGAGAAGTCCTCACCCAGGCCGCCGACGGCACCCTGCTTCTCGGGCCGCTCGGCGAGCGCACGGTGAACCACTACAGCTTTTACGCAGCATTCACCACCGTCGAGGAGTACCGGCTGTTCACCGGCGGTCGGCCGCTGGGAACAGTGCCCGCCGATCTCACCCTCTACGCCGATGCGCTGCTGATCTTCGCCGGCCGACGTTGGAAAGTGACCGCCGTCGACCATAACCACAAGATCATCGAAGTGGTCCCAGCTCCGGGCGGCAGGCCACCACGGTTCAACGGCGGCATCGCAGGCGTGCATGACCGGGTGAGGGCAGAAATGCAATCAGTGCTCGCAGCAGACCAAGTCCCAGGCTATCTGTCCATCTTGGCGGCGGAGCTGCTCAGCGAAGCGCGAGCCGCCTACGCCCGTTACCAGCTCGCCGACCGCAGCATCCTCCAAGCGGGTCCGCATACGCTACTACTGCCCTGGACCGGCAGCAGGTCGGTCACGACCCTCACCGCCCAGCTTTCCGCCATGGGCTTGGACGCCAGCAATGACGGCCTGGTAGTCCACGTCGCGAGCATCGCTGCCAACCGTGTCAGAGAGTACCTTCAGTCCCTGGCCGCCGCAGGTCCAGCGGACGCCGTCGCGTTGGCGACAACTGTTGCCAATAAGGCAAGCGCCAAGTACGACGAGTGGATCGATGACGATCTTCTGGCTGTGGACTACGCTCGCCGCGCGCTCGATACCGACGGCGCCTGGCGGGCTGCGAAAGCCCTTTTGGCGAGCGCTCCGTAGCATCAGCATCCTGACCCAATGCCGCTCAACGTAAGTTGATCTTGGTTCGTCCCGGCGTGTCCTGCTGGGTTGATGCCAAGCACCATGACGGCCTTCGCGCTTGGGAGCCACCAGGGCGCCGGGCAATCGGCGACGACTCGCTGAAGGCCCAAGCTGAGAGAGGCGATGGCCGCCCCTGCCGGGCGATCCGAGGTGAGCCGCCCCGGGTTCGTTGGAGGCTACGATGCTTGCGCTTCCGGAATCATTGTAGTGTGGCTTTGGCTTATTAGCCAGGTGTTCTCATATTCTGATGGAGGGACATTCCCAGTTGCGGAGTGGAGCCTGTCGTTGTTGTACCAGGACACCCATTCCGCTGTCGCGACGGTCACGTGCCCGGCGTCTTGCCACGGGCCCTCGCGGTTGATGAGTTCTTTCTTGTACAGGGAATTCACCGCCTCTGCAGCGGCATTATCATAAGAATCGCCTTTGCTGCCGACTGACCGGACCGCGCCGATGTCTTCCAGCCGCTGGGTATAGCGGATGGAGGTGTATTGGGCACCACGGTCCGAATGATGAACAAGCTCACCGCCGATCTGGTCTGCCCGGGAGAAGATCGCCATCTCCAGGGCGTCCAGGGCCAGGCCGGCGCGCAGGTGGTCAGCGACCTGCCAGCCGACGATCTTGCGGGAGAACAGGTCGGTGACGAACGCTGCATACACAAACCCGCAGGCCGTGGGCACATAGGTGATGTCAGCGACCCACCGGCGGTTCGGCGCAGGCGCGGTGAAGTCCCGGTCCAGCAGGTCAGCGGGCCGTTCGCCGACGGCGCCGGGCACCGTGGTGCGAGGCTTTTTGCGCCTGGCCGCGGCCCCGGCGATGCCCAGCTCGCGCATCAGCCGCTCCACCGTGCACCGGGCCACTCCGGTGCCCTCGCGCCGCAGCTGCAGCCAGACTTTCCGTGCCCCATACACCCCGCGGCCTTTCTTCCGGTCTTCCCACACGCGCATGATCTGTTTCTTCAGCCACTCATTCCGGCGATCCGCGTGGCGAGGGCTCCCGCTCACGTTTCTTCGCCGCGTAATACGTGGAGACGGGGAATTCCAGGACCGCGCAGGCCGGTTCCACCCCGAACCGGTCACGATGTGAATCGATGAACCCGGCTAGCGCGGAAGTCTGGGGTCGAGTTCCCGGGCGAAATACGCACTCGCCGCCTTCAATATCTCATTCGCACGCCGCAGCTCACGGTTTTCCCGTTCCAGCTCGGCGATCCGCCGCGCATCCTCACTGCTGGTCCCCGGCCGCTGCCCGCTGTCCACCTCGGCCTGCCGGACCCACAACCGCAGCGTCTCCCGGTGAACGCCCAGCTGCCTGGCCACCCGGGCGACCTCACCCCGGCCCTTCCCCTCCCGGGCCTGGATCTCCAACACCATCTTCACCGCGCGCTCGCGCAGCTCCTCGGGGTACTTCCGCTGTGCTGGCATGGCTCCCATCCTCTCCAAGGATCAGAGCCTCCAAGATCACCGGGGCGGTCCAAGGTGTGGCTTGCCGTGTGGTACTGCAGAGCCCCACGAGTCACAGCTTCACGGTTGCTGCCACCCCGGCCCGATGGCGGAAGAAATGCTACGAATGTGAGACTGAGGTGTCCAAAGGACTCTGCGATCGTTGGGTGTACGCGTGCCTGCGGGCACGGGAAGACCTGCGCAAGTGTCCCGGGCATCCCTGCCAACCGTCTCGCACGACTCCGCCGCTTCTAGGCGGTGCGAAGCCCGGCTAGTTGCGCACTGTGTGGGATGCTGCCAATGTGCCCGTGCCGATGGATGATCGTCGTGTTGTCGTCCGCGGTGACCTGCCCGCCGCGATGGCTGATGCCTTCGCAAAGGTGCCCCTCGCGGCGTGGGACGCAGAGACTACCGGCCTTGACTGGCGCAGCGACCGCCTTGCGACGTGCCAGCTGTTCAGTGAACACGTCGGCGTGGTAGTCGTCAGTCTAGATAACAAGCCACCTTCCCGGCTGAAAGCGCTGCTTGAGGATCCGGCAGTGGAGAAGGTCTTCCATCACGCCCCTTTTGATCTCCGATTCATGGTTCACGCGTGGGGGGCGCAGCCGGTTTCGATTCGTTGCACCAAGGTCGCCTCAAAGCTGCTCAACCCGGATGCGCCGAACGAGGTACATACCCTTCAGCAGCTGTGCCTGCGCTACCTGGGCGTCAAGCTAGACAAGGGCGCTGTACGCACAAGTGACTGGCTGGCAGATGAGCTGACCGCCGAGCAGTTGGAGTACGCCGCTAGGGATGTCCTTTACCTTCCCGCGCTGCTGGATGCTCTGGAGAGCGAACTCTCTAGAGTCGGCCTGCGACCCCTCTATGACGCATGCTGCTCATTCCTGCCAGCCAGGGTCTCTCTTGAGCTTGGCGGTTACCCGGACGTATTTGCCTATTGAGCCGGGTCACTGGCGAGAGGGACCCATCGCTCCCCCGTGAAGAAGCGGAAGGTGCCGACGCGGGTCGCATGAAGCCGGGCTAGCACCCTGAGATGCCATGGAGCCTCGGGGCCGTTGACATGCTCGACCTTGACAGCCACCGAGGTCCGTTCAAGAAGTTCGTGCAGGTCCTCAAGAAGCAGATCCGGAACCCAGCCGAGCGGCACGGACAACCCGGTGACGACAACGGCCAGATCGTTGACCGGATTCTCCGGTTGGGGGACGAGCGCCAAGGGATCTGCAGGCCTGAGCTGGGCGAGCACATTCTCAAGCGCCTCATTGCTCACATGCACATCCCGGCCCTTGAGGATCATCGGCTCCAGTACGTGACGTGTCCCGTTCACCAAGAACAAGAAGGTCAGTTCGTCCCCAGAGACCTCGGGCTCAGGTAGCAGCTGAATCGAATCGCCTTGTCGGCGTCCTTGCGACCGAGCTATCTGCTCTAGAGGCCCCGCTTCCTCATCCAGGCCCAGCCGCGTCAGGTAGCGATGATAATCACGGCGCCGCGGATCCATCGCCCGCTGCGCGAACAACGGGAACAGGTCCGCGGAGTCGTAGCTGCGATGCAGGTCAGGGAAGCCCAGTAGAGGCTGGAAGTCCGTAACGTCCAGCGCGTGGCGGATGTAAGCAAACCGGTAGCTGTGCCCGTCGTAGGACAGGAAACCGACGGGGCTGATCAGCCGACTCTCAGGATGCTGCCAGGCGACGACTAGCCGCCTGGCAGTCTCTGCTGACCGGTGGGCAGGCCTGCCCTGAGCCGTCAGCATGTCAGGCGACGGCATCGAGAACTCTCCTCCGGTTAACCTCAAGCACGCTCATGGCAAACCTACGCGCAGGGTCCGACATTGTCGGTATTCGATCAAGGACGCGCCGTACCTCCTGCTCATCCACCTCGCGTAGCCGGCGCGGCCAGTACTCCCTGGCCGCGTCAGAGGCAATGGATAGGCCCTTCACGGCAAGGTCCACCAGAGTCCGCCGGGCCGGGCCGGGTCCAAGGTCAAAGCGGTCTGCGTAACCCCTCCCGCACCATGTCTTGATCGCGGCTTCGCCGGCCTCCAGCATCCTGCGGCACCGGTCATCAGGAACGTTGAACCCCAGACTGCTGGCGTGGTCGTACGAGCCACACACTCTCATCGGCGCCACAACGGACCCCATCTGCGGCCGGAGCACCGCCCAGTTGTTGTCATGCCTATCCGTATTCGCCACCCAGGCGTCAAGCACCAAGAAGCCAGCGAACACGTCGAAGCCGGAACCGTCGAACGGAAGGTCGCATCCATCCGGCGGCTGCGCACCCACGTCCGACAGCGCGGCCTTGATGTTCTCCAGAGAGTGGCCTGGATGCGCCCGGCCGCCCGTACGGTGCTCGTATCCCTCCGCTCCGCGGTCTTCCAGCAAGATCTGCCCGTGCTGCAACTCGTAGAACTTGGGACACAGATCAGCGCTGATCAAGCCCTGAGATTCGTCCAATGTGGCGAGTTCGATCCGTGCGCAGGGAACTCCAAGTAGCCCGGCCAGGTGGGCAACCGCCTTCTCTGCCCAGTCTTCTCCGTGCACGTGGTCATCTCGCACCCTGACGGCCTTGAAGAGCCACTTCTGCTCACCGTCGGGTTCCCGTAGCCAGTACTTCTCCTCAGAGCCGGACGTCTCATCTGCAATCACGTCCCAACTGCTGACATCCACAACCGGGAACTGATCTCTGAGCACCCACGCAGCCTACGGCCCTAGATGCCGACAAAGACGCACCTGCGTGCGAACTCCTCGGCACCGGGTGCGAGCAGGTGCTTGGTGGTGCAGCTGCCCGCGACATCTGGTCGTCCAGTAGCGCCCCGGCCGCCATAAGAGTCCGAGGCTGAGTGCGGCTACTCCATGGGCACTAAACTTGAGCTGTCGAGCTATCCTTGCTACTCCTAGGCCCTTAGGCTAAGCTGAGGGACATGGCGAGATACCTGGAGATCGCTGACAGCCTCCGCAGCCGGATCCAGTCGGGTGAGTTTCCGGAGGGAGCGAGGCTTCCGGGGATCAGCGCTCTGATGAAGGAATATCAAGTTCCGGGACTTAACACGATCCGGGCCGCTCAGCAGCTGCTGGTGGGCGAAGGCATGCTGGAAACCCGTCAGGGTGTGGGGGCCTTCGTCACCGCCGACCGACCTGTTGAGCTCCTCGACGTCGTCGAGGAGCTCACGCGCGTCCGCAACACACTGACAACAGTCATCACGGCCCTCCAGCCGCCGCGCAGAGCCGTGACACTCGACGTAGGCGACGAGGACGTCTACTTCGTGCTCACCGAGGCGCTGGCTGATTTCGCTAGGCGCGAGCGATATGCAGCGCAGGCCGGAAACGGAGACGCGGAGACGCGGGCTCGGTGGGCACAGGCGGCCGAAGCGGCACTGCAGGACATCGAGACATCGGCGTCAGGCCAGGCGTGAGACAGCGGGCCGTGCCGCTACATCGCGCGAATCCAGCACGGCGACAGCGGGGTTTGATGCCAGGTGACTGACGAGTTGATCAGCCGGACGACCCGAGGCTTGTTCCGCAGCCTGATGACCGGAACCACACTGGGGGAGATCGCCGCCGCTTTCGAGGACGAGGGCTTCGCCCCCAATCCAGACTGCACTTACGAGGACAGCAGCATCCGTCGGCAGAGCACGCAGGCCTACCTCGAGGCCGTCGACTGGAGCGACCCGCGGCGCGTCGGCTTGGCACTCCGAGTATTCGGGCGTCTGCTGCATGGCTACGACGCGCAATACACCGAGCAGTTCCGACATTCGCTGCGGCGGGACGGCTACGTGACCGACCCTGATACCGGCCAAATCACACCAGCCGGACCGCAGTTCTCGACAGCATCGCTGGCCGCGCTGAATGACCCAAGCGCCATCAGGGAGCAACTCGACCGGATCCAGCGTGCCATCGCCGACGATCCGGCCCTGGCTGTCAGCAGCGCCAAGGAGCTCATCGAGAGCACTGCCAAGGTTGTACTGGTTGAGCGCGGCATGACGGTAAGCAAGAGGGTCGATTTGCCGGAACTGGTGCGCCAGGCCCAGCAGGCACTGTCTCTGCACCCATCGTCAGTGGTGCCCGGCCCGGACGGCACTGACGCGGTCAAGCGCATCCTGGGCGGCGTTTCCACCATCGCGGCGGGCCTCGCCGAGCTACGCAACCGCGGCTACGGTACCGGCCACGGACCCGCTGGAGCACGTGTCGGCCTACGCGCCCGGCACGCCCACCTCGCGGTCAATGCCGCCTTCACCTGGTGCCAGCTCATGCTCGATACGCTCGCCGACCCTGAGGCGCCGTGGCGCAAGCAACCGCACTGACGCTGAACCCGGGCACGACCAAACCCAGCCCGGGCGCATGGCTAGCGGTCGAATGGCGCACGTCGCTGCGCGACGGGCATGTGCTAGACGCGACCAACCAGCCCCTTACCACGTCTTGGCCGACGTGCTGGCCGCGGACGGCTACCAGAGAGCCTTACCTGCAACGCCGCGGCGAATGACCAGACTCCCAGAAGAAATGCCACGAAGCTGAGACTCAATGTGGTGCGGCCACCCGTGAGACAATCGAGAATCCGCAGGTCACAGAAGATCAACATGTCATGCGAGATGAGACCCTACACATCTGTAGGGTCTCATTTTCAGCTGCACTTTCTCACGGACGGCTGCACCTTGGCTGCACTTGTGCAGATTGATTGAGACACGCCGCTTGAGTTCTAGGTTCTCATCGTAAATGTGCCGGTGCTGGAGGCTGCCGGGCGGTCGGGCACGCGGGTCGTCTCTGCCCGCCGTACTGCAAGGGAACGTTCAGGACCGCGGGCGCGCAGTTGGAGCCCGGAATCCGTACTTATGGGCTGCTCGCTGTGCCCGGACTCGCTGCCCCCTCATCTGCATCTGCGCGAACTGCTCGCTTACCCCGTACGTCGCCGCGACGCGTGCGTCCAGCAGTTCGCCTGGGCCACGCCCATCAGCATCGCCTCGGTCATCTCCCGGAACGTCTGCCGCGTCTCGCGGCGCGGGAAGCATCCCGCCACCAGGCCTGCCATCTCCCCGAAGCCGTCCAG
>Ga0335078_10005984_pt1 | contig 18006 bp, 10 predicted proteins | sample Lox_Sample_32_FD_206711 | JGI IMG/M metagenome (GOLD analysis project Ga0335078, IMG submission 206711) | Soil microbial communities from Loxahatchee National Wildlife Refuge, Florida, United States - Lox_Sample_3.2 | ecosystem: Environmental > Terrestrial > Soil > Wetlands | place: USA... | reverse complement strand
ACATTCAGCTTGCTGGGCGGCGCCGCATTCGACCAAGCCGGTGATCTGTACGTGAGCGACGCCTTTGCAAACAACATTCGCAAGATCTCCGCGAGCGGCGTCGTGAGCACGGTAGCCGGCAATGGCCAGAGCGGTTATAGCGGAGATGGAGGACCAGCGCTTCAGGCCGCTATCACTCGTCCTGGCCCGGTCTCTGTCAGTCCTGACGGCGCCGTCTACGTGATCACTGGTGACAGTCGCGTTCGCAAGATCACGCCCGATGGCATCATTCACTTAGTGGCAGGTATCGGAGTTGGAAGCGGCCTGGTACGCGATCAGGGCGACGGCGGACCGGCCGTCGATGCGACTTTGAATGAGCCCGGTGGGGTCGCCTTCGATCACAGCGGCAACGTCTACATTGCAGATACTTCCAACGCGCGTATTCGCAAGATCGACTCGAACGGCATCATCACCACCATCGGCCCAACTGGCCAGCAGGGTGTCGACTACTACAACTCCGTTGCAGTAGATCCGCAGGGGAACATCTTTGTCGCCTGGACTCATGCGCCTCCCCCTACCGTAGAGTCCACAGTGAATCGGCTGAATCCAGACGGCACCTTCACACGCGTCGCTGGCACCGGCAACGCTTGCAACACCACCACTAACAACTTCACATTTGACGGTGTTCCCGCGCTTCAGACGCCGTTGTGCGCGGTGACATCCATGACGATGGGGCCGAATGGCGTCCTCTATCTGTCCGAGGGTTTCTACTCGCTCGTCCTCGCGCTGCCCGGCGACGGAACCCTCCGGCGCGCTACTGGAAATACTGCGGCGCAAAACCTCGGCGACGGTGGTCCTGCACTTGAAGCCAGCCTGCACGGAACCGGAGGTTTCTCGCCCCTGGCCGTGGCCTTCGATTCGGCGGGCAACCTGTATGTCCCGATTCCTGGGTTCAACCTGATCCGGATGGTGACCTCCACGCCTTACGCTCCAACGCTTTCTCCGGCTTTCGTCGGAGCCGGTGGATCGCTTAGCGAATCCGTCGCCATATCGGCAAATTTCGCAGAGCCGTTTCCCTTCGTGCTTCATGTGAGCACCAACGACGGCGGCTCCTGGCTTACAACGAATCGCAGCAATGGACTCACTGGCGAATCATTCCTCGTCAACATCAACACGAAGGGTCTCGGATCCGGGTTTTATCACGGAACCGTCTCGGTAATCGTCTACGTGCCCGTTGGCGACGGAACGGTAGAAGTGGACCTTCCTGTTACGCTAACCATCTAGCGATGAACTTAGCGGTGAATCCTCCTGTGTTGCCGATGCTGTCGAAGAGAATCTCCGCGTTGCCGTCGGAAGGCAACTGGATATTCGAGCCGAAGTGGGATGGGTTCCGGGCGCTGATCTTCCGCGACGGTGATGAAATCCTGATCCAGAGCCGCGATGAAAAACCGCTGAACCGCTATTTCCCTGAGTTGCTCGATCCGTTGCGCGCGCAATTGCCGACACAGTGCGTGCTCGACGGTGAGGTCGTCATTGCGCAGCATGGCCGCCTGGATTTCGACGCCTTGCAGCTTCGCCTGCATCCGGCTGCCTCGCGCGTAAAGATGCTCGCCGAACGAAGCCCGGCCTCGGTGGTGTTCTTCGATCTGCTGTGCTTGGGCAGCCGCGACCTGCGCGGCGAGCCTTTCGAGAACCGGCGGCGCGAACTGGAATCCGTTCTTTCCGAATCCGGGCCGCCGGTCCACTTGACCCCAGCCACGCGCGACTTGAAAATCGCCTCGGATTGGTTCGCCCGCTTCGAGGGGGCGGGTCTCGACGGCGTCATGGCCAAGACCACAGCCAGCTTGTATGAGCCGGACAAGCGCGTCATGTTCAAGGTGAAACACGAACGCGACTGCGATTGCGTGGTGGCCGGTTTTCGCTGGCACAAGGGCGACCGCACATTAGTTGGATCGCTGCTGCTCGGGTTGTTCGACGACGAGGGGGCCCTTCAGCATGTCGGAGTGTGCGCCAGCTTCACCCAGGAAAAGCGGCGCGAGTTGGTTGACTTCCTCGCGCCCTATCGCCAGAATGCGCTCCGCGACCATCCCTGGCGCGGATGGGCGGAGCATGCTGGCGAGAATGGCGAGCCGCGGCGTATGCCGGGCGGACAGAGCCGCTGGAGCCAAGGCAAAGACCTGTCGTGGGAGCCGCTGCGTCCGGAGCTGGTCGTTGAAGTCGCCTATGAACATATGCAAGGCGGCCGCTTCCGCCACATGGCTCAGTTTCGACGCTGGCGTACCGACAAGAAACCGTCTGAGTGCACCTATGCGCAGCTCGAAGTCGTAGCGCCGCAGGAATTGATGGCAATCTTCGGTTAGCTTATCTGGCCCGATAACGGCTTAGGCGCAGCAGGCGTGTACACTCTCCAAAGACCCCAGCCGAATGCAGACAGCAACCCGAACACGAGGATCCCCAGAAGTACCTTCGATATGCCGAGTAGCGCGGCCTTGAGAATCCAGAAATCAGGTTTCACCAAATTGACGCCGTTCTCGAAAGACATGAGATACTGCCGGTCTCGATCGTCTGCCGGATCGCCGCCCGGCGGCAAGAATAATTTCGGAACATCCACGGCAACCTTTAAGAGTGGCTTGCCGACCCACAATTCCTGTCCGCGTCCCTGTTCCCTCGCTTCCCTTCTCAAGTTGTAGTAGCGCGCAAAAGGATACGGCGACGTGGCCAAGGCAATCGCGAAGCTACAGACGATGAGCGCCACGGTCGCCCGCCATAGCATTGTCTTCCGAAGCTCAGGTTTCTGGTCGAACAGAACCGCTAACGGCGCCACTAGGAACGGAATGGTAGGGAGCAGGAGTCGCGGGCCAAAACTCAGCCCGCCGCGCCATCCTGCGTACTTGGCGAAGAACGCGTAGTTCGTAAACACGATGCCCAGCACCAGAATGGCTTCCCTCCTGTGCTGGCGCCAGATGAACCGCCAGAGGAACGGCAAAGCAATCAGCCAGGGAACAAAGATCAAAAGCCCGACCTCGCCATTAAAGAGCAAATCACGCATGCCGCGCAGTATCGGATTTGCGAACAGCTCGGTGACGGATTGAAATTGCAGGTGATACCCGGTCTTGAAGACGCTCCCGAACCGGGCCATGTTCGACCATGCGATCAAAGCCACGAACACGCCTGCGGAACTTCCGAACCATAACAGGTTCGTCATCGTTCTCTTGGCCGTCGCGCCTCGGGATTTCCAAGTTAACAGCGCGTAGATCAAAATGGCCGGGCCGAGCACAAGACCGTATACCCGGCAGGCGAAAGCAAACCCCAGACACGCGCCCGCTCCCAGCAGCAGCGCGGGCCGATCCGCTCGCGCCAGCAAATAACAGCAGCCGAGCAGACCGATAGAAAAGTTCGGCTCGGAACAGAACGCTTTCGTCGCGTGATACCACAAAGGGGTGGCGAACGCCAGGATCAGCGCCGCCGTGGCGGACGCGGTCCACGAGATTCCTATCTGACAGAGCCACAGCGCGAGCAGCACGGAAACCAACGCCGATAGCACGCCGTGCCAAAGAACCACCGTGAGACCCGTCATGAAGCGCTCGTCGCGATGCATTGCCCTCGCTAGTGCCACCCCAGCGACGTACGGTGGGACCATGAGTATCGAAGTCGCCAGCCCGTATCCGGCGTAGTTATGTCCATCGACGCCGGGCACGCAATCGTTCCCTCGCGTCTCAGGAACGCAAGGGTCGGTACTGAAATTTCCGTGCGTCACAATGGACCGGCTCACGGCGTACATCGACAATCCGTCGGTGCTGGCGATGCGCCCCGACGAAGTCAGCACATACATCGCGGCAACGGCCAGCCACAGCGCTACCCACCGCAAGGGTTCCAAATGCGCCGGAGAGTTGGTTCTTGGAATAGCCGGTCCGAACTCCACGTGAGACCTAGGACTGTAGCATAGCCGAGGCGGCCGGTGTTCCCGGACACGCCTGTTCCCGAAAAGCCTTTCGTAGCGCAGCAATTCACCTCGGATCCGTCGAACTGAGCCTCGCTATCGGGCATCCTGGTCCACCTCATTGAATCCCGGCGCAGGGTCGCCAGATGGTGTGCTGCCGCGCAACGGTCTAAGCTTGATCCCGCCTCCCGGTCGAGAGCCTTACCCGCCTGGATGCCCTATGCCGGCGAGGCGGGACGTCGTGTTCTAAACCGTACTGGGCCGCCCGCTGGAATTGCATGGCACACGGCTGGATGGCTATAATCAAGTCCAATGCGATTCGGCTCGGAGCCGAACAGCATCGCTCTAAAGCCACGTTTTTGCATAAACTTACGGATCTGTTTCAACTCCAGTGGAGGTAGACTTTGCTAAAGGCACCAACATGCGGCCTGGACTACTTCGATCTCATTAAGAAGAGCAAGAACCGCGATTTTTCCAGCTGTTCGGACACTCTGCGCTTAGCTATAATCGGCGATTCCGCCACCCAACAACTGGCCTCTCTGCTCACCGTCCTTTTCCGGGAGCAAGGCATCCGGCTGGAGGTCTTCGAGGGGCCGTTCGATGCAATCGAGCTTCAGGTTCACAACCCCAACTCCGAGCTGTATCGGTTCGCCGCGGACGCGATCCTGATACTGAACGTCACACAAGCTCTGCGGAACCGCTACTACCGCCGCCCCGGTTCGGGCGTCGAGTTCTTACGGGATGAACTGAATCGAATCGCGAGTGTCTGGGATGTCATCCGCGAGCGCTGCCCCGCGCCCATCATCCAAAGTAACTTCGTCCCGCCAGTGGAGCGTATCTTCGGAAATTTCGACCATAAGGTCGCGGACTCTCTTTACGCTGTAGTCTCGGCGCTCAACGTTGCCATCGCGGATGCGGCACGCAGCCGTGCGCACGTTTTCATAAACGACGTGGAGTCCATCGCATCGTACGTCGGGTGGGGTTCATGGAACGATAACCGCTTCTGGAACATGTACAAGGTGTTCTGCGCGCTCGAGCATCTACCTTTGGTCGCGCAGAATATCGTCGATGTGACTCTTTCGGTGCGCGGCCGCGCGGTGAAGTGCGTCGTGCTCGACTTGGACAACACGCTTTGGGGAGGCGTGATCGGCGACGACGGCGTGGAAGGGATCGCGCTGAGCGCACATGGCGATGGCGAAAGCTTTTACGAATTTCAGTTGTTCCTCAAGGAGATCCAGAAGCGCGGCATCCTGCTCGCGGTTTGCAGCAAGAACAATCTCGAGAACGCTCTCAAGCCCTTTCTGGAACATAAAGACATGGCGCTGCGCCGCGAAGACATTACTGTCTTCGTAGCGAACTGGGAAAACAAAGCCGATAACATCAAGAGGATTCGCGAAACACTGAACATCGGGTTCGATTCGATGGTTTTCCTGGACGATAACCCGTTCGAACGGAATTTGGTGCGCACCATTCTTCCCGACGTGATCGTTCCGGAACTTCCCGAGGAGCCGGCAGACTACGTGGGAGCGATCTCGAAGCTGAATCTCTTCGAGACCAGCGCATTTTCCGCTGAGGATACCAAACGGACAGAACTGTACCGCCAGAGAGCGGAGCGGATGGAAGCGCAAAGTTCCTACGGAAGCATCGAAGAATATCTGCAATCACTCGATACACAAATTACGGTTGGGCGTTTCGTGCCCCGGCACATTCCGCGCATCGCGCAGTTGTTCCAGCGTAGTAATCAGTTCAACCTGACCACTCGGCGCCGCAGCCAGGCCGAGTGCGAAGAGTTCATGCAGGATCCATCCTGTTACCCGATTTATGCGGAGCTGAAGGACCGGCTGGGCGACCATGGGCTGATCTCGATCGTGGTGGGCCGTCATGAGGACGACCGCCTGCTCCTCTCCGACTGGCTGATGAGCTGCCGCGTGCTGACGCGCGGCGTCGAGCAATTCGTGATGAACCACATCGTCGAGTACGCCGCGCGGCACAATTACGGTTGGATCGACGCCGAATATCGTCCCTCGGCCAAAAACGCGATGGTCAAGGATTTCTACGCGCAGTTCGGTTTCGTCAAGCTGGCGGATCCGGGCGATGGTAACGCGAAATGGCGGCTCGAAGTTGCGGCGTACAAGCCAGCCACGGTGTTTATGCGAAGCCTGGAAGCGGAGGCTGTGGCGCCGGCGACGGTCTAAGGCGTCTGGAACGACAAATGGAAGAACAACAACTGCGCACCAAGATGCTGGAGACTTTCCGGGACGTTTTCGGCAATCCCGACCTGCTGGTTCAGGACTCAACGACCGCCGACGATGTAGAAGGATGGGATTCCCTCACGCACATCGATCTGATCGTGGCTCTGGAGCGGGCATTCCGCATCAAGTTCACCACGGGTGAAGTGGGGAAACTAGCCAATGTGGGCGACCTGGTGAGCCTGATTAAGAGCAAGACAGGCTGATAGGCGCACTTGCTGTGAATTTCCTGTCGGTTCAGTTTGCGCTCTTCCTCGCGATTGTCGTACCGGGCTATTACTTGTGCGCGTCCCGGCGGCGGCCGCTCTTCCTCTTGCTGGCGTCCTACGCGTTCTATATTCTTTCGAGTCCGCTGGCAGCGATTGGGATCTTCCTGGCAACCGCCTTCACATTTTGGATGGGCGCTGTGATCGAGGCGGGCCAGAACGAGCCCGCTGGAAATGCGAGCCGCGCCCCGATGCTTGCAGCGGTAACGCTGCTGGTGCTGTATTTGAGTTTTTTCAAGACACTGGCGCCGCTCGCGCGGGCGCTGAACGTCGACTCCGCGTCCGAGGGATGGGCCGGAGTTCTGGCGAGAAATGCGCTTTTGCCGCTGGGGATTTCTTACTACACGTTCAAACTCATTAGCTATCTTGTGGACGTTTACTGGAAGAAGATTCCGGCCGAGCGCAGTTTCATCGCTTTCGCCGCGTACGCCGCGTTTTTCCCACAGATCGTAGCGGGGCCGATCCAGCGCAGCGGCGACTTTCTCGAGCAGGTTCACAAACTATCGCCCTCCACCGAAATGTTCAGGAGCGGTTTGAGGCGAATGCTCATTGGTTGTTTCAAAAAAGCCGTAGTGGCAGATAATCTCGGGCGTCTCATGGATGCCGCCTATGCGGCCCCCGGAGCGGCGCACCCATCCACCTTGCTGGCTTTCTATCTTTTCCCGCTGCAGCTTTATGCCGATTTTTCCGCGTTAACCGATATTGCGGTGGGCACGGCGCGGCTGTTCGGCATTCAATCGCCCGAGAATTTCTACGAACCGTTTCTCGCAACCAGCATCAGCCAATACTGGCGCAGATGGCACATGTCACTGACCACCTGGCTCACGGATTACGTTTTCCTGCCGTTGCGTATGGCCACACGCAGCGCCGGAAACTGGGGGCTGGCGTTCAGCCTGATGACCAATATGATCCTGATCGGACTCTGGCACTCGCTGAGCTGGACCTTTTTCGTTTTCGGAGTGTTGCATGGCTTCTTCCTAATCGTAGACGCGCTCACTTCCAAGCGCCGCTCGAAGTTCTTCAAGACGCACACGGGATGGGATCGCGCGGCCACCTGGGTGGGACCGGTGTTCACGTTTCATTTGGTCGCCCTAGCCATGGTCTTCGTGCGTGCGGCGTCTCTGGGTCAGGCCTGGGATGTGCTTTCGAGGTTGCGTCTATTGCGGATTGAGGACACTGGAATCGGCGAAAACGAAACCCTGTACGCCCTGGCAGGCTTGACGCTGTGGTTCCTCGCCTGGGTCTCGCTGAAGCTGAAACAGCGCACATGGAGTACGTTTACGGTCCCGGCCTGGGGGCGGTGGGCCTTCTATTATGCCGTCATCGCAGTGATTGTGAAATATGGCCACAACGCAGAAGGCTTTATCTACTTCAAATTCTGAGTCGCCCCTTCGTCTAGCGGCACGCTGCGGCCTTTTCTTCGCGCCGCTGGCAGCGTTGTTGGGTTTCGCGGCAGTGACCCTCTATGTTGCCGGCGAGCTGATGCCGCCCCGCGACCTGGTCAGCCGCCAGGCCGTCTCGCCGGCCATTTACTACCCGATCTACCAACCGAAGTCTCCCTATCCGAGCTATAAGATCGAGGCCGTAACGCAGCGCCGCCCAGAAGTACTGATCCTCGGAGATTCCCGCGGTTTTTCGATTCGCAGCGAGTTCGCGCTGGCGCCCGAGAAGTTCTACAACGCAACGTTAATTGGCGCCAACGAGATCGGCACCGTCCGCGCCTTCCTCGAACATTTGCCACAACGGCAGTTACCGCGGCAGGCGATTCTGGTAATCGATCCATGGTGGTTCCGGCAGGGCGCCAAGATTCACCCGGTCGATGATTATTTCGACCCGGCGTCGCGCATGGAGGTGTTCAACTTTGCCTGGCGCAACGGAATATATTGGGGTTTACTGCACTCGTTGTTTTCGCAGCCCGCCGAGTATATCGGTGTCAATGCGACACTGCAACACGCGGGCTTTCGAGCCGATGGCAGCTTCCGCGCCGGGTTGCGATGGCTGGCGCTCGATCCGAATTCCCAATCGCTCGCGCTGAAAGGTGAAATGGACAAGGTGGATCAGTGGTCGCGATCCGGACATGCGGGAATGTCCGCTGACGCCGTCGACGAGATCCGTCGGCTGCTCTCCTTTTGTAAGACGCACCATGTGCGCCTCATCGCATACTTGACCGCGCTTCATCCCACGCTATACCAGGCCGCGCGCCAGGATCGGCGCTTGGACTACTTCTGGGATTTGAAACGTGTATTGAATCCTTTATTTCAGGAAAACGGGGCACGTTTTTTTGAGTTTCAGGACCCGTCCGTGGCAAACTGCGGCGCGCCCGAATATCTGGACATACTGCATGAGTCGGAGGTGTGCACTGTAAGGGTCCTCCGCGCGATGGCGCAGCGGGATCCGAGCGTCGCGGAAATCTTCAAAGTCCAGAAGTTCGAGGCCCTCTTGGACCATCGGGCGTCGGACTGGCAACTTGGATTCTGATCAGCTCATGCCAAAGCGTTTTCAGAATGACGGCGCTCAGGCTCACCAACCCGCGTAGCCCGCCCCGACGCGCGCGACGGCGGACCAGTCCAGCTCCCGCTCGAGACGCAGTCTTGTCACCTTCTTAAGTTGATCTAGTCGGGGCAGCTGTCGCATCTTCGCGACCTGCGTGGCGGGCTCATTGCGGTGGCGGGATGAATTGGCGCAGCTCCGTTTGCGGATTGCCTTCCTTCAGCCGCCTTAGCAATACCGTTTTCTCGCGGTATTCGTCGAGAAACGAGTACGGAATCTTGACTCGTGCGCCCATGAAAGGGTCCCACAGCGCCTTGGGAATTTGAAGGAGTCCCAGAAAGAACAGCCGGCCGTGCCCAGCCCGCGTCTCGGCCTTCGCTCGATCCAACCATTCGGTCGCCTCTGCGACATTGGAAGCGGGCAACAAGAGCTTAATTCGGCCATTTCCCCAGAACGAATACCACAAAGTGGAAGTCTCGTCGAAATCCAAAACGATCCTATCTCCCGGGGCGACGATTTGCGCAACCGCCGCTGCATCGTCCAAATAGGGCGTTGGGTTAGTGTGCTCTCGGATGACTTCAGGCAGATTGCGGACCGCCTCAACAGCCAGGCAAATCAGTAGACACGTCGTGAGTGCCCATTGAGCACGCGCCGGGAGCGAGCGCAGGCCCCAAGGGACGGCAACAGCGATAGCTAAGCATGCTTGTGGGAACAACCACATCTTGGGAGTGTTGGGACCCCAGGCCCACAGCGGAATCGTGATGAAAACGCAGATTGCCAGAATCATCAGGATTTGAATACCCGGCAGCGGCCGTCCAATCCGGCGCCAGGCTTGAAACGTAAGCACTCCGATTGCTCCAGCCAGACCGAACCCGGCGATCACCGCCGCCAACCAAGGCAATCGGTGCGAGTGATGGATCAGCCCGCGAACTCCGGAATAGTCGTCCGGGACCGCGCGGAACAGCCATTGGAGCAGTCCAAACAAGGTGTTGATGGCTTTGCTAGGGATCATGGCCCAGCCGGTGTAAACGCTGGGCTCGCCCCCCGATTCGAGAAATCGCGAGGGCATCTTCGCCAACGGCACGCCTTGACTGGCATAGGCCCAACCATAAATGATCATGACGCCGAGAGCGCTTCCGGCGGCGGTAGCCGCAAGCCCTCGAACTGGAGCCACGGGTTTCGCGGATTCCGAAACTGGCCAATAGAAACAAAAGAGAATCGCGGCGCCAACCACCATTCCGGCCGCTTCATAGGACGCCAAAGCCAGCGACATAAGAAATCCAGCCGCGAACATGAGACTCATCCGCGAGTACCGCCGTCCCAATGCGAGCAGCACCAGCGAGAGGAGCGCGAAAAAGACGCCCGCCGGCGGTTCATTGGAAGTGGTCCCTTGCAACGTAGTGGCGCTCGAAAGGCCGAATAATAAGCTCCCCAGGAGAGCCGCCCGCACGCCTGCCACGGACGCAATCAGATAGCACACGCAGCCGATCGATAGCGCGCAGGCGACGCTGTTCAGCGCCTGGCTGATGCGCAGGTATTGGAATGGATCCTGCGCGCGATTTCCCACTAACTGATTCAGATTGGCCCATTGTTCCACTATGAACGGGTACAGCATGTGGTTGTTGCCGTGAAATTGCCGCCCGTTGAAGAAAACATTCAAACATCGTGTGGCGCCATCCACCGACGAGTAGTGATTGGTGCGGAACGCAAGAAAAAGCAAAACAAAACCTGCGCTGAGCGCAACCGCTAACGCCGCGGCGGTAGCTTGAGAAGTGGAGCTTTTCATGTAGCTATCGTCTATCGACCAGTTATGATCGCACGTGCCAAACAATTGTTCAAAAGATTCGATCCGACAATGACGCGTTGGAATCTCCCGGTTCGGCTGCCAGCAAGCGTAGTACGAATAGTACAAAGCTCAATGCGTACTTGGTACGGAGTGGTGTAAACTACACGTTACTAGCCACATTAGAACTCGTTCATCAAGGACGAGTCCAAGGACGCTGCGATCTCATGCTGAAGCTCACTTACGGCTGGCTTGCTCGGGTTACAAGACAAACGCATGGCGAAATCTTCCCGAAGATCGACATCTTCGCAAGAACACAGTGGATGGCGCTAACGCGTCTGAGTTCTTGCTTTCCGCTTCGCATTTGGGGTCGCAGCCCTGCTTAAAACGTTCATAGCGAGTTCCTCCCCCTTTGTCTTGGGTTTCTGGAACGCTTCATTGCGAGGAAGCGCGCGAGGTCGCGGCGTTCGATGTTGGGGTGACAGCCCGATTCTCATGAAGTCTTAGACGCAGCCCAGGTCGGCTGCAGGCCGTACTCGACGATCGATTTTCGGCTCCATCCGGGCACGCAATTTGCCCGTTCGCGGTCCAGCTTTCGTTGGACCTTTAGTAAGACTAAGTACTTTACTCAGTGTTTGTTAGAGAGCTCGATCCCTGAGCCGGGGAAGAGTGGTACCCGGCGCAGGCAGATGATGGAAATGCACTACGTAGATCTCTAAGGATCAATTAGGGTGAACCGATGATGGTAAGAAATCCCCGCAGGTACTACTTTATTCGTACGGACCAAACAGTATGCCTGCCAGATTCAGAGTACTAGCGCTCTTAACGTGTTTTCTTTTCTTGAGTTTCGCCTTTGCGAACGCCGCGAATGTCGCGGTGTATCCCGCATCGGCTACCCTTTCACCGGGACAATCCCTCTCATTTAGCGCCGCCGTAGTAGGTGGGGCGAACATGGGAGTAGTCTGGTCCATGTCGCCAGCCGTTGGTAAGATGAACAACGGTTTCTACACCGCTCCCGCAACGATTTCTTCTCCGCAAACGGTAGTTCTAACGGCCGCCAGTTTGGGCAACGCAGGCATAACTGGCACGGCGGTAATCTCGCTGATGCCCATCACGGCCGCCCCAGCTCCGATTTCCACCGGCCCCTTGACGCTGTCGCCGACGGTCGCCACGATCTCGGCAGGGCAAACCGCCAACTTCACCGCCCTCTACAATGGCAGCCCAACGAACCAGGTAAATTGGACGGTCAATCCGGCCATCGGATCCATCGACAATGGGGTCTACCAGGCTCCCGTCGCGATCGCGACCTCACGCACGGTGACAGTTACCGCAGTCAGTTTCCTCGATTCCACCGTACTCGCCACTGCGACGGTTTCCCTGATCGGCGCAAACGGCGCGGCGCCAGTGGGAGCCGGGTCCGTTTTCGTGTTCCCGTCGTCAGTGACCCTGACGGCCGGGCAGGGCATGTCTTTCCAGGCAGGAGTCACCGGTGCGGCGAACGCCGGTGTAAGCTGGTCGCTTTCACCCCCTGTCGGGACCATCAGCAATGGGCATTATCAGGCACCAAGCTCGATTCCATATTCACAAACTGTGATGCTGACGGCCACCAGCCTGGCCAACCCCTCGCTTAGTTCAAGCGCCCCGATTTTCCTGGTCGGTAGTTCGCCCGCGCCGTCAACGCCGGTTATTCCGACACAACCAACCTCATCCACCAGCATGCAGTTGAGCCCCACCTCAATCTCGCTTTCATCGCAGCAGGCCGCAGTCTTTACGGTAAGCACAACCGGCGGCTTGAGCACGGCGGCGACCTGGTCGGTGGTGCCGAACATGGGGAGTGTGTCGAACGGTGTCTATACCGCTCCGTCAGCCATCAGCACGCAGACCATGGTGACGGTCATCGCCACCAGCATGGCCAACCCGAGCATGAATGCGAGCGCGGTTGTCATGCTGCAGCCGAATTCGACGCCGGCCTCGAACGTTTCGATTTCTTTGAGTCCTTCTTCAGTAAATTTGTCCTCCGGACAGACGACGCAGTTTACGCCTTCGGTGACAGGCACCAGCAACACATCGGTGACCTGGACGGTGTCTCCGGCCTTGGGTTCGGTTTCGTCTGGACAGTACACCGCTCCGTCGAGCGTGGCGAATCAACAGGCCGTGACAGTGACGGCGACCAGCGTCGCGGACCCGAGCAAGTCCGCAAGCGCCATCGTGATGTTGATGCCATCCGCGGTTACCTTGTCGCCGCAATCGATCTCTCTGGCGGCCGGCAAGTCGGTTCAGTTCTCGGCCAGCGTCACCGGACCGTCGAACACGGCCGTGAGCTGGTCCATCTCCCCGGCCGTCGGATCCATATCCAATGGTCTTTATACAGCGCCTAGCTCGGTCAGCACGTCGCAAAATGTAGTTGTCACGGCCACCAGCGTCGGCGATCCGACCAAATCCGCTCAGGCCACCATTTCCCTTACCGCCAGCGGAGCGACGGGAATTCTGGTGAGTCCGGCTTCGGTTTCGTTAGCGGCATCGCAAGGCCAGCAGTTCTCGGCCACCAGCAGCGGCATCGGCGGTGGCGGACTGGCAAGCGTTTCCTGGTCGCTGAATCCCGCGGTAGGCAGCATCACATCCGGCGGATTTTACTCGGCGCCGAGTTCGATTTCAACGCAACAGACCGTGGTGGTGACAGCGACGAGCAGCGGCGCGACTGCCACCGCCAACGTCACCTTGATGCCGGCCAGTACTCCGCCTCCGTCGCAACCACCCACCACGCCTCCTTCGACACCGCCGTCCAGCACAACGATCACTCTTCCGTTGGAAGTAGTGGGACCGAATGGCACGACGGTGGCAGCTTCCTTTACGGTGGGGTCTGGAGCCAATCTGGGCGGCGCGACGACTCTGTCAATGCAAATTCACGGCCTGCGGTTTGACGGTCAGGCCAGCGTGCAGGTGAACGGTTCCGGTTGGCTTACGATCGCCAACAGCACCGTCACATTCCAAGGATTAGGCGGCAACTACGGAGGTATCGGAGGCGGTTTCCATACGCTTCAGATGACCATGCCTCTGGCAGCCAACGTGGTTACCACGGGAACGAACACCATCACCTTCAAGTTCAATGGGACGGACGGGAACGTCAGTGGCTTCCGCGTTTTGGGCTTCAACGTTAACGATGCCAGCGGAACGCCGCTCATCTCGTCTTCGAATTTTGTATGGGTTGATCCGAACACTTGGCAGCCGCCTTCGACGGCCGCGTCGGATATCAGTGCGGGCCAGACGCTTTGGCACACGGCTTCGTTGCTGAACTCCTCGGGACAACCGCTCCAAGCTCATTGCGCGGATTGTCACTCCGAAGATGGGCGCGATCTTAAGTACTTCAACTATTCCAACAACTCAATCGTCGCGCGCTCGCAGTTCCACGGTCTGACGCAGCAGCAGGGCAATCAGATCGCGAGCTACATTCGCTCGCTCAACGCTCCCAATCCGGGAACGCCCTGGAATCCGCCCTACCAACCGGGCCCGGGAATGGATTCTCAACCGGTGAGCAACTGGTCTGCAGGCGCCGGACTGAGCGCCGTCTTAGACACCGATGCAGAAATGCAGCAATACCTCGAACCCGGCGGCAGCACCGCGGGATGGGCTGCCAATCAGTACCTCAATCCGCGCGAGTTGCCGATCTCTTTGCAGCTGCTCGATTGGAATTCGTGGCTGCCACCGGTAGCCCCGGTGGATGCGTATGGATCCGGTTTCACAACCAGTACCGCTTATACGGATTACCTGCAGCTCCGAACGGTACTTCAGCCGAACTCCACCACCGCTTACAAGAATGCCATGGGCTTGTTCGATCAGTGGATGGAAGGGGTCAACCAGACGTTTATGTCGCAGATCGAGCCCTCGACTTATACGCAAGCCACAAGACAGTCGGTGTACGCCGTAGCTCAGTGGCAGATGGTAAAGCAATGGGAGCTAAACCAAGAGTTCGGGCTGGAAGCGATGCCGCAGGTTCCATTTGGATCTAAGGCCAACGTTCGTGGTTGGTACGGTTCGAACGCTTTCAACACATCGCCCAACATACTGCATATGCCGGCTGGGCCGGGCCTTGGAAATGGTTCGGCGGTGGTGGCAACCTACTTGGCGTTCATCTGGTATCAGACGCAACTTATCCTGAACGACGGTCAGGGGCAACAGGGTGATAATCGACCGATCGATTACGGATACGTGATTGCCATGATACGGCCACTGTCAAATCAAGCCGCTTCTCCTAATGCTTACCTGCTGGCGACATGGTTTGTGAAGTGCCTACAGGAAGAAACGAGCAGCCATACAGATCCAAGCACCGACTGGTCGCCAACCTGGACAACGCCAGAAGCAATGATTGACGGAGGCTATGGAAACGTGTGGGGCGGAACCCCGGCCTCGACAATGACCTCGATAATTCAGAATTACGCCAACGCCTGGTTCGCTCAAATTTCGAAATACACCCAGGCGCAATTTATAGCCGGGGGCTGGGCGACCGGGACTGATGACCCCGGCAACAACAGCACGGATTTCTTTGAGACGAGCGCCGGCGGCGAAGTGTGGTGGTTGCTCCCGTGGCTGCGCTACTACGGGATTCCGGCGTCGTTTACAACAGAAGTGGCGGCTTGGGCGGCGCAGATATGGCCTGCGGGGAACTGGGCTTTGAATAATGCCGCCACTTGTGTGCTTGCGACCGGCTGTACTTCAGGTTTCTGATGACGGACCGGCCGGAGTAATGGGCTCGTAACGGAGCTGCTGGTACAGCGAACAAACAGTGATCGTCAAAACGCGATCGCAGAGAACCAATCGAAGTCCTCTCGATTGGTTCTCTCGAAACTCGACCGGTAAGCACGACAACATACCGGCGCTTCGTTATCATGCTAGTCATGCGGACTTCGGTTGGGAACAGCGAGGCCTTTCCGACGCCGCGGAATTGGTTCTCCCTCTACCTGGCGACAGCGCTTGTTTACGTCCTCACGTCTACAGGCCGCGTTGGCGACTCGGACGGGCTGGCGATGGCCCGCGTAAGCCAGAATTTGGCGCAGCACGGAAGCATCAGTGCGGAGCCGTGCACCCCAGGGCCCGAGAGCGTTCATTGCGTGCCAGGCGTCGATGGCAAGCACTATGCAGCCTATGGCTTGGTGCCGTCGATCGTGGCCACTCCGGCCACAGCGATCACATCCTTGGCCGCGCGCGTCACGCGGCGAGATTTTAACCTGCTCTACGGCCTGGTCCTGGCGCTGTACCACGCATTGTTTTCCGCCACCGTTCCGCTCGTCTTTGCGTTGTGGCTCTGCCGGCTCGGCATATCTTGGAACGCCGCTTTTTTGACCGCATTTATATATGCGTTTGCATCTCCGGCGTGGCATCTGGCCCGGGAGTTTTTTTCGGAGCCGTACTTCTTGCTGGGACTGCTGGGGTGCTGCTATTTTCTGTGCGGCGAACCAGAGTCAACATCCCTGATCGCGGCCGGGGCCTGCCTCGGCTTTGCGGCCGCCTGCAGAGTTTACGGGCTCATATTAATGCCCGTATTATTGCTTTATGCCATTTTATTGTGGACGTCCCAACGAACGACGATCGCAACTATCGTTAAGAACCTCTCGCTATTTTGCGCGCCAGTGATTGTTACGATCGGACTCATTGCACTCTCCAACCAGCTCCGATTCGGCAGCGTTTTCAAGACCGGTTACCATCTCCTGAACCCAAATCTCGCGGCTCTAATGTCCACGCCTCTGTTCGAGGGAATGAAATCGTTACTCGTGAACGGCGAGGTTGGCATTGTGTATTACGTGCCTTGGATCCTGGTTCTGCCGTTTCTTTGGCGGCCATTCTGGCGCGATTACAGGAACGAAGCCATTCTAACGATCGGGATTTTCATCACCAACTTCGTATTTTTTGCCAAGTACACAGCGTGGCATGGTGGTTGGGCCTTCGGACCGCGGATGATGAACGCCGTGATTCCCTTTCTGGCCCTGCCTCTAGCGGTCGCAATCCAGCATGGGGCCCTGGCTTCGCGCACGCTGGTCACGCGCTTTGCCATGGCTCTGGTCGGGGCCGCGTTCCTCGTACAAGTGATTCTTCTGCCGTATCCGAGCGCGCGATATTTCGATATGGGATACTACAACACTCAGCACAATCTCGGGCAACCCTGGTGGAGCGGCCAACCGGTGTTGGGTGCCATCACTTCTTATACTGAGTTGTTCGGGGGAGCGAACCCTGACAACAGCCCAGCTCATCAGTATTTGCTAACTTTTCCTAACAGCGTGAATCTCTTGCGCGCGGATCTATGGCTGGTAAAAATTTACCTGCTTGGCGTTCCGGCGATTGCTGCCGCAGCGTTTTGCGCAATCATTATGATTCTAATTGTCTATAACCTGCGCGCGACGTTGCGTTTCTCCCCGACGCTCCTGGCGAAATCATCAGGTCAGGTCGCGGCACAACATGAAATGAAGCCGCAGTGAGTTCCTTCCGCCGCTAATTTGGTGAAAGTGTCCTCTAACAACTAACCTAACTAGTACTGGACCGTTGAGCCCTTGATTACGCGCGTCGCTGAGTTGTAGACTTGCGTTAGACTATGCGGCTCCCAGGGCTGGACGGCATTCGAGCCATATCCATATCGCTAGTTCTCTTGTATCACCTCACCTACACTGCGGGTGTAACGCCTTGGACATTCGGGAATTTTGGCGTAGATATCTTTTTTGTACTATCCGGGTTTCTGATCACCTGGCTGTTATGCAGCGAGGAGGCTAAGCGCGGATCGATCAGCTTGCCGTCGTTTTACGCGCGACGAGCGTTGCGAATTCTTCCTCCGGCAATCGCTTACCTGGGGGTGGTTTGCATCCTGTCGCGATACGGCCTCGCACATGTCACGTGGACGGAGATCGTCGGCTGCCTGCTCTTTGTCCGCAACATAGCAGGAGGAGGACATGCCACCGCGCACTATTGGTCACTTGCAGTGGAAGAGCAGTTTTACCTGCTGTGGCCGCTAGGGATGCTCTTGCTACGGTCGAATCGAGCACGGTTGAAGGTTTCGGTCGCGCTCGTTCTGATCGCTCCGTTTTGGCGGTTCATCAACACTTCCCTTGCCGGCGGTGTCGAGTTCGTGAACCTTGGGCGCTTCGACCTGAGATACGACGCGATCGTGATGGGGTGCTGCCTCGCGCTGATTCGTAGCGATGATTCCCTGTCGGTCCATCTTCGCAAAGGTGTTTTGCAGTCCGCTTGGGTTCCGCTGGCAGCCATTGCGGGAGTAATCGCGTCGCTCCTGATTCGCCATACGGTAACCTTGGGCTT
>Ga0335078_10005983_pt1 | contig 18006 bp, 22 predicted proteins | sample Lox_Sample_32_FD_206711 | JGI IMG/M metagenome (GOLD analysis project Ga0335078, IMG submission 206711) | Soil microbial communities from Loxahatchee National Wildlife Refuge, Florida, United States - Lox_Sample_3.2 | ecosystem: Environmental > Terrestrial > Soil > Wetlands | place: USA... | reverse complement strand
GAGTTGGAATGTCGGATAAAGTGGAGCTCTCGGCTGATTCTCGTTCCGAATCCGGGTCGACGGTTAAGGTTGGGAGCGATTCCAATACGCTGGGTTGACGCGATAAAGATGCAGCAGACGCGGTCCGAGTATTGGTTCTCCTCTTGGGAGGTATCGTGACTAGGTCCTAGGGGTGCGAGGCCGTGGAGATGCTCGCGACGATGGTGAATCGTTGGGATTCAGAGGTTCAGAGGCAAAGTGAAAAATTTTTCACTTCCAGGGATAAACGATGATTTGACAGCCAATTCGCTGGCTTCTGGGTTCAATGGTTCTAGGGACGTTGACTAGGTATACGAGGCGATGGACAAGGCTGTTCGAGTCGATGTTGAAAAAAAAGTGGAGCGAACATGTAACTTTTGAAGAAAAACGACTCGTTGTGGGTACAGAGGTCAACAGGACTGAATTCTCATTGGCTTCCTAGGGCTATATATAGTTCGGATAGGACTTCCTAATGTGGCTAAGCTAAGCGGAGAAAGATCGTCGTATGCATTCATTGCACCCATTTTACTGCTTCTGCAATAGTCTTTAAGTCTTGGAATTCAAGTTCAATTTATGTATTTGACTTGAGTCCATATATGAACTTATCAATGAACTCTTCTTCATTGATAGTGTTAAGTTGCATTGCAATTCGAGTAAGGTATGAATGATATTCTTGAACTGATTCGATCTGATGAGCTTTAGCCTATTGATCATATAGTTGCCGTATGTGATTTGGCCTTATAAAGTAATCGAGTAGTATGGTTTTGACAGTAGCCCATGTAAGTGTAAAAGGATCTACTTTGCCAAAGTTATATTGAAACTAAGTTGCTGCTTCATTGATGAAAATTGTATTGAGATAGTGAAAGATTAACAGAGGTTTGGCACCGGTAATGATGAAATAGCTATCCATAGATGCAATCCAATTATCGATCTTTTAGTAGTCGCTTGTATCATCATATTTCTCGAGTTGTTTAGGCTTAAGATACATGGTGATCATAATGAGATGTACTTGTAATAGAAGTTATCTGAAATGGTTCGAGGTTTATAATGTGAGATATAAGTTGTTTCAAGATTATTGAGGTTTGTATCGAGTAATCATGCTCTCGCTACCATGTGTAAAGTGCTCTTACTTTACTAAGTTTTGAGTTTTAGTTTTGACTCAACAGGTATCTAGGGTTCTGAGGGTCAAGGTTCAGGGTTTGAGAGGTGAAGTTCGTATCTGAAATCTAACTTGAAATCTGTCTTTCAATCTATCTTCCCTCAGTGGAGTAGTTCGTCTATTTATACTTGTTCTAAACTCCTTCTGTGTAACCATGATTTTAAATCTGATCCTTTTAAACATCTTTCAGAATTTTCTCTTTTCTTCTTTTTCTTCTTTAGAATCCTTTCGGCATTTTCCATCTTTTTCTGAAATTCTTTTAGCAATTTTCATAGAATTCTTTCAGCATTTTCCATTCATTTCTATATTATATACTCATATATGCCAGTACATTACATTAGCTCTCGTTATATCACTTTTGATAGGAACTAACAATCTTATCAATTACAATTTCATTAGATGAGCTTATATAACCTTTATCATCTCAAATTTCAATGACATGTGACATGTGTTTGTTCTATGAACTTGTCAAATGCAACCATTTAAGAAGTTAAGAACTATAAAAAAGTGCATGTTAGAAAGGTTATTACTCAAAGAAATAGATTGAGGAACATGGTAAAGAAAGTAAAAAAGGTTGTTAGCTAGAATATAATAAAAGGTCTATATGCTACATATAGTATATAGTATATACTAGGAATATCTAACTCATAGCATTCTAAGTTTCTCTATTTGAAATGTACTAGCATACATAAGTATACAGTATAAAAATGAATGGAAAATGCTGAAAGAATTCTATGAAAATTGTTGGAAGAATTTCAGAAAGAGATAAAAAATGCCGGGAGGATTTTCAAGAAGAAAAAGAAGAAAAGAGAAAGTTCTGAAAGATACTTAGAAGGATTGGATTTATAATCATGGTTACACGAAAAAAGTTTAGAATAAGTATAAATAGATGGACTACTCCCCTGAAGAAGAGGAAGGAGAAGATAGATTTCAAGTTAGATTTCAGATATAAATCTAGGATTTCTTACTCCTCAAACCCTGAACCTCGACCCTCAGATTCCTAGACACCTGTTGAATTAAAACTAAGACTTAAAACTTGATAAAGCAAGAGCACTTTACACCGGGGTTTAGAGTAACCCTAACCCTAACCCAAGCAGTAACCATCAAAGTACATCCTACATCCATCCTTCGACCATATCACATATTCTTGCTCAGTAATATTCTTTCCAACATTCATTCCATACTGTAATAACAAATGCAAGTAATCAAATGGATATGGTGAACCAAGTTCAAGAAACTTCTCTTAGTATTCAAGAAACATCTCTAATGGACTAACTTCAGAGTTGTCAACCCACTCATCTCGGTCCATCATTGGTAAAGCCTTTTCCAGTATAATGATATGAATACAAAACTGAATCTCAGCCAGATATGGTGTATATTTATTCGTCAATCGAAACACATGTGCTGTATCATTCCAACCAAGAATGTTTGTATAATATATCAATACCGATCGCTCCTTTCGAAACATGTTATGACGGATCAATGACAAACTTAGAATTATGATGTTTCGATCGATTGCTTCAAAATCTGGTTGTGATTTTTTAACTTATCGATACAAATGATGAAGTAAACTTAGTTGCCCACTCAAGAACTCTGCTCCAAGCTAAACTTAGCTAACATCTCAACAGTTATACCTTATCTTCAGCCTCAAATGTACATATATAGAAGTATATCAAATACTGCCAGTTCTTCAAGTATCGTCCAATTGTATTCACTTCATGTTGTACTGTAAATGGACGTACATTTGGCTTTCCAAGCTCAACTTTATTCAGCCAACGTAATACAATCGTCTATTCTCTTCTTCAACAGTCTTTGATACCTTCAATACATCTTCGTAGCACCGCCTTAGTACGTTCATATACCAACCACAGTTCCACATCCAACTTGCTTAGTTTCTTTACACTCTTTGTCAGCCGATCCATATCTTTTCCAGCAAATACTTCCAACCATCTAGTCTTATTCAACCATGATGTCTTTTCCCTTTTATCTTGCTCTTGTGATACAACCATCATTTCCTTCTCTTCTATTGCTTCCTTCTCTTTTTAAGCAATTAATAATTCATCCAATTGTAACTCCATTATACATGGTTCTGAAGTCTCATGTATAACTTTGAAGTACTTTCTATTTATACTTGGAAATTACGACTGAACATGATATTCCCTTCACTTCGGTCCTATTGCTTTCTTTCAATCATGAGATCTTCGACAGTGTTCTTCTATACTTTGAACCTTAACACAAATGTACTTACACTCTTTATATTCATATCCTTTTTTCAATTCCAATCCATTGATCGTTCAACCTCCAGTAATCGGTGTTATAATAGTACTTAAATCCAATCCTTAAACATATTTAACCAACTTCTTTCATAATTTGATTTCCAAGTCTTTATGCTTATCTTGTAAATGTTTTTCAATCCAATCAGACTTTATTGCATAACCACATGGTTTACAAATAGCCATATGATACTATTAGTTATAAATAATATATTGCTCCATGTTACAAGACACATTGTTCAAGAGAAAAAAAAAATAGTCAAGATTGTAATATGCGTACTTCTATATAGTGATCGGTTAGTTGGTCGACCATTTTTAATGGAAACCTAACTCAGAGATTTTCCAATTATAATATGACGATCCATTGCGACAATACGATATTCCAATGAGACGTTATTTTAATTAGGTCTAATCAGCTTTAAGCTAGTACATACATCGTATTGTGGCCAATTATAGCAGGTAGATCCAATCACTTTTAAGGTGAGAAAGATGTTTCCTTTCCGTTGATTATAGTGGATTGGTAGTTTCGAGGCTTACGAAATCTTTCCTTCTTTCAATTAATCACCAACACTCTACAAAAATGAATCCAAGGGCTCTTCCATTCCTTCAACTGTTTGAATGTTTACATAATAAATGACATGCATAACTCAAATACCTTTTCCGATAATCATTGCTCTAATGTTGATATATTGTCCTTTGAATGCATCTATTCGCTTTCAACATTTCAATTCTTCTCGTCTTTCAACTCCTCCTCTTCTTCATCATCACTATCTTTCTCTTCTTCTAACTCTCCTTCCAATTCTAAATCAGAGTCGCTGTCAAATCCAATATCTTTCTCCATCGTCATATTTGTACTTTCTTTTAACACTTCCTTAAGGAAATCATCTACCTCTTTCATACATCGTAATTGTTCCCCTGTAAACTCAATTCTATAAACCTTCTTCCTTTCATTCTCCTTCAATTTATATACTCGAAAGCAATAAAACAAGAACTGTTTTCAATAATTCATATATTGCTTCTCCGTAATAGCCTTTTAAACTAGTTTGAATGGCCTTTCTTCCTATTCTATTCTTCTCACACTTCGAAGCCATATTTGTATACCAGATGGAGTATTCTCCAAAGTCTCTTTCAACCGAGAAACAATAACATTGACTGCTTCACTTAAGTGAATTACCCTTTGCCCTGTCCATCTCTTGAACTTTTGTTCCAAATCTCCTGGCAGAGTTCTACATTTCAACCTTCCGATATCATAAATATTTTTTCCTTTAAACATTTCACACCATTTCATATACATTAACCATAGTGTCGTATCATCTACATTGCTCTGTTCAATAACTTCTAATTCTTTCTTTCTTTCATTAAGTTAATCTATTTCCTTTTTCTTCATTCGCTTAGTCCAACTGCCTAATTCACTTTGTACTTCCTCTGACTATACTTCTACCACCTTTACAACCCAATACTTTGAATTCTCAACTCAACACCAACGTTGAAGTGATGCCTTACTCTAATTGACTTATTTTTCAATCTGTCAATATTTATCATATCGATGCTGTCGAATAACAAGAAGACTGATTGTTTTCATTTCATTACAATTGTTACACTTATAACCATCGTATATCGTAAGATCCTTAATCGGTTCTTTCTTATCGTCGGGAATAGGAATAGCCTTGATTGTTTCCGCCGTATCGATGTTTTTTAATGTCATCCTGAATTCTGTCTGTTGATTGAAATCAATTCGATAATTATATATAAGGTGTCTCTCTATTCCCTTGAGTCCAATAGTATGATGACATAAAAGATGGATGAGAGCTCGATATTTATGTTTATAATAAATGATATTTTGAAATAAGACTAAGATTTCAACATGAGAAAACGATAATGAAATGATGATGTGATATAGTTCTAAACACAATGTCTTTGAAGTCACAGTGATATTGGACAAAATTGAAACTTAGAGAAATCAATGTGATATCGGACCTAATTGAAATTCCAGTATAAAGACATGGTATTTATGGATATGAGAGTATCAGGCTATAGATCTTCAAAAATTAAGACTTTTTTGACTATATATACGGTCTGACCAAAGTCCTAGGCATTTCAAATGCTCAGACCAAATCATAAACCAATGAAATTAAAGAAACAATATGTCTACTTGTCAAAGATCTAAAATTTTAGTCCAGACTGATAAGTATTAAGCTTGTAACCGATGATAGTTTTGTGGTTATAGATCTCTATATTGTGGAAATGGTGGTTTGAAAGAAAGGTGAGATCATATTGTTAAAATGTGAACTTAGAGATAAAATATAGTAATGTTGATAGAAAATTTTCAAATTTATATATAACAAGACGATGGATTGTTGGATTATATAATATATGGTCAATAAAGTAACCAATGAAATTGAAGGAACAATCGATAGTCTTGTTGGAGAAGAGTGAAATTTCAATTTCAACCACTTTATGAGACAAATTCCGAGCTTACAACACTATTCCCGGGCTGTGGGCTACTTCAGACGATTTTGAACTGGGTAACCCGTTGTCTATTATATGTGTGCCAAGTCGCTATACTTCCGTTATACCGATTTCGTTCCTGAATAAGGTTAGGCTTCGGCCGTGATGCGCCCCACGTTAACCACTCTAGCCGAGAAAATTCAGGCGTACTAGGGAGGAACAGGAAGGAACCTATCCTTAGCATCGATTCAACCTGGAATAACCTTCCGCTCAAGCCACTGATCAGCGTGGGACGGAATATTAATAGCAATCCCCAAAGCCTATCTTAGAGGAATTCGAGGCAGGTGCCAGTCCGCTATATTCTTCCTGGGAAGACTCCAAAAAGTAGAAGATGCAAATTGAGAAAAGACGTATACAGAAATTAATTCCCTTCCTAGCGGAATTTTGGATTTAAAGATTGCGTGGAGAAAGGCATTCGAGGTTCTCTTGTCAATGATTGATCGTCAGATCCGCATCTAATACCTTCTGTGACTACTGAGTGTCATTTCAGACTCTTTCTTCCGACATGATGGGATATGTAAGTTTAAATGGCAGGCACTGCACGATTCTTGAGGAAATTTATACTTAAAATCATGAGTATTCCATACTAATCAACGAGATTTACAAGGCTACTAGTACTAAGACACACAACTATCTATGTGAATTTCATATTAAGTTGTGTGCCTCACAGGAATCAAGTTGGGTAGGACGCCTTGACAGACCCAATTTCCCTTCCTTCATACATGATTTTGAAACTCAGTTCCGTCCAAAATGGATTGCTATCTGATACCTCACAGTATAATAAATGATACCATCAAGCGGGGACCTCCTCCTGGCAACAGCCATGGGCGGCAACGTCTTTGCATCGACTGGGAGCCTGCAGAGCTCGTGAAGGCCTAAATTAGAAAATTTAGTAAACAAACAGTTACCAGTAGTCTTGTATTCGGGAGCCTCATCTTTGTCAGAAGAATACAAGATACTAGTCATCATGACTTGAGGTTGGCGCCAGTCATCCTCAGTAAAGCAGTCTCGATAGAAGGGGTGTTCAACGACATGACCTGCAGGAATTGATACATTCTAGATTAGGAACTCTTTTTTTCGGATCTAACCTTTGTAACGAACCATTTCATAGTGCTAGTGCATAACGGAATACCATCGTTATCCAAAACAAGGAGATGCATGGGATCTGTCTCCCGGAATAACCTTGATACGACTACGCCATAACTATGGCGTGTATATTGTTCTTTAACGCTCAACCCAAGTCGATTAAGCACCGCTCCCCGGATAATGGAAAGATGTCTGTACGTTAACAACCCTTTGGTATCGGAAAGTACCCTCCAATTGGTTGCGCAATCTCAAGTTCTTTTGAAAGGCGGCTTTTGAGGTACGTTGCCAAGAAAGCGTTCGAACCGAGACCACCGACGAGGAACACGACCAGTACATCAGCAGCGCTCAAGGAAAGCAAACCTTCACTTTTTTGCCCCTTTCAGCTACCTTTTTCATTTGGCCTTGTACCAATTCAGCTATTTTACTGAATGTCGGTAAGAAAACCCACTGCATGATATCAGCCCTGAATTGAGGTTAGCTGGTGTTCAAGAGTTGGACATACTTTGAAACAGGGAGGTAGCCATCGTCAAGACCAATACTAGGATCGTTTGGCAGGCCTCTAACAGGGATTTCAACCGAACTTGGACAATTTTGAGCATAAGGATTTAAAGTGAACTTTATGTTCATCTCAAAGGCGTTCATCGCATTTTCTTGGGATTTGGGTTTGAGGTCATCGTACCGAGACCCAAGCCGCTGACGAAGGAGATCTTGGAAATTACGCAACAGGAACATGGCCCTGCATAGGCCACCGCTGCCTTCAACGACTTCTCTGATACTGAAGGGGTGTTTGGAGAGGAGTTCGTAGCTTATCAAATCCTGAGATCAACCAAATTTCACTCCAGAATTATTACCACAGTCCCTCCGCCGGCATCGCAAATGAGAAATACATCACCCTTCTCGAGATTCCTATCCTGACAGAGAGTCGCACAGTACAAAGCAGCAGCCTCAGGTTCCGTGACAATATCAAGCTCTTTGTCATCAATTCCAGCTTGAGCGGCAGCCTTTCTTGTTGCATCCTTTGCCTTGTCCGACCAGATTGCAGGAACGGTGATAATCCATCTCTTGTCTTGATTTGCAAGAACTTCACGTGAAAACGCTTTCGGTAATGACACTTTATGGATGTGATCAACGACCGCTTTGAGGTATTCTGCTGAGAAATCGACAGGGGTTTTGTTAGCCAACGCGGGATCCTGGGGATAATTGAATTTGACCAGGGAATCTGCCGCCTTGTCCGAAGTGTATTTATCCATGACACCTTCTTCGAGAGCAAGTTTGAAAAATTTGACTCTCCTCTCATGTGTTGAATTGACAGCACCGCCCCAGGCGCACATTGTCCCATCTTGATTATATGCGAGAATCATCTGATACTTCTCGGGGTATGCATGATTGGGGCTCGGCCAGTCTCGAACGGATAATATCTTTTCAACTGCTTGCTGGACACTTTCATTCGAGGAATTGGCATCGAGGGTATTGGCTGTATGTGCAAACGCAACGCCGATATAAGTCGTACCGAAGTCGATGGCAATGACAAGTTTATTTGTCCCAGTGGGCCTATCGGACTCCGGCAGCTCGGATGATGATGTCGACGGAATAGTAGTGTGGGCAGTTGGTCTCCTCGAAGCTTCGGCTTCGAGAAGCGCATTCAAAGCATCGGCGAGGCTCAGGAAGTCTCGCGACATCGCTAGTAAGATGAGCAAGCAAGTCGAGATTGCGAGTCAAGTGGAGTCCGGTGGAACTGGCGTTCTTAAATTCATATAGCGTGGGCACACATGTTTGAATGTCTACGCACGCTACCCAAAGTTAATGAATTAATTTTAAGTAAATATTCAAGTGAGTTTGAAAGATACAGAAGGGACCTAGCGGGGTCGAGACCATCACTCAGTACTGCGATCTTCGCAAGAGATATTTAAGAGATAGACCAACTTTATGTGGAAAATATGGCGCATGTCGGCATGAATGTCCATGCAATTTAATGGCGGCATGGCCTCTGTGGAAGGGTCCAGGGGCTTATTGAAGAGGATTTTGGTTGTGAAAAGTAGAGTAATGCGAAAACACCCATTCATGGTAAAGTGAAGAGGCATTGCGAAAGGGGCATAGGGAGGCGTTGCGATGAAGGTGTTACGAAGAAGGTATTGCGACGCCCTGTGCGTCATTGCCCCATCACATATTGAGGAATGACCAGGCCCTTATCTTTGCTGATGATAAGATGAGCCATTTTAATTCTGGATTGCGGAAAGAAGGGGAACGTACGACGCCTTAAACGTAAGTAAGTGATAGGACTTCTGGAGAGGATGTGCTCTCTTACAGAGTTGTTCAAATTGAGCGACTGCGCTCTATAATGTATGTGGTCCCCAGACTGCAACCGGTGTAGTAGATGCCAAGGTTACAAATGACTGAACACACAACAATGCAAAATGAAGAGAGACGAAATATGGTGGCAAATCCCTCTCTGGATGAGTCACTCCCCGCTCCCGACACCATCCTCGCTCCCGACAGCGCGCTAGATGAACCAACGGAATGCGATTCAGAGTTGAAAATCAAGGAATTAGAGGCAGAAATTGAGAACCTCACAGGACTGGTGACGAAATCGACCGAAGCACTAAAGAGATGGCAAGCAGATAACAATGCACTTCGATCTCAAATCGTTCGCATGCAAAGCCCCGCTCTTCAACACCTCACGGATGCGGGCTACAACAACAAAGCCATACAATTGAATCGCAAAATAGAAAGTTTCGTCTCTAGAAGCTTCAGAAAAGAATGCAAACTTTCCAACGACGGTTACGAAATGCTCTACTGTACGGTAGTGGATCCAGATGAGCGTCTGAAAACCCTGGTGAAGAATAAGATCATCCACATTATCGATTGGTATAACAACAAAAATACGAGGATTTTCTTACTTCGCCATTTGATTGCGCGTTTCCTCTACGATCATGTGTTTCGTCAGTTCTGTTTTGCTGCGGATCCGACTTTCGATAAGAATTTGAAACACACATTCAAGATCTTGTTAAGTACAGGTAGTTCCGCCGCTACCCTTTTCTGATTCTACTAGAGCGTGACTACTCAAGAGTGCTCACAGTCAGGCAATCCATCGGAAACGCCTTGCTCCACAAGACCCAACAAGCGGAGGTTAAATTGGAGGCAATAAAGAGGCTTGACTACATTTTACTCCACTTCCTCCCGAAAGGAGAAGATGAGATCTGGTCACATGTGGAGGATATCATCGACGATGCAGTTTCATTAGCAAATTCGCTGTCCACAGAGCTGGCTTGGTTTAGATGGGAAATTGAGTACGTCGGCCAAGACTTCGATCCGAGACGCATGATGCTGGTTGACGACGGTTAAACGGGAATGGTCCAACTTTTCATCTTTCCTTCTCTCGCCCGTTGGATCAATGACCCTGAGACTGGTAAAGGGATTTGGCAATACGTCTCGCAGGGGACAGTTGAATTAGAAAGCGCCTTTGCGTAATGTAAATGCAATTCCATTAAAGTTTAAATTTATAATTATTTATGTAAATAGTAATCGCTTAAACAACTCTTAAATTATTTATAATTTCTCTTCCGGGCGATAAAAGCGGAATTGGCGGTAAACTTGTATAACCTGCGCAGCCCCTATCTGTTGTCTGTTGTTCACCTTTAAACATTCCGTTGCTACAATCTGGAAATTTGTACTCAAGATGAGCGGATCTCGAGACACAAGCTCTTCGTCTACTTGGTAAAATTCCATTAATCTCTGGTATCTGATAAGCTTGCTCTGCTATATTTCAGCCTCTCAAGTTGCATCATGTCCATCTCAGCATCGATTTTGCATCAAGTGCGCCAAAAGAGAAATCAAGAAGATGATCGATCAGGATGAGTTCTAGGACATCTTGCCTGCCGCTAATTCAGAACCGAGATTCCATGTTTTGTGCCCGAATGTAACGCTTCCTTTACCGCTGGCCAAATAATGCAAATTCTCGACGACGCAGATTTTCAAAGATGGGAAAACCAACGAACGACGAAACTTCTGGACCGGGTATCATAAACGGTCACGTCAACTGATATATAGGCCGCCAGGCAAATCATGATTGAATGTCCGCTTTGTCCATTCCGTGATTACACGGATGAAGATCAAAAAATTTTCCACTGTAAGCGCATGGGGTGTGGAAAATCGATCTGGATAAAGTGCAAACACAGCTGGAAGGGAGGCTCAAATTGCAACGGTACTAGCCTTTTATTGATGCTAAGTCAGAATGTGGAGGACCGGATCCCAAATTTTCTCCCAGACCCCTCGGACCCAACCAATTTCCTTGTGCAAAATGCAATGGGCCGGTTGATAAGGGTATCGACAATCTAACCTTGTGCTATTCTTGTTCTGCTAAGAGTTGTGCTGCTTGCTGCAAACTTGTTACTGATCCCGATCATTTTGATGGCCCTGGGAAATGTCCGCGGTTCGGGGAAGCCGACAAGCCGAGGCAGCCTCCAGACCCTTCCGAGCCGACTCCGAACCCAGGTCCTACGCCTCGAGTCTCAGTTTCATATCCTACTCCTCCAGTTCCTGCTCCCATACTATATCCCGTGCCATCAGGCCCCTCATGGATCACCGTCAGTGTCGCTATTCCTACGGCTCTGTTGTTGGGAGGGGTGTTAGGTGTGTCGGGTACATTGATGTTCTTCGACATCAAGGACTTCGGCCTAGGTCCCCCATTGGAAAATTATACATTATTTGTTGCCATTGCAACCGTTATTGCATGTTTTTCATCGAACTTTATCTTTTGTACATTTGGAACGATCTTCTCAATCGCGGCCAGGGTAGCATGGAAGAATCAGGTTTGCGATGTACTTTGTTATGAGCAGACCGTAGTTATGGTCCTGTGTTTTGTTTGTAATACTTCCTCTCAAGACTTCATTAACATGTAGGTGGGGGATTAAACGCTATTTTCGGTTTAATCTACTGCTACACAGGCTAGTGGGGTATGGTGGATTTCAAGTGCCAGTAGGGTCGGTCGGTACATAACGAGACGTGGTACATAATGAGATGTCGATAGCCAAATTTAAAATCCAGGTACACGTGTACTATTGTCATGGTCCGTCCACATAAGTAAGTAAACCGGGTGCGTAACGAGCGACGGTATGGAGAGCGATCAACCCACTATTATAACGATCGTCATTTTCATTTCCCATAATCCTGCTCTTGCTTTCCAGCCACTTGACCACATCCCACTGGCCCTCGCGTGCTGCCCAATGTAAAACGGTCTGTCCATCACCCTCTCGGCGCCGTGCTCCACCAACCACTTGGCCACGTCCCACTGGCCAGTTCGGTGTGGGTCTTGTTTTAGGACAACTGTGACCTGTGTCAGACAGCACTCAGATACGGCCAGGATATGATCTGACTTACGCAGACCACTGGGGCTGGGGCACCTGGTGACTGGGTGCGGATCTGGTGGGTTCTGAATAGCGTCTGAGAGGGCCTGTACAGATAGCTACAACTACTGAGTAAGCTGGTAGCCTGGGTTACCTGAAATACCTGGGCCAGATCGACTAGACATCCACTAGACAGGTCTATTTTTTACTGACTAAGACACTATTGATCGCGATGCACTAAGTCACTCTACGATATACAATCACCAATGTCCCTCATGAAGATACCTTCGTGGTCACCTCAATTGGCATACACTCTCTGATTCTCGGTATACCATTTCCAGAATGTACTAACACCGCCGCCAAGTGGAAGGAATGAACCGTTCACTTTCCCCTTACCCTCAGGCCTGCCGATGACTCCCAGGTTACTCCCTCTATTCGTGATCCTCAAATCGCCACTCACAGTCTCACTTGTCCTCTTAAACAGAAGAAGCGAAAGTCACATTGCTCAAAACGACCTACTGTGATATCACTAGAACTCATCCTTAGCCTGCAAATGACCAACCCTGTCATCAAGATTGTCCCTTTTCATGTGCTCCATCTCAAGAAGGGCGAACAAATCTATTTGATCAATATCAACTTGGTACCCTTGAACTCTAGGTTCATCACCTCCTTAGGAGAGCTCACAGCCCACAGACATGAGGCTCTCGCCAACCTACCTCTTAAGTACTATGATTACACTAAGTCTATCTTCAATGAAGTTGAACCCACTTAGGCCTTACTTTTCCATCGAGGTCATGTTGACTATCACATCAATCTAGTCAATGGCTCTAATCCTATCTTCAGTCCAATCTACAATCTTTCTGAAACCAAGTTCAAAGTTCTCAAAGAGTACATTGAAACTAACATTGCTAAAGGTATCATACAACCTTTCAAGTCTTCCTTTGGCTCCTCTGTCCTATTCATTAAGAAATCTGATGGTTCCTTTTATATATATATCGACTACTAAGCACTCAACCATATAACCATCAAGAATCGCTACTTCTTGCCCTTGATCTCAGAGCTTCTAGACTGACTTCAGCAAGCCAAGTATTTCATGAAGATTAACCTTTTGTCTGCCTTCTACTAGCTCTATATAACCAAAGGAGATGAGTGAAAGACTGTCTTTAGAACTCACTATAGACACTTTAAATACTTTATTATACCCTTTGATTTCATAAATGCTTTTGTGTCGTTTTAAACTTATATGAACAACATCCTTTACGAGTTCTTGGATCAATTTTGTATCACTTATGTTAATGACATCTTGATCTTGTCACAGTATGAGATATATATATGAGAGGAAGAACAGTCTGATTTGCTATGACGTTGGATCCTATATATAGACTATCTAGCTCTAGCCCTAACCAAGAGATCATTATCACTTCCGTAGCAGATCTATTTCAACACTTATGAGAAACATGTTCAATGTATCTGTGCTGTCCTGAAAAAGCTCAAACAAGTCAGACTCCATGCTCATGTAAACAAGTGTACATTCTACTGAAGGCTGTTTTCCTTTTTCAATTATATAATTTCCTCTGATGCAATCTCAATGGATCCTAAATATATATCGACTATCACCAAATGGCTAGTTCCTGAATCTGTCCATAATGTTCAAGTCTTCCTTGGTCTAACCAACTACTATAAACACTTTGTCGAGGGATACTTCTGCATCGTCCTGGCTTTGACCAATTTCCTACGAAAAGACTATCCATTCAAATGGTTCCCTGAAGCCCAAGTGGCCTTTGATGCCATCAAAGTGGTCTATACCTTCACTCTAATCCTGCGTCACTTTGACCCTAATCTTTCAATCCAGCTCCATACCAACTTTAGTGACTTCACCCTCTCTGGCATCCTAAGTCAACTCCATGGCGATCGCTAATACCCTGTGGCTTTTTGATGAAGGAAATGCCTTCTAGCTAAATGCAACTATAATATCCACGACTATGAGATGATTACAATTGTTGAATCCATAAAACATTAGTGTTATTACTTTGAAAGTTCCTACCATTTTGTTTAGGTCTTGTCGGATCACCATAACCTCGAAGTCTTTATGTCAACTAAGGTCCTGAACTGATGTCAAGCTTAGTAGGCCAAACTTCTAGCAAACTACAACTTTGTTCTTATTCACATCTTCAGCAAAAATAACCTTATAGATGCCCCCTCTCAATGCCTTGATTATGCTAAAGGAATGGATCTCTCAAGCAGAGTGCTGATTCCACTCAAAGCATTTTGACTACTTCATTCCCCTTGTCTTTGCCCCTCCTTTAAGTGAAAGGAATCCCTGAAGCACTTATCTTATTAAGTAATCTTATTGGGCTACAGATGGACTTGAGGATCTTATGAGACCTATAAGATAAGATCCTCTCTAGCCTTGACTCTGACCCCTTGACACTGAAGCTTAAGAACAAGTCTGTATATCTCTGATCCTGAAAGGATGGTTACCTCCTTCATGATGAATTTTTATATCTCTTTGACATCAATAATCTGTGTCTTCACATGGTGAGGAACCATCATGATATGACATTAGTAAGACATCCTGGCACAACAAAGATCATGAAGCTGCTTTCTAGAAATTATTACTTCTTTGATGTATACAAGTTCATCAAATGCTATGTTACCTCTTGTGACCTCTGTTCTTGGGCTAAGCCGCTCTGGTACCGATGTATAGGTGAGCTAGCTCTGATTCTTATCTCAGATGCTTCTTAGAGAGGCATCTCTTATGACTTCATTATCGACTTCCCTAAATCTGGTAGCTACAATGCCATCTTTGTCTTTGTTAATCATCTCATCAAGATGTGTTACTTAGTTCCTTATAATAAAACTATTGATACTCCTCAGTTGGCTCAACTCTTCTTCGAGCATATAGTGATCCCTCATGGCCTCTCTGACTCCCTTGTTTTGAATCATAGCTTTGTCTTTATATCATGATTTTAGAAATCCTTATTGACTCTTCTATAAATCAATCCTCGCTTAGCAACTGCATTCCACCCTCAGACCGATGGTCAAACCAAAAGGATGAACCAGATCGTTAAATAATATCTATACATCTACTGCAATCATCATCAAGATGATTGGTCACGTCTCCTGCTTCTTACTGAGTTCTCCATCAATAATTTCTATCAGAAATCGATTAAAACATCACCATTCTATATGAACTACAACTACCATCATAGATTTACCGTTACAGTTTCTACTTCTACCCCTTCAACCTCTGTTGTTCTGGCTATCCAAGATCTCGCTGAGAAGCTCAAGGCCCTCTACAAATAGCTAGTCAAATCTATCAAGATTACTCAAGACACTTAGGCCAAATACTATAATACTAAGTACAAATGAATCGAATTCCATATCAGCGATAAGATATAGCTATGGTCCTCAAACTTATGTACTGAATACCTTAGTAAGAAGCTCGACTGGAAGTGTATCAGCCCCTTCGTCATCATCAAGAGAATCGGCCTTCAAGCCTATCGACTCTAACTTCTTGTATCTATAAATGTCCACTCAATCTTCTACATCACTCTGTCGAAACTCTATCATGAAAACACTATTCCTAATCAAGTCCAGCCCTCTCTACTTCTTATCACTATTGGCAAAGAAACTGAATATGAAGTCAAAGAAGTTCTTGACTCCATGATCTCCTGACGAAAGCTCATATATCTCATCAAGTGGAAAGGCTATCATATATCTGACAACTCATGAAAACCTGTTAAAAACCTGAAACATTCCCTCAATTTCACATAAGCCTTTTATAGAAAACAACTTCACCAAATTTACTCTCACTCATGCTCTTGCCTCCACTTTTGCCTTGGTCTATATAAAATGCTGCCATCGCTTCTAGCTTACCTACCTTGTTACACTTTACTTTTTCATTTTGAAGAATATCGCTTGGATACTTTAGCATTCATATCATGTATCTTATACCTTACATTTGCATTGACATTTCGTATCGGATCATTCTTATTTTAGCTCTCATATATCGATAAGGCTTATGGACTCGCCTCTCTAAAGAGAGAAGTACTATTATAGGTTGGAGATATTTCTATACTATATAGAGCATATTGACTTCCTGTTATACGTTAGCTATCAATCTTTATTTATTTCCGTTCTCTATTTCTTCTATATTCCTATTGCCTCACTTATACTTTCTTTTCAATCCACTTCATATATAACTTCCTCCTCATTTCTGAGCTCTCGTCATATCACCTTTGACAGTAACCAAAAACATTATCTATTGTAATTTTATGAGATGAGCTTATATAACCCTTATCATTTCAAATTTTAATGATGTGTGATATGTGTTTATTCTATAAACTTGTTAAAGGCGACTGTTTAAAAAGTTAGAAACTATAAAAAGGTACATGCTATGAAGGTTATTGCTCAAAGAAACAAATTGAGCAATATAGAGAAGAAAGTAAGAAAGGTTGTTAGTCAGAATATAATAAAAGGTCTACGTGCTATATATAATATATAGTATATATCAGGAATATCTAACTCATAGCATTCTAAGTCTCTTCCTTAGTTTCTTTGACGAGTTGCCTTTACACCTTTATAATGGGATTCACTACCCTTTCAACGCTTAGGAATGAGTCAAACATAGCTCACAGTCATTTGAAAGAAGCTGAGATGGCTGAAAAAAACCCGGATTGCATGGTGTACTGAGTGATATTTGAAATTTGATGGTGAGGGTTATGTAAAGCTCATCCAATGAAATTGCAACTGACAATATACTTAAATAGTAGGCGCGAATGCATTCAATAAATATGATTAGCTGACATAAGTCTTCAGACAAAGCAAAAATTCGGCCAAGGCGAAGAGTCGAAAACAATGAGTACTTTATAGAAAATCAAGGTTATTGTTATCCACTTCGATTACAGATGCTATGGAATGTATAGATTCAGTATGACGTATACCAGCCCTGTGTAACCATTAATGCTTTCACTCTATATGGCATACTCTCAATTAAGCCATCGAGTACATCCTCTCCGATGTTCCATCAAATCTCTCACAAACGGTTCTGCAATTTTTATTTAATTGCGGCTGGTGTACCTTGAAGCAATTTTGTATCAAGATATCACCGGAGGAGCTCTGCTTTAAGGTGGGTCCAAAGTTCTTCGATTGGATTCATATCAGGTGAATATGCCGGCCATTCAACAATTGAAAATCTATTCTGTATCGTTGAATCTTTTAACCATGCTGTTGCTAATTTCGACGTATGTACTTTAGCATTATCTTATTGAAATATAATATTGGAGGCTCCGTCATCGCGAAGGGCTTGGAAGAATGGTAGGAGTTTGTCTTGAAGAATCGAAATATAGATGTGTGAATTGACCGTTCCATCGATAAATGCAATTGGACCGAGCCTGTTGCTGTAAAAGCAACCCCATACCATCTACTTTACTTCACCGTATTTGAGTTTCATATGGATATTCTTTGGATCATATTTCTCACATTTTGTTTGACGTTGGAAAACCCATGATTGACGAGGATTATTATCTTGTTTGATGAGAGACTCATCAGACCATGCAAATTGCGCCCAATCTTCCTTAGTCAAATGCTGATGTTCCTTTGCCCATTTGTAGCGCGC
>Ga0335078_10005982_pt1 | contig 18007 bp, 10 predicted proteins | sample Lox_Sample_32_FD_206711 | JGI IMG/M metagenome (GOLD analysis project Ga0335078, IMG submission 206711) | Soil microbial communities from Loxahatchee National Wildlife Refuge, Florida, United States - Lox_Sample_3.2 | ecosystem: Environmental > Terrestrial > Soil > Wetlands | place: USA... | reverse complement strand
GATGGCTTGGGCGGTCTGCTGCGCGTCGTCCCAATAGCCCAGCATTACCGAGTAGCCGCGCGTCAGCAGTTCGCCCGCCGTGCCGCGCGGCGCCACCCGGCCCGCAGTGTCCACGATCTTGACCTCGACATGCGGGTGAATGCGGCCCACGGTGGAGACGCGCCGCTCCAGGGGATCGTCCACGAAGCTCTGGAAACTGAGGGGGCTGGTTTCCGTCATGCCGTAGCCGATGGTGATGTCGCGCAGGTGCATCTCGCTGATCACGCGGCGCATCACTTCCACCGGGCAAGGGGAGCCCGCCATGATTCCGAAGCGCAGCGAGCGTAAATCGAAGCGGCGAAACTCGGAGAGCGCCATCTCGGCGATGAACATCGTGGGAACGCCGTGCAGCCCGGTGCAGCGCTCGGCCACAACGGTCTCGAGGACAGACAACGCGTCAAAGGCTTCACTGGGAAACACCATGGTCGCCCCGTGCGTGATCGCCGCCAAGGTGGATAGCACCATGCCGAAGCAGTGGTATAGCGGCACGGGAATGCACAGCCGGTCGCCCTCGCGCATGTCCATCCCCTCCGCAGCGAAGAATGCGTTGTTCAGAATGTTGTGGTGCGTGAGGGTGGCTCCCTTGGGCAGGCCGGTGGTGCCGCTGGTGAACTGAATGTTAATGGCGTCGTCGAACTGTAGCGACGAAGCTAGTTCCGCGAGCCGCGCCCGCTCGGCCGCACCACCGCGCTGCAACACCTCGGTAAACGGGACCATCCCCTCGTGCGATTCCTCGCCGAGATGGATCACGGTGCGCAACTGCGGCAGGCGTCCTTCCCCGACGAGCTTTCGAACCATGGCCAGGTAGTCGCTGTTCTTGAATCGCGGCGCGGTGATGAGAGCCTTGCAGCCGGATTTGCGCAAGGCGTATTCGAGATCCATCAGCCGATAGGCCGGGTTGATGTTGACCAGGATGAGGCCGGCCTTGGCCGTGGCGAATTGCGTGACCACCCACTCCGCGTTATTGGGCGACCAGATGCCGATGCGCTCGCCCGGCTCAAGCCCGAGCGCAAGCAGGCCCGCGGCCAGATCGTCCACCTGCTGCTTCAGCTCGCCGTAAGTCCAGCGGATATTCTGATGCCGCACCACCAGGGCTTCCAGACTGCTCCAGCGCGCCGCCGCGCGGTCGAAGTGCGCGCCGATAGTTTCGCCGATCAGGGGGACACTGCTGACGCCGCTGACGTAGCTGGGGCTCGGCATATCCCAAGCATTTTACATCTATGTGGGGCAGCGCCATGCGCTGCCCGGCAGGCCCATGGCCTGCCGTACCGGCGACAAAATCCGGAACGGACGTACCCGTCGCCGGCGCTACAACGCGCCGGTCAGACAGGTCCTGCAATCGAAGTGTCCAAACTCCAGGCGCCCACGGGAACTACCTGCTTCCAGCGTGGTGGTTGACCGGCCCGCAGCCGCGTCCCAGCCCCGGTGCCGTGCGAATCGCTTCCTGGATAAACCGCTTGGCCCGCGCCACCGCGTCCGCCAGCGCCATGCCCGATGCGAGCCCAGCCGTGATCGCCGCCGAGTAGGTGCATCCGGTCCCGTGCGTGTGGCGCGTGGCAATCCGCGGCGCGGAGAATTCACGCCACGTTTCTCCCTCCAGCAACACATCGGTCGCCGGCCCTTCACGGTGCCCACCCTTGATCAGCACGGCGCGCGCACCTTGGTCCCGAATACGCTCCGCCGCGCGCCGCAGCTCGTTCGGACCGCGGATGGCCACTCCCGAGAGCGCCTCGGCCTCCGGCACGTTAGGCGTGATGAGCGCGGCGCACGGCAATAGCGCGTCGCGAATGGCGCTGACGGCCGATTCGTCCACCAGCGGCCGGCCATGCTTGCTCACCATCACCGGGTCCACCACCAGCGGAAACGCGAAGCTTGCAGCCGCGCGGGCGATGGCGCGCACCACCTCGGCCGAACCGAGCGCGCCGGTCTTGGCCGCATCCGGCGGAATGTCCTCGATTACCGCGAACAACTGCTCGCAGACCAGCTCCGGCGACAGCACCTCTACGCGATCCACTCGCTCGGTATTCTGCACCGTGATGAGCGTAATGACGGCCTCGCCGTAGACGCCAAACTGGTGAAAGGTCTTGAGGTCGGCCTGAATTCCGGCGCCGCCGCTGGGATCGGAGCCGGCAATCGTCAGAGCCACGGGCATTCTGATTCAGAATACCAGCGTCATTTCAGCCAGATGCCGATCGGCGGCGATGCCGAGGAACCTACCGTCAATACCACCGCGGCTTGGCCGGATGGCAGGAAGCCGCCTGGCAGGCGGGCGTTGATCTGCAACATGCCCACGAGGCCGGGAGCGCTGCCGGCAAACAGAATCTGCGCCGGAATCCCGGCCACGGTCAGCGTGACCGGCAGCTTCGGGCGGGCGTACGGCGCGGCGGCTATCTGGCCGGAGAGGTTGGCTCCATCGGTGAGGCCCTCCCCGGTTCCGAACAACGTCAAAATCGTGTTGGGAGGCGCGGGCTCGGTTTGCGAGTTGGGCGAGCCGTCCTGATTCGCCACCACCGGGAACAGTGCTGGTGCCGCACTGGCTACCGGAAGCGTGAGCGATCCGGCCGTCTGGCCATTGTACTGAACCTCGACACTTGTCGCGGTGGATTGGGTCACCGAGTACGGCACTTGCACGTTAACTTGCCCTGCTTGAGCGTAGAACACCGGCGCCGCGATGCCGTCGAAGCGCACCTCGGTTCCACCCGCGATACTCGCCAGCAGGCCCGCGGCATCGAAGGCGCCCGCTACTCCCGTATCGGGTCCCAGCCCCGCACCGAAAATCGTCACGACTTCTCCGGGCGCTACCGGCCCAGGCAGCAGGCTGAGGGAGTCCACAACCGTGATGGGCAATTGAGTGATCGCCGCGGGCGGCACCACCGCTTCGGGCGTCAGTTTGCGGATCAGGTTACTGCCGGTCTCGGCGAAGTAGGCATCGCCGGAGCCATCCAGCACCAGCCCACCCGGTGCGTTGAGCGGTGTGGCGTCGCCGCCGCCAATGGTCTGGATGACGCCATCGGAGGTCACGAGGCGTATGCGGTTGTTGCCCGTGTCCGAGATGAAGATCTCGCCATCATCTGTCACCGCGACTCCCGTGGGACCCCGCAGCAAAGCGGAGGTGGCTGCCTGTTCATCGCCTGCGAATCCCGCAGCGCCAGTACCCGCGGCCGTCGAGATCGCTCCCGCCGGCGTCACCTGCCGAATCCGATGATTGAGCGTGTCGGCGATGAAGAGGTTGCCCGCCGTATCCACGGCGCAGGCGGTGGGCTGATTGAGTTGCGCCAGAGGAGCCAGGCTGCCGTCGCCCGCCGCCCCCGCCGTTCCGTTACCGGCCACTGTCACAACTGCGGCTGCCCCCGGCGCTACGCGCAGGACGCGGTGATTGCCAGTGTCCACCACGTAAACTGCGCCCGTATGATCGGCGCAAACACCCTGGGGAGCGCTCAAGAGCGTTTCCGCACCCGGCAGCCCATCCGGCACCATCCCGCTCGTGCCCGTCCCCACCAGCGTAGAGATTTGCCCCCCAGGCGCGATCTGGCGCACGCGGTGATTGTTCGTGTCGGCGACGATCACGTTGCCGAAGGCATCCACCGTCACTCCCCTGGGCGAATTGAGCAGCGCATCAGCCGCCGGGCCGCCATCGCCTCCTTGTCCGGCCACGCCAATCCCGGCCAGGGTCGCGATCTTACCGGTAGCACTCACTGTGCGAATCCGTTGCGCTCCCGTCTCGGCCAGATAAAGGTTGCCAGAGCTGTCCAGCGCCACCGCGGAAGGGTGAAATAACGGAGCAGCGGTTGCATCGCCGCCATCGCCAATGGCGGACAGTTGCGCATCGCCGGCGATTGTTTGGATTACGCCGTCGGCGCCCACTTTTCGCAGGCGCGAGCCGTCGGCGATATACAGGCGGCTGTTGGTGTCCACCGCAAGATCGTGCGCCGCCGCGAGTTTGGCAGAAGCAGCCGGGCCTCCATCTCCGGCAAAACCCAGTTCGCCCGTGCCGGCAAAATTGATCCAGGCGCTGGCAGGCGTGTCGGCGCGCACGATGTTGCTGTGGTCTGCGACATAGATTGTCCCGGCGGCGTCCACCGCAACCGCGGTAGGGGTCAGCAGGGCCGTTGCAGGAGTCCCTCCCAACAAAGTCGATATTGCGCCGCCGGAGACAACTTTGCGGATCCGCTGGTTCTGGGAATCGGCGATATATAAGGCGCCGCTGGCATCTACCGCCAGCCCGGCCGGATAGCCGAGCTGCGCCGCGGCGGCCGAGCCGCCATCCCCGCTGAAACCGGCAACGCCCGTACCAGCCACCGTGGAGATCTGGCCGCCGGGCGTTACTTTGCGAACCCTGTGCCCTTCGAATTCCGAGATGTAGAGGTTGCCGGCCGCATCCAGCGCCACATTGCGAGGCGCCAGGAGCTGCGCCCCAGTAGCGGCGCCTCCATCTCCTCCCTGGCCGGAGCCGGCGACCGTGAGTATGGTCCCATCGGGCGCGATGCGGCGCACGCGGTTGTTACCCAGGTCGGCCAGGTAAATGTTGCCCGCCGTATCGACGGTCAAGCCATACGGCAGATTGAGCGAGGCTTTCGTTGCCGGACCGCCGTCGCCGCCAAAACCAGCTGTGCCTGTGCCCGCGAGCAGCGTGATGACGCCGCTCGTGTCAATCTTGCGGACCTCGTGATTGTCCGTATCCGAGATGTAGAGATTGCCGGACCGGTCCACCGCCACGCCCTGTATGTTACCGAGGAGCGCGGATGTGGCCGGGCCCCCATCGCCCCAGTTGAGCGTCCCGGCAACCGTCTCGATGCGATAGGACCTCTCGGGCGCTTGGGCAGCACCCGTCCACGCCAGGACCACGAGTAGTAATCCTTCACGCATCGGAGTGGGTGTATGGAGATTGTGGCCGGGCCCTAAAGAAAATCTCACCGCGCGTCGAATAAAATACTGTGCAGTCTGAATTGCGTTTGCGATGGATCTCGGGTGCCGTTTGTCTCATACTCGCGCACTCCGCCTGGGCCGGCAGCGCCATCCACTTGAAGAACCGGACGATCAGTTCCTTTTCCGGCGTTTCCGCGAAAATCGGCAAGCACTACATGCTGCAGTTTGGCTCCTATCCGGATGCCGGCGTGCGCGCGGAACTGGCGCGCCGGGGTGTGCGCGTGCTCAGCTATGTGCCGGATTCGACATTGATGGTCGTTTCCGACACTGTTCCCAATCTGGATGGGCTGAATGTGATGTCGGCCGGCAGCCTGACCGCATCCGACAAACTCGCTCCCGGTTTGGTCTACTCTCGGCGCGGCGCTTTTCTGGTGATGCTGTACCCGGATGTGGCAGCCGAAGCCGGACGCGAGCTGATCAGCCGTGAGGGCTTTGTCATTATCCCCCGCGCGGGGCTGCTCCCCGGAGATTTCGTGGTTGTGGGACCTTCCGCCAACCTGCCCGAGCTAGCCGCCCAGGACGAAGTGTCGTATATTCTGCCGGCCTCACCGGATCTGTTATCCGGGGCGCCCGTGATGGCGTGCGCCGGCGCCCTCACCGAAGCCGGTGTGGCGGCCCAGTATGTCGAGGTCAGCACCGGGTGGCCGCAATCGCCGGCGGGCGATGTGGAATTGAACTACACCTTCGAAACACTTACTCCTAAGCTGGATGAGACGGCAACCCGCAACGAGATCATCCGTGCGCTGCAGGTGTGGGCCAGCTATACCAATCTCACTTTCTCGGAGGGTTCCGACCCCGCTGGGAATCGCACCATTGACATCAAGTTCGCGAGCGGCCCACATGGCGATGCGTACCCATTTAGCGGGCCGGGCGGCATGTTGGCTCACACCTTCTATCCCGCGCCGCCCAACAGCGAGCCGATCGCCGGCGACATGCACCTGAACGCCGACGAAAACTGGCAAATCGGGTCCGATGTCGACCTGTTTAGCGTCGCGCTCCACGAAGCCGGCCATGCTTTGGGCCTGGGCCACACAGATAATCCCGAGTCGGTGATGTATCCGTATTACCGCATCCAGACAGGCCTGTCGGTGGACGACATTGCCGGGATTCAAGCGCTTTACGGAACCAAAGTCTCCACCACTCCGTCGCAACAGTCCGTCGATCCATCGGGATCGGTGACGACCACCACAACGCCAACCGCAACGACGCCGGGGACGCCCGTAACAACGCCCACGACATCGACGGGAACCACACCGTCCACGCCGACCATCACACCGCCGTTCACACCACCTCTGACGACAACCACTACTCCGACGGGGACGTCTACGGTTCCGCCGGTGACCACAACTGTGACGCCAACGCCGCCCGTTACCCCGCCGGTCACGGTGACCGTGACTCCGGTCCAACCAACAGCGGTGACTACCCCAGACAATACCGATACCACGCCGCCATCCCTGCGGATTACTTCGCCGGGATCCACCATAGTCAGCACCTATGCGACGTCGCTAACGGTAACCGGTACGGCGAGCGACAACGTGGGGGTGACCGCAGTGCAATGGACCACGTCCACGGGAGGATCCGGAACCGCTTCCGGTACCACCAATTGGTCAGCGCAAGTGGCTCTGCTGACAGGAGACAACGTGATCATCATTCGTGCTTACGATGCAGCGGGCAATTCGGCGTGGAGGGCACTTACGGTAGTCCGCTGGTAGCACCGGACTAGAAAAGCCGAAATTCCGCCTTAGTACTACCGCTCCCCGGCATTTGACCGATATAAGCAGTAGCGCAATGAATCCTAGCCAACCCGAAAACGGTCTATATCCCGCGGTTGAGCGTGCCGCCTTGGCCGGACCCATCGGCGTCGCAGCGGAGCTTCCGCAGCGCCCGGTCGAGGAGAATTCAGGGATCGATCAAACTGAAGGAATTCTGTTCGCGCTGGCGCAGGCTGTAGAGTATCGGGACCATAGCACTGCCGAACACTGTGAGCGGCTAGCATTGACCAGTCTCGCCATGGGAATGGCCATGTCGCTCGACCAGTCGGCCCTCGCGGCCCTCTACCGCGGCGGATACCTGCACGATGTTGGAAAAGTCGGCATCCCCGATTCCATCCTGTTTAAGCCCGGTAAACTGACTGCACAAGAATGGGTTGTCATGCGCAGCCATCCCGTTCGCGGCGAGGAGATCTGTCGGCATTTGAAATCGTTGGGGCCGATCCTGCCCATCATCCGCCATCATCATGAACGTTGGGATGGTTCCGGCTATCCCGATGGACTTCGGGGCCAACAAATCCCTCTGTTGGCGCGGATCGTGCAAGTGGCGGATATCTACGACGCCCTGACCAACCCGCGCCCCTATAAACAGGCCTTCTCCTCTGAGGAAGCGATCGGTGTAATCGAGGAGGAGACGGCACGCGGCTGGCGCGATCCGGAAGTCGTAGCAGTGTTCCTGCGCCTGCCCGTCAAGGGAATCGACCGCGTGGCGCAGTACATCCGGACCACCCACTCGATCATGACCGCGATGCATACATCCATCGCGAACCTGAATCAGATCTTCGCGTGACGACGCACCACAGGTATTCCTGCAGCATTCCTGCCTGTATCTGGTGTTGGTGTTACCAGATGCGCAGCGGAACGTCTCCAGGCGAGAAGCCCACGCCGATGCGCGTGGTATAGAACGTCCGGCGATAGGCCGCAAAATCGGGGCTGTCATAATGCCGGGCGCCGAAGGAAGCTAAAACGCTGACACCGCTCCTGATCTGCCGGCTCACCGTAACTGCTCCCGCATAGGTGTTGTAGTTTCCAAGAATATTGCCGATCGATGTACCCAGGCCGGCGCTGGCTTCTGAGTTGAAACTCCACCGCCGCAATCCCGTATAGGTATAACCGCTCATCAGCGACGTCATCTTGGAAGTGAGAAACAGTCCATTACCCGGAGTTACGGTGTGCCCGCCCGCGATGTAGAGCACTCCGTTCTGGACGGTTCGAGAAAGCCGTGCATTGCCGGTCGGCAGCCAATCGACACGATGAATCACGACGCTACCGAGGCTCGCTCCCAGAAGAGCCTCCACCACGGGATCGACCGGAACGGACTGGATGAACTTGGTTTCCGAGCGCAGTGCCCCCGCATAGGCCGTGAATTCGAACTGGCGTGTGATGCGGACCGCGTATGAGCCAACCATGGAATGCATGTCGGTGCCGCTGAAGATCCCGTTGAAATCGAAATGCGTGAACCCATAGGCTGCACCCAGGGTTGTGCGCCGGGAAATGCGGTATTGAACGTCGCCGCGGGCTGCTCCGCCCGTGGTGCCATACAGCGCGGTTGACCGGCGGCGCGCAATAAAACCATCACCGCCGAAGTCAAAAGATAAACGCGCGGTCTTCTGAATGGTCAGATCGGCCTGGGTGCTGGCATAGATCGTGCGGTTATCGAAGAAATCCGTGGTCGGAACATAGCTCGACGAGGGATCGAAAGGAACGGTCTGCGGAAGTCCCGAAAGGCCTTCGTTTCGGGAAAACAGGCCGGCGCTCTCGCGCAAGGCGAGACTGATGTGGCGTGAGAGCTGATGGGTGATACCGAGCATGAGGGTCTGATCGGTCCCGTCGTAATACGTCTGCTGGGTGTAGTGCCGAAAATCGCCGCGGTAATCCAGCCCGACCACGGTGTGTTTCCAGGTATGCACGCCGCTGAGACCGCCGGCGATTTCCACACCGGCTCCGGCTGCATCCGCCAGTTGGCCCTGATCGTTGATACTTACTCCCGAGAGGCCGGTGTCGTAAATGCTGCTGACTTCGACAAATGGGCGCAGGTCGATCTGCGGTGCAGCCATCGCTGCAGGCGCCTGGCCGCGAGTAAGTAGCGCGGGACCATCCGGCGCGGAATCAAACGGGGTGATCTGCGCGTAAACCGGAAACGCCAAAACACAAGTCGCTAGAGCGTACCGCCAAGTCAAAGTTCGTCCTCCACAACACCTTTTCAAAAGTTCGCACTCCAGTCTGGCGCGGGTTTTTGAAGCTTGTCAATCAGTCTTCAGACAGCATTGTAGCCGCTATCGCGTCGGCCACCAGGGTGGAAAATACTACCGGATGTTAGCGCGATAATGTAACCCTGCAGAGTAACTAAGGTCTTTTTGGGCGGCCTGAATCAGCAAGAGCGTGGCTATAATGCGCACATGAAGTGCCCGGCGGGGATTGGCTTAGCGCTTGCGATGTGGTTAGTCTCCACAGCGCTGGCACAGATCATTCCCCTTAGCGAACGAGTGCTAGTACTGGTGAACGACCAGATGCCTGCCGAAGCGGGGACCGGCAGGGCCGGAGCCAGCATTTTCGTCGGACGCTACTACGCCGGCAAGCGCGGTATCCCAGTCCAAAACCTGGTTCATGTGCACACCTCCACAGACGAATCGATCCCTTATCAGGACTATCAGGCGGAGATCGAGGCGCCCGTGCGCAAGTTTCTGGACGCCAACAACGGTGCGATGCGGAAAAAGATCCTGTACATCGTCCCGGTGTATGGCATCCCTTTGAAGACCGGGGCATCGGGGCATACCGTGGCGATCGACTCGTTGCTTTCCGCGATGTATGCCACGCCAGCTGCGATGATCCGGTTTCCCAACCCGTACTTCGCGGGAGTGGGTGCGCGGCCTCCCCACTTCGACGTTTGGGCCGATCGGCGTGAAGCCGGCGGAGCCTGGAAGATGTTCCTGGTTTCGAGACTGGACGGCCCCAGTGCCGCTATTGCGCAGGGACTCGTGGACAAAGCGATGGCAGCGGAGCCGTCTTTGAGTCTGGGAAGCGGCGCCGGGTACTTCGACTACCAGGGGACGCGCTCCCCTTCCGAGCCGCTGTATGCCTTCGACGAGGACATGGCTAGTGCCGCGAAGTTGAGCCAGAGCCGTGGTTTCTCGACCGTTCTGCACACCCAGTCGCAGGCGGCCTGTGGCTCTAAGATCCATCCGGCTACGGCGTACTACTATGAGCCGGCTGCAAAGAGCGTGTACGTCGGGTCCTATGGGGCTGAGACCAGCACGAAGCGCGCATTCCCGCCGATGCAAGAGGGCGATGTTGTGGTCGGTGTGCACGGTACCGTGAATAACACCGGCAACTTCGCCTATGTGACCCTAGGTACAGCCGATGCGACGAGCTATATCCGTCTGACCTATCCACTGGCGCCGTTCACGGGGTATCGGGCAATGGACCAGATCGTTCTCGAGAAGACTGTCGCGGGCGCGAGCATCAAAGCTACAGTCACGGTGGATAAGTCGATGCAGGAGGCGCTGCAGGCAGTCAAGGAGTTTCGCCTGCATGTACAGAACGGGGCGATCACAGTTGCCAGGGATGGGGCGCCCCTCATCTCACTGACTGATCCCAGCGATTCGCCCCTGAATTTATCGAGCGTTTCGGTCGGCTCCCAGTGCTGGGACTACGTGCTGACGGGATTTCAAGTCATCAGCAAGAATGGAGCCGTGCTACTCAGCGATCATTTCCTGAACAACACCACCGCCAACTACCAGTGGGACCTGGCGCCACTCGAAGGCGCGAACGCCCTATGGGTTTGGGGATGGTATGGACCGGCGTACGATGCGTACCGCTTCGTGCCTGGAGCGGTCGGCGCGCAACTGACTTCCTATACCGCGGGCACGATTCGCAAACCGGTGAATGCCGATCCAGGGTTGCGCAGCTTCGCGGACCGGCGCTGGGGCGGCAACTGGGTGCCACGCATGCTGGAGGAAGGCGTCACGGGGACGTGGGGAGCGGTGGAAGAGCCGTATGCCCAGTTCTACACCTCCGGCACCGATTTCTTCGATCATTTCTGGAGCGGCTACAACTTCGTCGAGAGTTTCTACCTGGCTGAGAACGTTCTGCGGTGGACCATGGTGGCGGTGGGGGATCCGTTGTACGCACCCGCGATGTTTCAGAGGCCAACGACGGGATCGGGCGCACAGTAGCTGCCCGATTCTGAGCCGCGACTTCCAAGGAGTGCCCCATGGCCCAGCGGGCCACTGATGGAGATGAGAATCCAAGTGGGGTCAGGCCTTTCGGCCTGCCGCCGCCTTTTCAGGCGGCGCGCCGCGCGGAAGCGCGGCGGCAGCCCCGAAGGGCTGCCCCACTTGAACTCTCAACTGAGCGGATGACTAGGGGCACTCCTTTTACTCTCATCTACATCGGCCCATATCACCATACCGGGCAATATGGTAATATGGGTCCGTGAAAACCACCATCGACATTCCGGACTCGCTCTTCCAGGAAGCGAAGGCTTGCGCTGAGTCTCGCGGAGTGCCATTTCGCCAGATAGTGGAAGAAGGGCTCCGCTCGGTCGTCCAGCATGGGCGCGAGTCGCGTAAGCGCTTTCGGCTGCGTGATGGCTCCTTCAGCGGAAAGGGCCTGCAGAACGGCCAGTCGTGGTCGGACATCCGCCAAACGATTTACCAGGGCCGCGGCGAATGATCGCGGTGGACACCAACATCCTGGTATACGCCCACCGGCGGGATTCCGAGTGGCACGGGAAGGCCTCTGCCGCTCTGGCCCAGCTTGCGGAGGGATCGGCTCCCTGGGGGATCGCATGGCCTTGCTTCCACGAGTTCCTCGCGATCGTGACACATCCGCGGGTTTACAGCCCGCCCACGCCGCTCGGTAAGGCCATCGAGCAAGTGGAGATCTGGCTGGAATCGCCAACCTTGCATCCGCTGGGCGAACTGAAGGGGCATTGGAAGGAACTGAAAGAGATGCTCCTATCGGGCCGGATCACGGGAGGCGCGATTCATGACGCGCGGGTTGCCGCGATCTGCCGGGAGCACGGTGTACAAGAGCTCTGGTCAGCGGATCGCGATTTCAACCGCCTCGCCGGGGTTGCCGTTCGCAATCCACTGGTCGGGTAAGCGTTCACCAGCGGGTCGCGCCCCGCTAGTGGCAGAGAGCGCCGTTCAAATAGAACGCTGTCGGGGCCGGGTTCGAGCCGCTATAGCTGGCGTTGAAACCAATGTTGCTGATGGTCGCGCCCGCTGCGATGGTTGAGTTCTGACTTGCATTGGTGAGCGAAGCGTTGGCGCCGGTCTCTGAATAGTTGGCATTCCACGACTGCGTGATCTTCTGATTGCCCGGCCACGTCCAGGTCAGGTTCCAACCGTGGATGGCGGTCGTCCCTGTATTCTGGATCGTGATCGCCGTGCCGAAGCCGTTGTTCCACTGCGAGGTCACTTTGTATCCTACGTGGCAGTCGGATAGGGTCGTGGCGCTCGCCTGGTTCGATCCGGCCGACTCGCCATTGGCATTCTGCGCGGTGACTACGTAGTAGTGCGTGGTGGAGGGCGCGAGGCCAGTGTGCGAGTAGCTCGTTCCCGACACGCCCGTGGCGATGCGGTTGCCCGACGAAAGGGGGAACCCGGACGTGGTGCTCGAATAGACGTTGTACGTAACGCCTGAGGTCGGGCTCGCCGTCCAGCTTAAATTGATCTGGCTGGCGGAGGCCGCCGTGGCCGTCAGGTTAGGTGGCGCTCCGGGCAGAGGCGCAGTGATGGTTTCCGTCAAAGCGCTCGAAGTGCTTCCGTTGTAGTTTCCGTCGCCGCTGTAGACGGCGGTAATGGAATGCCCGCCTGCCGCTAGTGTAGATGTCGCTAACGCAGCCGCGCCGCCGCTGACAGTGGCCGTGCCGATTACGGTGGCGCCATCTTTGAACTGCACCGTCCCGGTGGCGGCACTCGGAGCGACCGTCGCCGTGAACGTCACCGTCTGTCCGGCGACCGCCGGATTCAGTGAAGAGGTTACCGTCGTGGCCGAACTGGCTTTCGACACCGTAACCACAACGGCAGACGAACTACTTGCAACATCATTGCTATCGCCGCTGTAGACCGCGGTGAGATTGTGGCTCCCCACGGCCAGGTTAGAAACGGCGAGCGCAGCCGCGCCGCCGCTCAGCGTGACCGTGCCTAACGTGCTGGCTCCGTCCAGGAACTGAACGGTGCCTGTGGCCGTGCCCGGCACGACCGCTGCCGTAAGTTGGACCGTCTGTCCGAGCACGATCGACGTGCTATTGGCAGAGAGCGTTGTCGACGTTGTCGCCTTCACCGTCTGAGTCAGGCCTCCCGAGGCGCCGTTATAGTTGCCGTCGCCGCTGTAGACGGCCGTGATCGAATGGCTGCCCGCAGCGAGCGCGGATGTCGCAAGCGCCGCCCCGCCGCCGCTGACCGTCACAGTGCCCAGTATCGTGGCGCCGTCTTTGAACTGCACCGTCCCGGTGGCGGTGCTCGGTGTCACCGATGCCGTGAAGGTAACAACCTGTCCGGCCACCGATGGGTTCAGCGAAGAGATCACCGTCACGCTGGAACTGGCTTTGCCCACAGTGACAACCACGCCGGCCGAAGTGCTTCCCACATCGTTGCCATCGCCGCTGTAGACCGCAGTCAAACTGTGACTCCCCACGGCCAGGTTGGAAACCGTGAGCGCCGCCGCGCCACCACTCAAGGCGACAGTGCCGAGTGCGCTGGCTCCGTCCAGGAACTGCACGGTGCCCGTGGCAGTGGCCGGCACAACCGATGCCGTAAGCTGGACCGTCTGGCCGAGCACGATCGACGTGCTGTTGGTCGAAAGCGTTGTCGACGTCGTCGCCTTCACGGTCTGTGTCAGGGCCGAAGAGGCGCTGTTGTAGTTACCGTCGCCGCTGTAGGACGCGGTGATGTTGTGGCTGCCCGCGGCCAGCGTCGATGTGCTGAGGGCGGCCACGCCTGCGTTGATCGTTACCGTCCCTAGTGCCGTAGCGCCATCCAGGAACTGCACCGTCCCGGTAGCCCCGTTCGGAGACAGTGTCGCTGTGAAAGTCACTGCCTGCCCGGATACCGATGGGTTCGACGACGAGGTTGCCGCCAACGTTGCGGAGGCCTTGCCCACACTGAAGGTCAACGGAGCGGAGCCGCTGTTGCCGTAGTTGGCATCGCCGCTATACTGCGCGTAGATCACGTGGGTCCCCGTCGACAGCGTGGAGATCGGGAAATTGGCGGTGCCGCCGCTGACCGTCACGGTCGCCAGCACAGTCGTTCCATCCAGAAATTGCACCGTGCCCGTGGCCGCGGTGGGCGTCACCCAGGACATGAGCGTCACTGTCTGTCCGTAGACTACCGGAGAAACATTGAGGCCGAAAGTGGTGCTGGAAGGAGTCTTCACCGTCTGTGTGAGCGCACCGCTGGTGCTGCCCGCGTAGCTCGCGTCGCCGCTGTACACGGCGGTAATCGAGTGGCTGCCGGCGGCCAGCGAACTCGTCATCACGTAAGCGGAGCCGTTGGCTATCGTGGCCGTCCCTAGCGACGTCGTGCCATCAAAAAACTGCACGCTGCCGGTGGCGGAAGCCGGCAAAATGGCTGCCGAGATGCCTATCAACTGGCCCGCGGTCGAGGGATTGAACGAGGAGACCACGGTGACGCTTGACGGCGCCTTGTTCACCGTCTGTACCCACACCGGGGACGAACTGGCGAGGTAGATGCCATCGCCGTTATACGAAGCCTGAATCGGATGGTTACCGATCGAGAGAGACGGCACGGTTAAGCTAGCCATCCCGCCGGCGATGGTCGCCGTGCCGAGCGTAGTTGGTCCATCGGCGAACTGCACCGCGCCGGTTGCCGCGGACGGCGTCACTGACGCGGTGAATGTGACCGGCTGTCCCCAGGTGGATGTCGAGCCCGGCGAACTCACAGTAATCGTAGTCGAAGCCTGGATGGTTTGCGTCAGCACATCTGAAGTGGCGGGGTTCAGATTCGCATCACCCACACACACGGCCGTGATGGAGTGGGTTCCCGTGCTCAGTGACGCGGTGCTGAACGAGGACGTGGGGCTGGTAAAGGTCGCCGTGCCGAGCACGGTCTGGCCATCCAAGAACTGCACGCTTACGCCGTTCGATCCAGGAGAAATGGCGGCCGTGAAAGTCACGGAAGCCGGCGACACTGCCGGATTCACATTGGAACTGAGAGTAACCGATGGCGTCGCTTTACGACCGTCTGTGCCAGCGCGGCGGACGTGCTGCCGGCATCGGAGCTGTCGCCCCCGTACACTGCCGTGAGTGTGTGGCTGCCGGCAGCCAGGCTGGAAATTGGCAGGACCGCCGTACCGCCTGAGACCGGAGCGGAGCCCAACGCCACGCCGCCATCCAGGAACTGCACGCTCCCCGTGGCCGAACTCGGCGACACCGCCGCTGTCAGCAGGAGGGACTGACCGTAGGTCGATGGCGACATATTGGACGTGAGGGTGGTTGTGGTGGCGGCGGCGTTCACCGTCTCCATGACGCTTGCGGAGGCCACTTGCGAGTAGTTGTTGTCGCCCCCGTAGAGCACGCCTACGGTTTGCGGGCCGGCCATTTTGAAAGAAGCCGAAAACTGCGCGGTGCCGTTCACCAGCGAAACCGTTTGGAGCAGCGTGTTACCGATCAGCATTACGGAGCCAGTGGGCGAAGCCGTGGAACCGGGTGGTGGCGTAACCGTGGCCGTGAAGCTGGTTGGCGCGTTCAGGGTGGTCGGGTTCTGATTGGAGACGAGAGTTACAGTCGGCACCGCCCTCTGCTGCGCCGCGGTAATAGTCAGCGGAACTCCGGGCGACCCTGAACCGTTGAACGACGAGTCTCCGCCATAGTACGCCACTATATTGTGATTACCCACGAGGGTGAGGCTGCTGACCGCCAGAAACGCACTGCCGCCGTTCAGCGGCGCGCTGCCGAGCACCGTAGCGCTTGAGAAGGGCAGCGCGTCTGCAAACGTGACTGTGCCGGTCGGAACGCCGCCCGCTCCGATTGGTGACACCGTAGCGTAATAGAGCACCATCTGCCCGGCCGGGGCGGTCGTGGCGCTGCCGGTGACGGTGGTGTTGGTGTAAGGATACGGTGAGGGAAGGTAGACGCGCCGCACGCGGCAATCGATCCAGTCGGTGAGGATCAGGTTGCCATTGCGCGTCAGGACCACGCCGCCCGGGCCGTCGAGTGTTGCGATGCTGGCCGGGCCGTTGTCGCCGACCGCGGGAGGGCATGGGTACGATCCACCTCCGCCGTTACCACCCACCGCGATCTCGCCCTGCGCGCCGCTTCCGTTCCCAGCCACCGTGGTGATCAGGCCGCTGGATCCGTCAACGCGGCGTATGCGCCCAGTACTATCTGCGAAGAAAAAGTTGCCGGATGAATCGATCTTTGCGGTGCCGGCGCCGTACTGTCCTAGGCCGGCGCTGGTAGCCGGAATACCGTCGCCATTGTAGCCGCTGCCAGTGCCGGCGAAAGTCGTGAGAATGCCAGTAACGGCGTCCACGCGTCGAATTTTGGTGGATTCGCTGATGAAGAGGTTGCCAGAACCATCGATGCTTAAACCCAGAGGTGGCGAAAAGCTAGCGGTGGTCGCGGAGACGCCGTCAGGAGTCACGGCGTAGGTTCCATTGCCAGCCACCGTCGTGATGATGCCGGATTGCGCGTCTACACGGCGGATGCGTGCGTTGCCGGAGTCGGCGATGAAGAGGTTGCCGGCGGAGTCAAACGCCAAGTCCGTGGGATATTTTAGCGAGGCGTTGGCCGCCGGTCCGCCATCGCCGCTGAACGCCGCAGTGCCGTTGCCGGCGAAGGTAGTGATGATCCCGGTCTGGGAGTCCACGCGGCGGATTCGGTGGCTGGGGAATTCCACAATGAATAGGTTGCCGGCGGCATCTAGTGCCAAGCCGCCTGGTTCGTAAATGGACGCCTGCGCGGCCGGGCCGCCGTCGCCTCCATATACAGCCGCTCCGTTGCCGGCTACTAGTGTGAGAATGCCGGTTGCGGCATCTACTCGCACCACGCGATTGTTCGAGCCATCGGCGATGTAGAGGTTATCTGCGCTATCGATGGCGATGCCGCCGGGCGAGGATAGTTCGGCGTTCACCGCCGGTCCGCCGACTCCCGCCGTGCCGTACATGCCGGTTCCGGCGATGGTTACGATTGTGCCAGTCTGGGCGAAGAGAATTGGACTGAAGAGAAGACCGGACAAGAGGGCAAGCGGGGCTGCAACGTGGCGCTCTTTCATCGTGGTTAACCTCGATCCCGTTACAAAACTTGCCACGAGTATAGTAAGGAATTTCAGGTTCTGAATATATATTTAAGGGATTAAGAGATTACTAACTAAGGTTGCTCGGGGCAGGGCATGCGGAACGCACGTCCCGTGGCCCCGCCCCACGTCAGGATGTCTGCTATGCGCCGGCACGCCTGGCCGTCGCCATACGGATTATGCACGCGCGTCATCCGAGCGTACTCGGTGGAATCGTCTAACAAGAGCGTTGCCTCGGCGACTATCCGTTCTTCCACGGTGCCCACAAGCTTCACCGTTCCGGCATCCACGGCTTCGGGGCGCTCGGTCTTTTCGCGCAGCACGAGCACCGGTTTGCCGAGCGAAGGCGCTTCCTCCTGGATGCCGCCTGAATCGGTGATGATCAGGCTCGATCGTCGCATCAAGTCCACAAACGGCACGTAGGGAAGCGGCTCGATGAGGTGAATGTTCGCGCGGCCGCCGAGCAGTTCATGGGCGGGTTCAAGCACGTTGGGATTGCAGTGAACCGGGTAGACAATTTGCACATCCGGCCGTGCGCCGATCCGTACCAGCGCCCGCATCTGGCAGACGAAGCCGTTTCCGAAGTTCTCGCGGCGATGGCTGGTCACCACGATGAGCCGGCGCGAAGCGTCCAGCCACGGCCATGGTGTGCCTTCTAAAGTGCCGGATTCCAGAGCATCGCGCACATACAATACGGCGTCGATGCCGGTGTTGCCTGTGACATGGATGCGATCTTTGGGGACACCCTCGGCAATCAGATTTTCGGCCGCGTGCGCCGTCGGCGCAAAGTGCAGATCGGCGACGCGGGCCGTGAGCAGGCGGTTCATCTCTTCGGGGAAGGGCTGGCTCAGATCGCCGGTTCGCAGCCCCGCTTCCACGTGGCCCACGCGAATGCGGTGATAGAACGCCGCGAGCGCCGCTGCCAGGGTGGTGGTGGTGTCGCCTTGCACCAGGACCAGGTCTGGAGACTCGGCGGCCAGCACAGGCTCCAGGGCCTCCAGGATCCGCGCC
>Ga0335078_10005979_pt1 | contig 18010 bp, 13 predicted proteins | sample Lox_Sample_32_FD_206711 | JGI IMG/M metagenome (GOLD analysis project Ga0335078, IMG submission 206711) | Soil microbial communities from Loxahatchee National Wildlife Refuge, Florida, United States - Lox_Sample_3.2 | ecosystem: Environmental > Terrestrial > Soil > Wetlands | place: USA... | reverse complement strand
AACAGCGCGCATCCCTTCGAGAATCCGACACCCCTGACAAACTACATCGAAATGTTCGCGATCTTTGCGATCGGCGCGGGTCTGACCTACACCCTGGGCCGGATGACGGGATCGCAGGCCCACGGCTGGGCCGTTTGGGCGGCGATGGCCGTCATGTTTCTCGCCGGTGTCACCGTCGCCTACTGGGCCGAGGCTCGGGGTAATCCTCTCTATCCCCATGCTGTGACCCAGCAAGCAACGGCCACGCAGGCCGGCGGCAACATGGAGGGCAAAGAGGTCCGATTCGGCATTACTGATTCGACGCTTTTTGCCACCGTAACCACGGACGCAAGTTGCGGCGCGATTAACGGTTGGCACGATTCCTACATGCCGCTGGGCGGCATGGTTCCGCTGGTCAACATCATGCTCAGCGAAGTCATCTTCGGCGGCGTGGGCGCCGGCATGTACGGCATTTTGATCTACGTAGTGCTGGCCGTCTTTATTGCCGGTCTGATGGTGGGCCGCACGCCGGAGTATCTGGGCAAGAAGATTGAAGCCTACGACGTGAAGATGGCGATGCTGGTGGCGCTGGTGTTTCCGCTGGTGATCCTTGCCTTTACTGGCGTCGCCTCGGTGCACAACTTTGGTACCTCGAGCATCAGCAACCCCGGGCCGCATGGACTCACGCAGATGCTCTACGCCTACGTTTCGGGCGCGGGTAACAACGGCTCGGCCTTCGGCGGACTCTCGGCGAACACGCCCTGGTATGACACGAGCATCGGCTTCGACATGCTGCTGGGCCGCTTCTTCATGATCATTCCCATGTTGGCGATCGCCGGAAACCTGGCGCAGAAGAAGTATGTTCCGCCGTCGCTCGGAACCTTCCCCGTCACGACGCCCCTGTTCTCGGCGTTGCTGATCGGTGTGATTCTCATTGTCGGCGCGTTGACCTTCTTCCCGGCGTTGAGCCTGGGACCGATTCTTGAGCACCTGCTGCTGGCAGCGGGCAAGACCTTCTAAAGGAAGTTGCAGATGGCAAGCACAATGGAACCCAAAATCGCTTCGGAACCCCACATGGTACGGCTGGGGCACTCGCCCATGAAGCCGCGCAAGCGGGCAGTCTGGGAAGGCAAGATCGTGTGGCGCGCCATCCTGGATTCGTTCGTCAAGCTCGACCCACGTCACATGATGGGCAATCCCGTCATGTTCGTCGTCGAAGTCGGCAGCGTGATCACGACTGTCCTGCTGGTGCGCAAACACGGCGACTTCCTGTTCAATCTCCAGATCACGCTGTGGCTCTGGTTCACCGTGCTGTTCGCCAACTTCGCGGAAGCGATGGCGGAAGGGCGCGGCAAGGCGCAAGCCGACACCCTGCGCAAGGCACGCTCGGAGACGATCGCCAATCGCGAGCGGGAGGACGGCGAGATCGAGAAGATTCCCAGCTCCAAGCTGCGGGCTGGTGATGTTGTCGTTGTTTCCGCCAGTGAGTTTGTTCCCTCCGACGGCGAGATCATCGAAGGTGTTGCGTCGGTCGATGAGTCGGCGATCACGGGAGAATCCGCACCGGTGATCCGCGAGGCCGGAGGCGACCGGTCGGCGGTCACCGGCGGTACGCGCGTGCTCTCCGACCAGATTCGCGTAAAGATTACGTCGAATCCTGGCGAGACGTTCCTGGATCGCATGATCGCCCTCGTCGAAGGGGCCGAGCGGCAGAAGACGCCGAACGAGATTGCGCTGAACATCCTTCTCGCGGGACTCACAATCATCTTCCTGCTGGCGGTAGTCACCCTACAGCCATTTGCAATCTACTCCGGCTCGCCGCAGACGGTCTTTGTGCTGGTTTCACTGTTGGTCTGCCTGATTCCGACGACGATCGGCGGACTGCTGTCGGCCATCGGTATTGCCGGCATGGATCGTCTGATTCAGCACAACGTGCTGGCTATGTCGGGACGAGCCGTGGAGGCTGCGGGCGATGTCGACACGCTGCTGCTCGACAAAACTGGCACCATCACGCTCGGCAATCGTCAGGCTGCGGAGTTCATCCCGGCTCCCGGGGTATCCGAGACCGAAATGGCCGATGCCGCACAGCTATCCTCGTTGGCTGACGAGACGCCGGAAGGCCGCTCCATCGTCGTGCTGGCGAAGGAACGCTACGGTCTGCGGGGCAGGGAACTGAGCTCGCACGAGATGGAATTTGTGCCCTTCACAGCGCAGACGCGTATGTCGGGCGTCAACATGAACGGCAATCAGATCCGCAAAGGCGCGGTGGACGCGATCGAGCGTTACCTGGCCCAGAACGGCAGCCAGATGCCCCCCGAGGTGCAGGCGACGGTGGAACAGATCGCGCGCTCCGGCGGCACGCCGCTGGTCGTCGCCGAGATGGGAAGAGCTCTGGGCGTGATCTATCTGAAGGACATCGTCAAAGGTGGCATGCGCGAGCGCTTCGATCAGCTGCGCGCGATCGGCATCAAGACGGTGATGATCACCGGCGATAATCCGCTCACCGCTGCCGCCATTGCGCGCGAAGCCGGAGTCGATGACTTCCTGGCCCAGGCGACTCCAAAGGACAAGATGGACCTGATCCGGCGGGAGCAGTCACAAGGCAAGCTGGTCGCGATGACCGGCGACGGCACCAACGATGCTCCTGCGCTGGCGCAGGCCGATGTCGGCGTGGCGATGAACACGGGAACGCAGGCGGCCAAGGAAGCCGGCAACATGGTTGACCTGGATTCCAATCCGACCAAGCTGATCGAAGTGGTCGCCATTGGCAAGCAGTTACTGATGACGCGGGGCTCGCTGACGACGTTCTCCATCGCCAACGATGTCGCGAAGTACTTCGCGATCATTCCGGCGATGTTCGCGGGAACGTTCCCGGTGCTGAACGCGCTGAACATCATGCATTTGAAGACGCCGCAGTCGGCGATTCTTTCGGCGGTAATCTTCAACGCGGTGATCATCATCGCGCTGATTCCGCTGGCGCTGCGCGGAGTGAAATATCGGCCGATGAGCGCAGCCGCACTGCTGCGACGCAACCTGTGGATCTATGGAGTCGGCGGGATCATCGTGCCGTTCATCGGAATCAAGCTGATCGACATGCTGATCACACGAATTCACCTGGCGTGATGGCGGCGTTGCTCTTGGCCATTTAGCTCTTTAGCCGGCAGGTGGGCTTGCTAAAGGCCAAGAGCCAAGAGCCCGTAAAAGGTAGTTTCAAGTGGAAGGGCAAGTATGAAGCAGAATCTCAAAATCGCAATCCTGATGACGATTGTCACGACCGTGTTGCTGGGAGTCATCTACCCGCTCGTGGTCACCGGTCTGGCGCAGGTCATGTTCCACGACAAAGCCAACGGTCAACTGCTCACCCGCGACGGAAATATCGTTGGCTCGCGAATCATCGGCCAGGGCTTCGGCGGCCCCGGATACCTGCATTCGCGGCCCTCGGCCGCCGGCAACGGTTATGACGCGACGAACTCCAACGGCTCGCAGTACGGCCCCACGAACCAGAAGCTGATCGATCGCGTCAACGCCGATGTCGCGCGCCTGCATGCGGAGAATCCCTCGCAGCCGATCCCTGTCGATCTGGTGACGGCGTCAGCCTCGGGTCTTGATCCGGACATCACTCCGGCAGCGGCCGAATTCCAGGTACCACGATTGGCCCATGAGCGCGGCGTATCGGAGCAGCAGATTCGCGAGATCATCCAGCGGCACACCCTGGGCCGCCAACTGGGTTTTCTCGGAGAGCCGCGTGTCAATGTTCTGGAGGTCAATCTCGAGTTGGATGAACACTTCCCCATGAATAAGCGAGCGGCAATCCGCTAAGAGGCGAACTGCCCAAGAAGCGTCATGGAATGGCTTTGTGTCAGGGCACGACGTGGAAGTCGTGTGCTGACTCATGGCGTGCAAACTCGGAGTTTTTCCAGCGGCCTGTGAATTCGGTACGCGGGGCTTGATCGCCAAGCGCGTGCTAATCTGTAGCGATGGCGCTATTTCTGGTTACAGGGGCGGCGGGATTCATCGGTTCGGCGCTGGTGCGCGCGTTGCTCGAACGAGGGGATCAGGTTCGCGGCCTGGACAACTTTGAGACCGGACGCCGCGAAAACCTGCAGGAAGTACTCCCACAAATTGATTTTCGCGAAGCCGATCTGCTGGATGCTGACGCGGTGCAGTCGGCTTGCCGCGGGGTCGATTACGTGTTGCATCAGGCGGCGATACCGTCGGTGCCGAAGTCAATTGCCGATCCGGCGCGCAGTAATCGCGTAAATGTCGAAGGCACGGTGAACGTGCTGATCGCCGCACGGGATGCGGGCGTGAAGCGCGTGGTGTATGCGGCGTCTTCGTCGGCCTACGGCGACACGCCAACGTTGCCCAAGCGCGAAGACATGACGCCGCTGCCGCTGTCACCGTATGCGGTGGCGAAGCTGGCGGGCGAGATGTACATGAAGGTGTTCTACGGCGTGTACGGGCTGCCGACGGTGTCGCTGCGTTACTTCAATATTTTTGGGCCGCGGCAAGACCCGACCTCACAATATTCGGCGGTGCTGGCAAAGTTCATCACGCTTATGCTGCGGGGCGAGCGGCCGACGATTTACGGCGACGGCGAACAGTCGCGCGACTTCAACTACATCGACAACGCAGTGGCGGCGAACCTGCTGGCGGCGACGGCGCGCGAGGCGGATGTTGCCGGGAAGACGTTCAATATCGCCACCGGGCATCGCTTCAATCTGAATGAGACGGTGGAGTTGCTGAAGACGCTGACGGGCTATGCGGGAGAGCCGATTTATGAGGCGGAACGCGCGGGCGATATCAAACACTCGCTGGCGGATATTTCGCAGGCGCAGGAGAAGTTGAAGTATCAGCCGCTGGTGGACTTCAGGGAAGGCTTGCGGCAGACGGTGGAGTGGTATCGCGCAAGCGAGGCGGCGAAGCAGGAGCTGGCGGCGAGCCGGTAGAGCGTGCGAGTCAGGAAATGACCAAGCGGGGACGAGGATGTCCCCACTACAGCCGAGCTGGAGCTCGGCGCTACATACTTGCGGAAAGGAATCTTATGGCACGGGAACCTGGAGTTTATGCCACGTTTGATACTAGCGAGGGAACCATTGTCTGCCGGCTGTTTGAGCAGGAGGCGCCCATCACGGTGAAGAACTTTATCGAGCTGGCGGAGGGCTCGCGCGAGTGGACGCATCCGCAGACGCGCGCCAAGGGCCAGACGCCGTTGTACAACGGGACTATTTTCCATCGCGTGATTCCCGACTTTATGGTGCAGGGCGGCGATCCGACGGGGACAGGCATGGGCGGGCCTGGGTATCAATTTCAGGATGAGACGAAGGGGTCGCCACATAAGTTCGACAAGCCGGGCAAGCTGGCGATGGCGAACTCCGGACCCAACACCAATGGCTCGCAATTCTTTATTACGGTAGTGCCGACGCCGTGGCTGACGGGAAATCACACCATCTTCGGCGAAGTGGTCGAGGGTCAGGACATCGCCGACAAGATCACCAAAGTCCCACGGAACCGTCAGGACAAGCCGAATAAGGATGTGGTGCTGAAGGCAGTGACGATCGAGAGGATGTAGGGCGGTCCTGAACTTCAGGTTTCCTAAACGACAAGTGAACCCTTCACTATGCGCGCAGAGGCAGCGTGGACCTGGAGGTCCGCGCTACAGCCGATCTGGAGATCGGCGCTACAGTCATTCTGGCTTGACGGTGTCGAGGACGTAGACGCGGTTGGGGTTGCCGGGTTCGATCTTGTTCTGCTCGAAGCAGGATTTGATGCGGCGGCGGAGTTCGCGGCGGACGGCGTCCTGCGCGCCCGGCTTCGTCTTCACCAGCATCAGATATTCGATCTCGTTGCCGCCGACCTTCTCGATGCCCGGTACCTCGGGCTTGGCGGCGATTCTGTCGGAATAATTCGGATCGTTGGCCAGTTCGTCGCCGACGTCTTGCAGCAACCGGACGACTTTGTCGCTGTCGGTGTTGTAGGCGACGGAGACGGTCATGGAGAGCTGCGTCCAGTCGCGCGTGAGATTGCTGACGACGGCGATCTGGCTGCTGGGCACGCTGTGGACGGTGCCATCGGCGTCACGCAGCACGGTGCGGCGCAGCGTCATGGATTCGACTTTGCCGGAGACGCCGGCGATGCGGATGACGTCACCGATGTCGTACTGGTTCTCGACCAGGATGAAGAAGCCGTTGATGAAGTCGCGGACCAGCGTCTGCGCGCCGAAGCCGATGGCCACACCCGCGATGCCCGCACTGGCGAGCAGCGGTCCCATGTTGATGCCGAGCAGCGGTAGGATCTGCAGCGAGGCGACGAAGGCGATCACGAACAGGCCGACGCCGTGAATGACGCTGGAGAGCGTGCGCAGTTGCTGCGCACGGACGGCGGAAGGCAGGCCTGTGCTGGTGCTGAGCGCGCTGAGGTGACGCGACACCGCCTTGAGCAGGCGCGTCAGGATGAAGGCGATGATGAGGACCGCGATGATGCGGGGGACTTCGTGGCGCACGAAGTCGAAGGCGTCGTCGCTCCAGTTGTTGAGCATCTGGAGGAAGTTTTCTTTGGCATGATGAGGGCCGAGGAAGAGGGCCAGCAGTCGCGGTGCGAGCGGAGATGGCATTGTGGCGGATTATAGCAACTGATTGCTCTGCTGCGGCGGCCTGGGGGCGGTACGGAATATAATCAGCGACATCATGAGGTATAAAGCGCGCTTTGTTTCTTGTTGGATCGGGCTCTTCGTTCTTTTGGCGCTGATGGTTTGCCTTGGAGCGAGCGCGGCGGCGCAAAGCCAGCATGCGTCGCAAACCTCACCCCTGAACGCTCCCCCAACTGGCACTTCGCAAACTCCGAACTCTGATAATGACTGGAATGCTCAGCAGCAACAAGAGATGGCAAAGAAGCTGAACACGCAGCGCCAGGCGGACATCAAGAAGGACACGGAGAAGCTGCTGGAACTGGCGACGGAGCTGAAGCAGTCGGTGGACAAGAGCTCTGAAAACACGCTGTCGCTGGACGTGATCAAGAAGGCCGATCAGATCGAGAAGCTGGCCAAGGCTGTGAAGGACAAGATGAAGGGGCCGTGAAGCAGTTGTCAGTTGCCGGTGGGAGCTAGCGACCTGGCGTCCCAGTTCCATCCGGATAGCTTTCAGGATTGGCTCTTTCGGCTCGGCCGATACTGCCCTAACGTCATTCCCCTGTAGCGGCGCCCCACCCAAGCAAAACCGCCTGGATGGGCGTCCGTCGACCTCGTCTATACTGAGGATGTGTACACAGCGCTCGTGTCTATGTGGATGTTGGCGCTGGCGACCCTCTCCCTGGTTTCGCAGAATCCACCTGCGAATTCGGCGCAACCGGTCCTCCAAACTGGCGCAATCAATCCTCGAGTCACGTGTGCGGCCAAGCCGGAGCAGAGTTACGCGCTCTATCTACCGTCGCATTACGCGCCGGACAAACGGTGGCCCATCGTGTACGCGTTCGATCCTGATGGCCGCGGGAGCGTTCCAGTCGAACTGATGAAGGAGGCCGCTGAACGATACGGCTACATCGTGGCCGGCTCGAACAATTCGCGCAACGGATCGTGGAAGGTGGAAGGGGATGCGGCGCAGGCCATGTGGGACGACACGCATGCGCGGCTAGCGATCGACGAGCGGCGGGTTTATTTTGCGGGATTTTCGGGCGGAGCGCGGGTCGCCTCCATATTGGCGCAGCGGTGCAAGTGCGCGGCGGGTGTGTTGCTGAACGGCGCGGGTTTTGGAGGCGCAGCGCCGTCGCCGGATGCGGTGTTTGCGGTCTTCGCGGCGGTGGGGCGTTTCGACTTCAATTACCCGGAGCTTTCGGAGCTTGACGGAAAGCTGGAGCAGGCGGGCTTTCCGCACGTGCTGCGGCATTTTGACGGACCGCACGAGTGGGCGCCGAGCGATGTGATGGATGATGCGCTGGCGTGGTTTCGGCTGATGGCGATGAAGCAGGGGCGCGAAGCTCGCGACGATGATTTCATTACTGCGCAGAAGACGGAAGCGGTGGCCCGCGCGCATGCGCTGGAGCAGTCCGGCGAGTCGTATGGAGCGTGGCGCGAATACAAGCAGGCGGTCGCAACGTTCCAGGGGCTGACGGACACGGCTTCGTTACAGCAGGCCACTGCTTCGCTGGCGCAGCAGAAGTCGGTGCGCGAAGGCGGCAAGCGCGAGGAGCAGGATTTCGAGGAGCAGAGGCGGCTGACCGGCGAGATCTATTCGGGATTGATCGCCCTGAAGGGCGGCGGAAAGAGTCCGTCGTCAACGTCGCAGACCGACCAGCCGATCGCACCGCGGAGTGCGGTTCCGGCTTCGCATGGCGAAGCGCAGAGCCGCTCCGATGTTTTTCATCAGACCGAACAGCAGATCGTTAATCTCCGGGAGCGCGCGGCGTCGGAGAAGAATCCGGAGAAGCTGCGTGTTGACCGGCGGGCACTGAGTGGGGTGTTCATCGCTGCGGGAGAGTTTGGCGATGAGAGCCTGGAGGCGAAAGACTATGCCAGGGCGAAGGGTTACTTTCAGCTTGCGGTTGACGCGTATCCGGATTCGGTGGGGGCGCTGAAGGAGTTGGCGACGGCGCGGGCGCTCGACGGCGATCGCAAGGGGACGCTGGAGACGCTGCGGCGGGCGAAGGAGAGGTCCAAAGACGCTGCGGCGTTTGTTGCGTGGCTGAATGAAGAGCCGGCGTTCGCGAAGCTGCGGGAGGATCCGCAGTTTCGGGCGTTGATGGGGAGTCCGTGAAGGGCTGAATTACCTCAGCGGCTAAAGCCGGGTGTAATGGGATGGGGAGAATGCACCGCTGAAGCGGTGCTCCACCCGGCCGCGGCTGAAGCCGAGGTTTGAGATGTATCGTGTTCGCCGGGCTAAAGCCCGGCGCTTCCACCGAAACCACTCCCATTGAAAACCCCTTTCTGCTGGAAATCGGCTGCATTCGGTAGTACAGTCCTGACACTTCCAACCCTCAGCCACCACTTCTTTTTGGAAAGAGGCCAGTCATGAGGAGCCCAGCGCAATGTTTTGGATCCTTTTCGATTCGCAAGGCGAAGGCTGCCGCTAACGCGGCGATGACATGGACAGCGATGGCTTGTCTGATGATGCTGATAGCACATCCCATGCCGGCGCAGACCTATCGAGTGCTGCACAACTTCACCGGCGGACATGATGGCGGCGATCCGTATGCGGGGTTGACGATGGACCGCGCGGGCAATCTGTATGGGACGGCGAGCTACGGTGGCAGCGGGTTCGGCGTGGTGTACGAGTTGGTGCACCGAGGGTCGGGCTGGGTGTTCAACACACTCTACAATTTCGCCGGCGGCACTGACGGCGAAGGGCCGGTGGCGCGGGTGATCGTCGGGCCGAACGGCAGCTTGTATGGAACGACCTACGGCGGGGGCGATCGGAATTGCAACGGCGGATACGGTTGCGGAACCGTATTCAACCTGCGGCCGCCGGCGACGGTGTGCCGCTCGGTGTCTTGCTACTGGGGCGAGACGGTGCTGTATCGCTTCGCGAGCGGCAGCGATGGAGCGAATCCGCTGCTGGGCGACATTCTGTTCGATCAGAGCGGGAACATCTACGGCACGACGGAGAACGGCGGAGGCGTGGGCTGCGGCAGCATTGGATGCGGTACGGTGTTTGAGTTGTCGCCTTCCGGCGGGGGCTGGACGGAGAAGGTGCTCTACAGCTTTACGGGACAAAGCGGCGACGGCGCGAATCCGTTTTCGGGCGTGATCCTCGACTCGTCAGGGAACCTGTATGGCACGACGAAGTTCGGCGGGCCGGGGTCGAACGGCACGGTGTTTCGGCTGACGCCCGCGGGAGCGAGTTGGACGGAGAGCGTGATCTACGGCTTCCAAAGCATGAATGATGGATACTGGCCGGTCGGTGGTTTGATTGTCGATCAGTCGGGGAATCTCGTCGGGACGACAGGCTCGGGTGGCGTGAATGCGGGTGGCATCGCGTTCAACCTGACGCCGCTGGGCGCGGAGACGGTTGTCTATAGCTTCGCCGGGCAGCAGGACGGCGGAGCCTACGGAACATTGACCGCCGACGGCGCGGGAAATTTGTACGGCATGACCTATGACGACGGCGCGTTCGGTAACGGAGCGGTTTTCAAGCTCACGCCGACGCAGGGCGGATGGATCTATACCGACCTGCACGACTTCACCGGCGACGACGGGCGTTGTCCGTATGGCAATGTGCTGATCGACGCGCAGGGGGATCTGTACGGGACCGCCGGCGGGGGCGGAATGTATGACGAAGGCGTGGTGTGGGAGATCACGCCGTGAGGGTTAAGCGAACCACGCATCCAGTGCTCACGGTTTCAAATCGAAGGTGATTGCGTCGGCTGCCTGCACTTCGACCGCGTCCGGCTGGACGGAAACCCAATCGTAAGGCATAACCAGCAACTGAAGGCCGATGATGGAAGACCGCGGTCCTACGCGCCACTGGTTTTCGTCGGCGTCGAGATATTGTGCCAGCTGGGTTTCGTCTCCGGGGTATAGCCACACCTCCGACGAGACATTCGGCTCGATGAGAAAGGTCTTCGACTCGTAAATGGCATCGGGGTGCTCGATCTCGAGCATGAGCAGCGCCGGTTTTCGCAGCCTCCACCATGCGCCGTAGTGAACGGTGAGGCGAAGGCGCAGGAAATCGGCTCCGGCAGCGGGCCATGCGGTGCTGCCGAGGTCGACATGCGCGTTGCGCGCGCGAATGGGATAGCTGCGCAACGCCAGGTTGAGCGGCTGAGCGTGCATGGCGATGCGGGCGGCGCGGGAATCGTCTCTGCGCAGGCCGAAGATCCCGCCGGCGACTTCGCCTTCGCTGCGATAGTGCTGGAACGTCCACAGCCAGACTTCGGGGCTGCGCGTGAAGCTCGACACGTTATCGACTGCGCCTGCATATTGGCTGTCCAGAAGGTAAAGACCGGCGGGCGCGTTGGCGCGCTGCAGTCCGGCGATATCTACATGCGACAGATACTGGCCGCTGGCCAGGTAGGATTCCACCAGTCCTCCGGCGGCGGTTCGTTGTGAAGCAACCGCGAAGATGGTCTGGTAGGAGAAGACGGTCATGGCGTCCTTCGGAGCGCTGCGCGCCTGAACGTAGTTGGCAGCCTTCTTCAGAATTCTCGTCCGCCCTTCCACGAAACAGGCACGATCGAATTCCTGAAAGAGCGGCGGGCACTCGGTCATCGGATTGGTGACCTGACGATAGTTGTGACGGACCCGGACGATCCACTGTACGAGTGGGCCGGGCCCCGGGCCGGAGAGGATGAAAGACGCAACCGCAAACAGCGCCATCAAGACGTACGCAGTGCGCGAGGAGAATGAGAACAAGACGACGCCGGTGAGAAACAGGGCCGCATAGGTGGCAACGACGATGTGCTCCCAGTCCGGGCGGACCAGTCCGCTTTGCATGGTGAAGAGCGCGAACACAAACCCGCTCAGCAGAAAACCGCTGCGCGCTGTAATGCCGAGGTTGCGGCTGCGCGCGGTGACGCCTCGCACCAGGAACGCAATCGCGGCTACAGACAGAACGACCAGCAATCGCACAGTGCTGGGTTTTGACATCGACACCGGCTCGATCCAGCGATAGCCGGAGAGAATCGCCAACGAATTGCGCCAGTAGCTGAAGTCGAGGGGCCTCGCCATGACTGAGTTCACGAGGATGGCGATGACTGGCGAAGCGATCACGAACGCTGCCAATGCCCACGCGTAAGAGCGGAGCGCAACGGGTTCGCGGCGGCTTTCCCATGCCACTCCGGCGAGCGAGATCAGGAAGGCGGCTGTTGCATAGACACCCGTATCGGTGGAGTACAGGAACGCCAGCGCGCAAAGCAGGGCCGCGACGGCCCCGAACAAGAGAGGCGACCGGCGCTGCTGCCGCAGGCCATACCAGCCTCTCAGGAACACTGCGAAAAGAAAGATGGCGGTGGCGCTGCGTCCTTCCCAGGGCGCCCAGAATAAGGCGAGCAAGAGGAGCAGCCAGAAGCGCTTCCATGGCGCCTGCCCGGGAAGCAGCAGTCTCAGCGTCAGGTAACCGAATAGTAATGTCCACCATAGAGGTAACATGGCGTAGGTGACGTAGATGGCCCCCATGGAGGGTCCCATCCAGCGCGACGGGGCGCTGGAGAGCCACTGAAATACAGGTCCATAGGTGAACACGACATCCCGGCCAAACCAGATGTCGCGCGAGGCCTTGAAGCTGGTGTCGAGAAGCCAGTCGGCGACGTCGTTCGAGGGGCCAACGAGAACCCGCAGCCGAGGCGACAGCCATTCCACCGGAAACGAGGCAAGTACTAGCAGCACTATGGCCAGAAGGTCCCAGCGTTTTTCCCGAAATGGGCGCGATGACGGAGGCAGCGACTGATGCTCAGGCGAGCTTGGCGGAACTGTCGATCCGTCCATAACGAAGTGGACAAGTTTACCCTAGACCGAATGGAGGCCGCAGTGAGGGAAAGGCGCCTGCGGTGCGCAAGGCGCCGCAGGCGGTAGAGTTACCGGAGTGTTGTTCAGGCGTGGGGTACCTGCTTCCGGAAAGTGCCAGATGTTCGCACGGTTAGGGAGTTACCTTCTGGATTCGGTAACCAAGGGACAGCGCGCAAGTTGCTACTTCGAAACCGCTTACTACCAAGCCATAAAGTGCCGTTTACGGTTGTCAAAATGGATTGACAAGAGTGCGAAAGCTGCTACAATTCTGCCCCAAACGGGGGTGTACTTGTGCCTCAGCTCCTAACTTCTTTGCTCCGACTGCGACGACTAAGAAAAGACGAAGATGGACAGGCCTTGGTCCTCGCGGCTCTCGGGATGGTTGTCCTCTTAATGATGGCCGGTCTCGGCGTCGATGTAGGGTATCTGCGCTATCAGAAGCAACAGATGCAGAAGGCCGCCGATGCGGGTGCGCTGGCGGGTGCCGCTGAATTGATCAACTATTACGGCGGCGTAGGACAACAGCAGATTATCGCCGCAGCCAAGTCCGACGCGATGGCGAATGGGTTTGGCGACGGGGAAAACGGTGTTACCGTCACGGTCAACCATCCTCCGCAGACCAATGGCGACCCGTTCAAGGACGACTTCCGATTTGTGGAAGTGATTGTCCAGCAGCAGCGTCCCACGTTCTTCATGCGGCTCGCCGGCTACAATATGGTCAACGTCAGCAGCCGGGCGATTGCAACCTCGGTGGGAAGCGGCTCGGGGTGTCTCTACTCGCTGGCGACGAGCGGGTCGGATACGTTTGATGTGGCAGCCGGCTCGCAGATATCGTCAAACTGCGGGATCCTGATTGCTTCCAGCAGTTCGTCGGCGCTTAGGGCCGGCACTGGAGCCAGGGTTACGGCAAGCGCGATCGGTGTCGTAGGTGACGCGCAAGGCGGCGAACTTAACCCGCAGCCGACTTCCGGCATTGCTCCCTTTACCGACCCATTGGCTAACGTACCAGCGCCCGGCGTTCCCGGTTGCAACAACTTTGGCTACCACAACAACGGGCGAAGCGGGCCTCTCGCTTCCGGTGCCTATTGCGGCGGGATAAACTTGTCTGGCGGCAACGTCACCCTGTCAGGCACCTACTATCTCGTCGGTGGCGGCCTGACCGTCTCTCCGACTACGACAGTCACCGGCACCGGAGTGACCTTTTACAATACGGCTGGTCAAGGGTATTCTTATGCACCCATTAACCTGAGCGGTGCTCCAGGGACGAACATCTCAGCGCCGACCACTGGCAACCTGGCGGGAATTCTGATTTTTCAGGATCGTTCCATCGGCAACGATCCGCAAGCGAATGTCGTCGACGGCTCCAACGGACAGATCTATACCGGAGCCCTGTATTTTCCGACGACCACACTGCAGTACAGGGGAACGCCCATCGTCAACCCCTATGAGCTGCTAATCGCGTGGAAGTTGCAGTTCCAGGGCTTTACGACGCTGGCTAACCATTACGACACGTTGCAAAACGGTGGGTCGCCGGTGCACAATGCGACCCTCGTCGAGTAACGAGAGGTGAAGCTGTGGACGTCAGGTGTTTTTCCAGCGATGAGCCGGTCACACATTTTGCGAACCTAGCGAGTTTCCCCGCTCGAGCGAGGTGAGCGGGGATTTCTATTTACGGGCAATCAGGAAGCTGTCCTGGTTGCGATCAACGGGAGACAAGGAAATCGATGCACGTTAGTTTAGTGAGGCACAAAAGGGTCGCTGATTCTTCGCCTTCTGCAAAGGCTCAAAAACGCAAGGCTGCGGAAAGCGGGCAGAGCCTGATTGAGTTCGCTCTGTTCCTGCCGGTGTTGTGCCTGGTCTCGATCGGCATCATTGAAATTGGCCGCGCCGCCGTTTTCACCATCGCGGTGAACAACGCGGCTACGGCAGGGGTCGAATACGGCTCGCAGAACGAAGCCACCGCGCAAGACATCACGGGCATGATCAACAACGCTACCCAGGATGCCAACCTGCCCAGCGTGAGCCATTTGAGTATGACGGCGACAGCCACCTACGGCTGCACCTGCGACAATGCCTCAGGCACCTCGTGTACGTATCCCGTGCCCGGCCAGGGATCGTGCCCAACCATCGACTGTGGAGGCTTCGAAATTATTGAGTGCGTGCAGGTGAACACGACCGCAACCTGGGACTCGCTGTTCAACTATCCCGGGCTGCCGAGCACGTATCAGGCGAATGGAAAAGCGGTGATGCGCGTGCGAAGATAGCACTGCCTCGGGAATTATTGGTGCCGGTTGTACCGAAGTCCCAGCCAGAGTCGATGGGGGTGCATTTGTTGGGAGGTGTAGTGTTTCAGAAGTTTCGTCGGCTGCAAAAAGCAGATCGGGGTAATGCTCTGGTAGAGTTCGCTGTGTCAGTGGCCGTGTTGTTGACATTGTTGTTTGGGGTCATTGACTTAGGGCGAGCGCTTTACGCCTATGACTGGCTGTATAACGCGGCGCGCCAGACTACGCGCTGGGCCATGGTCAGAGGTGCCACCTGTACCCGGTTGATGAACGGCTGTCCGGCAACGGCGGACGATATCACGAACTACGTCACCAACACGACGGGCGTCGGCCTGGACACTTCGGGAATCGACATCAGCAAGCTTACGGTCAATAGCCGATGCTTCGCTACGCACAATGTCAACCCGACACCGCCCTGTGCCGCCACGGGGTGGGTTCAAGTCCAGCTTCAGTACCAGTTCCATTTCATCTCACCGCTGATGTTCCACACGCCTTGGACCATGAGCACCTCGTCGGAGCGCGTCGTCCAAAACTAAGGCTGCGGGAGGAGTGTCCGGCGTTACGCTCCTCTGCCTATTCGTCTACCACCATGTGACCAATTTCATAGTGCCGCCCGCGACAGCCATTAGGGCAGCCAAGATCCGAGTTTCCGCATCTAACTTTGTCGCGCAGGCACTTCTTCGGGGGCGTGGCTTCTATAGTGTCCAACCGTTTGCAGGGACTATTCCAAAGAGACTCAAATCACCCACAAAGGCGACGGCTTAGCATTGGCGGGACAAACAGGAGGCCAGCTGACCGATGATGTTCCCGCAGAATGAACGGGCAGAGGTGTCTACGCGCAACTCAGGAGCAGAGCCGGACGACCCAGGGGAGCTACTGTCCGAGCCCCGCAAGGAATTGATCCTGGTCGCCGACCACGCCGATACGCGCGAATATTTGAGCGAACTGCTCCGCGAGGAATATCAAGTCCATAGCGTTGCTGACGGCGCCGAAGCCATCGAAGCGACACGCCGGCTGCGTCCTGCTCTGGTGCTGACTGACGTCAAGATCCCAGGGATAGATGGCGTTCAGGTGCTGCGCGCAATTCGCAGCGATGTACTCCTGAGCGGTACTCCGGTAATCGTGCTTTCGGAGCGCGCCAACGAAGAAATGCGACTCGAAGCCCTACGTGCCGGAGCTGACGACTACCTGGTAAAGCCGTTCACGCCGCACGAATTGTCTGCTCGGGTTAGCGTGCACATAAGGATGGCGCAACTACGGCGCCAGAACGAGAAGGCGCGCCGGCTGTACGACACCATTCTGTCCAACACTCCCGATCTGGCCTATGTGTTCGATCTCAATCACCGTTTTATCTATGCCAACCGGGCATTGTTAGCGATGTGGGGCCGCACCTGGGAAGAAGCGATTGGCAAGAATTGCCTGGAGCTGGGATACGCGCCGTGGCATGCAGCGATGCACGACCGGGAGATCGAGGCGGTCATAGCCACCAAAAAGGCAATTCGCGGGGAAGTGCCATTTACCGGAACCAACGGCCGTCGTATCTACGACTACATTTTTGTTCCCGTGATGGGCCCCAGCGGCGAGGTGGAGGCGATTGCCGGCACCACGCGCGATATCACCGAGCGTACGGAGGCTGAGGATGCTCTGCGACGAAGCGAGGAACGGCTGCGGGCCTTCGTAAATGCCACTTCCAGTGTGGTGTACCGCATGAATGCCGACTGGAGCGAACTGGGCCAGCTCGACGGCAGGACATTCATCGCCGCTACCGCGGAATCCACGCGCGACTGGCTTACGAAGTACATTCATCCGGAAGATCAGCCGCGAGTGGCTTCTGCCGTCGCGGACGCAGTGCGGAGCAAGCGACCGTTCGAAGTGGAGCACCGCGTGCTGCGCGCCGACGGCACCTTGGGTTGGACGCTGTCACGCGCCGTGCCGCTGCTGGGAGCGGACGGGAAGGTTGTCGAGTGGTTCGGAACTGCGTCCGACGTGACCGAACGAAAGACGGCCGAAGAAGCGCGCCATCGACTGGCTGCCATTGTGGAGTCTTCCGACGATGCGATCATCAGTAAGGACCTGAACGGAATCGTGACCAGCTGGAACGCAGGCGCGGTGCGGATGTTCGGCTATTCAGCGAAAGAAATGACCGGACAATCGATCACGAAGATCATTCCTCCCGATCTACATCCCGATGAGCAGTCGATTCTGAAGACAATCGCCCGCGGCGAACGCATCGAGCACTTTGAGACTGAGCGTGTCAGGAAGAACGGGCAGCGGATCGAGGTCTCGCTTACCATCTCGCCGGTGCGCGATGAAGCGGGCAGGATTATCGGAGCGGCGAAGATCGCGCGCGATATCACCCAGCAAAAGCAGACCGAACACGCGCTACGCACCAGCGAGCGGCTTGCCTCGGTGGGCAGGATGGCGGCGACGGTGGCGCACGAGATCAACAATCCACTCGAGGCGGTGACGAATCTGATCTATCTCGCCAGGCGGAGCGGGAACCCCGATGAAGTAGGCAACTACCTTGCCGCGGCGGAGGAGGAGTTGGCTCGCATTTCTCATCTGACCAAGCAGACGTTGGGCTTCTATCGATACTCCAGCGCCGCCATGCGCACCACGATGGGACACATCGTGACGTCACTGGTCTCGGTGTTCTCGTCGAGAATTCGCAACAAGGAAATCCAGATCACATCAGAAATCCGGCAGGACCCGGAGATCATCGGGGTGGTAGGGGAGATTCGCCAGCTGCTGGCCAATCTGATCAGCAACAGCATCGACGCGGTGCCAAGGGGAGGAAAGATTCGGATTCGGTTGTCGGCGGCGATCGAGACAAACGGCGAACGCCGGCGGGGCGCGCGACTCACCATCGCCGACTCCGGCTGCGGCATTCCGGAGGAGATTCGCTCCCGGCTATTCGAGCCGTTCTTTACCACGAAGAAGGACGTTGGCACCGGCTTGGGCCTGTGGGTGTGCAAGGGGATCGTCGACAAGCACGAAGGGCATATTCACCTGAAGAGCAGCACAATGCCAGGAAAGAGCTGGACAGTGTTCTCCGTCTTTCTGCCGGAAGAGTCGCACGAGCTCGCGGTTGAGGAAGGATTGAGAATAGCTGTATGACGCCGTTGCGCGATGTGCGTGCATGCCGTGAACGGCGGAGCAGCCCGGCGTGATCGTAGGTTCCACTGCCCTGGTATCCCACCTTCATTCCTGTTGACGAGGATCGGTCATGTCCAGCCGGGCGTCGCGCACGCTGGAGGTCAGCAGGGCGCGCAATCTGATCTAGAATCGTGTCATCGTGTGGTTCCGACCGGATGGT
>Ga0335078_10005978_pt1 | contig 18011 bp, 24 predicted proteins | sample Lox_Sample_32_FD_206711 | JGI IMG/M metagenome (GOLD analysis project Ga0335078, IMG submission 206711) | Soil microbial communities from Loxahatchee National Wildlife Refuge, Florida, United States - Lox_Sample_3.2 | ecosystem: Environmental > Terrestrial > Soil > Wetlands | place: USA... | reverse complement strand
TAGCGGACATCGGGTCCGAACTCGAAGAAGTTCGGGCCTCCATACGGGGCCTCGAGCGGCAGGTAGTTGGCGATGATCGTGACCGTGCCTGGGTCGTCAGGGCTGACGAACGCATACAGGTCGGTGTTGTCGGCGACGGGATCACGACTTATCGCCGGGGCTTCACGGTGGGATGACACGGGTTACCTCCGAATTGGTGCGTGATGAGAGGGGCGGTGGGTGTGGTCCGGGGTGCGGCGCACGGAGTCAGCGCGCCGCGCGCGCGAGCCGTGCCGCGATCTTGCGGTCGCGGAGCTCGACCTGGCGCTCGCCCGCCATCACCGAGATCTCTCCGGTGGCGGCGTCGCGGACGTACGCGACGACCGGGCCTGCGCCCGCGGCGGCCTTGGCGTCGGCCTGCTCGGCGACCAGCGCGCCGACGACCGTCATACCCGCGGCTGTGGCCGCCGAGTTCTTGACGAATCCACGCCTTGTACTGTCACTCATGGTTGTCCTCCGTCGTGGTCGTTGTGACCGAGCGGCTCGGCACGCGCGGGCAAAGGCAGATTTGTGCTCCCGCGATTCACAAACTGTCTCGCCCCGCGCCCTCGCCGTCTGTCACCCTTCATTCGAAGAGCGGCGCAGACTGGATCACTCAGAATGTGTGAAATTCTTGTGAGCCCGCCGCTCGGACAACCCGGCGAACAGCACGCCAAGCTCGAACAGGAGATACAGGGGCACGGTCTCGAGCAGCAACGTGATCACGTCGCCGGGCAGCAGCGCGGCCACCGCACCGCACGCGACGACCGCGTAGCGGCGATGCTTGCGCAGCTGCGCGGGCGTGACGAACCCCGCCCGGGTGATCGCCACGATCCCGACCGGGACCTGGAACAGCAACCCCATCGCGAGTAGCGTCGTGGCCGCGAACTTGTAGTACTGGTTCGCCTGCACGAGGACGTTGAACTGGTCGCTGTTGAAGTTCTGGAAGAAGCGAACCGCCGCCGGCAGCACGACGAAGTACCCGAACAGCACCCCGGCGATGAACAGGAACGGAATCGACACCACCAGCGGGCGGATGTGTCGCCGCTCGTGCGGATGCAGCGCCGGCATCAGGAACGCGTACGCCTGGTGGAGCACGAACGGGAGCGCCAGGATCAGCGCGAAGATCAGCGAGATCGTGACCGTCGTGGTAAATGGCTCGCCGATCCCGAGCGTGACGGGCTTGTCGCCCTCGGGCGGCGCGGACAGCCGCGCGATGTCGTTGTCGAGACTGCGCGCGGAACGGCTCAGGGCGGCCCGCGCGGCCGGTGTCTGCTGCTGGCCGGGCCCGTCGAGCACGTTCACGACGGCGTGTAGCTGGACCGCGACGTCACGGGCGCTCTGGGCGACGGTGTACGTCGCGCCGAGCGGCCCATGGCCCGCGCGGACCTGCGCCTGGGTCTGATGGGCGAGCGGCCGGTCGATCACGTGCAGGAGCCGGTTGTTCTGCCAGAAGCAGACGCCGAACGCGATCCCGATCACCGCGAGTGACGCGATCAGTCGGGTGCGCAACTCGTCGAGATGACCGACCGTGGACAGCCGATCGTGATGGCCGACCGGACGGATGACCGTGGTGCGGATCGCGCTCAGCATTCTGCGTGGCCCCCAGCTCGCTCTCGAAGTCGGTTACTCGGCGGACGGCGGGGTCAGCTCGCCGTGCGCGCGGTTGTTCTCCTCGCCGGTGATGGCGTCGCGGAACCCGCGCATCCCCGAACCGAGCGAGCGGCCCAGCTCGGGCAGCCGCTTGGCGCCGAAGACGAGCAGCACCAGCAGGAGAAGGAACGCGAGGTGGATGGGATTGTCGAGGCTCATGGTCACTCCCGAGGTTGGTTGGCACCCCCCTGTACGCGGCCGCGCTGGACTCGGATCACTCGCGGTGATCCGGATGCTCAGAACCTCCGTAAGCGTTGACGTGCTTCTGCAATCCCGCCGCCTCTTCTCTGGAGACCCGCGCGACCTCGCCGACGAGGAGCTGATGGAGCTGGTCTACGACGGCGACGCCCGCGCGTTCGAGGTGATCTTCGACCGTCACTCCGGCGCCGCGTTCTCGCTCGCGTACCGGATGTGCGGGCGCCGCGCGCTGGCCGAGGAGATCGTCCAGGAAGCGTTCGTGTCGCTGTGGCGCAGCAACGCCCGGTATGACCGCGCGCGAGGGAGTGTCCGGTCGTGGGTGCTGCGCGTCGTTCACAATCGCTCGATCGACGCGTTCAGACGCGAGGTGTCGACCGCAGGCAACGACGTGGCCGACGACTGGATCGCCGAAGCCCTGCCCGCGCGCGAGCTGACCGACGAGGAGGCCGAGCGGCGCAGCGACGCACGGCTGGTGCGCACCGCGCTCGACGGCCTGCCGCCCGACCAGCGCCAGGTGATCGAGCTCGCGTACTTCGGCGGCTTCTCGCACACGCAGATCGCCGATGCCCTCGGGCTGCCGGCCGGCACCGTCAAGGGCCGCATGCGCCTCGCGCTGAGCAAGCTGCGGATCGCGCTGGGCGAGCCCGCGGGGGTCGCGCCATGACCGATCCGGCACGGTCACGCGGCGCGCGGGGCTGCGGCAGCGACGCGGCGCCGTTCGTGCTCGGCGCCCTCGAGCCGGGCGACGCGCGGGCGTTCGTCCGCCACATGCAGTGCTGCGCGATCTGCCGCGACGAGGTCTCGGCGCTCGAACCCGTCCTCGACGTGCTGCCGCTGTCGGCGCCGCGCTACGAGGTCAGCGGCGCGCTGCGGCGGCGGGTCATGCAGCAGGTCCGCTCCGAGCCGAAGCCTTCGACCGCTCGACCGCGCCGGCAACTGCCGCGGCTGCGGGCTCCGGCGCTCGCCGGCGCTACGGCGAGCGCCGGCGCCCTCGCGCTCGCGCTACTCGCGGTCCTGGCGGTCGTCGTGCTCGCGCCCGCGGGCTCGCGCGCGCGTGTGATCCAGGCCAGCGTCGGCACCGCTCAGCTGCGAATCGCCGGTGACCACGGCGAGCTCGTCGTCGATCACCTTCCAGCCGCGCCTCGCGACCGGATCTACGAGCTGTGGCTCCAGCACGGGGCGAGAACGCCGGCGCCCAGCACCCTGTTCGCGGTGACGTCGCAGGGCACGGCCGACATCGGCGTGCCGGGCGCGCTCGCGGGAGTGACGCGTCTGCTCGTGACCGTCGAGCCCCAGGGAGGAAGCCGCGTGCCCACGACCCGCGCGGTGATCGTCGCCCGGGTCACCTGACTGATCCAAATCATCCCCGCCCCCGTAAGGGTCCATACAACCAACTCGATCGGAGCAAGCCATGATGGGACTCGACAATCCAATTCACATCGCCTTCCTGCTGGTGCTCCTGCTGCTGGTGTTCGGCGCCAAGCGCCTGCCGGAGATGGGCCGTTCCCTCGGCGCTGGCCTGCGCGGCTTCAAGGAGTCGATCAGCGGCGAGACCGGCGCGGTGGAGACCGGCGCGGTGCCCGCCGAGCCGGCGCGGATCGCCGGAGCCCCCACGATGCCGTCCGTCGCCGAGCCGGCCGCCGACCGCGCACCGGTCAGTTCAGGCGCGCACCGCTAGTCAAGAGCGCGCACGGCGGCCGGGTTACGGGATCCGGATGTCCTTGGTCCCCGCCGCCTTGCGCCGCTCCTTCGCGCTGAGCTCGGATTCGCGGACCAGCTTCACCATCGACCAGTGATGCCCGACCGGGCAGTGCTGGAACCTGCGCGAGCCGAGCCGCAGCGACTTCACCGACGCCCCCGGCAGCCAGATCGTCGTGAACAGATGTCCCTTCCGGCACCGGACCACGACGTTGCCGCCGATCCCGTAGCCGTGTCGCCAGATCGGAATCGTCTCGATCACCAGCGCGCCGGCCATGATCCCGAGCCGCCGGCGAAGCCGTCCTCCGCCTGAGCCCTCGGAATCGCCGCCCTTGCCCCCGGTCATGAATGAACTAAGCACCGCGGTCCTTTCCTCGTCGTCGCAACCCTTCGAGCGTACGACTCTCATATTCAAGAATGATCGCAAATATGATAACGAACCCGCAATGAATCGCAAGCCCGCCGACGCGGGAGCGTCCTCTCAGCCCCACGGACTGACGATGATCGCCAGGTCGACGACGAACAGCACGATCACGACGTCGTTGACCAACGTCGTTGCCCGGAAGCCCCCGCGCGATTTGCACGACCTCCGAGAGCGCAAACGCGCTCACTGGCGCTCTCCAGCGCACGCGCGAGTGAGCCGGCCGCGGCCGCACGCGCGGCGATCGCCGGCAGTCCCGCGCCCGCGCTGGCAGCGATCAGCAGCCCGCGATGTGTCGGAGTGGGGTCCGTCCGGTTCTCACGAACTCCCCCACACTTTCGCAGTTCAATCGAGGTTGAGGTCAACCGCCGTTCGTCGCCGGGGCGGTCCGAGGCCCGGCGGCACGACGCGGCGTTTCCGCGGAAACGTGACGGTGAAACAACTCAGGGCCTGCGAGCCCCGGGGCGGCCGCGCACGACCTCGCTGCTGAAACCTAATCACCTGCATAACGCGACAGTTCGGGACATCTGGCTTTGCCTTGCCGCGTCATGCATGACTATCGAGCCTGAGTCGACGAGGCTAGGCCGGAGGCGCTCCGTTGTCGCGTGATGCACGACCGCGGCCCAGTGGGCGCCCCCGCCCCCGCCCCCGCCCCCGCCCCCGCTCGCGCCACCGAGCGCCGGGCCACCCGCGGCACCGAGCGCCCCGGTCACCCACTTGGCAGCCGCGCACGACCCACCGCACCGAAATCCAAGTGGCGCGCCACCGGAATCTGGGTAGTACGGTCGGCAGCGATCCAGGGCAGGGACTAAACCCCGCCGCACCCTCACGGGAGGAATACACATGCGTAGAGCCGCCGGGAGCGGACTCACCGCCGCAGTAGTCGTCGTCCTGATGCTGACGGGCGCGAGTGCCGCGGCCGCGAAGACCCACGCCCGCCGCGGTGCTCACGGCCTCGGCGCGCTCATACCGAAGACCAAGAGTGAGCGACTTCCGGCCCACGGAGGCACCGCAGACAGCCTCAACTGGTCCGGCTACGCCGTGACCCCGACCGGCGGCGGCATCACCGCGGTGTCCTCGACGTTCACGGTCCCGACCGCCGGGCTCGTCCCGCCGGGCTTCGCCGCCACCTGGACCGGGATCGGCGGCTACAACACGAGTGATCTGATCCAGGCCGGAACCGCGGAGAACTCTGCGCCGAGCAATCCGCTGCTCGGCGACCAGTACTACGCGTGGTACGAGCTGCTGCCCGCGAGCGAGACCCAGATCACCGGCTGCACCGGCAACGCGAACTGCACGGTGACGCCGGGCGACAACGTCACCGTCAACATCAGCCAGGTGTCCGGCAACACCTGGAGCATCTCGCTGACCGACGCCGGCAAGTGGAGCTGGAGCCAGGACGTCAGCTACGCCTCGTCGGAGTCCTCCGCCGAGTGGATCCTCGAAGCCCCGACTCTCGTCGCCCAGACGACGCTGGCGAACGTCGGAACGACCCATTTCGGACCGACCTCGACCTACACCGCCGGCGGCGTGACCCACACGATCGCCCAGGGAGATCCGACTCAGATCTTCCTCTCGCCGGGAGCCGTCAACGAGGCCACTCCGTCCGCGCTGGCCTCCGACGGGCAGTCGTTCAACGACTGCGCGTACGCGCAGAGCTGCGCGGCGCCGTAGACGCTCGGCCCCGGGGCTGGCGCGGTCCGCCGCGTCAGGCCCCGCCGCCGGGTCCCCTCACCCACTCCCCCCGAGGTGAGCGTCGGCGTACTCCCTGGCAAGCCGCTTCGGCGCCTGAACCAGCCACGCCTCGACGATCACCTCCTCGAGCGCGTCGACGCCGATCACGTCGAGGCGCACCAGAATCGCCGGGTACCCGTCGAAGTGGGGCGTCGTGAAGTACACCGCCGGGTCGTCGGCAAGCAGCGCCTCCTTGGCGCCGACGTGCTCGACCCGGGCTCCGAGGATCGGACCGGACGGCGCCGCATCGCCGAGCGCGCGCAGGTCCGCCTGACGCAGCGGCCGCTCCCACACGAACGACTTGTCGCGCACCCGCCACGACGCGTTGCCCCATGATGTCCGCTCGCTCGTCTGCGGCAGCGCGAGCGCGATCCGCCGGACGTCATCCCAGCCGCTCAAGCCCTCACCTCACTCAACCGGCGCCACCGCCGACCGTCCCGGCCGTGCCCATACCCCCCGTTCCTGGAGCAGCTCGACCTGCCTGCGCGTCACCTGCTCGCGGTACTCGGCGTGCGTGTACGGCAGCCGGTCGAGGTAAAGGTTCTTCGGGTACACGGGCTGCTCGTAGACGAGCTGATACTGCTCGGTCGTGAGGTCCTTCATCCAGTTGTCCCATTGCGCCGTCTGGCGGAAGTGCCGGAGCGCCTCGATGTCGATCGTGCCGCCGATCCAGGTCGAGCCCGCGCCGTAGGGAACCTCGGTCACGATCTGGCCGCGGTAGTCCACGATCTGCGACCCACCCGAGAACGTGTCGATCGGGGTCGTGGAGTCCTGGTCCAGGTAGTAGGTGCCCAGGTTCATCCCGATCACGTACATGTTGTTGTCGAGCGCCCGGGCCCGGTTCTGGACCGAGAACATCCCGCTCATCACTCCGGGCGCCGGGTACGGCCCGCGGTAGGCGATCTCGCAACCGTTCATCGCGAGCCCGCGGGCGTTCTCGGGATACGACGCCTCGTTGGCCATCATGATCCCGATCCGGCCGATCTCGGTGTCGGCCACGGGATAGAACGCATCGAGCTCCCGGCCATACAGCTCGATCCAGCGGTCCCACACGTTGTGGGGCGTGACCGAGTGCTCCACCGGCAGCAGCGGCACCAGCTTGTGGTGCTTGAGGACCACGGTGCCCTCCTCGGGCTCGATCACGAACCCGACGTTGAAGAACAGCCCGGGGAACTCGGGATGGCGGGCCTTGGCCTGGGCGATCACATACGCGTTCCATTGCTGCGCGAGCCGTCCGAGGTAGTCGGTCTCCGGGCCCGGGATGTCGATCGCGCATTCGCGCGCGTACGTCTCGTGATCGAGGTCGAGGACCTCGTCAGTGAACCCCTGCAGACCACCTTCCGGGATGCAGATCAGCCGTACCGGCAGGTCCATGCTCGAAAGCCACGATGCCGCCTTGACCATGTGGGAGATGTGCTCGAGGTTCCAGCTGATCTCCTCGCGACGACGGATGCCCCGCATCGTCTGGATCAGCCCAACGGCCTGGTACGGCTCGATCATTCGGAGGCTCCTCTCTCTCGTTGGCAGCGACTCTAGCCTCGTCGCCACCGGCGACGCCGCGGATTTCCGCGTTCCCGGAGCCCAACCGCTCGACCGCAATCACCGCGGTGTCGTCGACCTGCGACCCCTGGGCGAACTCGGCCAGCGCTCGCTCGATCCTCCGGACCGCATCGGCGGCGCCGGCGGCGCCGTGCAGCGTCTGCGCCAGCCGCTCCTCGCCGAACCGATCTGCCTCGCCGACGGTGTCGATCACCCCGTCGGTGTAGAGGACCAGCTGGTCGCCGGGCTCCAGCCTGACCGTCGTCGCCTCCCAGCCACCGCGCTCGTAGGCGCCGAGGAACGGCGCGAATACGCCGACCGGTCGCGAGGCCCCACGCCGCACGTGGTGGGCGGGCGGATGGCCGGCGAGCACGATGTCGGCACGCGCCTCGCCGCGCGCGCCGGCAGGGCGGAGCATCGCGCAGCAGATGCTGACCAGCGATAGGCCCACGCGCTCGCGCAGTGCGGCGTTGAGCTGCTCGAGCGTCGCGATCGGATCCCCGAGCAGCTTGCCGGCGGTCCGGAACGTGTAGCGCGACAGCGACGTGAGCGCGGCCGCCTCGGCGCCCCGTCCGGCCACGTCGCCGACGACCACCAACCAGCCACCCGGGACCTCGAACGCGTCGTAGAAGTCACCGCCGACGTCGTTCTGCGCGCCGGCGGCCCGGTACAGGCTCGCGAGCCGGAAGCCGGGGATTTCGGGCAGGTCGGGGGGCATCAGGCTCTGCTGCAACGTGGTGGCGATCGACGACCGTTCGGCGTACAGCCGGGCGTTCTCGACCGCGATCGCCACGCGACGCCCGAGCTCGGCAGCGAGCGCGAGGTCGGTGTCCCCAAACGCCCGGCCCGATTCGGCCATCGCGAGCGTCAGCGCGCCGATCGGCGGCTGGTCGGCGATCGCCAGCGGGACCACGATCGCCGAACGCAGCTCCAGCTCGCGCACGAGCGCGAGCTGCTCCTCAGCGAGGGCGGCGCGCGCCAGCGGCTTGCCGTTCATCTCGGGCACGAGTCGAGGCTGCCCGGAGCGGATCACCTCACCGGCTCCGACCGGATCGCCGACACGGGCGGGGTGGCGCTCGGCGAAGTCGCGCGCGACCGCGACCTTGCCGGCGTCGGCGTGGGCCACGGCCACCTGCCGCAGCGAGTCGCCGTCTCCGCGCATGGCGATCGTGCACCAGTCGGCCAGGCCGGGAACCGTGAGCCGCGCGACGCGCTCCAGCGTGTGCTCGTAATCGAGCGAGGACGAGAGCTCCTGCCCCGCCTCCGCCAGCAGCCGCTGCGCGAGCTCGGCGCGCTTGACCTCGGTGAGGTCCTCGATCACGTTGACGATCAGCGACAGCGAGCCGTCGGGGTCGTACACCGGGGTCGCCTTGTGGAGGAGCCACCGTTCCTCGCCGGTCGCGCGGATGACGTTGCGGACCAGCAGTGGCTCGGCGTCCTCACCGCGGGCCGCCCTCGCGGACGGTAGGTCCCGGAGATCGAGCCTCTTCCCCCGCTCGTCGAACACGTCGTAGAGCGCCATCAACTGTTCTGGCGTGGCGGCCGTCACCTCCTCGACCGAGCCGAGGTTCAACAGCCGTGCCGTGGCCTCGTTCGCGAACACGATCGGCCCGTCCGCGTCTCGGACGAGCACGGCCTCGGCGAGGTTGGTCAGCGTCGCCTCGAGCCGCCGTTCGAGCCCGGTCACGGTCAGGGAGAGCGTGGCGTTGTCGAGCGCGAGCGCGAGACGTCCCGAGAGCACCTCGGCGAATCGCAGATCGTCTTCGCCGTACTCGCGGCCGGAGGTGCCGACCCCGCAAGCGAGCGCGCCGACCGTGCGCCCCCGCGCGCGCAGCGGCACGAACACGGCGGAGCGGAGCTCGAGCGCGCGCAGCAGCTCGAAGTCCTTGTCGCTGCTTGCGATCGCCCGGAGATCGGCGTCGGTCATACGCGCGAGCAGCTGGCTCTCGGCGCTCACGATCGCCCGCGACAGCCCCACCGGCGCGTTCGGGAGCGGGCGGCGGCGCATCAGCGCGGCCTCGAGCTGCTCGCGCCCGTGGGGGGCGTCGACGCGCGCCCCGAGCCGGTGGAGCTCGCCGCTCGCCGCGATCGAGTCGAGCGTCGCCACGTCGGCGAACACCGGGACGACGAGCCCGAGCAGGCGCGCGACGGTTTCCTCGAGCAGGAGCGTGCCATCGGCGACCTCGCTCGCGGCCTCGAGCAGCTCGAACCGCCCCGGCTCGCCGCCGGCGGTCAAGCGCCACCACCGGCGGCCGGCGCGTCGGCGAACAGCGCGTCCCCGGGCGGGAACCCGGCGATCTCGAACAGCCGCTGCACCTTGCCGTGTCCCGGCACCACGGCGAACCGGTAGCCGCCAGCCTCGGCGCGCCGCTGCTCGGAGATGACGAGTCGCAACCCTGAGGTGTCCATGAACCCGACCGCTCGCAGGTCCAGCATCAGCACGGTAGCCCCTCGGCGGGCGGCGTCAAGCGCCGCCTCGGCATCGGCGGTCGTGGTCATATCGATGTCCCCGCGCACGGCGACGATTGCGGCGTCCCCGACGCGCCGCGTGTCCAGGCTCAGATGACTCGACAGTCCCACTCTCCGTCCCACCTGCCAGCCGCACGGTCACCCGCGCAAACCATTCTACGCCTGCGACAACCAGCTCTCATAGACTTCGATGAACGCCTCCATCGCGGCGTCGACGCCGGCGACGTCACGCGTGGCCAGCAGGTCGAGCAGCAGTCCGCGCGTGACCGCGATGCCGAGCCGTGCGTGTGCGCGGGCGAGCGGCTCCGGAACGCCGACGGACACGTTGATCTCGGTGATCGGGTCGAGCCAGTCGTCGACGATGCCGTCGAGTAGCTCGGTGGTGTGCGGCCGCCGCTGGAGCGCCTGTCCGTAGAGCTCGAAGAACAGCCGCTCGTTCGGCCACAGCGCCGGATCGGAGATGTGCTTCCACCACGCCCGCATCGCCTCGCCGACCGGGCGGCTCGGGTCGGGAAGGATCTCGCCGAGAAGCTCGCGCTGGCGCTGCTCGACAGTCTGGACGATCTCCACCCACAAGCGCTCCTTCGAGCCGAAGTGGAAGATCAGCATCCGGTGGCTGGTGCCGACCGCGGCGGCGAGCGTCCGCAGGCTCACGTCGCTCATCCCGTTGGCGGCCACGTACTCGATCGCCCCCTCGAGCAATCTCTGCTTCGGGCCCTTGTCATCCATGCGGGACCACTGTACCATCTGGTACATGAAACCTGTAGAAGTCACCACCGAAGTCCCATGCCCCGTCGAGGACGTCTACGACTTCCTCGACGTGATGGCGAATCACGAGCCGTTCACCAACCACATGCTCCGTGACTGGGAGTACTCGGGACAGGACCGCGGGATCGGGTCCAAGGCCAGGGTCAAGGTCAGCGCGGGCGGACGCACGGAGACAGTCGACATCGAGGTGGTCGCGGCCGACCGTCCCAAGACGATTGTCGAACAGAACATCGGCGCCGGCGGACGGCGGATCGCGAACGGAACCTACACGCTCGCGGAGCTGCCGAGCGGAGGGACGCGCATTGCCTTCGAGTACGCGTGGCGGAAGGCCCCGCTCCGCGAGCGGCTGGCGTCGCCGCTGGTCCGCGCGTTCGTGCGTCGCGGCAACGAGCTCGCGATGAAGCGGCTCGCCGAGCAGCTCGCGGCCAGGCGCGTCGAAGCCGTGTAGCGCGCCGGTCCCCGAACGTTTGCCAGACTTGCGCACGCGGGTGGCGCCGGGATCAGCCAAGCGGAGGAGACCAGATGGCGATTTCCCATCAGCCGATGACCGACGAACAGCGCAAGTCGGTCGCGCTCGAGTATCTGAAGGCGTTCGACAACGGAGGCACGACCTCGACCGGGGGCAGCATCCTCGACCTGTTCGCCGACGACGCTCAGGTCCACTTCCCGAAGTGGGGCCTCGCCACCGGCAAGGAAGCGATCGGTCGGCTGTTCGGCGACGTCGGCGCCACGATCGAGCGGATCGTCCACGACTACGCGAACTTCAATTGGATCATGACCGGAGCCGATACGTTCGCGTGCGAGGGGACGAGCTACGGAGAGCACCAGGACGGCGAGTGGCGGGCAGGCGTCACCCATGCGGGACGGTGGTGCGACGTGTTCGAGGTTCGCGACTTCCTGATCCAGCGCTGCTTCATCTACCTCGATCCCGACTACGCCGGCCGTGACACCGACCGTTATCCCTGGCTCGCCCGCGAAGGGCGCGATGCTTCGGTGCCGTTCAGCCTGGGCCTCCGCGAGCCCGCGTCGGCCTCACTGGACAAATAGGTACGCTCTTCTGCCTCAGACACGCAGACAAGGAGTCGCATTGCAACACACTGAAGCGCTGGCCAAGCAGATCGAGGATAGGATCGCCGAGCTCAAGAAGGAGATCGATTCGTGCGAGCGCGCGGTGGCCGCACTGCGCGGAAAGCAGGCCGCGAGCGCAAGCGCCGCGACGAGCTCCAACGGCCGCCGCCCCCGTGCTCGCCGTGGCCGCAGCGCGAGCTCGAGGACCAGCGACGACGGCGCCTCAGCCTCGACGCCTCGCCGCTCCCGTACCGCCTCCGCCGAAGCCGTGTTCGACGCACTCAAGGACGGACAGGATCAGGCATCGGCGATCGCCAAGCGGTTCGGCGTCTCGCCGGCGGTGGTACGCACCCGGCTGTTGCAGCTCGAAGAGGCCGGACGGGTTAGTCGCACGGGGAACCGGCGCTCGACCCGCTGGCGCAGCCACGCCGGATAGGCCCAGATCCTCCATTAATTCTCCATAGCGGTCTAAGACCGCGTCCTCCCGGGAATCCGTTGCGACGACGCCGCTGGAGGCGCGTGTTGAATCTGCTTGAGATCACCCTGATCGGCATCGCCGTGTGGGTCACGTTTGTGACTTGCATCCTCTGCCTGCTCAAGGCCGCGCACGTTGCCGACGAATCGGATGATCGCGAACGGCGTCCGTACCCGGCCGAGGACGGCCGCGCGTGGCGATCGTCGCCCGCGCGGGCACCCCACCGCCGCAAGGTGTACGGGCACCGGTTCGGGACCTCGTCCGCGCGCCACTGAACCGCGCGCCACTGAACCGCGCGCCACGGAACCGCGCGCCACTGCGCCACCGAACCGCGAACCGCGCGGCGGACACCGATGCGTGGATTCGCCGCCACCCCCGAACGGCTGCGCCCGCCGGGTCCACGCACATCCGGGCCCGCCTCCCACGTATCGGCCCGCCACACCAGCGCAAACTACGCGACCGTCAGTGGCAAACATCACTGTCCCTGCTCAAAGTGCACAATCCACCGCGATGAATGTGCACCCCGTCCGCATTCCGGTGTTTAGGTCTCGCTGACCACGGGCATCGCAAAGTGCGAGACAGAAGGCCGGTGCGGAGGCAGGCCGCACGGGTAGCTGTGACAACACCCCGGATGGGCGCTGGGCTCTGCATGCCTGAGCGCCGAGCACCGACGCTCGCGTCTCGTCAGCTGCAACCTAAGAAAGGGCCCACCGTCCATGTCTTCTCCCCGCTCACGCTCGCTTCTCCTCGCAGCGGGCATCGCAATCATGCTGCCCGTCGGAGCCGACGCGGCGACCAGCGTGAACACCGTCGCTCTCACCGCTCACAGCGGCGACGGCGCCACGCTCACGCTGTCGACAAAAGCCAAGCGCTCGTTCGCCACCCAGCACATGACGCTGCGCGCCCAGAAGCCGGCGACGCGGCGCAAGTCGAGCTATGCGCTTCCCGACACCTCGGGGAAGTGGAACTTCGCCAAGGCGACCGGCACACTCAACTTCAAGGGCGTGCTGCACATCGTGCTCAAGAAGCGCTCGGTGGCGATGAAGTCGGTGACGTTCACCCGTCCCGCCAAGGGCAACGGACAGGTCACGGTCAAGCTGGCCGGTCACAAGGTGAAGCTGTTCACGATCACCGGTCGAGTGCGCGTCAAGCACAGCGGCACCACCGAGACCCTCAGCGGCATGACGGCCAAGCTGACCAAGGCCGGCGCGACGAAGCTCGACAAGGCCCTCCACAACAGGAAGGCACTCAAGACCGGGCAGGCGCTCGGAGCCTTTACTGTCAAGGTGAGCACCTCGCCGGTCACCGGTACGACGACCGGTACGACGGGCGCTCCCGGAACAGTCACCCCGACGTCGACCTCCGGGGTCGGTCTCGCCCTGACACCGGCATTCCGATCGCTGCTGGACTCCGTCGGACTTTCGACGTTGCCGCTCGTCCCGGCGTCGAACGGACTGCCGGCGCCGCTGGGCACGACCACGATTCCGGGCGCTGACGGCACCAGCGTGTCGCTCCCACTGAACGGGTCGACGGCCGGCGTCAGCTTCGACCAGGGCACGCTGACCGGCACGATCCCGCTGAGCGGCGGCCTCCAGCTCGACAACGGTCAGGTGCAGGTGTCGTTGACCAATCCCACGCTCACGCTCGGGACCGGAACCGAGGGCTCGAGCCTGGCCTTCTCGGTCAACGGCGGCCCCGAGGTCAAGCTGTTCGACATCGACACCTCGAAGCTGGAGCAGGCGGCCACGCCGAACGGCATGCTCGACCTGAACGGGTTGCTGGCCGAGCTGTCGAGCGAGGGCGCTTCGACGCTCAACGAGTTGCTGGGGACGAACGTGTTCACGACCGGCCAGCCCGTGGGCGGTGTGTCGGTGATACTCCCCGCCGCCGCGAGCCAGTAGCGCCACAGCCGTACCGCAGGTCAGACAGCGAACGACCCGGGGTGTCCTCCTCCCGCCTCGGGCCGTTCGCTCTGGCGCGGGCCCTGTGCGCCGCTCAGCGATCGGCTCCGAGCAGCCGCTCGGTGGCCTCGTCGGGCGCGCCGCCGAAGTAGGCGTCGAGCACCCGGCCGAACACCGGGTTGGCCGGGTCGGCGCGAGCGAACAGTGTCATCGACGAGCGGAGCTTCATCGCATCGATGCCGCCGAAGATCTCCTGTGCGGTCAGTCCCTCGAGGTCGGCGACGATCCCGGCACACTCGAGCAGACGGGGTCCGAGCACGGGATGCGAGAGGTACGCCCTCGCCTCCTCGAGCGACGAGATCCCGTACGTCCGGGACGTCGAGCTCTGCCCGAGGCCGGCGATCTGGGGGAACACGAACCACATCCAATGGCTGCGCTTGCGGCCGGCGCGTAGCTCGTCCGCGGCCGCGGTGAACGTGCCCGCCCGGTCTTGCGCGGCCACGAACCGCTCGAGCCCATGAGGATCCTCCATCACGCTTCCGCAAACCTAGCGCGAGCCGGACCCATACGATGTGGAGATGCTCGAGCATGAGCGCGTATCCATCTCCGTCGGCGAGCGATCGGCGCTCCCGGTGATCATCGCGGTCCACTCGACGGTTCTCGGCCGGGCCGTCGGCGGCTGCCGCCTGTGGCGCTATCGCAATTGGCGCGACGGCCTCGAGGACGCGCTTCGCCTGTCGGAGGCGATGACGTTCAAGTGCGCGCTGGCGGGCCTTCGCCTCGGTGGCGGCAAGAGCGTGATCGCGCTCGCGCCCGACTCCGAGCTCACCCCCGACCGCCGCCGCGCCGCGATGCTCGACCTCGGCGACGCAGTCGACGCCTTCGGCGGAAGCTACGGCGTCGGCGAGGACGTGGGCACGACGGCGGAGGACATGCTGATCGCGCGCGAGCGCACGCAGTATGCGTACTGCCTGCCGGCCGCTCAGGGCGGCGCCGGCGAGCCATCGGAGCCGACCGCCTACGGCGTCCGCGACGCGATCGGGGTCACGCTCGAGCGAGCGCTCGGATCATCCGAGGTGGCGGGTCGCCGCATCACGGTCATCGGTCTCGGACAGGTCGGATCCCGCGTCGCGCGCAGCCTCGCGGCCGACGGGGCCGAGCTCCTCGTGTCCGACATCGACCCCGCCAAGCGGGCGCTGGCCGAGGAGCTGGGCGCCGGCTGGACGGACCGACCCGACGACGCGTTCCGCGCCGACGCCGACCTGCTCGTGCCGGCCGCGCTCGGCGGCCTGTTCACCGAGGCTTCGGTCGCCGACCTCCGCTGCGCCGCGATCGCCGGGCCCGCGAACAACCAGCTCGCCGACGACGGCGTCGCCGATGCCCTTCACGGTCGCGGGATCGTGTGGGCGCCCGATTTCGTCGTCAACGCCGGCGGGGTGATCTACGGCAACGCCATGGAGATGGAGGGATGCGGTCGCGATGAGGCGATCGCGCGCGTCGGCGCGGTCGCGGGCACGCTCGCCGCCGTGTTCGCCGCCGCCGAGGAGCACTCGATCACGCCCCTCGCCGCCGCTCGCCGGGTGGCCGGCGAACGGCTCGAGGCCGCGAGCCGGAGATGAGCCCGGCCGGACCTCCGACGCCGGATGGCAGTCCCTGGACCGCCGATCACATGTCGACCAACGGCACCACCGGCCACGGCCCGGCGCAGGTCCGGACCACCGGCCCCGGCCGGCTCGTGGTCCTCGCCTACATCACGGCCTTCGCACTGCCGCTGCTCGGCCTCGTCCTGGGAATCGTCGTCGCCACCCGTCCGAGCCGGGCGACCTCGAAGCACGGGACCTGGATCATCATCCTCAGCATCGCCGGTTCGGTCGTCTGGGCGCTGGTGTTCGCCTCCGGCGTCCTGACCTCCACGAGCAACGACATGGGCTACTGATCCGGGGGGTCCGACCTCCGGGGCCGCCGGTGGCCCCGGCGATGCAGGGCCGCGGGCCCGCGCGTCGAACATCGTTCGCACAACCCTTTGGGGATAGGGAGGCATGACCCTGTCAACTCGCACCAGGAGGTTCACATGACCGACAAGCCGGTCAAGCCCGTCAGTCGGCGGGTCCGCACCACCAAGTCCAAGGCGACCAAGCGGCGCGGTCCGACTCACGCCGAGATCTCCGAGCGGGCGTACTACATCCACCTCGAACGTGGCGAGCACGACGAGCTCGCGAACTGGCTGCGTGCCGAGACCGAGCTGGCCGCGGCCTGAGCCCGCTCCCGGCAACCTGACCACCCGCGTGGTCGCACGGACGCGACCACGCGGGCGGCCCGGCCCGCGACCACCCGGCGGCGCGATCCGATGAGCCCCGACGAGCTCCGAGCCCGCTGCCTCTCGTACCCGGGAGCCGAGGAGACGTTCCCGTTCGGCCCTGAGAACTCGGTCTTCAAGGTCGCGGGCAAGATGTTCGCGCTCTCCCGGCTGGACGCGGCGCCGCTTCGGGTGAGCCTCAAGTGCGAGCCGCTGCTGGCCGAGCGGCTGCGGGAGGCCCACGCGGCCGTGATCCCCGGCTATCACCTGAACAAGCGCCATTGGAACACCTTGATCCTCGATGGCTCGCTGCCCGACGGGATGGTCGGCGACATGATCGAGGACTCCTACGACCTGATCGTCAGCAAGCTGTCGCAGTCGCGACGCCGCGCGCTCGGCTGGCGCCGAGAGGCGTGAGCCGTTCTGACATTTGTCACCTCGAACTGGTGAGCTTCGGCTCTACCGGGTTGACGCACACGGTGTCACCCTCCGTGCATGTCAACTCTTGCTACTTCAGGTGGAATTGTTCTCTCGCACCTCACCAAGTCCTACGGCGAGGTGCGCGCCGTACGCTCGGTCGATCTCACGATCGCGCCGGGTGAGACGGTCGCCCTGCTCGGCCCGAACGGCGCCGGCAAGTCGACCACGATAGACATGATGCTCGGGCTGACCCGGCCCGATTCCGGCCGCGTGTCGCTGTTCGGCATGTCGCCGACCGAGGCGGCCGCGGCGGGCGTCGTGGGTGGGATGCTCCAGACCGGATCGCTGATCGAGCACCTGCGCGTTCGCGAGCTGGTCACGATGGTCGCGTCGCTGTACCCGCGTCCGCTCGAGGTGGGCGACGCGCTGGCGCTCAGCGGGAGCTCCGATCTCGCCGATCGCTGGACCACCAAGCTGTCCGGAGGTCAGGCGCAGCGCGTCCGGTTCGCGATTGCACTGGTCGCCAACCCCGACCTCCTGTTGCTCGACGAGCCGACCGCGGCACTCGACGTCGAGGCGCGGCGCGACTTCTGGTCCTCGATGCGAGATGTGGCGGCGCGCGGCAAGACGGTGATCTTCGCCACGCATTATCTCGAGGAGGCCGACGCGTTCGCGGACAGGATCGTCCTGCTCGGGCGGGGAACCGTCGTCGCCGACGGACCGCCCAGCACGATCAAGGCCAGGGTCGGCGCGCGGACGATCCGCGCGACACTGCCCGGCGCCGACATCGACACGCTCCGCGAGCTCGCCGGCGTGATCAGCGTCGAGCGGCGGGGCGACGTCGTAACGCTCACCTGCTCCGACGCGGAGGCCGCGCTGCGGGCGCTGCTCGGCCGGTTCGCCTCCGCGCCGGACGTCGAGGTGCGCGGCGCCGGGCTCGAGGAGGCGTTCTTCGCGCTCACCGCCGCCGGGACAAACGACACCCACGAATCACCGGAGGCCAACTGATGCACCCCACCTACCTGCGCTACGAACTGATGCGGAACTTCCGCAACTGGCGGTTCGTCCTGTTCTCGCTCGCATATCCCGTCGTCCTGTATCTCGTGGTCACAAGCCCGCAGCGACACGCCAAGTTCGACGGCGTCGCCTTCCCGCTTTACTTCATGGCCGGCATGGCTGCGGTCGGCACGATGATCGCGGTGCTCTCGAGCGGCGCGCGGATCGCCGCCGATCGCTCGGCCGGGTGGACCCGTCAGTTGCGGATCACCCCGCTGACCGCCGGCGACTACCTCGGCGCGAAGGTGGCGACCGGCTTCCTGATGGCGCTGCTCGCGATCCTGCTGGTGTCCCTGT
>Ga0335078_10005976_pt1 | contig 18012 bp, 20 predicted proteins | sample Lox_Sample_32_FD_206711 | JGI IMG/M metagenome (GOLD analysis project Ga0335078, IMG submission 206711) | Soil microbial communities from Loxahatchee National Wildlife Refuge, Florida, United States - Lox_Sample_3.2 | ecosystem: Environmental > Terrestrial > Soil > Wetlands | place: USA... | reverse complement strand
CTCTAGGCATGGCGAGGGATTAGCCGGGTAATTTGAACAGTTCCAGCCGCGGCGCGGGATCCCTCCGGCGCCGTTTCCGTCAGGCCGTTCCGGTCCGCCGCCGATAGCTGTCGAGGGCGACGCCGTCGAGCTCGATACGCTCACGCCGGTCCGCTTGCTGGCGGCGATGCCGCTCGCGGTTGGCGGCGGCGATCTCGTAGCGCTTCATCTCCTGGAAAGCCGCGGCGACCGCTTCGCGCGCCCGCGCGATCTGGCCCTCCACCTCGGCGAGCGAGCGCTCCAGGGTGGCGCGGCGATCGAGCGCGCCGCGGATATAGCCGGGAAATCCGTATTTGCCCTCGAGCGACGCGTTCGCCGCCGCCTCCTCGAGCTTGCGCTCCTCGGCGAGGCGCAGCAGGTCCTGCCGCACGCGCTCGGCCAGCACCTCGAGCTCGACCAGCTGGCGCCGGCGCTCGTCGAGCTGCCAGCGATGGATGCGGATCAGGCTCTCGAGGGTGCTCACGCCGCGGTCTCAGCGAGGATGCGCTGCAGCTCGGCGTAGCCTTCCGCCAGCCCGGCGCGCTCCTCGCGAGCCTGGGAGAGGAAGCTCTCGAGGGCGGGGTAGTAGCGGATCGCCTCGTCGATCTTGGGGTCGCTGCCCTTGCGATAGGCGCCAAGGCGGATGAGCTCGCCCATGTCCTCGTAAGTGGCGAGATACTGGCGCGCATGGGCGACCAGCTGGTTCTCCGCCTCGCTGTTGCAGCCGGGCATGGTGCGCGAGATCGAGCGCAGCACGTTGACGGCGGGATAGCGGCCGCGCTCGGCGATCGCGCGGTCGAGCACGATGTGGCCGTCGAGGATGCCGCGCACCGCGTCGGAGATCGGCTCGTTGTGGTCGTCGCCCTCCACCAGCACGGTGAAGAGGCCGGTGATGCTGCCCTTGCCGGTGCCGGGACCGGCGCGCTCCAGCAGCCGCGGCAGCTCGGCGAAGACGGTGGGCGGATAGCCCTTGCTGGTGGGCGGCTCGCCGGCGGAGAGGCCGATCTCGCGCTGCGCCATGGCGAAGCGGGTGATGCTGTCCATCAGGCAGAGCACGTCGCGGTCGTGATCGCGGAGATACTCGGCGGCGGCCAGCGTGAGATAGGCGGCCTGGCGGCGCATCAGCGGTGATTCATCGGAAGTGGCGACCACCACGATGCTGCGCTTCAGCCCCTCGGGACCGAGATCGTCCTCGATGAACTCCTGCACCTCGCGGCCGCGCTCGCCGATGAGGCCGATCACCGTGCAGTCGCTGGTGGTGTAGCGCGCGAGCATCGAGAGCAGGATCGACTTGCCGACGCCGGAGCCGGCGAAGATGCCCATGCGCTGGCCGCGGCAGCAGGTGAGGAAGGTGTTGAGCGCGCGCACGCCGAGATCGACCTTGCCCTGGACGCGCTTCCGGAGATGCGCCGAGGGCGGCTGGCTGCGGAGCGGATAGGCTTTCGGCCCGGTCGGCAGCGGGCCCTTGCCATCGAGCGGTTGGCCCATCGCGTTGACAACGCGGCCGAGCCAGGCCTCAGTCGGATAGATCATAGCGGCGGCGGGCAGCACCTCCGCCTTGGAGCCGAGACCGACGCCTTCGAGAGCGCCGAACGGCATCACCAGCGCGCGACCGTTGCGGAACCCCACGACCTCGCAGGCGACGCGGCGGCCATCGCGAGCGACCACTTCGCAGTGCCCGCCCACCGCGAGGCTCTGCGGCACGCCGCCGACCTCGAGCAGCAGGCCCAGCACGCCGGTCACCCGGCCGTAGCGCTGGTAAGCCGGAATCTGTCGGACTTCATCGAGAAGATTCGGCAGACCCACGCTTTACCTCTTTTACCGTTGCCGAAAGGACACACCGGCCCTTTACCGTCTGTGACTGCAGTATCGCCCCGGCGCTTTAAAGTGCAGTTAACCCCGGTCGCCACCGGTGTTTTTCGCGCTGAAACCACGCAATTGACGGCCTCGCCGCCCTTGGCGCCGCGCCGAGTCGCGTTATTTCTGCCCTAGGAAGAGCGACTCGCCCGCCACCCTGGAGTTGCAAAAAGTCGCGGATTTCCGCGACTCGGGCGGCTCCCGGTTAACCTGTTGTTAACCCAGCGCGGTAAGAATGCTTAATATAGCGCTGACGAGAAAGCGGAGTGGACGGCGCTGAACGGCGGAGGTCAGGATGCGGGTGCTTCTGGTAGAGGACGATTCTGCGACTGCCGCGAGCATCGAGATGATGCTTCGGGCCGAGAACTTCATCGTCGACACTACCGATCTGGGCGAGGACGGCCTGGAGATCGGTAAGCTCTATGACTACGACATCATCATTCTCGACCTCATGCTGCCGGACATCGACGGCTATGAGGTGCTGCGCCGCCTGCGCGCCGCGCGGGTGCGGACACCGATCCTCATCTTGTCCGGGTTGAGCGAGCTCGACCACAAGATCAAGGGTCTGGGCTTCGGCGCCGACGACTTCCTCACCAAGCCCTTCGACCGCCGCGAGCTCATCGCGCGCATCCAGGCGATCGTCCGGCGTGCCAAGGGCCATTCGGAGTCGGTGATTCGCACCGGCAAGCTGCTGGTCAATCTCGACAGCCGCACCGTGGAGGTGGACGGCCAGCCGCTCCGCCTCACCGGCAAGGAATACGGCATCCTCGAGCTCCTGAGCCTGCGCAAGGGCACCACCCTCACCAAGGAGATGTTCCTCAATCATCTCTACGGCGGCATGGACGAGCCCGAGCTCAAGATCATCGACGTCTTCGTCTGCAAGCTGCGCAAGAAGCTGAGCCAGGCGACCGGCGGCGAGAACTATATCGAGACGGTCTGGGGCCGCGGCTACGTGCTGCGCGACCCGGCGCCCGCCGACGCGGCGGCTGCCGAGCGCAAGCTCGCCAAGGTCTGACCGCTCCACACGGGGGACGAGCGAGCGCGCCCGCGGCCAACGCCGCGCGGCGCGCTCTTCTTTTTGCTCCCGAGATTGCCGGCGTGCCGCGCGAGGACGACACTCGCCTCCTTTGGGCAGGAGGTGTCGATGCTGAGGATCTGGGGACGGCGGTCCTCGTCGAACGTGCAGGCGCTGATGTGGTGCGTCGGCGAGCTGGGCCTTGCCTATGAGCGGGAGGACGCCGGCTTCATCTATGGCATCGTCGATCAGCCGGACTATCGCGCGATGAATCCGAACGGCACCGTGCCGACGCTCCGCGACGGCGACAATCCGCCGCTCTGGGAGACCGGCGCCATTCTGCGCTACCTTGCCGGCGTCTATGCACCGGAGAGCTTCTGGCCCAAGGATCCCGTGGCGCGCGCCGGCGTCGACAAATGGGCGGAATGGTCGAAGCTGAACGTGGCGATGAACTTCACCGCGCCGGTGTTCTGGCGCGTGGTGCGGACGCCGGCGGGTCGGCGCGACCCCGCCGCGATCCGCGACGCGCTCGCCACCCTCGGTAAGTATCTCGATATCGCGGAGGCGCAACTCGCCCGGTCCGCCTGTCTCGCCGGCGAGCATCTCACCCTGGCCGATATCCAGTTCGGCCATTGCCTCTTCCGCTATTTCGATATCGAGATCGAGCGCTCCGAGCGCCCGCATCTCAGACGCTACTACGACGCGCTCACCACGCGGCCCGCCTTCCGCGAGCACGTGATGGTGTCCTACGAGGAGCTGCGGGACAGGCTTTAGACGGCGAGTTTCTGCGCCGCCGCGCCGGCGGCGACCGGCCGGTAGATGCCGCGGTTGTCAGGCGAGGCCTGGAACTTGTCGCTGATGCCCAGCACCGTCTCGGCGCCGCCGAGATAGAGGAACCCATCCGGCGCCAGGATGCGGTGCATGCGGCCCAGCACCGTGCCCTTGGTGGCCTGGTCGAAATAGATCAGCACGTTGCGGCAGAAGATCACATCGAAGGTGCCGAGCGAGCCCGGATCCTCCAGCAGGTTGAAGGTGCGGAACTTGACGCGGCCGCGCAGCCCGGCGTCGATCTGCCAGCGGTCGCCCTGCTGCTTGAAGTACTTGACCAGATACTGGATGGGCAGCCCGCGCTGCACCTCGAATTGCGAGTAGAGGCCGGCCTCCGCCTTCTCCAGGATCTCGGTGGAGAGATCGGTGGCGAGGATCTCGACCCGCCATCCCGCGAGCTTTGCCTGCTGCTCGGCGAGCAGCATGGCGAGCGTGTAGGGCTCCTGGCCGCTGGAGCAGGCGGCGCTCCAGATCCGGATCACCTTCTTGTCGGCGCGCGCCTTCAGCAGCGCCGGCAGCACGAAGTTGGTGAACTGCTCGAATGGCTTGATGTCGCGGAAGAAGAAGGATTCGTTGGTGGTCATCGCCTCGACGATCTCTTTCATGAGATCGCCGGTCGGGCGGCTGCGCACGATCGGCACCATCTCGTCGAGCGTCTTGAGATTGTGCTTGCGCGCCACCGGCAGCAGGCGGCTTTCCAGCAGATAGGCCTTGTCGCGCGTCAGAACGAGGCCGGACTTCTCCTTCAGCAGCTTGCAGAGGAAATCGAAATCGTCGTTGGTCATGGGCGGCCAACGTGACGCGAGAGGAAGGGCGCGATCTCGTCGATCGGCAGCACCGCGCTGCAGAGCCCGGCCATCGCCACCGCGCCGGGCATGCCCCAGACGACGCTGGTCTTCTCGTCCTGGGCGATGAGCGAGCCGCCCGCGCCCACCAGCACCTCGCCGCCCTTGAGCCCGTCCTGGCCCATGCCGGTGAGGATGACGCTCAGCACCTTACGGCCATAGACGCGCGACAGGCTGCGCAGCATCGGATCGACGGCGGGCCGGCAGAAGTTCTCCGGCGGGGTCTTGGTGAGGCGGATGATCTTCTGGTTGGCCTGCGCCTCCACCAGCATGTGGAAATCGCCCGGCGCGATATAGATGCGGCCGCTCTTCACGGGCTCGCCATCGACCGCCTCGGCCGCCTTCAGATTGGTCAGCCGCTGGATGTGCTCGGCCAGGATGGTGGTGAAGGTCGGCGGCATGTGCTGGGTGATCAGCAGCGGCTGGGTGATCGCGCCCAGCGCCTTCAGCAGGCGGAACAGCGCCTGCGGGCCACCGGTGGAGGAGCCGATCGCCACCACCTCAGGCTTCTCGATCGGCTGCGTGCGCAGGCGGAGCTCGCCGGTGCGGCCGAAATAGGGGATGACCGCCGGTCCCGCCGCCTCCCGGGGAACGCCGACAGCCGGCACCGGCTGCGCCTCGCGGCGCGCCTGCCGGCGCGCGAAGGCGAGCGCCTTCACCTTGTCGGTGAGCTCGCGCTTGAACTCCGCCGCGGTGGTGAGCGCCGAGGAGCCGGGTTTGGTGACGTAGTCGGCGGCGCCGAGCGCCAGCGCCTTCATGCTGACGGTGGCGCCGCGCTGGGTCAGCGTCGAGGCGACCAGGACCTGGATGCCGGGCTTCGCCGCGATGATCTTGGGAAGCGCCGTCAGCCCGTCCATGACGGGCATCTCGATGTCGAGGATGACGATCTCGATGTCCTGGCGCTGCACCGTGTTGAGCGCCATCAAGCCGTCGCCCACCGAGGCGACCACCGCGAGATCCGGGTCGAGCTCGAGGGCGCGGGTCAGCAGGCCGCGGATGACGGCGCTGTCATCGACCACCATGATGCGGTAGGGCGATCCCGATCGTCCCGCCGCCTTGGCACCCGTACCCGAGCTGGAGACCGCGGCAACACCGGTCACAACAATCCTACCTGCGCGAACTTGGTCTGGAGAATGTCGCTGTCGAAAGGCTTCATGATGTATTCGTTCGCGCCCGCGCCAATCGCCTCCTGGATATGGGCGATGTCGTTCTCGGTGGTGCAGAACACCACGATCGGCGCGTCGCCGCCGCGCATCTTGCGGAGGTTGCGCAGGAAATCGATTCCCGTCATCACCGGCATGTTCCAGTCGAGCAGGATCACGTCCGGCATGTGCTTGGCGCAGGCTTCCATCGCGAGCTTGCCGTCGGCAGCCTCGTCAATGGCGAAGTGCAGATCCTCGAGGATCCGCCGCGCCACCTTCCGAATGACTTTGGAATCGTCGACGATGAGGCAGGACTTCATGTCCTGGTATCCCTTACTAGTGGCGCCCCGGAGGCGCCCCGCCCGCTAGGCCGCAGCCGCGCGGGCCGAGAAATCGAGCACCCGGGCGACGTCGAGAACGATCAGCAGCTGACCATCGAGACGGAAGATGCCGGCGGAGAGCTCGCGCCAGATCGGATCCAAGGTGGCGGGATTGCGCTCGGACTCGCTGCCGGCGAGGCTCAGCACCTCGCCCACGGAGTCGACCAGCAGGCTGTAGAGCTCGCCGCCGTAATCGACGACGACGCTCATCGCCTGCTGTCCTTCCGCCCGCGGCGGCAAGCCGAGGCGGGTCCGGATGTCGATCGCGGTCACGATGCGGCCGCGCAGATTGAGCGAGCCGGCGACCTCCGCCGGGGCCAGCGGGATGCGGGTGATCCGCTGCGTCCCCAGGACGTCCTGCACCTGCAGCACCGGAATGCCGAAGAGCTGGTCGTCGATCGTCACCGACACGAAGTCGCGCTGATCGACGGTGTGGCCGAGCTTGGTGCTCGCGGTCTCCACGACAGGGGCTTCCTTGCTCATGCTGCACCTCGCTCGTGGCTCAACGTCTCGGATAGGGTGGTCAGCAGCGCGTCACGGTCGAACTTCGCGACATAGTCGTTGAACCCGGCGGCGCGGCCGCGATCGAGGTCCTTCGGCGTCGCGTGGGACGAGAGCGCCACCAGCGGCGTGTGCTGCCAGCGGGCCGCGTTGCGCACCGCGCTCGCGAACTCGAAGCCGTTCATGCCAGGCATCTCGATGTCGCTGACGATGACGTCGAATTCCTCGCCCGCCTCGCAGAGGCTGAGGGCGCGGTCGCCCGACTCCACCGTGGTGACGTCGTAGCCCGCGACCGCGAGGAGCGGCGTCAGCAGGTTGCGGAAGAACGGGCTGTCGTCGACCAGCAGCACGCGCTTGCTCTTCTGCTTGGCGCCGAGCTCGGCCTCGCCGGCGGCATGGAACCAGTCCTGGTAGGCCTGGGTGAGATAGTGGCCGGCGTCGATGAGCTCCGTCGCCTTGCCGGCGATGATCGCGCTGCCGATGAGGCCCGGACGGTCGGCCATGAGCTCGACCACCAGGTTCTCCTCGACGATGTCGACGATCTCGTCCACCACCAGGCCCATGCTGCGCTCGTGGTCGGCGAAGACCAGGATCGGCTGGCGGCCGGACTCGCGCATCCGGTAGCCGGGGTCGGTCGCCACCAGCGGCATCAGCTTGCCGCGGTACTGCACCACCGGCTTGCCGTTGGAGTTCTCGACCTGGGCGACGTCGATCTCCTCCAGGCGGGCGATGAGAGCGAGCGGAACGGCTTTCTGGCCGCCCTCGCCGGCGCGGAACAGCAGCAGCGTGGTGCGCTGCTCGCGCGAGCCGGCGCGGGCCTGGCTCTCGCCGAGCTTGGAGCCGTCGCTGACGGTGATCTCGCCGCTCGCCGCCGCGATCCCGTTCGGATCGAGGATCATGATGACGCTGCCGTCGCCGAGGATGGTATTGCCGGAGAACATGGCGATGTCGCGCAGGATCGGCGCCACCGGCTTCACCACGATTTCCTCGGTGTCGAACACGCGGTCGACGATGATGCCGAAGGTGTAGGTGCCGACCTGGGTCACGACAATATAGGTCTCGCCGCCCTCGGTCCGCTTGCCGAGCTTCAGCATCTCCTGCAGCGACACCAGCGGGAGGAGCCGGTTGCGCAGTCGCAGCACCGGCGTCTCGTTCAGGAGCTCGATGGTATGCTCGGAATTGGCGGCCGCGCGCACCAGCTCGACGACGCTGATCTGCGGGATCGCGAAGCGCTCGCCGGCGCACTCGACGATGAGGGCGGAGACGATGGCGAGGGTGAGCGGGATCTTGATGGTGAAGGTCGAGCCTTTGAAGCGCTGGCTCTTCAGCTCGACGGCGCCGCCGATCTTCTCGATGTTGGTGCGCACCACGTCCATGCCGACGCCGCGGCCGGAGACGCTGGTGACCTTGGCGGCGGTGGAGAAGCCGGCCTTGAAGATGTACTGGTGGATCTGCTGATCCGACATCGCGGCGACCTCGGTCTCGCTCGCGAGGCCGGAGGAGATCACCTTCTGCTTGATGCGGTCGAGATCGAGGCCGCGACCGTCATCGCTGATCTCGATGATGATGTGGCCGCCCTCGTGATAGGCGTTGAGGGTGACGGTGCCGGTCTCCGGCTTGCCCTTGGCGGCGCGCTCGCCCGGCATCTCGATGCCGTGGTCGGCGGAGTTGCGCACCATGTGGGTGAGCGGATCCTTGATCAGCTCGAGCACCTGGCGGTCGAGCTCGGTCTCGGCGCCGAGCATGCGCAGGTCGATCTTCTTGCCCAGCTCGTGCGAGAGGTCGCGGACGATGCGCGGCAGCTTCGACCAGGCGTTGCCGATCGGCTGCATGCGCGTCTTCATGACGCCTTCCTGCAGCTCGGTGGTGACGTGGGAGAGGCGCTGCAGCGGCGCGCCGAACTCGCTGTCCTTCTGGCTGCGCAGGATCTGCAGCAGCTGATTGCGGGTGAGCACCAGCTCGCTCACCATCGTCATGAGATTCTCGAGCAGGTCGACGTTGACGCGGATCGACTGCGCGGCGACCGCCGACTCCTTGGCCTCCTTGCTGTCCTTCGCGTCCTTGCCGGCGTCCTTGCGCTCCTTGGCGTGCTCCTCGGCGACGACGACGGGGGCGGCCGGCTCCGGCGCCTCCTCGACGACGGCCTGGCTCTCGACCACGGGCTCGGGCTCCTCGGCGACGGCGGCCGGAGCCGCCTCTTCCGCCGCCTCGACCGGCGCCGGCTCTTCCGCGGCGACCGGCTCCGCCTTCGCCGCCTTCTTCTTTGGCGCTTTCGCCGGCTTCGCCGCCGGCACCGCGGCGCCGTTGGCGAGCGCGTTCAGGCGCTCGATGAGATCGTTGTCATTCCCCTCGGGCTCCGCCTCGGTCGCCTCGAGGGTCGCCATGATCGACTTGATGTCGTCGAGCGACTCCAGGATCAGGCTCACCGCGGACTCGTTGACCACGAGCTCGCCGTCGCGGATCTTGCCGAGCACGTTCTCCGCGGCATGCGCCAGCGCCTCGAGGCGCGGCAGACCGAGAAACCCGCAGGTGCCCTTGATCGTGTGCACGAGACGGAAGATGTTGCCGAGCAGCTCGGGATCGTTCGGGTTCTGCTCGAGCTTCACCAGCTCGACGTCGAGCACCGACAGGTTCTCGTTGGTCTCGGTGAGAAAATCTTTCAGCAGGTCGTCCATGGTCGCTCTCAGCCCCTGGAGATGCACTCCGGCCTCGCGCGCCACGCGCGGAGGTAGCTGAAAGGTGACCGAGACCGATTAAGAACCAGTTAGCGATCCCGTTGTGTTCCCATCACTCTTGCCGGCCTGCCCGCGACAAAATCGAAGCGCACGCAGGGATTGGCGCATATCAGCGCAACTGGGACGAGAATACCGCCTTGCCCGGACCGCTCTCCTTCAGGCCGGCGGAGGCGCCCATCTGGTCGGCGAACTTGGCGGTGACATACCCGTGTATCGTCCTCGAGGTGAGGTCCGCCGGCGAGACCGTGCCGGTAAGCGCCGCCACCATGTCCTGGTTCACCAGAATGGGGTCGCCCAGCGCCTCGATCGCCACGCCGGCGGGCGCGCCGCCGGCGGCTGCCTGCACGACGATGCGCCCACCGCGCGGCAGACTCTCGGCCGCGATCACGGCAAGGTTGCAGGCGATCCGCTGCCATTCCGGCGACAGCGCCGACACCCCCTCGGCCCAGTCGGCGGTGACCTTGCCGCCCTCCAGCAGCCCTAGCAGCAGATCGCGGGGCCGCATGTTGCCGGCAACCGGCGTAGTGCCATAGGCGAAGCGATAGAACTGCAGCCGCCGCGATGCGGTGCGCGCGCTCTGCCCGATCAGGGTCATCGCCTCGCGCACGAAGTCGGGGTCGTCCTCGTCGAGCAGCTCGACGCCGTTGCTCACCGCGCCGACCGGGCTCACCATCTCGTGGCAGAAGCGAGCGCACAGCAGCTCGAGCACGCGCAATTCGATCATGGGCCCCCGCTTATTGGGAATCGTGCCACGCGCCTGGGCGGCTCGCGGCTTGGTGTCTATAATGAAGCCCAGGCAATGGCGTGACAACCGCCCGTGATTGGCTCCAAGGAGGCGAGCGCCCGTGATCGATCGGCTGGTCCCCGGCACGCGCGTGCGCCATCCCGGCGAGCCCGACTGGGGCATCGGCCAGGTCCAATCCGCCATCGGCGACCGCGTCACGGTGAATTTCGAGCACGCCGGCAAGCAGCTGATCAATACCGAGCTGGTGCGGCTCATCCCGCTCGACGAGGATGAGCGGTCCCAGTGATCCGATTCATCCAACGCTTGAGATTCAAGCGTTGGATGAATCGGACCACTAAACTTAAGGTCTGGTGGTTCTTGTCCGGCGGGTGCGGGACGCATCCGTCGGACACGAACCACTAAGGCTGACCCCAGACCCGGAGGCACCTCGCGATGAAGCTCTTCGATCTCACTGGCCGTGTCGCCCTCGTCACCGGCGGCAATGGCGGCATCGGCCTCGGCATGGCCGAGGGACTGGCCCAAGCCGGCGCCGCCGTCATGATCGCCGGGCGCAACAAGGCCAAGAACGAGACGGCGGTGGCGGCGCTGCAGAAGCTCGGCGCCAAGGCGGCGGCGATCGAGGTGGACGTGACGAAGGAGGCTGATTGCCGCGCCATGGTGGATGCCGCGGTCGCTAAGTTCGGCGGCCTGCAGATCCTCGTCAACAATGCCGGCACCAACATCCGCAAACCGCCCGAGGAGGTATCGCTCCAGGAATGGCGGACGGTGCTCGACACCAATCTCACCAGCGCCTTCATGGCCTCCCAGGCGGCCTTTCCGGCGATGACCAAGGCCGGTTTCGGCAAGGTCATCAGCATCGGCTCGATGATGTCGATCTTCGCCGCCCCCTATTCGCCCGCCTATGCCGCCAGCAAGGCCGGCATCGTGCAGTTCACCAAGTCGATGGCGACCGCCTGGGCCAAGCACAACATCCAGGCCAACGCGGTGCTGCCGGGCTGGATCGACACCGAGCTCACCCGCGGCGCGCGCCGCCAGGTCGAGGGGCTGCATGAGCGCGTGCTGGCGCGCACGCCCGCCGCCCGCTGGGGCGATCCCCGGGATTTCGCCGGCACCGCCGTGTTCCTGGCGAGCGCCGCCTCCGACTTCGTCACCGGCGCGGCGATCGCGGTCGATGGCGGCTATTCGACGCTGGGCTAGGCCTCGCCCAGAACGCCGAGCAGCTGCTCCGCCGCCGCGAGATCCTCGGGACGGTTGGTGTTGAAGAAGGGATCGACCTCGCCGACGGGGAAATCCACCTGCGCCAGCGTATAGCGCGCGGTGAAGCGATCGACCTTGCGGATCTCCTCCTCGACCAGGGCGCCGCGGAGCTCGTCGCGAAGATCGAGCGGCCAGAGGCCGAAGACCGGATGCGCCTGGCCGCTCGAGGCGGCGCAGGCGAGGCGGCAGCGTCCGCCGCCAAGCCCCGCCACCAGCCGCGGCACCAGATCGCGCGGCAGGAAGGGCGCATCGGTGGCGAAGCTCGCGAGATGAGTGATGCCCGGCAGCGACGCCGCCCAGTCGAAACCGGCCAGCACGCCGGCGAGCGGGCCGGCGAAATCCGGCACGCTGTCGGCAATGACCGGGAGGCCGAAGGCCGCAAAGCGGGCGGGATCGCCATTGGCGTTGAGGGCGAGCGCCGCCACCTGCGGCCGCGCGCGCTCGATGACGCGGGCGAGGATCGGCTTGCCGCCGAGGAGACGCAGCGACTTGTCGCCGCCGCCCATCCGGCGCGACTGGCCGCCGGCGAGCAGGACGCCGGCGATGCGCACGCCGTGAACCTCAGTCGGCATCCTCGGTGATGCTCGCCTTGCGCTGGAGGTGCCGGCCCTCTTCCTCCACGGCCGCGGCGCCGCCGTCGAACACGATGCGGCTCTCGCCGGCAAGCGCCACGAAGCGCTTGCCCTTGGCGCGGCCCACCAGGGTGAGGCCGGCGCGGCGCGCGAGATCGACGCCCCAGGCGGTGAAGCCGGAGCGCGAGACCAGGATCGGGATCCGCATCTGCACGGTCTTGATCACCATCTCCGAGGTGAGCCGGCCGGTGGTGTAGAAGATCTTGCCCTTGGGCGGGACGCCGTGCAGATGCATATAGCCGGCGATCTTGTCGACGGCGTTGTGGCGGCCGACGTCCTCCATGTAGACCAGCGGCCGATCCTCCTCGCAGAGCACGCAGCCGTGGATGGCGCCGGCGGCGAGATAGAGGCTGGGCGCGGTGTTGATCTTCTTCGTCAGCTGATAGAGCCAGGAGGTGCGGAGCACCGCATCCGCCGGCAGCGCGATCTCGTCGAACTTCTCCATGAGATCGCCGAACACGGTGCCCTGGGCGCAGCCGGAGGTCAGCGTCTTCTTGCGCAGCTTCTTCTCGAAGTTGGTGCGCCGCTCGGTCCGCACCACGACGGTCTCCAGATCCTCGTCATAATCGATGCCTGTCACCTTGTCGTCGGCGCGCAGCATGTTCTGGTTGAGGAGATATCCCACCGCGAGGTAGTTCGGATGATCGCCGATCGTCATCATGGTGACGATCTCCTGGCCGTTCAGGAACAGCGTCAGCGGCCGCTCCATCACCACCGATGTCTCGACCGGCTTGCCGTCCTGGTCGACGCCCCCGACCTTGCGCACGAGGCGCGGGTCATCGGGGTCGGGCTTGAGGGTGAATTCCTTCATCAGGCAAGGATGGGCTTGTGCGGGGACCCGCGCAAGGCCCCACAACCCATTGCTCTATAAAGGTTTCTGGCCGCAGCCGGGCAGCGGATGACGACCCGCGCCATCCACGCGACGACGGCGAGCAACGCCGCCGAGATCAGCAGCGCGAACAAGCCCCGGCCGAGCCCGCTCGGATCCGTGATGACCATGAGCCCCACCATCGCGAAGCAGGTGCCCGGCAGGAGCAGCAGAGGAGCGTGATGATCTGGCCGGCTCTCATGGGCTCCGGCGATGCGATGGGCAGTCTGCAGCATCGTGCGAGGTTCTCGGTATACGCCGCCGACGCATCTAGGCTATAGACACCGCTGGCCTTTGCCTACTTTCGGTATGGATTCAATCCTGGAGATCGCGACGCCAGAACGTCGGCCGTGCCGTGCTATTCAATAGTTTCCCCTTCATCCTCGGCTTTCTTCCTCCTACCCTCGCGGGCTATTGGCTGCTCCGCAACCACGATGCGGCGCGGCTGTGGTTCCTGCTCGGCGCCTCGCTCGTGTTCTATGCCTATTGGGACTGGCGCTTCGCGCCGTTGCTGATGGCATCGATCGTCGTCAACTGGCTTGCGGCAGAGATGTTCTTCCGCATGCGCCATCGCGGCTTTCTGCTGGCGGCGATCGTCGTCGACCTCCTCTGCCTCGCGCTCTTCAAGTACCTCGGCTTCTTCGCCGAGATCGCCGCAGAGACCACCGGGTGGCGTGGCGAGGTGCTGCATCTGGCACTGCCGCTCGGCATCAGCTTCTTTACCTTCCACCACATCATCTATCTCGCCGATCTCCTACGCGGCCGCGCGCCGCGGTACAGCTTCCGCGACTATGCGCTCTATATTGCGCTGTTCCCGCAGATCCTGGCGGGCCCCTTGGTGCGGCACAGCGAGCTGGTGTTTCAGTTTGCCCTGCGCCCAATGCGCGACGGCTGGGAGCGTCGGCTGGCGCAGGGTATCGCGCTGTTCCTGATCGGACTCGGAAAGAAGATCTTCATTGCCGACGCCCTGGCGGCGACAGCGGATCCAATCTTTGCGAGATCGGCGGTTCCGGGGTTGAGCGTGGGCGACGCCTGGAGCGCGGCTCTCGCTTTCCCCTTCCAGATCTATTTCGACTTCTATCTCTACATCCCCTTGGGCGGAAATCGGCACGGGCTGCCGCGCCAGGTGATGGCACTGCTCTGCACCATGGTGCTGGGCGGGCTCTGGCACGGCGCGGGCTGGACCTTCGTCATCTGGGGCGCGCTGCACGGACTCGGCCTCGCCATGGGCGTGCTCTGGCGCCGCTGGCTGCCCAGCATGCCGGCGCCGCTCGGCTGGGCGCTGCTGATGCTGTTCCTGCTGGGAAGCTGGGTGCTGTTCCGCTCGCCATCGCTCGCCGCCGCCGGCCATATCTTCGCGGCCATGGCCGGCGAGGGCGCCGCGGGCCCGGTGCAGGGGCTGCGCACGCTGGTCATCGCGAGCGCATTGGCATTCCTCGGACCGACCAGTCAAAGCGTCGTCGAGCGCATCAAGCCCTACCCGTGGCTGGCTCCGGTTGCCGCCCTGGCAACCCTCCTCGCGTTTCTCCAACTGGGCAACGGCCCCGCCTATGAGTTCATCTATTTCCGCTTCTGACAGGGAGCGGCTTCAGTGGCGCCGGCTGCTCATACGTTACGTGATCGGCACGCTTCTCCTCTCAGGCGCGGTCTTGGTCGTGCTGCTTGCCCTCGATCCCTACGATACCGGCCGCTTTGCCTTGTTCGGCGAGCATGGCGTGCCGCGCTTCGGTCAGCGGCTCGCGGATGCGGGCTTGGCCCGGGCGCAGGATGTCAACGCGGCGATCATCGGCAATTCGACGATCCAGCTCATCGATCCGGCGCGCCTCGGTGCGGTGGCCGGGCTGCATATGATATCGCTGGCCATCCCTGGGACCGGGCCGCGCGAGCAGCTCGCGGTCGCCCGCTGGCTGCTCCGCCATCATCCCGGCGCGCAACTGCGCGGCCTTGTCCTCGGGCTGGACGCCACCTGGTGTCGCGGCGACGGCCGGCTGCCGCTTGCCAACCCATTTCCGTTCTGGCTCTACGGCGATAGCACCCTGGATTACGCCTTGAGCATGATGCGCATGCAGAGCTTCGACGCCGCGGGACGCAAGATCAAGCTGCTGCTGGGCCGGGCGGAGCCCGCGCCAGCCGACGGCTACAGCGATTATGACCGCGATCGTGTCTGGGACGTGCACGGTCTCGAGCAGCGCCTTGATGATGAGGCGGGAGAGCCTGAGACACCAAGCGAGGCAGGACCGGATCTTGCGGCGATCCCCTTGCTGGCGCGCTTCCTGGGCGAACTCCCGCCGCAAACGGCGTTGGTGCTGGTATTCCCGCCCCGCCATCACAAGGCACTGCCACCACCGGACAGCCCGGCGGCGCGCCGGCTGGAAGCCTGCAAAGCCGGGGTCAGCGCGCTGGTCGCCCGCCGGCCTAGGACGCGCGTCATCGACTTTGCCCGCGACGGCGATATCGCCGAGCATGACGAGAATTTCTGGGATGGCATCCATTATCGAAGCCCGGTCGCGCGCCTCATGGAAGGGGAGATCGCCATCAGCTTGGGTGAGGCCCGCCAGGCCTCCGAGACGCCCTGAGGCGGTCGCTGGCTCAGGGCGCGCCTGGCGGCCGGTTCCACCGGATGACGACCCGCACCATCCACGCGACGACGGCAAGGAACGCCGCGGAGATCAGCAGCGAGAGCAAGCCCCAGCCGAGACCGCTCGGGTCGGTGACCACCATGAGACCCACGACGGCAAAGCAGGTGCCGGGCAGCAGCAGCACCAGCGCGCAAAGCAGCGTGATGATCTGGCCGGCCTTCATAGAGCGGGGCCGGGTGTCGGCGGCTTGCGGCGGCGGAACGCGAGCCAGAAGCAGAGCACGGCCACCGCGGCGATCAGCAGGCCGATGATGAGCAGCGGCGGGCCGATGCCGGACATCTCGCCGCCATCGGCGGTCATGCCGATGCCGAAGAACAGGAAGCAGCCGCCGGGCAGCAGCAGGAGAATGCCGAAGATCAGGCTGACGATCTGCCAGCCGCTCATCACCGCGCGGGGGCTCGGCGGGACCCGCGCCGGCTCGCTCATCGGGCGAGGCCCGGGCGGTGGAACATGTTGTAGGTGTCGAAGGGGATGATGCGGTCGGGCGTGACGAAATGGATGCAGGAGCGCTTGACGCCGGCGAGGCAGAAATTGAAGCGGTCGAGGAAGCTCACCACGGTGACGCGGAAGACGCGGTCGTAGCCGAGCGATGCCGGCACCTCCACCAGCGGCAGGCAGCAGAGCACCTCCTGCAGCACGTTGGCGGATTGCTGGCCCGCGCAGGAGAGCGAGAGCAGCTCGATCAGCAGCTTGCGCATCTCCGGCCTTCCCTCGAAGGTGACGGCGTTGGGCGCCTGCTGCACCAGCACTTCCTGCGGAAAGAGATGCGTCACCGGCACCACCTCCGAGCCGGCGCGGAGGCCATAGCCGATCGAGATGGCGTCGGGATTGCACGGCAGCGGGATGAGATCGTCCTCGCCGAAGACGCCCCACTGGTCGATGACGGCGCGGCGGATCTCCGAGAGCACGATGCGGTTCTCCGCGGGATCGTAGCCCTCGTTGCGGCCAGCATCCTGCACCGGCTGGAAGGTGACGCCGCGCACGCAGGACCAGGTCTGGGCATGGCGCAGCACCTCGCCGATCTCCCGATCGTTGACGCCCTTGCGGATGACGCAGACAAGGGTGGTGGAGATGCCCGCTGCTTCGAGATTCTGCAGCGCGCGCTCGCGCACCTTGCGGAGATCGGCGCCACGGATGGTCTGCAGGGCCTCCTTGGAGAGCGCGTCGAACTGCAGATAGACCTCGAAGCCGCGCTTCATCTCGGCGAGCGCCGCCACGAAATCCGGATCGCTGGCGATGCGGATGCCGTTGGTGTTGAGCATGAGGTGGCGGATCGGCCGCGCGCGGGCGGCGCGCAGGATGTCGAGGATCTGCGGATGGATCGTGGGCTCGCCGCCGGAGATCTGCAGCAGGTCCGGCTGCCCCTCGCTCTCCACCAGCAGGTCGAGCATGCGCTCGATCTCGGCGAGGCTACGGGTGCCGCTCTGCGCCGGCGAGGAGCCGGCAAAGCAGGTGGGACAGGCGAGATTGCAGTGCTCGTTCACCTCCAGGAGCGCGAGGCAGCTGTGCTGCTCGTGATCGGGGCAGAGGCCGCAGTCGTAGGGGCATCCCTTGTCGATGCGGGTGTGGAACTTGAGCGGCACGTCGCCGGGCTTCAGGAAATCGCGGCAGCGCTTCCAGTAGCGCGCCTCGGTGGAGACCAGCGTCTTCTGCACGCCGTGCTCGGCGCAGCGCTTCTGGTAGAAGACGCTCTCGCCCTCCTGCAGGATCTTCGCCGGCACCAGGGCGAGGCAGGTCTCGCAGAGCGAGGTGGTCTGGCCCAGGAAGATGTAGGGCCGCGCCTTGCGGATCGGCGCCGTGGCGGTGGTCAGGCGCTGAGCGGCGTCGAGGTCGCTGAGGTCGTGCATGGCTCGGCCATCTCCTTGCGGGCTTGCAGGATCGCGTAGGCGACGAGCGCCAGGGACAGCAGGTGGAAGAGATTGAGCGGTCCCAGCACCGTGCCGTAGGGCTTCAGGAACTCCCAGAGGAAGCGCTGCCCGGCATAGACGCCGATGAAGAGATAGAAGCCGGCGCGCAGCGCCAGCGGATGGCCGCGGCGCAGCAGGACGAGGAAAGCGGCCAGGAAGACCGCCATCGTCAGGGACTCGTAGAGCTGCACCGGATGGCGCGGCACGCCATCGCCGAAATCGACGCCCCACGGCAGCGTCGTCGGCGTGCCGTAGGTCATGTCGTCGAGGCCGGCGAGGAAGCAGCCGATGCGGCCCACCACGATCGCCGCCGCGAGCGGCGCCACCAGGCGCAGCCCGGTCGAGCCGCGGATCCCCGCCGCCGCCTTCAGCGTCTCTACCGCGAGGATCCCGCCGGCGAGGCCGCCCTCGATGCTGCGGGCGATGCCGCCGATGCCGGTGAGCCAGAGGTTGAGCGAGCCCAGCAGGTAGGCGCCCACCGTCACGCCGATCGTCGCCGCCGGCAGGTAGAGCGGATGGCGCTGCCAGGGCGGCAGGGCGGCGGACGCCGGCATGCAGATCCAGCGGAAAGCCGCGAGCCCCGCCAGCAGCGCCAGGACGTCGAACAGGCTGTGCGCGAGCAGAGGATCCCCCACGGGCCGCG
>Ga0335078_10005975_pt1 | contig 18012 bp, 11 predicted proteins | sample Lox_Sample_32_FD_206711 | JGI IMG/M metagenome (GOLD analysis project Ga0335078, IMG submission 206711) | Soil microbial communities from Loxahatchee National Wildlife Refuge, Florida, United States - Lox_Sample_3.2 | ecosystem: Environmental > Terrestrial > Soil > Wetlands | place: USA... | reverse complement strand
AGTGGCGCTTTCAGTCACGATTTGCTGGCACTTTAGGTATATATCGAGTGGCAACATGGCCCTTGTTGGACAAGCCGCTTGGCGGGATGACATTATGAGTGAAGGCGCCAGTTATGAACCCCGAAGACGAGCACTCCGACCGGCAAGAGCGCGAAAAGTTCGAAAAGGCGGGGCGCTGGAAAATTCCGGAGCCCAAGCCGGATCAAGCTGAGACCGCAACTCTCCCGCTAACGAGGACCGTACCCCCCGCGCCCGAGGCGACACCACAGGCTTCGACGGCGCCGCCAACGACGCTCATGTCTCGTCCGTCTCCGGCCGCGCCGCCGTCACAACCCGGCGAGTTCACGCAGATGTTCAAGTCGTCTGCGCCACCAGCTTCCACCATGCCGCCGACGAAACCCGCTGCGCCTCCGCACGCTCCGGCTCCGCCGCCGTCACAGCCCGGCGATTTCACCCAGATGTTCCAGTCACCGTCGCCACCAGCTTCCACCATGCCGCCGGCGAAACCCTCTGCACCGACGCAGGCCCCAGTTCCTCCGCCGTCGTCACAGCCCGGCGAGTTCACGCAGATGTTCAAGTCACCCTCACCGCCGGCTTCCACCATGCCGCCGGCGAAACCCTCCGCCCCCCCCCAGGCCTCAGCTCCTCCGCCGCCGCCGCAACCCGGCGAGTTCACGCAGATGTTCAAGTCACCCTCACCGCCGACTTCCACCATGCCGCCGGCGAAACCGGCCGCGCCTCCCCAGGCCTCAGCTCCTCCGCCACAACAGCCAGTCGGTGAATTCACGCGCTCATTTGGATCGCCGGTGCAAAGTACGGAACCGCCACAGCCCGGCCTCACGGCCCCACCCTCAGAGCCCGGCGCATTTACCAGAGCGTTCCAGTCGCCTTCGGCGCCATCGGTATCGACGCCCCTGCCACCGCCGCCGGCCGCGGAGCCACCCGCCTCACCTGCAGGTGGCGGCGAGTTCACACAATTCTTTCAATCGCCTTTGCCGGAATCGCGGCCCGGAGGCGAGCTTCTCAACCGGCCGCCCGCTGCCAGCCCGCCGCCCCCGCCGCCACCACCGCAGCAGGATCCCGGCGCCTTCACCCGTATGTTCGGTGCGCCCGGGGCGCCTGGAAAATCCCCGCAGCAACCACAAGCGGTCGCCACTCCCCCGCCGGTGCTGTCCGGAGGCGGAACCAATGTCTTCTCCAGCGCCAGACCTGCAGCTCCACCGCCGCCAGCGCCGCCCTCCGGCCCGGGCGAATACACCAGGATGTTCAGCTCACCAGCCGCGCCGCCTGTCTCGGCTCCAACCCCTCCGGCGGCCGCTCCTCCCGCGCCCGTGCAACCGGGACCCAGTGAATACACCAGAATGTTTTCCTCCCCCTCCCAGCCCCCGGTTGGACCCGCTCCTCCAGCGCAACCGCCCATGTACGGAATGCCGGCTCCGCCTGCGACTCCGATGATTCCGTCAGTGTCCGGCGTGCCGACGCAGCCCAACGTTGCCTTTCCGCCTGTCGGCGGTGCAGGGCGGCCCGCCGCGCCCGTGGCGCCGCCTGTCTACGGAATGCCTATGCAGCCGCCGTCCATGTCTCCGCACGGGCCCGCCATGCCTGCGCCGCCGGCCACTCCCTTGAACATGCCGGCGACGTACGTGCCTCCTTCCCGGCCGGGTTCATCAAACGTCACCCTTTACGTCATCCTGGGCGCCTTGTTCGTGATCGCGTTGTTCCTGGTGATTTTTTTCGCGCTGAGGAGCTAGGTCAGCCGGACAGGTCTCGAAGGGCCGCGCCGAGCTCAGGATAGGCAAAGCGGTAACCGCCGCTCTCGGCCACTTTCGGCAACACGCGCTGGCTGGCCAGCAAAACTCCCGACATCTCTCCCAACATGATCTTCAGCGCGGCTGTCGGAACCGGGAAAATTGCAGGCCGGTGGAGCGCGGCGCCAAGCTCGCGGGTAAAGTCGCTGTTGCGCACCGGATTGGGTGCGGTGGCGTTCATCACCCCGGTCACCGGGCAGCCTAAAGCGTAGCGAATGAGACCCACAATGTCCTCGATGTGGATCCACGACATCCACTGGTTGCCCGTGCCCAGCCTTCCTCCCAGAAAAGCCCGAAATGGAGGCAGCATCCTTTCGAGCGCTCCGCCTTTTCTTCCCAGAGCGATCCCGAACCGCAGTTTTACCACGCGCACGCCCAGCGATTCCGCCAGATCGGCCTCGCTTTCCCACTCGCGGCATACGTCGGCGAGAAAACCGGTTCCTACCGGCGACGCCTCGGTCAAAACCTCATCTCCGCGATCCCCATAAATACCGATTGCCGATGCGCACACCAGCACCATCGGGCGCTGCTGTAATGTCGACATCGCCGTTACCAGGTGATGGGTTCCCTTGACGCGGCTGGCACGAATCGTCTTTTTCGCCCAGGGGGTCCATCGCTGAGCTACCGGTGAGCCGGCCAAGTGGACCACCGCATCCACACCCGTCAGGCTTGCGGCCGGAGGTTCACCGGCGAGGACGTCCCACGCGGTACGGCTTAACGCGCGTACCGAATGGCGGTCGCGCGCAAGCGATTCCACCAGGCGCCTCCCGATGAAGCCTGTCGCCCCAGTAACGGTGATGTTCACGTGTAAATACATTAAAACATGCGGAACAGCACTGGAGCAGCATCAGAAAGGGGAGAACAAGCGGGTGTGGTTATCGAACGGCCACAATTACGAGCGTTGCATCGTCTTGCGCGCGGCCGCCGGTGAAGATCGAGATCGCCTGCAGAATCCGATTCTTCAGCTCGTGGGCGCCACGATCGCGCAGAGCCGAGGCCAACTGAGCGAGCCTCTCTTCTCCGAACTCCTCGTCACGCGCATTGGAAGCTTCGGTAATGCCGTCGGTGAACAGCAGCAACCGGTCGCCGGTCGCGACTGAAACTTCGCCTTGCTCGTACGACCACTCCGGAAAGACGCCCAGCACCGCGCCGCCGGTCTCCAGCCGTTCGATTTCGCCATTCGCGCGCACCAGGACCGGCGCACAATGCCCTGCGTTCGCGTATGTGACCTTGCGCGCGCTCATGTCCACCGCGCAATAGCAGAAGGTCACGAACTTGCCGGGCGTGGTGTTGCGGCACACGCTGCGATTCAGCTTGCGGGTCAACTCGTCCGGTTCCGGCGATTCTTCCGCTAGCGCGCGCACCGAGGCCTGCACGTTGGACATCAGTAACGCCGCCGGCACGCCTTTTCCGATCACATCCCCGATCGCGATTCCCAGCTGGTTCTCCCCAAGGCTCATCACGTCGAAGTAATCGCCGCTCAGTGTGCGCACCGGTTGCGTAGTAGTCGAAATCTCCAGACCCGGGATTTCCGGAATGCTCTTGGGAAGCAGGGCCTCGCCGACGGCGCGCGCGTCTTCGATCTCTTCTTTTTCCTTGCGCAGACTCTCGCGTTTCAGCCGGCCTGTTTCGATCTGCTCGCGGAGCGTCCGCAGCAGGCGCGAATTCTCCCAGGGTTTCAGCACGAAATCCCGCACCCCGTGCTGCATGGCTTCGACCGCGAGATCCACCGAACCCCACGCCGTCATGGCGACCACCGGCAGAGTGTTGTCGATGTCCTGAATGCGCGCGAGCAGATCCAACCCTTCCTGGCCGGAAGTCGTGTCGCGCGTATAGTTCAGGTCCATCAGCAGCAGATCGTAGGGTTGAGATCTCAGCTTGTCCAAAACCGCGGCCGGGGAATTGACCGCCTCAATCTGATAGCCTTCACTCTTCAACAGCAGCCGGAGGGCTTCCAGCACGTCGGGCTGATCATCGGCGATCAAAGTTCGCGGTGCGCTGCTCATGCCAGGGATTACGCACGCTCTCTGCCATCATTCTAACATTGCAAGCTATTGAAAAAGCTCAAGTACAAGGTTTACACTTCGGCGCCATTCGTCCAGTTCCGCAAAGGCGAATCCCAGAGGCGGACAGCCGCCTATTGCTCGCGCAGAGACTCGATGGGATCGACGCGGGCCGCGCGCTGTGCCGGAACATACGCTGCCAGAAGGGTAATCGCGCTCAAGAAAAGTGCCGCGCCCGCATAGGCGACCGGGTCGGTGGGCGCAACCTTATACAGCAGCGACGCCATGATGCGGGTGAGCGCGAGGGCCACGCAGCATCCGACCGCGAGTCCAGGCACGAGCGTGGTCAGGCTTTCCTTCAACAGCAATCTCAGAATGTCGCGTCGCCCGGCGCCTAACGCCATGCGCAGACCCAACTCGCGAGTGCGGGTTGCCACCGAATAGGAAAGCACGCCGTAGATTCCGATGCCCGCTAGCGCCACTGCGATCAGCGCAAATCCGCTCACCAGCAGCAGGGCAAAACGCCGCTGCGCTTCGGAATCGTCGACAATGCGCTGCATGGTTTCGATTTCATCAATCCCCAACTCAGGATCGGCAGAGCGGGCCGCACGGCGTATCGCCTCAGCCAGGTTGCCGCCATTGGACGCGGTGCGGATCACCAGGTCCATGGTGGGCGAGATACCCACGCTGTACCACGTAGGTTCGGGCTCGATATCCAGCGCGAAATCACGAGTGTCGCCAACCACGCCCACGATTTCGAGTTCGCTGGGCTTGGGGGTCATCACGTTCGTCAGAATGCGCTGGCCGACTGCGCTCTGACCGGGGAAAAAGCGCCGCGCGAGCCACTCGCTGACCACGACCGCCGGTTTGTTGTCGTCACTCTCCAACAGAAACCGGCCTTGCTTCAGCGGGATGCCCATAGTGCTGAAGTAGGCGGGGCTCACCCATCGGATCTGCGCCACGGGAAACCGGCCCGGCTCGAACGTCCGCCCCACGATGCCGAGGCGCGACGCAAACCGGCTGTGCTCCGTGCGGTCCAGTCTCATGGGCGCCGTGTTCGCGGCCGCGACTTCGACCACGCCGGGCAGTTGCCGTATGCGGGGAAACAGCGTGTCGTGAAAGAATTTTCCGGCCTTTCCCCAGCTGTAATTAGTAACCGGGAGATGAATCTGCACAGCCATGACATTCTGCGCGCGGAATCCGGGATCAACATCGAGCAGCGTGGCAAAGCTTCTAACCAGCAGGCCCGCGCCGATCAGAACCCCGAGCGACAGCGCGATTTCAGCCAGCACCAGCACAGCGCCGACCCGAACGCGCCGCGGACCCGCCGGCACCGCGCTCGTCTGTTTGAGAACCTCATTCAGATTCGCGCGCGCGCCCTGAATCGCCGCCGGAAGCCCGAACATGATGCCGCACAACAGCGCGATGGCGAAAGTGAATCCAAAGACGCTGCCGTCCGTCGACACATCGGCCAGCCGCGGGATTTCTTGAGCGGCCAGCGACGTGAGCACCGGCGTCAGGCAGAGCGCCATCATCATGCCCAGCGCACCACCCAAGAGCGCAATCACGAGACTCTCGATCAGAAACAGCCGAATCAACTGCATCCGCCCTGCGCCCAATGCGGCGCGAATGGCCGCAGCCCTCTGCCGCGCCGCGCCGCGCGCAAGCAGCAGATGCGCCACATTCACGCACGCGATCAACAGAATCAATCCGACCGCTGTCCACACCACCAGCAATGCCGGCCGCACGCTGCCCGAAACCTGCTCGGCCAATGGAACCACGGCCGCTCCCAAGGTTCTATTGGTGGCCGGATACGCTTGCGCAAGCTGCCCCGCGATGGCTTGCATCTCAGCTTGCGCGCGTTCCTGGCTGACATCGGGACGTAGGCGCGCAATCACTTCGAGCGGATGAAACTGCCGTGTGTCCGCAAGCTGCGGCTCGAGCAGCGAAAGCGGCAGCCACAGGTCGGCCCACTCGGGAAAGGCCTGCCGGCGCGGCAGGATGCCGACCACGGTGAATGCGCCGCCATCCAGCCGAATCGCCTTGCCGATGATCGAGCGGTCTGCGCCGAACTTGCGCCGCCACAGACTCTCGCTAATCATCGCGACGTGCTCGCGTCCTTTGTCCTCCGATGGAAGAATGTTCCGCCCCAGCATCGGTCGTATGCCGAGCATGGTCAGCAGATTGGACGAGATCATCGCGCCTTGGACCTGCAGCGGCTCGCCGTAGCCGGTCAATGCCGCTTTGTTCATGGCTTCGAGCGTATAAGCAGCCATCTCGTCGAAGCTATGGCTCTCGCGCTGCCAGTCTTTGAAATCCGGCGCCGTCACTTGCAGCAGCCGCAGGTCCGGGTGCGTCTCCCAGATCATCACCAGCCGCTCCGGATCGCGGAAGGGCAACGGCCGCAGCAGCACCGCGCGAATCACGCTGAAGACGGAAGTATTCGAGCCTACACCCAGGGCGATGGTCAGGATCGCAGCAGCCGCAAACCCAGGACTCCGCCGCAGGGTACGGAGAGCGCATCGCAGTTCGTGAGCGACCGGCAAGCTTTTAGTCTACCCAACCGGCAGGGCCCCCGTTTCGCTACACCGGCAGGGCCCCCGTTTCGCTACAATTGAAACATCTCCGTGCGCCCGTAGCTCAGCTGGATAGAGCGTTTGCCTCCGGAGCAAAAGGTCGGTGGTTCGAATCCACTCGGGCGTACCAAAACCCCTTTGAGAGAAGCTTCCGTGGGCCTCAGTTTCGCCTCCACTCGGCGGCTTTCTCCGGCTTGCCCCAATCCTCATAGAGCCGGACAATCCATTCGCTGGCGCGGTCCAGGTGATACCAGTCTGCGACTGCCATCCGGTCTTTTCCGGTGGCCATGCCCTGGTAGCCGCTGAGCAGCAGGGGTTCTGCTTCGGCATATTTCTTCTGTCCAGCCAGGCTGGCTCCAAGCAGGGTCTCGGCACGGAACCGCGACCAGTCATCCGGCCGCTTTTTTCGATCGACGTCGACGATTTCGCGAGCCAGAGCCTCGCTCTTGGCAAATTTCCCCTGAGACTGATAGGCCAGGGCCAAGTCGGCCGCCGCCATCATCGTGTCGCGATCTTCCGTGCCCGAGGTGTGGCGTCTCCCGGCGAGAGCCTGCGCGGCATAAGTCTCCGCCAGGTCGAATTTGCCTTGGCGTTGATATAGCGCGACGACCGACGAAAGGATGGCAAGCGTGATAGGATGCTGTAGCCCCAACATGCGGCGCTCCGCCTCCAGGGCCTGCCTCAAGAGGGGCTCGGCCTGTAGAAACCGGCCCTCCAAAACGTAGATGTAAGCCAGGTTGTTCATGAAGATCGGCGTGTTCGGATGGTCGGCGCCCAACTTCCGGCGACCGACCTCCAGCGCTTGCCTGTAGAGCGGCTCGGCCTGCGCGTACTTGCCCTCTGACTCGTAGACTTCGGCCAGGTTGTTCATAGTTGACAAGGTGTCGGGATGTTCAAGGCCCAACACGCGGCGCCGGGTCTCCAGGATCTGGCTGTCGAGCGTCTCAGCCTGCGCGTACTTGTGCTGATCGCCGTAAAGTACCGCCAGACTGCCCATGGACGACAGTGTACTGGGATGCTCGGGCCCCAACACGCGGCGCTGGATCTCCAAGATCTGGCGGTCAAGCTTCTCGGCCTGCGCGTACTTACCCTGAGATTCGTAGGCCTGCGCCAGATTGGCCAGTGTACCCAGCCTGTCGGGGTGCTCGGGTCCCAACACACGGCGTTCGATCTCCGCTGTCTCGCTATAGAGCGCCTCGGCCTGCGCATACTTGCCCTGCGAGTAGTAGTTGTAGGCCAGATTGATCATGCACTTCTGCGTGCTGGGATGTTCGGGACCTAACACGCGCCGCTGTATCCCCAGGGTCTGGATAAGGAGCTTCTCGGCTTGCGCATACTTGCCCTGACCGTTGTAGACGATCGCCAGATTCATCATGGAGGAAAGCGTGTTCGGATGCTCGGGGCCCAACACCCGGCGCTTGATCTCCAGCGTTTGGCTGAAGAGCACCTCGGCCTGGGGGTACTTTCCTTGCGATTGGTAGTTGTTGGCCAGATTGTTCATCGAAGCTAGTGTGTCGAGATTCTCAGGACCCAACACCCGCCGCTGGATCTCCAAGGCCTGGCTGTTGAGCGCCTCAGCCTGCTGGTATTTGCCGTTCTGGCCGTAGGTCCAGGCGAGATTTTTCATTGCTCTGAGAGTGCCGGGATCTTCGGGGCCCAAGACTCGGCGCATCGTTTTTAGAGTCTGATGCAGCAACGCCTCCGCCTCGTCGTATTTGCCTTGGGCATCGGCAATGCGTCCGAGAGCGCTCATGGTGTTGAGAGTCTTCGGATTCTCAGCGCCCTGCACGTGGCGGTGCAAATCCAGCCCGCGCTCGAGGTGGCTCTTTGCCTCCGGGTACAGGCCCAAGTCGTAGTAAGCTTGCCCAATGGTGTCCTGAATCGCAGCTTCCACTTCGGGCTGCTTATCAAACTTTCCAGTGATCCGGGCAGCCGCCCGGTCCAGCGCGGTCCGGACCTTCAGGTCGGGATCGGGTTGGTTGCCGGGTCCGGATTGATTCGCTGCGCTGGCCTGCGCCAGCAGATCGTTCTGCAAAAAGTCACTGACCGCTTTCGCCGATGCAGCTTCCGCATCGGCTCGCCGCTTCTCGGACAGCGCTACGTTTCGCTCCCGTTGCGCGCGCGCAGCTTCCCACGTACTGACAATGACGCCGGCCACTAAAACCAGAAACACTGCCGCGGTTCCGGCGACCAGCGCCTTGTGACGCCGCGCAAACTTCTGCAATTGATAAGTGGTGCTCGGCGGCTTGGCCGCGATCGGTTCATCTTCCAGGTGCCGCCGGATGTCCGCCGCCAGCTCCGCTGCTGAGGCGTACCGTCGCGTCTTGTCTTTCTCCAGCGCCCGTGCCACGATCGTCTCGATATCTCCTCGGTACAAGCGGCTCACCGTACTCAGAGGAACGGGATCGGTTTGCTGGATGGTCCGCACTACTTCATGCAGGTGCCGCGTCAACGGGTACGGCATTTTCCCAGCCAGCAATTCGTAGAGGATGACGCCCAGGGCGTAAACATCGCTCCGGGTATCGAGAGCCAGCGGATCTGCCAGAACCTGCTCTGGGCTCATATAGGCGAGCGTGCCCAGCAGTTGCCCCATGTCGGTCTGGCGCGTTGCCTGAGCATCGCTATCGGTCACACGCGCCAGACCGAAATCCAGGATCTTGGGTTGGCCGTTTTCGTCGACCAGGATATTGCCGGGCTTCAGGTCTCGGTGAATGATGCCGCGTTGATGCGCATGCTCGACGGCTTCACAGACCTGAATCATCAACACCAGCCGCTGGCGTGTGTTCAGGTGCTGCGCGTCCGCATATTCACCCAGGGGCTTTCCGTGGATCAGCTCCATGGCGAAGAAGGGCTGGAAGCCGAAACCGGTATCGGCAGTGCCGGCCTCATAGATCTGCGCGATGCCGGGGTGGTGGAGGCGGCCGAGCGTCTGGGATTCCAGCTCGAACCGGCGGAGGATTTCCGGGCTGGCCCAAGCGGTCTTGATGACCTTCAGCGCCACTCTGCGCCGGGGCTGGTCCTGCTCAGCCTCATACACCGCACCCATCCCGCCCTCGCCCAGCAGGCGTATGATCCGGTAGCGCCCGATGCTCGCCGGCAACTGGCGTCCGGCGGCCTCCAGTGCCGAGACTTCGCCCATCGTGAATGTGGCCTGAGGATTCAACGGATTCTCTGGCAAACTGGTGGGCGTTGCATCATCGGGCACTGGTTCTCCTTCCACAACCGCGGAAACGCTGGTTAGTATAGCGCGACTGCGAGGACGCGCCATGGAGACAAACGCGAACATGCACGCGGAGCAAACATCTTCCGACGCCGATGTGGCGGCCAAAGGCCGCCGGTGCGGAACCCGGAGACGATCAGCTCGTCGAACACGGCAGTTGGCTCGAAGTAGCCGGGCGGGCTGCGAGCGCAAATGCAGCCGCCACTTCCGCCTTTTGCCCGGGCAAGCGGACATCGCCGAAGAAGTCCCGGCGGCTAGGCCTTATGGATGAGCTGCCGCAGAGCACCGTGGTCGGTGGGGCTCAAGTAATGCACCCACCCAGCCTTCTAGCGGTGGATCAGGAAGAGGTGGGCCCACGTCATCAAACGCTTCTGGCGCAATGCAGGTCGGTGGTTCTCGCCATATTGACAATTTCCAGCCGCGCCGGCTGGCAGTAAGAACCATTGGCGTTTCGTCCAAGTGGATTTTCCGGGCAGCAAACGATCACGGCGTCGAGAGGAATCGCAGGATCTCGCGCATGACGCGATCGCTTTGATCGGTTTGGAATAGAAACTGAGCGTGCGCGGAACCATCGACAACGATCAGTTCCTTCGGCTGAGGAGCTTTTTCATACTGCGCACGAATGCCCGGCAGTCGTGGGCCAGCGTCGTTGCCGTCATCACGGGCGACGATGAACAGGGCTCGCGACTTCAGCTTTTCAGCTGAGAGGTTCGGCGCCGCACCCAGAAATACGATGCGATCAATCTCACCTGGTGCGGATCTGATCGACGCATCGCCGGCAGCTCCGCCGCCGAAGCTTCCCCCAACCACGGACACCGTCTTGACACCGTGGGTTTTCAGATAGCGCACCGCGGCGAGCACATCGTTCTCAAACGGGGCGTGATCGAAATCAGCCTGGCCCGGACCGCTTGAGCGGCCGAATCCGCGGAAGTCGATTGCCAGGACTTGGAATCCACTAGACACGAGAGCACGGGCCTGATCCCGCCAGCTCTCCTTGTTGAATCTGCCGCCGTGAGCCAACACAACGCCGCGGGTGCCCGCGCCATAGAGATCGGCATAAATTCGCCCACCATCTTCTGTGGGGAATGAGATGGTTTGCTGAGCGGGCAGCAGCGTGGTCAGGATGAGGGCGAGGGGCAGGCCGCGAAGAACGGACATGCGGAAATTATATAGCGGCTGGCTGCGAATCATGATTCGTGCACTTGGCCGCGTAACGCTACGCTTCCTTGTGCCATAGCGTGGCCGCCGTTAACAGGGACTCATAAAACGCTAAGGCGTGTGCATAAATGCGCCGGATCCCGCCCAGTTACGGTTGGGCGTGATCTGGCAGGAACGCAACGCGTTGTTACGGCGGAAACTTTTCACCCGTGTGCGGCGCGCACCGGCCACCATTTAAGCTGAAAGTAGGGCGAAAGAATTGCCCGCATGAACTGGTAATGGAAAGGCTGTTCGGATGATCGGGGTTTTCGACAGTGGCTTCGGTGGGCTGACGGTGCATCGTGCACTAATCGAGGCGCTGCCCCGGCGCGATTTCGTCTACCTTGGCGATAACCGAAACGCGCCCTATGGAGTACGGCCGCCCATTGACGTGCTGAACCTAACCTGCACGGCTCTCGAACGCTTGTTCGCGGAGGGCTGTACGCTGGCTGTCGTCGCCTGCAACACGGCCTCTACGGTGGCGCTGCGCTGGGTGCAGCAGCAGTGGCTGCCCGTGCGGCGGCGCGACGATGGGATCGCGCGGAACGTGATCGGCATCGTCGTACCGACCATCGAGGCTGCGACCGGGATCGGGTGGGACCAAGACGGCACTGCGGTGCAACAAACAAAGCAGTCCAGCACCATAGCGGTTTTTGCGACCCGCCGCACGGTCGACACGGACTGCTATCCCCTCGAGATCCGTAAACGCCGGCCCGACATTACGGTAGTGCAGCAAGCCTGTCCCGAGCTTGCCGGTTCCATCGAGCATGGACTGCCTCGCCACCATCTACACGCACTCGTCGACCGATACGTAAGCGAACTGTTGAGAAAACTCGGCGCCGCACCCGAGTGCGTAATTCTCGGCTGCACCCACTACCCGCTAGTCGCCGATCTCTTCGCCGCCTCCCTGCCGTCTGGTGTACGGATGATCCACCAGCCAGACGCCACGGCGCGCGCGCTGAAGGCCTATCTGGAGCGGCATCCGGAATATGACGGCTCGCACGCCGGGCGGCGCAAGTTCCTCTCGACGGGCTTTTCCACCGAGGCCCTCCCGCTGATCGAAAAATTCTGGGGAGACAAGGTTCCTTTCGTGCAGGCGTGAAGGCGCATTCCGCCTACCTACGCGTGATAACGCTTTCGTCGCCCACCGGCAGGCTTGGGGCCGGTCGCACAGGTTTCAGTCGGCGACGTGTGCCATGCTAGATTCCATGCGAGACCCGGAGATCATCGAAACAGAGCTGATGGAAATCAGCGCCATCGCGGACGATTCCATCAAGTTGGAACGCATTATTGCCTGGTGCGCATCGCATCCCGACGAAGTCCCCCTCGCCCTGCATCAGCTCTTGAGCCGGCGCGACAAGCATCCGTCGGGAACCTAGACCTCGGTGATGATTCACTTCCCTTCTTTATGTTCGGCCCCCCCAGGGCATGCGCCTACTTACCCTCGAAATATGGATGCGACACGACGGGTGGCTTAGGTGTTTCGCCGCGCGCTCTGCGCACCGTGACATCCTCGAAGAGCAGCGACGGCACGGCGAGCGTGACCGCCGAGTACCCTTCTTCGCCGAAGAAGAACATGCCCGGGGTACGCCGCGGCCGAAATTCCACCGTGAGGATGTTCTGGTCTTTCGTCGCCGCCACAATTTCTTTGAACGCGGCCGCGTTCAGACCGGAGAACTGTACACCATGGATGAGTTCCTCGTGGCCATCGGGGAAGACTTTATAAGCTTGCACCGGAGCTGAGCCGTTTTTCATCCGGCGCACCACAAGGCCAAATGGCTTGTTGCGCTGCTTCACCAGATCCAGAAGCTTCGCGCGAAGATCAGACGCGCTCAAGCCGTTCTCCGCGGTTACGAGGATGTTGGACGGCGTGGCCTGCCCTTCATGCCGGCTTCCTGTGCTGTGTTCTATGCCGCGGACCGGATCGCGCGTCACCAGAAGCGTCTTCAGAATCCCTTTCTCCACCAGCCTGGTCTCACGTGCGGGGATGCCGTCTTCATCCACTCTGCACCAGCCGGCCAAGGGAATCTTGTTGTATTCGGCGAGCGTCGGGTTATCCGTGACGCTGAGAAACTCCGGGAGCACGCGGGCGCCGATCTTATCGATGAACGGGTTCTCCGCCTGCCCCTGCTGTTGCGGACCAAAGGCGTTGTCCATCAGAACCCGGCGCAAACCGAGCAGGTCCGGCACAAATGCAAATCGGAAAAGCTGCGCGGCTGCGTCACCCTCAGCAAGTACCGGCCCGTTGTAGTTTTCCATTAGCGAAGCGGTACGCAGATCCTTAAGGCGCTGGCCCAGAGCGCGCACGCGGGATGCGAGTTCATCGGCGGGCGGAAGCCCGGCCACTGAAGTCGCATAGAGCCACACAAAATCATCCAGGGGCGTTCCATCCGGGGCCTGCGTGGCGGCGTGCGCGTTAAACGTGACGCGCGGATGCTGAATCGTGTAGGAGGTTCCCTCGCTGTTGACATAGCGAATGTGGAAATTCGCCGCGGAGAAAGTGATGGTGGAAGTATGGACGTCCGGCATCTGGCGGAACAGCTCGGAAAGACTGCGCGCCAGGGCTTCCCACTGCCCGCGGTTGGCATGTACCGCCTGCACAGTTACGGTGGTGACTACAGGATCCTCTTTCGTGAAGTCCGGAGTCTCATCAGTATCGACCTTGTTCTCGAGTGCAGCGCGCTTCTTGGAAAGATCCTCGACCGCCTTTTTGTAAGTTGCGTCCGTGGCCAGCCAGATTTGACGCCGCAGCTCCTTGTAGTCGTCGTCGAGAGGAAGCTGAGTGATGCCATTGAACACCTGGACCATGCTGGACATATTGAAGTTCATGGAAAAGAAATTCGTATTGTCCAACTTGTAGTCGCCCACCCGCACTTCCACCGTGAACATGCGGGAACGGTTTTCGGAGCTGTCGTTCAGCGCGCCGAAACTGGCAGAAATGCGGGTGCTGTCGGAATCGACTGCGCGGAAAGATATAAAGTACGGCTTCGCGAGATTCTCCAGTTGGAGCTGCTTCGTGGAGCGGTCCAGCTCATCGCGCATGGCCTTCATGACCATGTCATCCTGCGCCCATAGAGGGAAGGCGGCGGCGAAAACGCATAGCACTAAGAATGTTCTTGCAGTCGGCATTCTCGTCATCCTGTTAGAGCGGCTAGACTCCTTTGTCTTCGAATGGGGCAGGTAGAATGGGGAGCCGCTCTTGCGACTTCTGTTTCTTCTGCACTTCGATTTGCGATACGAAGATCCCGGGAGACACAGCGGACACCGGGACACCGCCCGATTCCGCGCCACAGATGCCGTTGAACACGGCGACGTTTTTGTCCGCCGCGACGATTTTGCTGAACGTGGTCAGAGGTGTGCCGATCAGGTCCACGCCGCGGACCAGTTCCTCGTGACCGTCGGGATAGATGCGATACACCACCAGGGGAAGCACGTTGAATGCGTTCGGTATGGTTCTTCCCGTGAAGGTGAAGCCGCCTTCGATTTCGTCGAAGTAGAGGCCGAAGGGCAAATTCTGCTTCTTGATCTCGTCGATGAGCAGCTTCTTCAAATCCGGCTGCACGGCTGAGGGCGCCACGTCGACGACAAGATTCGATTGCCGCGCTACCGGGCGCAGCCCCACCTGTTTGCGCCCATGTCCGTTGGATTGCGGAAATCCCTCGATGGGCGTGCGCGACATCAGAAACGTTTTCAATACGCCATTTTCGACGACATTCACACGCCGCGCCTTCACCCCCTGGTTATCGTACAAATAGTAGCCGGCCAGGTCCGTTTCCGCGATGCGCCGGGCAGTGGGGTCGAAGTAGACGGAGAAATCTTTGGACAGCACCTGCTCATTGACCTTCTTCTTGAAGGTCTGGGCTTCCTCCGCCAGCTTCTGCCGGTGTCCTTCCATGCGATGGCCAAAGATCTCGTGGAAGAAGACGCCGCTGGCGCGGCCGGAGAGAATCGCGGGTCCGGTGTAGGGATCCGTGAGCGGTGCAATGCGCAGCGCCTCGAGTTGGCGGATCATCTTGTTCACCGCTTTGAGGACGGTGGCGTCATCGGGCAGATCCTTTTCACTGAAGCCGAAGAAGGATTCGTAAAGCGGCAGCTCCATGCCGTCGTCGGCCTTGGTGTTGGCCATCACGAAGAGGTGCCAGGCCGGCTGCGAAGTTTGAATGCGCGTGCCCTCGGTATTCACGTACCAGCGCGTTTCCGCGCTGGCCATCAGCATGGCTGTAGCCTGATAGATCTTCGTGTACTGGGCAAATGGAGCCGTGTACTTGCGGAGCTTGTCTTCCCAGGCGCGGCGGTCGGCCTGGAAGTCGATTCGCGGCTCGCTGTATTGCTGCGCGTCTTCGCGCGAAAAGTCGTTGGACTGGTCCTCTTGCGCCACCTTCACCTGAACGTTGGTCTTGACCTTGGTAAACTGCTCCAGGGCGCGTTTATAGCGCTCGTCGGTGTGATACCAGAGGACCGCCCGGATGGCATCCGGATCGTTCTCGATGGGCACCGCTATGTTCGTATAGTTCGCGTACGGATTCGCCGGCATCCCTCCCCGGATCTCGCGCGTGTTGTCCAGGGAGTAATCGCCAACGCGCAAATCGATGTCCAGCTGCCGGCGGCGATCTTCATCGCTGCTGGTCAACCTGCCGAACGCCGCGGAGACGTGGACACTGTGCGTTTCGGTGATCTCGTAGCTCAGAAAGTAGGGCGGGACCGGCTGTGCCTTCAGCTTTTGCATGGAGCGTTCCAGCTCGGCATGCATGGCCTGTAGAACCGGGGTCGGGTCTTGTTCAGAAGCGAGGCCCGATCCCAAAGCCAGAAACCCAACGCAAACGGTTACGAAACGGTAACTCGGGATAACGCGGGAAGCACCAGCGGACGACCCTGGCATGATTTTGGATCTCCTGCGGTCTTTGACAGTATACCTAACGGACCCTTGATGCCATCCGCAAGCGATCGGCCGCCTCCCTGCGCTCTACTCATAGGTTTCACAATTGCACCACTTGCCCGTTTCATCGTAGTGAGGCCAAGGACCGCCGGTGCGGAATCCCGAGACGATACTGTCGTCGAACACGGGAGTTGGCTCGAAGTAGCCGGGCCGGCGCAAGTGCTCTTTTACAACGGCGTCGTTCAGCTCGAGACCCAGCCCGGGCCTGTCGTCCGGAACCTTCACATAGCCTTTGTCGATAATCGGCTTGGGAACACCGGTCACCAGGTCTTGCCACCAGGGCATATCCAGGGCGTGGTTTTCCATAGCCAGAAATTCGTGGCCGAAAGTGGCCGCGCAATGGTAACCGGCGAAGCCGCCAATCGGCGATCCGGCATGGTGCATGGCGACCTGGATGCCGCACGTCGCGGCATAGTCGGCAATCCTCTTGGTTTCGAGCAGCCCGCCGGAAGTCTCGATGTCGGGATGGATGGCGTCCACGGCGCGGTGGTCGAGCAGCGGCTGGAATCCGCCTTCGAGTCCGAAGATATCCTCGCCGGTCAGCACGGGCGTGACGGTGGCGTCGGAGATCGTCTTGTACGCCGCCCAATTCAGGTAGGGATACTGGTTGCGTTCCGAAACCTGCAGGAGATCCTCGGCCCAGGCAAGGTGGTAGGGTTCAAAAGCGCGCGCGTAGCGGATCGAATCGTTGATATTGAGGGGACCGAAATGATCGGCGGCCAAGGGGGCTCCCGGCGGGAGGACGTCGCGGATGGCAGCGATGTATTCGCAGAGATAGCCCAGGCCCTTTTCGGTGCACACGCCGCGCTCGTCGAGGGCGCCAGGGCGGTCGTGCAGCATGCTGGATTGCAGATCCATCTTGAAGAAGGTCAAGCCCATTTCCCGGCGCTTCCGCATGCGTTCGGCATAGACCTTGGGATCCTCGTGACTGGTGGTGTCGGCGTAGATCCGAACGCGATCGTGGTTCTTATTGCCGATCAGACGGTACGCGGGAACACCGTAGACTTTGCCGGCAATGTCATGGAGGGCCATGTCCACCGCGCTGTAGCCGCCGCCCATGCGGCCATGGTTAGCAAACTCGCGCAACATTCTCAGGTTGCCCTCAATGTTCAGAGGGTTCTTGCCTAACAGGTGCGCCTTCAGGACCAGAGCAATGCCTTCGACTCCCGCATCGCGGACCTCGCCCAAACCATAAACATCTTGATTGGTATAGATCTTGATCAGCGGATAATCGTAATTCGCAGCCACCCGGCAGGCGCGCATGTCGGTGATCTTCAGGGTGCTGGGCGCGGAGTTGCGGTTTACTTTTTCCTGGGCGCTGACGGATCCTTCGGTGGCCTTAAACAACGGGCCGAACATGGCCGCAGCCGCGGCGCTTCGAAACATCGACCGGCGTGTTAGCCCGGCTCTCTGTTGTCTGTTCATCGTTTTATCCTCTCTCATCTATATGCGGGATTGGCGGCAGTGGTGCGGAAATGGGCCGCGAGCCCAAATGCACCCACCCAATTCCGCCTTAGCCCGGTCAGTGGACATCGCCCAAAAAGTCTCGGCGGCTAGGCCTTATGGATGAGCTGCCGTAGAGCACCGTGGTCCGGATTGAGTAACTCGGCGGTGCGCGGTTCGTTGACGTCGGCGACAATGATCAGCCCAGCCTCGGCATTGACGTGGCTGAAGATTCCCAAGTTCTTCATCCTCTGCGCCTGGTGCAGGTTGTCTTCGGTCGGGCTCAAGTAATGCACCCACCCAACCTTATAGCGGTGGATCAGGAAAAGATGGGCCAACGTCATCAAACGCTTCTGGCGCAATGCAGGGTTGAAGTTGTTCTGATCACGGATCGACAGGATCTTGTGGCCGCGCCGGTCTTGGACGTCCGCGAACACCACGTTGACCAGCTTGTCCTTGGAATCGTTCCACACGCTCAGTTCCAACAACTCCGCGCCCGAAGCCACCGGCTGCAAATGCGCGCGCAGGGCTAAGGGCACCTGGTTGCAGTCCGCCCAAATCTTGAGCCACTCCTCCAGAAGGGTTGGAGGCACCTCCGTTTGTACCAGGTGCTGATGCTGCGTCGAACCCTTCCCCATCGCCTTCGTCGTGGCAGTACGACCGGACGCCGCCATCAGCGCGGCATCCAGCCTCTGCCCGCCCACCAGCGTCTGCGGCGTCCGGTAAGGGGATTCCAGCAGCCTGAACTTGCGCTGCAAGCGTGCCAGCGACAGCATTCCGTCTTGTCTTAGGGCCCTCGCGAACTCTTCCGCCGCCAACCCATCGATTT
>Ga0335078_10005974_pt1 | contig 18014 bp, 14 predicted proteins | sample Lox_Sample_32_FD_206711 | JGI IMG/M metagenome (GOLD analysis project Ga0335078, IMG submission 206711) | Soil microbial communities from Loxahatchee National Wildlife Refuge, Florida, United States - Lox_Sample_3.2 | ecosystem: Environmental > Terrestrial > Soil > Wetlands | place: USA... | reverse complement strand
TCAAGATCGTCACCCTGCCCTTCACCCTCGCCGCCTCGCGCTCGGCCAAGCGCATGCAGAAGTTCCAGCCAGAGATCCAAGCCCTGCGCGAGAAATTCAAGGACAACCCGCAGAAGCTCAACCAGGCGACGCTGGAGCTGTTCAAGCAGCACAAGATCAACCCGATGGGCGGCTGCCTGCCGCTGCTCATCACCATGCCACTGTTTTTCGGCTTCTTCACGATGCTGCAGGGCTCGGCCGAGCTGCGGTTCCAGGGCTTCCTCTGGGCCCGCGACCTATCCGCGCCGGACACGGTCGGGTTCATCCCGGGAATCCACTTTCCGATCAACATCCTGCCGCTGATCATGACCGCGACGATGGTCTTCCAGATGCGCCTCACGCCGCAGCCGACGGTGGACAACGCCCAGGCGCGGATGATGAAGTTCATGCCGATCATTTTCACGTTCATCTGCTACGGCTACTCCTGCGCCCTGTCGCTCTACATGACGATCAACGGTGTCTTCACCATCGGCCAGCAGCTCGTGATCAACCGCATGAAGGACGTCGCCACCGACGCCCCGGCGGTGGCCGCCGGCGGGAAGCCCGCCCCAAAGAACGTGACGCCGCCGCGCAAGAAGGGTAGAAAATAGCGCCCCACGACCGGCGACCCCGGCCGGACTCCTTCACCTTCACTCTCCCCCTCACGCTCCCCCATGTCTGGTCATAGCAAGTGGGCCAAAGTCAAACGCGCCAAGGCCGTGACCGATTCGCGCCGGGGCAAGGTGTTCAGCCGGCTCGCGCGCGAGATCACCATCGTCGCCAAGTCCGGCGGCGGCGATCCGGGCATGAACCCGCGGCTGCGCACCCTCCTGATGAAGGCGCGCGAGGCCAACCTGCCCGCCGACAACATCGACCGCGCGATCAAGAAGGGCACGGGCGAGCTGCCCGGCGTGGTCTATGAGGAGGTCATTTACGAGGGCTACGCGCCCGGCGGCGTCGCCCTGATCGTTCAGGTCACCACCGACAACAAGAACCGCGCCGCCTCCGAGGTGCGCAGCGTCTTCACCCGCTTCGGCGGCAATCTCGCGGGGGCCGGCGCCGTGCTCTACAAGTTCCAGCACCTTGGCCAGTTCCTCGTCGGCAAGGACAAGGCCTCCGAGGACACCCTGGTCGAGATCGCCCTCGAGGCCGGCGCCGACGACGTCATCACGACCGAGCACGGCTTCGAGATCCGCAGCACCGTGAAAGCCTTCGACGCCGTCAGCCAGGCCCTGGAGAAGAAGGGCATCAAGCCCGACTCTGCCGAGATCGCCTATGTCGCGACCCAGACGCTGCCGGTCACCCATCTCGACGCCGCCCGCTCGCTGGTGAAGCTGCAGGAGGCCCTCGAGGAGCTCGACGACGTGCAGAACGTTTTTTCCAACGAGGAGATGGACGACGCGCTGAGCGAGCAGGCGCACGCGGGCGCGTAGCCTGGAGGTTGGCTCTCATCCAATGCCGGATCGGACCCACCCCGGCACTTCGTGCCACCCCTCTCAGTAGAGGGGAATCTTTTCGACACGTCGGCCGTCAATCCCCTCTTCGAGAGGGGTGCCCGCAGGGCGGGGTGTGTGAATCCGACTTCGGCGATGAAGGATGACGCAAAAATCTGTGTTCATCCGCGGCCTTCTGTGGTTAATACGGGCCGCACATGAACGACGCGGAGGAGATCTCCAGCGGTCCGGTCGCCGCCGGCGAGGTCGGCCTCGTCGAGGCCCGGGATTTCGTCCACGCGCAGCCGTTCACCTTCGAAAGCGGCCAGACCCTGCCGGGCTTCACCCTGCGCTACGAGACCTACGGACGCCTCAACGCCGCGCGCGACAACACCGTGCTGGTCTGCCACGCGCTCAGCGGCGACCACCACTGCGCCGGCATCCACGCCCTTACCGATCCCAAGCTCGGCTGGTGGAACAATTTCATCGGCCCCGGCAAGGCGGTCGACACGACCCGCTTCCACGTCCTCGGCGCCAACGTCCTCGGCGGCTGCCAGGGCTCGACCGGCCCCTCGTCGCCCAACCCCGCCACGGGCCGGCCGTTCGGCCTCGCCTTCCCCTTCGTCACCATCCGCGACATGGTGCGGGCGCAGAAACTCCTCTGCGATCACCTCGGCCTGACCGCCCTCCACGCCGTCGTCGGCGGCTCGATGGGCGGCATGCAGGTGCTGCAGTGGGGCATTGAGTATCCGGCCTTCGTGCGCCGCCTGCTGCCGCTCGCCACGACGGCGCGCGAGGGCGCGCAGGCGATCGCCTTCAACGAGGTCGGCAGGCAGGCGATCATGCAGGACCCGGAGTGGAACCACGGCGACTATCCCCGGGGCGGCGGCCCGCGCGTCGGGTTGGCCGTCGCGCGGATGATGGCGCACATCACCTACCTCTCCGACGCGAGCATGGAGCAGAAATTCGGCCGGCGCCGGGCGGGCACGGCCGACAACCCCGCCTACACCTTCGACGTCCAGTTCGAGGTCGAAAGCTACCTGCGCCACCAGGGCGAGAGCTTCATCAACCGGTTCGACGCCAACTCCTACCTCTACATCACCCGCGCGCTCGACCACTTCGACCTGCCCGCCGCCTACGGCTCGCTGGAGCAGGCCTTCGCACCGGTCCAGGCCGAGACACTGTGCGTCGCCTTCACCTCCGACTGGCTCTTCCCGCCGGAACAGAACCGCGAGTACGTGCTCGCGCTCCTGCGCGCCGGCAAGCGCGCCAGCTACGCCGAGCTCGCGATGACGCTCGGCCACGACTCCTTCCTCCTCGAATCCGGGGACCTCTACGCCCTGGTGCGCAGCTTCCTCGGCGCTCCCGTCCCGTCATGAACAAGCTGGTCGAGAAGCGCACCGTCGACATGCAGATCATCGGCGACTGGGTCGAACCCGGCAGCCGGGTGCTGGATCTCGGGTGCGGCCGCGGCGTCCTCCTCGACTACCTGCAGCAGACCAAGCAGGTGCGCGGCGTCGGCGTCGACCTGGACTTCCACAAGATCCTCGGCTGCGTCCGCCGGGGCGTCACCGCCTACCAGGGCGATCTGGAGGCGTTCATGCGCGCCTTCCCCGACGCCTTCTTCGACCGGGTGATCTGCTCGCGCACCGTGCAGGAGCTGGCCGCGCCGGCCGCCGTGATTCTCGAGGCCCTGCGCGTCGGCCGCGCGCTGACCGTCGGCTTCGTCAACCACGGCTACTGGAAGAACCGCCTCGATGCCTTCTTCCTCGGCCGCAAGCCGCGCAATCCGGTCTATACCACCGACTGGTTCGAGAGCCGGCCGGCCAACCCGGTCACGGTCGACGACTTCGAGCAGTTCTGTGCCGCCAAGGGCATCCGCATCGCCCGCCGCGCGCTGCTGCGCGGCGACTGGAAGACCCGCTGCGCCTTCCGGCCGAACCTCTTCGCCGGCTACGCCCTCTACGACCTCTCCCGCTGACCGGACGTGGGCGGTGGCCTGCCGAACTTGTCAACGATTAGTTGACAAGTTGCCTTGTCGGCCCCGGTTTTGATTTCCCGCCCCATCGCCCGGCTCCCGGGCGACCCCACGCGTCCGCCCCCCTTGGATCATTCCCGCTCCCGCCGGCCCCCGCCTCTTCCTCGTGTCAACTAATAGTTGACAATGTCGCCCGGCCGGCGGCAACCCGGGTCCGGCATCCCCACGGCGGTACGGGATGCCCCCTGTGTCAACCAATCGTTGACCCCGGGGGCGTGGAAAATCCGCGAGGCCGGGGTCCAACGGCGGCCGGACCCGCCGGTTCAAATCGAAGGAAAAGGCCGGTCCCGGGACCGGCCTTCGGAGCGACATCGGGCGGCGGGCGCCGCCTCAGGTCTCGTACGGCGGCAGGAACTTCTCGACGCGGTGCTTTTCGAGCCGGGCGAAGAGGGGCAGGCCGTTGTCGTACGGCACCGGCACCTCACCCAGAATGAGCGGCAGCGCGTAGCGGAAGAACTGAAAGTTCATGCTCACGCCGTCCTCGTTGATCCACTCGCGCGGCAGCTTTTTCACGCCGTTGGCGATCTCGCTCAGCGGCGCCAGGCCGGTCTCGCAGGTGTAATGGTCGGTGTCGCCGCGCACGAGGATGACGCACTTGTCGGTCTCCCCGTTGATGGCCGCCTTGACCGCGGCTTGGCCGGCAAGGAACGCCTCGTCGTTGTCGGTCTTCGAAGAACAATGGGCGGCGGCCCGCTGGGCGATCCCGAGCTTGGCCGTGCGGGCCTTCACCCCCACGTTCTGCTCGACCAGCCGCATCAAGTACTCGCCGGCCCCGCCGAGCTGGGCGTGCCCGAAGGCGTCCGTGGCCGCGCTGTCGGTGGCGAGATAGTTGCCGTCCTTGTCCACCAAGCCCTCGCCGACCACGATCAGGCAGTATTTCTCGCGCTTGAGCACGCGGCGGACGTCCTCGACGAACTTCTCCGCGCTGAACGCCACCTCGGGCAGGTAGATGAGGTGGGGCGGGTCGTAGGGGTGGTCGCGGCGCTTCGCCAGGGCCGCGCCCGCGGCGATCCAGCCGGCATTGCGGCCCATCACCTCCAGGATGGAGACGAGGTCGTTCTGGCCCATGGCCTCGTTGTCACAGGCCAGCTCGCGCACCGTGGCGCAGATGTACTTCACCACGCTGCCGTAGCCGGGGCAGTGGTCGGTCACCGCCAGGTCGTTGTCGATCGTCTTCGGCACGCCGATGACGCGGAGTTCGTACGCCTGCGCCTGGGCGAGCTTGGAAATCTTGTCGGCGGTGTCCTGCGAATCATTGCCCCCGCAGTAGAAGAAGTAGCGGATGTTGTGCGCCTTGAACACCTCCAGCACCCGGTCGAAGTCCTGCTGCTTCTTGAGCTTGTAGCGGCAGGTACCGAGGGCGGCGCCGGGGGTGGCGCGGAGCGCGCGGATCTGCTGCTGCGATTCGGCGGCGAGATCGATGAAATCCTCGTTGAGGATGCCGAGCACCCCGTTGAGGCCGCCATAGACCTCCTCGATGCAGTTGTGGTTGAGGGCCTCGGTGATGACGCCGGCCACGCTGGCGTTGATCACAGCGGTCGGACCGCCCGACTGGGCCACTAGACAGTTACCTACGAGTTCGGACATGGCTGGTTGGGAAAAGAGGGTTCGGTTTGAGGGAAAGAGGAGCAACCAAAGGGTCCGCTCCGAAACGTGGCAAATCAAATCTCCCGGGCGCGGCGGCCCGGACCTCCGCGCGGACACGAATTCAGTTTCCAGCCCGCCGGGATTGTGCAGGCTCGGGGCTCACAACCCCCGGAGGCTCCATGACCCGCTCGCGCAAACTGATGATTCTGGCCGCCTTCGCGCCGGCCCTGCTCGCGCCGCTCCGCGCGGCGGGCATCGCCGGCCGATGGCACGCCGAGTTCGACACCCAGATCGGAACGCAGAAGTACACCTACACCTTCAAGGTCGACGGCGACAAGGTCACGGGCACCGCGGCCTTTGAGCGCGAGACCGGCAAGGGCGAGGTGGAGTTGAAGGACATCAAGCTGGACGGCGACAAGATCTCGTTTGTCGAGCCGTTCAAGTTCGACGACCAGGAGATCAGCATCACCTACTCCGGCACGTTGGCCGGCGACGAGATGAAGCTCACCCGCCAGGTGGGCGATATCGCCACCGAGGACCTCGTGGCCAAGCGGGTTCAGGAGCCGGCCGCGGCGCCGGCCCCGGCGAAATAGCGGGCGCGCTCCGGCGTCCCGCCCTCACTCCCCGGCCGGGGTACGCCCGGATGGTCGCGGCGGAAGGCGGCTTCCGCCCGCGGCTTCCAGCCGCGCCGCCGCGGCAAACTGCTCCGCGGCCTCCGCCTCGCGGCCGGCGCGCCGCAGCTCCTCCCCGAGATTGCGGTGGGCGGGGGCATAGTCCGGATCCAACCGCAGCGCCTCCCGGTACTGGGCGATAGCTTCGGCCGGGCGCCCGGCCGCGTCCAGCGCATTGCCCAGGTTGTTGTGCACGTCCGCGCCGCCGGCGCCGAAACGCAGCGCCTGTTCGAAACTGGCGATCGCGTCCGCCGTGCGGCCGGTCTGGGCCAAGGCAATGCCCAGGGTGTTATGCGCGTCGGCGAATCCCGGCTGCAACTTCACGGCCTCGGTGCAGGGCGCGACCGCCTCCGCCGGCCGGCCGGCCTGGATCAGCGCATAGCCCAATCCCACCCAGGCCGCCGCATAACGGGGATCGAGGCGCACCGCGTTGCGATAGGCCGCGATCGCCTCGTCGGCACGACCGGCCAGGAGCAGCGCGTAGCCGAGGTTGTTGTACCCGGGCGCCCAGGCGGGGGTGAGCTGCAGGGCCGCGCGGCAATGCGCAATCGCCTCCTCGAGGCGGCCGGCGTGCAACAGCGCGTCGCTCAGCTCCGCCTCCGTATCCGCGCCGCCGGTCTGCAGCCGCAACGCCGCCTCGTAATGGCGGATCGCCTCGGGATAACGCTCCAGGCGCACGAGCGCCCGCGCCAGGTTGAAATGCGCGAGGCCGTAATCCGGCTTCAGGTGCAGGGTCTGCTCGAATTGCGCCACGGCCTCCGGCACCCGCCCGAGCTCGGCCAGGTCGTATCCGAGCTTGTTGTGGAAGGCCGGCGCGTCGGCTGCGAACGTCTTACTGTCGGCGAGCCGCACCGCCGCCTCATCCGGCGCGACGGCCTCGGCATACCGGCCCTGCTCGGAGTAGACGATGCCGAGATTGTACCACGCCCGCGGGTTGCGCGGCGCCTTGGCCGCCGTGTCGCGCCACAGCGCGAGTTCGGACCCGTAGGTCCCGTTGCGCACGAAGGTCAGCCAGCCGAGCCCGACGGCGAGCACCGGCCAGAGCAGCAGACTGCGGCGGCCGAGCACGGCGTGCAGGCCGGTCACCGCCAGCACCACCACCGCCGCGAGCGGCAGATACAGGCGGTGCTCGACGATCATCTGGTTCGTCCCCGGCACGACGCTGGTCGGGGCAAGGATGACGAAGAACCACGCTCCGAGAAAACCGGCGGCGGGCCGGCGCCACAGCGCCACCACGGTCGCCGCGGCCAGCGGCAGGACGATCAGCGCGAAGGGCGCCGCCTCCCGGAACTCCACCCAGAACGTGCCGTAATCAAAGATCAGCGGGTGGGGCCACAATGCCTGCTTCACGTAGTGCGCGACCGCCACGAATTGCGTCAACCAGTAGGCCCACGGCGCGACGCCCGCGTTGAAGCCGACGGTGCCGCCGCGATTCCATCCCGTGCCCGCCACCAGCAGCGCCAGCGGCACCCACGTGGCGGCCAGACTCAGATGCAGCCACCGCCGGCGCCGCCACGCCTCGCGGAAGGTGCCGGCCACGAACGTCCGGTCATACAGGAACACCAGCAGCGGCGTGGTGGCGGCCACCTCCTTGGTGGCCACGCCGAGTAGGCAGGCGACGATGGCGAGCGTGGGCCATTTTTTTGAACGACCAAGACGCAAAGACGCCAATGATGTCTTCCCTTGGGAATCTCCCGCTTGGTTTCTTGGCGCCTTGGTTGTTTCAATTGGATTTCGGCCAGCGTCCGCCTCGGTCGCGCGGATGAACCCGTACAACGTCAGCAGGCAGAACAGGCCGGCGAGCGACTCCGCCCGCTGACTCACGTAGGTGACCGCTTCCGTCTGCAGGGGATGCAGCAGCCAGAGGACGGCGATGGCGAATGCCAGGAACGTCGCGTCGGATTGCCGGGCGGGGTCGCCGTACCCCGCCGATGGCGGCTCCGGCGGCACTCGGCCTGTCCGCCCTAGCTCGAAGAGCGTCGGCGAACGACCCCGCCCTACCTCCCCGAGCTCGCCTTCCGAAATGACCTTACCCATTACCCCTTGCCCCTTACCCGGCCGAAGGCCCAGTGTGCGCCGCACGACGCCGAAAAGCGTGCACGCCGCCAGCAGATGAATGACGAGGTTGAGCGCGTGATAGCTCCACACCGCCTCGCCGCTGAGCGCGTAGTTGACTGCGAAGCTGAAGTTCAGCACCGGCCGGCCGCTCACCGTCGCGCCGCCGCCGGGCGGGGCGAACGCCCTCCACGGCGGCCAGAGATGATGGATCGTCGGGTTCTCCGTGATCGCGTCCGCATCATCGAGCACGAACGGCGCCAACAGGGTGTTGCGATAGGCGGCCAGCGCCGCCACCGCGAGCAGGCCGACTGCGAGGAGCACCGCATGCCGCGGGGTCCGGGAGGACGGGACCGATGACTCCGCAGCTTTCACGTCTTGGGTAGAACAGGAATTCCCCACTACGAAAATCCTAATTCCCTTCCGGGCCCGACTGATGCGGGCATGTCCTCTGCCTCGGGCTGTCTTCTACAGCAGCCGGCCGGGCTGGTATTCCGCCGCGCCCCTCACGCGCTTCGCCAGCGGCTGGACCTCGTTGACGAACGCGTCGACCTGGTGCGGCGCCGCGCCGACATAGCGGTTGCTTTCGGCGAGGATGGCCTGCAGCTGCCGCTTGCTCAACCCGACGCGCCGGTCACCGGCGAGCCGCGCCAGCAGGTCGGTCTCGCCGTTGCTCGCCCCCGAGCGCAGGGCCCGGCCCGCCGCCAGCGCATGCTCCTGGATGGCGGCGTGGGCGACCTCCCGGCCCGCGCCGTTCTTCACCGCCTCCATCAGGATCGTGGTCGAGGCGAGGAACGGCAGGTTGCGTTCGTTCTCGACCGCGATCGCGGCCGGAAACACGTCCATCTGCTGCAGCACGGTGAGGAAGGTCTCGAGCAGGCCGTCGAGAGCGAAAAAGGCGTCCGGCAACGCCACGCGGCGCACGACCGAGCAGGACACGTCGCCCTCGTTCCACTGGTGGCCGCTGAGCCCGGCGGTCATCGCCACGTAGCCGCCCAGCACGACCTGGAAGCCGCAGATCCGCTCGCAATTCCGCGCATTCACCTTGTGCGGCATCACCGAAGAACCGACCTGGCCCTCCTTGAACCCCTCGGTCAGCAGGCCCTGCCCGGCCATCAGCCGGATGGTGTGCGCGAAGCTCGCCCCGGCCGCGCCGACCTGGTGGAGGGCGGTGACGACGTCAAAGTCCAGGCTGCGCGGGTAGACCTGGCCGACGGCGATCAGCGGCGCGTGGAAGCCGAGGTGGCGCAGGACGCGTCCCTCGAGCTCCGCCACCTTGTCGGCGCGGCCGCCGAGCAGCGTCAGCTGGTCGAGCTGCGTGCCCACCGCGCCCTTCAGGCCGCGCACCGGGTAGCGCTCAATCAGGTTCTCCAGCCGCTCGAACGCGATCAGCAGCTCCTGGCCGAACATCGCGAAGCGCTTGCCGAGCGTCGTCGGCTGCGCCGGCACGTTGTGGGTGCGGCCGGTGACCATGAGGTCGCGGTGGGTTTCCGCCTGGCGCGCGAGCGCGAGGAGCGCGGCCACGGTCTTGAAATGGACGACCTTGAGCGAGCGGCAGATCTGGAGCTGCTCCACGTTCTCCGTCAAATCCCGGCTGGTGAGTCCGAGGTGGATGAACTGCCGGCCGGCCAGGTCCGAGAACTCCTCCAGGCGCGCCTTCACGTCGTGGAGGGTGACCCGCTCGCGCTTCCGGATGGAGACCAGGTTGATGATGTCCTTGACCCGCTCGTAGTCCTTGATCGCGTCAGCCGGGATGGGCACCCCGAGGTCCTTCTGCGCCTTCATCACCGCGATCCAGAAATCGCGCTCGAGCAGGATGCGGCCCGGCAGCGACCAGAGGTCCTTCATCGCCGCCGACGCGTAGCGCTCGGCGAGGATGTTGGGGATGGCGGGCGGCGCGGCGGGCGGCGGCTCGGGCGGTTTCGGGGACGCGCCCTCACCCGCGCTGGCGGACGGTGGTTTCACGGCGGAAAATGGCGAGCGGGGAGCCGTAGCAAAACCCCCGGGCGATAGCTACAGAAAAAAGACGCCCGCCCGCGGCGCCGCTACGCCAGGCAGCGCACCGCCATCTCCCGCAGCACCTCCTCCTGCTCGCCCGGGCGGCGGACGAGCTCCTCGAAGGCGACGATGAACTCCTGCTGGTTGTCGATCAGCCGGCGCACGGGCGGCAGCGGCGCCGCGCCGGCGAGCTTGCCCAGATACCAGAGGTTCTGGGTGAAGAGATGGAAGGAGCTCTTTTCCGCCGCGCCGGCAAACGCCGGGGCGTGGGCCGCGGCCGCCCGCTCGAACTCCGCGCGGTCGAGGCCGCGCGGGCCCAGCCGCACCTCGCCGGCGTCGAGCAGCACCTTCAGCTGCAGGAGCAGGCGGTTGCGGTTCTGCAGGGCGGTGAGCAGCGGCCGGGCGTCGCCGCCGGTGAAGAAATGGCGGTGCAGCGCCGCGAGGGTCCACGGCAGGTCGCCGCGGCCGAACGCCTCCGCCGCCTCGAAGAAATCGCCCTCGGCAAAGTTGGGCGTCAGCTCCACGACGTGCGGCTCCTCCACCGTGCCGCCCGCGCCGGCGTAGCTGGCGAGCTTGCGCACCTCCTCCACCACGAGCCGGGCATTCGGCCCGACCCGGGCGAGGAGGAGCTCGAGCGCGTCCGGCGTCAGCGTGACCCCCTGCACCTCCGCCTCCGCCAGCGCCACCGGCGCCAGCGCGGCGGTGCCCTCCTTGCCCTCGTCGCCGACGAACGTGTAGTCCGCCGTCGCCTCGCACCACTTGATGAACGAGCGCCGCCGGTCCACCGGGGCCGCCGTGACCACCACGCCCACCTCGTCGGGGTTCACGGCGCCGAGCAGGACCTGCATTTCCTCCACCTGGCCGAGTGTGCCCTCGGCCCGGCCGGTCACCGTGTCGGCCAGGAAGTTCACGTCCTTGAGCCAGACCGCGCGCCGGCCGCCGAAGAGCGACAGGGTCTGCAGCGCCTCGCGCAGCCGGTTCACCACCGCCTCGACCTCGCCCACGTTGCCGGCGAACCCGTTGATCACCTCGCGCGAGAATTCGTCGGCGACGCCCGCCGCCAGCGCCGCGTAGCGCTCCTGCCCCAGCCGGTTGACGAGGAAGTCGTCGGGACCGCAGACGAAGGTGAACGGTTTCGCGGGCATCGGGTTCCGGTTTGCCGGCGAATGCCGGCCGGCGCACGCCCAAAAAGCGCCGGACCCCCGTCGAAAGCCTTGTCGCCGGGGCGGCGCCGTGCGCAGAATCCCCCTGGAGACCATGAACCCCTGCGTCCCGCCGCCGGCGATCGCCGCCCTTTTCCTCGCCACCAGTCGCGGGGGTCATCCTGCCCCAGCCTGGGTTCCGCTGCTGATTCTCCCCGTGTTCCTCGTCGTGGCCACCCTCGGCATCCGCGCGGCCATCCGCCAACAACGCCAGGCCCGGGAGCGAATGGCCGCCCTGGCCGACCAGCTGCACCTGGAGTTCCGGCAGCCGGCGCCCGTGGGCACCTTCGGCATCCGGCCGCCCCCCACTGTGGAGGGCACGCACCGCGGGCGGCCGGTGCGGTTCTTCACCTACACGACCGGCTCGGGCAAGAACCAGCAGCATTGGGGCGCGGTGGCCGCGGCGGCGGCCGGCGCGGGTTCCTTCACGCTTGATCTCTTTCCCCAGAACTTCCTCACCCACCTCGGCGTGGCCCTCGGCATGCAGGACATCCAGGTGGGCGACCCCGCGTTCGACCCGCTGTTCGTCGTCAAATCCAACGACCCCGCCTATGCCGCCGCGGCGCTCCTGCCCGAACTCCGCGCCCGCCTTGTCGCGGAGCGGAAACGGGGCGCCCTGGGCCACCTGAGCGTCAAGGACGGCGAGGTGCGTTACGCCGAGATCGGGGGTTTCGGCCAGGCGACCCGCGTGGCGCGGCTGACCGAGATGCTCGAGCTCGTCTGCGACCTTGCGGAGGTCGCCGACGTGTACCGGAAAACCTGACCCGGGGGCCGCCGCGGCGCCTATTGCGCTCGCCGGCCCGCCCGGGGCGCATTACGGGTGAACGAAACCCCCGCCGGCCTGTCCCACCTCACTCTGCCCTCTCCGTTCATGACGCTGTTTCGTCCCCTGCTGCTCACAGGTCTGGCGCTCGCCGCCGGCCGGCTCGCGGCCGACGTGCCCGCGCCCCTCGCCGCGCCGAAGACCACCGCTCCCGCCACCCCGCCGCCCGCGCCGGCGTTTGCCCCCCCGGCCCGCGGCTCCGACCCCAGCGGCCTGATCGTCGACCTGCCGGCCGCCGACACCTCGTCCCTGCCCGCCGACGTCATCGCGCAGGCCACGGCGAAGCTGAAGGAGCTGGTCGCGCGCCAAAACGCGCTGCTCACGGCCGCGGGCCAGCCGGGCGCCGACATGGACAACATCAAGCGCGACATCCAGACGCTGCTGTTCGACTACGACCGCTACCTGCGCACCTACCCCACGTTCGCGCCGGGCTACGTCACCTACGGCCTGCTCCTGGGTAAGGTCGGCATGCGGCGCGAATCGGCGGCGATCCTCCTCAAGGCCAACCAGCTCGACGCCAACCTGCCGCTGGTGAAGAACCAGCTGGGCAACTACCTCGCCGAGCAGGGCGAGCCGATCGAGGCCGCCAACTACTACCTCGCCGCCATCCAGCTCGCGCCCAACGAACCGCTCTACCACTACCAGCTCGGCACCCTCCTCACCGAGGCGCGCGACGATTTTCTCCAGAGCGGCCAGTGGACCCGGGCGCAGATCGACCACACCATGCAGGAGGCCTTCAAGCGCGCCGCCGAACTCGCGCCGAACAACATCGCCTACGCCTACGCCTACGCCTTTTCCTTCTATGACCTCGCCGTGCCCGACTGGGACGCGGCGCTCAAGGCCTGGGGGGCGCTGGAGGACCGGGTCACCCCCGGACTGGAGAAGGAGACTGTCCGCCTCCACGCGGCCAACGTCCTGATCAAGCAGAAGAAATACGACTATGCGCGCCTGATTCTGAACACCGTGACCGTGCTCGAGTTGCAGGCGGATAAACAAAAGCTGCTCGACCAGCTGCCGGCGACGCCCGAGAAATAGCGTCCGCCGTCCATCGCGGTCCGCCGGCGCGCCGGCCGCCGGGTCCAGTCGCCGCGGAACTGCTCGCCAAGACGCTCCTCCCGCCTACCGTCGTTCCTCTTTATGTCCCTGCTCACCCGGCTTGAACGCTTCCTCGGCCGCTTTGCGATCGCCAACCTTTCGCTCTACCTGGTCGCCGGGCAGGTGCTGTTCTGGGGCCTCGCCGTGCTCACCGGCTTCTCTCTCGAGCGCATCGCGCTGCTGCCGGCCGCCGTTTTCGCGGGGGAGGCGTGGCGGCTGGTCACGTACCTGTTCCTCCCGCCCGGCGTGAATCCGGGCGCGTTCGGCGTCGTGATGACCGCCTTCGCCTGGTACCTGTTCTACCTGATGGGCACCGCCCTCGAACACTACTGGGGGGTGTTCCGCTACAACGCCTTCATCGGCCTGGGCTGGCTGCTCACCACCGCGGTGGCCTTCCTCACCCCGGGCGAATACGCCTCCAACCTCTTCCTCGGCGGCAGCGTCTTCCTCGCCTTCGCCCAGCTCAACCCCGACTTTGAGCTCCTGATTTTCTTCATCCTGCCGGTGCGGATCAAGTGGCTGGCGCTGCTGCAATGGCTGTACTACGGCTACGTGATGATCGTGGGCGGCTGGTCCTCTCGGCTGGCGGTGCTGGCGGCGGCGGGGAACTTCCTCGTCTTCTTCGCCGGCGACATCGTGGCGCGCATGCGCACGGGCCGGCGGCGCATGACCTTCCAGGCGGGCGTCTTCGCCGCCCAGCCGGAGGAGGGCACGGCGCGGCACCGCTGCCGGGTCTGCGGCCGGACCGAGCTCACCCACCCGCAGCTGGATTTCCGCTACTGCTCGAAATGCGCCGGCAACCAGTGCTACTGTGCCGAGCACATCTTCAACCACGAGCATGTGACGGTGGAGCAGGATGCCCCGAGGTAGCTCACGCGAAGCCGCCAAGGCGCCAAGGGAATAGCAGCGCCGAACGCGCCAGGCGCCCCCATTTCCAACCTTTCCCCAAATCCTTTGCGCCTCTGCGCCTTGGCGTGAGAAGCCGAAAAGAGATTCTGCGATCACCGACACACCGCGCCACCCTCGGCGGGTGGCTGGACTGGGCCGAGCGGGAATACGCGCGGCGGGGCCTGGCCCTGGGACAGGTCGCCCCGTCCGCCCACGACGAGGCGCTCTATCTGCTGCTGCGGACGCTCGGCCTGCCGCTCGACGCCCGCCCGGAGGTGCTGGGCCGGACGCTGACGCCCGCGGAGGCCGCCGCTGTCACCGCGGTGCTGCGCCGGCGCCTGGTCGACCGCGTGCCGGCCGCCTACCTGACGCACGAGGCGTTCCTCGGGCGCCACCGCTTCTACGTCGACCCGCGGGCGATCATCCCGCGGAGCTACTTCCTCGAGATCCTCCCGCGCCTCGGCCGCCTCCGGCGCGGCCGCGGCCCGGTCCGGCGCGCCGCCGACGTCGGCACCGGCTCGGGCTGCCTCGCCATCCTGCTCGCCCATCAGTTTCCGCAGGCCCCGATCGATGCCATCGACGTCTCCGCCGCCGCGCTCGCCGTCGCCCGCCGCAACGTGGCGGAACACGGCGTTGCCGGCCGCGTCGCGCTCCACCGCAGCGACGTCTTCGCCTCGGTCCCTCCCGCCCGTTACGACGTCATCGTCTGCAATCCGCCATATGAGCCGTCGGCGCTGATGAAAACGCTGCCGCCGGAATTCAAGCGGGAGCCGCGCCTCGCGCTCGACGGCGGCCGCGACGGCCTCGCGGTGATTCGCCGGCTCCTCGCGCAGGCGCCCGCGCGCCTCGCCGGCGACGGCCTGCTTCTGATCGAGGTCGGCGGCCTGCGGCCCGCAATGGAGCTCGCCTTCAGCCCGCTGCGGTTCCGCTGGCTGCCGACGCAGGACGGCACCGACTGCGTGTGCGCGCTCGAGGCCCGCGATCTGCCCGCCGCCAGCCCACCCGCCGTCGGGAGGCGCCCCCGCTGACCACCCGCGTCGCCGGTGATCACGTTCATCCCCGGCTCTCCTCATCCCCGGCGATTGTCTTCATCCCCGGCTGCCGTCCGATTTCCAAGCCCGGGTTCTCCTGGCGCCCCGGCGCGCCCCCATCCTCCGGCCCTCCCCGCCTTTCGTCTGGCCAACTTGTCAACTAATAGTTGACACGTCGGATTGGCACCCCTCGGGCTTCAGGGCCCGAGCCAGCCGCCGGCGGCCTGGAGTGGCGTGAGCTCCCCGCGGCGCGTCACCCACACCGCCAAGGCGTGGCGCGGCGCCGCCGGATCCGGCGGGGCCGGCAGCGTCAGGTGGCCGCGAAACGCCGCATCCGCGCCCGCCAGGGGAACCTGAGCCACCGCCAAGACCGTGAATTCGTGTTCCAGGGTCCGGCCGGAATTCTCCCCCGCCCGCACGGCCGTCCGCAATCCGCCGCCGAGGATCGCCGCGTGGGCCTCGAGCTCCGCCCCCGCCGGCGCCGCCGGCTTGAATTCCACCCCCAGCGCCCCGGTGCCCGACTGATAACGCACCTGCAGGAGGCCGGGCGGCGCATCCGCTGCCGTGTCGTGGCCCGGCTGCCACTCCCGGCCGTCGCGCACGAAACACGGCGTGTAGACCGAATCCCGGCGCCAGGCGGCGGCGTAGGCATACTGGCGCTCCGTGAAGGCGCGCCGGGCCAGGCGGTCCGGCCAGCCGAGGTGGTCCCAGTAGGTCACATGCCAGGCCACGGGCACAAAATCGCGCCAGAGGCCAGGGTCGGTGCGGCGGTCCGCCAGCCAGCGTTCGGCCGGCGGACAGCTGCTGCACCCCTCGCTGGTGAAAAGTTCCACCAGCGCGACCCGCGCCGGGCCGCTGGCGAATTCCACCCCGGCGGCGCCGGACACCGCCGACGCCAGCCATGCCGCCACTACCAGAAGCCGAAGCATCACCTTGGACAGAGGCGCAACAACGGTGGCCTATTCCCCGCGCCTCAATCGCAGACCTTCGCTCGGCTGCCGACCGCAATACCCTGACCTCACCGGGGTCTATCTTGCCCGTGGGCGCCCTCCCCCTACCCATTTCGCCGCGCGCGACCGGTATCGGGTGCCCGGAAACCGAGTGAACGAAACCAGGCGGAGCGGGTCCCATCTTCAGCATGAAACGGTCGAGGGTCGTGGTGCCATGGCGGGAGGGGCTGCATTTTCGGCCGGCGGCGAAGCTCATGCAGGTCGCCCAGCGGTTTCATTCGGAGATTCTACTGAAATGCGGCGGGCGAATCGCGGACCTGCGCAACATTCTGAGCATCGTCGCCCTGTGTGCCACCATGGGCACCGCCCTCGAAATCGAGACCACGGGTGACGATGAGCAGATTGCGACGCAGGCGATCGAACAGGTGTTCGCCGTCCACACCAACGTCGATTCACCCGACGACGCTCCCCGGCACGGAAATTGACCCACAGTCTTGGCCCTCGGGTCCCGTGCCTCACCGCAGGTCCAGCCGCGCGAACAACTGCACCTTCACCCAATCGAGGCCGGTGAAATAGACCACGCCCACGCCGGCGACGCCGAGGAGGACCGCGGGATGGATCGACGGCATGAGGATGCCCGCGAGGGCGAGCAACGCGGTGACGCCCAGTCCCGCCACCGAGCTGCCGAGCAGGTAGCCGCCCGGCCGCGAATTCCAGAAGTGGCCGCGTTCGCGCAGCAGGTAGACGCCGGCCTGCGAACTGAGGATCAGCGTCGCAAAGGTCAGCGTCTGCAGGGGCCGGGGATCGAGCCGGAGCACGTAGTGCCCGTACAGGAAGACGCCGAGCGAGAACACCAGCTTGCACGCGGCGAGCGCGATCGAGGCCAGCAGGATGCCGCGCGTGCTCCAGCGATTCGGCCGGAGCGACACGGTCATCCGGTCCGTCGAAATGGACATGGTGAGAAAGTCGTTGAGAAACAAAATCAGCACCATCAGCAGCGGCGAGAGCGGGGTGTGGCGCGTGATCAGGAAGCCGATGACGAGCAGCGCCATCATCTCGATCTTCTTCACCAGCATGGCGAGCGTGTAGGTGATGATGCGCTGAAAGACGCGGCGGCTCGTTTCAATCGCGGGCACCACGCCGCCCAAGCCCGGGGTGGTCAACACCATGGCCGCGGCGGCCTTGGCCACGTCCGTCGCGTTCGCCACCGCCACGCCCGCCTCCGCCTGGCGCAGGGCCGGAGCGTCGTTCACGCCGTCGCCGCTCATGCCGACCACCGCGCCGCGCCGCTGGAAGGCGCGCACCAGCTTGATCTTGTCGGCCGGAAACACGCCGGCAAACACGCCGTCGTCGAGGGCGTCGCCGCCCAGATCGCCGTGCAGCTTGTCGGGCGGACACACGTCGCTGGGAATTCCCACCTGCTCCGCCACATTGCGGGCAGTGAGCGCGTTGTCGCCCGTCGCCATTACAATGCGCACGCCGGCGGCACGGATGGCGCTCACCACCGCTTTCGAATCGGCGCGCACGGCGTCTTCGAGGCCGAGCAGGCCGGCGAACTGCACCGTCTGCTCGTCGCCGACGGCCACGGCGAGCACGCGCTGCCCGCGCGCCGCCATGGCTTCGGCCGTCGGCTGCCAGACGGACTCCGCCGCGCCCCCCAGCTTCGCCACCACTGCGGGCGCGCCTTTCACATAACGGCGAGGGCCGGTGGCCTCACGGTACACCGCCTCGGCCCGTTTCGTGGCCGGGTCGAACGGCTTGAAGCCGAGCCGTTCGCTCTCGCCTTCGTGCCAGCCGCGGTCGGCGGCGGCCTTGACGATGGCGCCGTCCACCGGATCCTGGCCGGCCGGGTCGCTGGCCAGCGCGGCGGCCCGCACCAGGTCGTTCTCCACAAAGCCCGGCGCGGTCCAGAGCGCGTTCAGCGTGGCCTCGTTGCGAGTCAGGGTCCCGGTCTTGTCGCTGCACAGCACCGTCATCGACGCCAGGTCATGCAGGGCGCTGAGGCGGGTGATCAGCACGCCGCGCCGGGACAGCTCCAGCGAGCCCAGCGCGGCCGCGAACGTGAAGGTGGCGGGCAGCGCGACGGGGATCGAGGCGAGCAGAATGGCCAGCAGCAGCGGCAGAATCTGCGCGAGCGACATTCCGGTGAGGTGCGCGTAACCCGTCACGATCACCACCATGGCCGCGTTGACCACAAAGAGATCGCGGACGACGCCCACGATCTC
>Ga0335078_10005973_pt1 | contig 18016 bp, 9 predicted proteins | sample Lox_Sample_32_FD_206711 | JGI IMG/M metagenome (GOLD analysis project Ga0335078, IMG submission 206711) | Soil microbial communities from Loxahatchee National Wildlife Refuge, Florida, United States - Lox_Sample_3.2 | ecosystem: Environmental > Terrestrial > Soil > Wetlands | place: USA: Florida... | reverse complement strand
CAAAATGTTGAACAGCATCCAAACCGGCTTTGCGCTTCTGCTCATCAGCTTCATGGTTTACATCGCCTTTTTCGACACCAGTGACTGGCTCCGCAGTGCTCGCGACGACCGCGAAGCCCCGGTGGTGTTCGCGCCTGCGAAATGATTTATGCGTTACTGCGCTTCACCGTATTCCTTTCAGCGGCGGAAAACGCGCGAGATCCTCATCGGTGACCCGCAGAATGGCGGTATCATCATCGGCGGCGACCATCCGGTGGTCATGCAATCCATGCTCACCTGCGACACGATGGATACCGCCGAGTGTGTGCGACAGACGCTGGAGCTTGTCGCCGTCGGCTGCCAGCTCGTGCGCATCACCGCTCCCACGGTCAAGGATGCGGCTAACTTGCAAAACATCGTCCGCGAGTTGCGCGCGCAGAATTGCCTGGTGCCGATTGTCGCCGACATTCATTTCAAACCCGAAGCAGCGATGGAGGCGGTCAAATGGGTCGAGGTCGTACGCGTGAACCCCGGCAATTACGCTGATAAAAAGAAGTTTGCGGTCAAGGAATACACCGACGAAGAATATGCCGCCGAATTGAAACGCATCGAAGAGGCGTTCACGCCGCTGGTTCTGGAGGCTAAAAGATTGAAACGGGCGCTCCGCATCGGTACCAACCACGGCTCCCTCAGCGACCGCATCATGAACCGTTACGGCGACACGCCGCTGGGCATGGTTGAGAGCGCTCTGGAATTCGCCCGCATCTGCCGCCGGCATGCTTTCCACAATTTCAAGTTCTCGATGAAGTCGTCCAATCCCAAGGTGATGATTGAATGTTATCGCCTGCTGGTCGCGCGGCTGGAACAGGAGGGACCGGATTGGAATTATCCGCTGCACCTGGGCGTGACCGAAGCGGGCGAAGGCGAGGATGGCCGCATCAAATCCGCCATCGGCATCGGCTCGCTGCTGTGCGACGGGCTGGGGGACACGATCCGTGTTTCGCTCACGGAAGATTCGCCGCGCGAAATTGCAGTCTGCCGCGATTTGCTGGCGCAGATTGCTTCGCTGACCGCTAAATCGTTAAATGGTGAATTGGTGAATTCGGCTTCACATTTAACCATTCAGCCATTCAACCATTCAACTTTTCCATTCGATCCATTCCATTTCGAACGCCGCGAAACGCCGGAAATTGAACTGGCTGACGGCGTGAAATGTGGTGGTGAACAAATCATCCGCGTCGTTGTCACCCGTGCGGTCTGGGACAAAGTCGCGCACAGGATTCGTCCGAAAGACGACGTGAAACCGGAAGCGGTTCATGAAGATTTGAACGTGGCCGAGATTGATCCGACCCAGGATTTTGACATCAATTGCGAAACCCAGTTGGTCACGGTGAAAGACGGGGTGAAGTTACCGGCCCTCACTGCATTCCGCTTGCTCGTGGCGAAATTGAAACGGTTGGGGCGGAACAATCCGATTTTACTCAAAGACTGCCTCCATTTTGAACGCGTGCCGCTGGAGCCGAAGCTTGCCTTGCTGCGGGCTTCGGTCGTTATTGGTTCATTGCTGGCAGACGGAATTGGCGACGCGATTTTGATTCGGGGCGAAGCTGGCGGCGGCCAATCGTTGCGGCTGGCCTACAACATTCTACAGGCGGCGGGCTGTCGTTCTTTCAAGACCGACTACGTGGCCTGTCCGTCCTGTGGTCGGACGTTGTTCAATTTGCAGACCGTGACGGCGCGCATCAAGGCGCGTACGGAGCACCTCAAGGGCGTGAAGATTGCCATCATGGGCTGTATCGTGAATGGCCCCGGCGAAATGGCGGATGCGGACTTTGGTTACGTGGGCGGCGCGCCCGGCAAAATCAATCTCTACGTCGGCAAACAGGCCATCAAATTCAATATTCCCGAAGCAGAGGCCGTTGACCGGCTGGTGGACCTCATCAAAGAACACAACAAGTGGGTGGAGCCGGACGTAAAGGAAACAGTCGCGGCACATTGATTTCTGTCTCCGGCTTGCCTGATTTCCGGTTTGAACGTCGCGCTGAGGACCGCAGCAGGCCAACGCTGGAAAGCTAGTGCTTCCCGTTCAGAACGTCATGCAGGGTATTCAGAATGGTTTCAGCCGTGTAGGGTTTCGGGATGAAATGCCGAAGCCCGGCGCTCGTGGCCTTGTCCATGCCGCCAGTGGATGTCCAGCCGCTGGAGCCAACGATTTTAACTTCCGGATTGATGGCCTTAAGTGCGCTGACCGTGGCAGGCCCATCCATGTTCGGCATGACCATGTCAGTAACCACGACATCAATTTCGTTCCGGCGGGGTTGGTACAGAGAAATCGCTTCGTTGCCGTCGGAAGCCAGCAAGACGCGATAACCGAAACGCTCCAGGACTTTCTGTGCAAGTTTACGGATAGGCTCTTCGTCGTCCACAACCAGCACCAATTCGTTATGGCCGCGCGGCAATTGTATTTGTTCCGTCGCCGTGGTTTCCGTGCTGAACTGCGTGACGTCAGCCGGGAAATAGACCTTGAAAGTGCTGCCCCGGCCCGGCTCGCTGTAAAAATGGATGAAACCGCCGTGGCTCTTGACGATGGCCAAAGTTGTGGACAATCCCAGTCCGGTGCCTTTGCCCGGTTCCTTGGTGGTAAAGAAAGGATCGAATATTCTGTCTTGAATTTCTTTGGCAATACCCGTACCGGTGTCGGTCACCTGAATCAGCACGTACGGTCCGGGCCTGGCATCCGGATTCATGCTGGAATACGCCTCGTCAAGCCGGGCATTTCTCAGGCGAAGAAACAAATTGCCGCCATTGGGCATGGCATCGCGCGCGTTGACACAAAGATTCAACATGACCTGTTGGAGTTGCGTGGGGTCGCCGATGATGGTCCAAAGGTCATTGTCGGAACGCATTTCAAACACGATTGATTTGGGGAAGGTTTCGAAAATGATCTGTTTGATTTCGCTGGCGATGTGTTTGGGGTGGACGGTGATGCGTTCACCGCTGACGCCGCGGCCGAAGGCCAGCACCTGTTTGACCAGGCCCGCGCCGCGTTGAACGTTGGTTTCCAGCGCTTCCAGCAGCCGGCGCCCGTCGGCGTCGGCGACCTTTTCTTTCAACACCTGCACCGAGACGAGCAGCGGGGTCAGGACGTTGTTAAGATCATGGGCAATGCCGCCGGCGAGGGTGCCGAGGCTCTCCATGCGCTGTGAACGCAAAAATTGGGCTTCCAGTCTCTTCTTTTCAGTAACGTCGCTGAAAAGCAGAAGCAGATGAGGTTCGTTGCCCCGGACCAGAAGACTGAGGTAGCAGACCAGCCAGACTTCTTTGCCAAAGCTGGTGACAAAATGTGCTTCGCAGTGCTGCGGGTTTCCGGTGGCCAGGGTCTTCTCCGCTACATCGATCAGGCCCGAAGCGCGCCATGATTCGAGTTGTCGGAAATTCTGTTCCAAAAGCCGGGTCGCCGTGGCGCTGATCGCTCGGGCGGCAGATTCATTGGCCAATACACATTGACCGGACGCCTTGTAAACAATAATCCCCACTGCGGCCCCCGAGATGATCTTCTGGTTGAAATCGAGCATCTCAGCCAGGGAATCCTTTATGCGCTTGCGTTCCGTGACGTCGCGGGATATGCCGAAAGTTCCGACAATTTGACCTTCCGGATTGCGAAGGGGCATTTTGGTGGTTGAAACCCAGCCTACGCGTCCGTCGCCCCAGGTTTCTTTCTCCTCCTTTTCCACCAGTGGCGCCCCGGACCGAATGATAGCTTGTTCATCAGCGTAGGCCTGCCGGGCGTGTTCGTCGGTGAAGAAATCAAAGTCGGTCTTGCCAGCCGCGTCCGCAGGATCGTTCAAACTCAAATGACGGGCGAGGGCGGGGTTGATCTGCGTAAAGCGGCTCTCTTTGTCCTTGAAATAAATCCTGTCCGGAATATTGTTCATGAGCGCCCGAAGCAAATTGCGCTCTTTGGCCAATGCCTCCTCCGCCCGTTTACGCTCGGTGATATCAACAAGTGTGGTACGCATGCCGGTAACACGCCCGGTATCATCGTGAAGCATCCGGGTTTCAATCTGGACCGGCAGAGCGGTTCCATCCTTTCGCCGAAAGGTTCTTTCCAACAGCCCGGTCGCGGGCATTTTACCCGACAGTCTGGCCAGGACGCTCTCTCTGGCAATTTCCGGTTCAGTTACAAATTCCCAAACAAAATGTCCCACCATTTCTTCAGCGGTAAATCGCAGCATGGCCAGTTCGGTGCGATTAACCCTGGTGATGCGGCCTTGCTTATCCAATTCATGATAACCCATCGGCGCGTCTTCAAACAGCGATTCCAGGCGCAGCTCACTTTCTTTGAGTTCGGCGCGGGCACGTTCCCTGGCGGCAACCTGTTCCCGCAGTTCGCGCGTTCGCTCCTCGACGCGCAGTTCGAGTTTGTCTTTGGCCGCGTGTAATTCGGCCTGCGTCTGCTGGAGCAGCTTGTTTTTGCGCGAAATCAAAAACCCCCAGGTCAGCGCAATCAGAGACACAGCGAAAACGCCCGACAGCACCCACACAAGGCGTGCGAACGTCCACCAGGGTGGCTGTTGCAGCACCTGAATATCATCCCCGGAACGAAGGCGAAGCAGAAAGGAACGCGGCTTTCCATATTCATCGCTCTGAACCTCGTAAACTCCCGTCACGGCGAGCTTGCTGCCGAGTTGCAGCGCTTGCAATTCTTTTACTGTGTCAGCCACGGCCAAATCGTAACTGGCCTCGAAGATGGAATTTTTGGTCTGGATGAGCAGACGCGTTTCGCCGTCTTTTTCCACTTTGTTCAGCAGCGTACCCTCGGCTTTTCCCAGCAGACCTTCCAAATCCAGATTGACGGCATGCACTGCGGGTAACAGGAAGGGACTGGGTTCCGTGCCCGAGGCGATACGGCGATAGACCGCTTCGCGAAGGAGAAACTTTCTGCCTTCGTTGCCGGGGAAACCTACCACCTCGACACGGTCGCCCGGTTCAAGCGCATCCTGCTGCTGGCTTAGGACGAACAAGCTGTCCATGCCGTCCTGTAAGTATAGGTAACGGCCAGGCGCCTGCAACACCACGGTACCTGTCGTGCGGATTCGCTGGTTGAGCGCGCTTTCCACGCTAAACTGCCGCAAAGTGCTAATCGGGCGGAGTGGGACGGCGAACAAATCGTCCGGAGCCGGTTCCTCAACCTGGATGTATTTCGTATCGGGGGTTAATATCTGGATTCCGGTTAATTGATGGCGTGAATTGGCAACAGCAGAACATACCCCCTGTAGGCGAACGATTGATCCTTTGAGGTAGTCGTATGGCTGTGTGGCCGGAGTCAATGCCTGAAATTCTCCGCTCGATGTACTGAGATCGAAACGCGCCAGATCGTTGACACGGGTAACCTGCCGCACGAACCCCTGCATTTCGACCCAAAGACCATCCTCCATGCCAGTCATTGCCTGTTCCAAGGTTATCGCGCGCCCCTCTTCCAGGTTCCACCATCCGGATGCACTCAGAGTGGCGTTGGTGATGATCGGTACATAATCCCCCTCGGCCACCTCACCGCGCACGGTGACAATCGTTCCGGGCTCCTTTCTGTTAGGATCATCCCATCTCGGATTGGCGACCCGGATGCCACCGCTGGCGTCCTGCACAAAAGCAAAGGGGGTTCTGGCATCCGACCACGTCACCACGGCGCGAAGGACCACGGGTGAATGACGGCGCGCTTCCTCACGACTCAGGTCGCGGATCTTTTCTACCAGATGGAAAGGAGGCTTATCCAACGAAACCGGTTCGTTGGTCGTGGTCAACAAGCGATACAGACCGCCCTGCAAGATTTGTTGCACTCCCAAAATGTACGGGTAACCGATGGCCTCAACGCGGTCTCCGGAGCGCAAAGGTAGTGTTTGCCTGCTCTGCACCAGGACCTGTCCCGTGACGTCCCAGATAGCAACCCATTTGCCTTGTTCGTGACTGTGCACGATACCCACCACACGGGCGACGTTGCCCGTAGGAGTACTCTCCTGAATTTGATTGATCGGCATGGTCGGGACTGTGAAGCGCGGATCGGTGCGCAAGGAACCTACGACCTCGACATCTGTTTGATGGGCCACCCATAATGACAATGCAGTCAGTTTTCCATCCTGATTGAATTGGGGCGAGTACACACATTTGATTCGGACAAAATCACCTTCTTTGAAGGCGGGCGCCGGGTCGTTTGTATTCCTGAGCACGAATGCATGGGCGGCGGTCTCTCCATTCAGAAAGGTCAACGTGATATGTGTGGGTTCGTTTAATTGATGATCAATCAAGCCTTCCACCGAAACCAAATGGTTGATTAATTCCGCAGCGTTGTCGTAGAGGTTGCCAATCGGCATCGCCTTCGGGTTCACTCCTTCCTGAAGAATGCGGACCCGGGTTTTATTCCAGACAAAGCGCTCTCGTGCCGGCACTATCCACCCATCCAGGACGATTCTCTGGCCGGCTTTAAAAGGCGCCGGAGAATCGAAGATTGGCAGCCACGTCTGGATTCCCGCGCATTCCCCCCAGCAACCGTTCCACTCCTGATCGTAATAATAAATCACCGCCTCAATCCGTATCCGATATTCTTCGGTGTTATACTTCCGGGGAATACCCCAAATCTGGTTAATGTTCGTAATTACCGGATAGCTGGCGGCAAACTCGTCCGGAGTCTGTGCCAATGTCGTCTGTGCCATCTTTAAAAAAAACCACGCCGCCGCCAGCGGCAGGGACAAAGGCAAAAATATCCCGGAGTCGGCAAAAACCCGCATTGCCGCATAATAAGCTGACTTGTGCTGCCTGAAGGTCATAACCGCGCCGAAGCGCCGGTGTGTAGGAAAAAGAAGCATTTAAGATGCCTAAACCGGAGCATATTCATCCACTTAATCCATTTATACTTAATTAACTACACCTGTTGGACCTGGCAAAAACACGCCTTTTCGTGTGTGCCGGATTATCGCTGGTTTTAAACCTGGATAGCCTGAAAAACGGTGGGGGCGTGGGTTCTTCTTAACCGGGGAACGAAATTGCTCATCCGGTCTGCGAACTTAAAAAGTCTGCAAAATTATCCTCGATGTCGCGGTCGGGTCGCAAATTTCCCCAGCGCGGCTGCGATTTGCGTTCCTGCAAACATTCCCGAAGGCGAACTTCAAAGGCAACAACCAAACCGATAACACTTGCCAATTCCGTTAATTTGCCTAAAGTGTCCGACCACTTTTCAATTATGCATTTGAACGGTTTGAACGTGTTTTTGGCGCAGGCACCGGCTCCGGCACCGGCTCAGCCATTACAGCCAAACCCCCTGCAGTCGCTCTTTGCCAGTCCCATCATGCTGCTGGTTTTGATGGGTATCATGATGTACTTCCTCCTGTTCCGCCCCCAGCAGCAGCGCGCCAAACAACAGGCGCGAATGCTCGCTAACCTCAAGTCCGGCGACAAGATTGTCACTTCCAGTGGCATTGTGGGCGTGGTCATCACGGTGAAAGACAAAACGGTTTCGCTCCGTTCCGCCGACGCCAAAATGGAAGTCACCAAGGCTTCGGTGTCGGACATTCTTGAAAGCAGCGACACTTCCGCCTCCTGAACCGCCATGAGAAGAAACAATCTTGGGAGATTCATTCTCGTCATCTGCATCATCCTTTGGGCATTGTATGAGGTTTACCCTCCCACCTCGCGCGATTTGCTGCAGGAGTTCTCGCGGCGTGCCGAAAACAAAGACGCCGCGTTCACGAATATTCTGGCCCGGGCGGAGGCGCTCGAAAAGAATCCCACAAACACCGAGTTCGCCTGCTTACAGATGGCCTCCGGTACCAACGACCTTCAGCCGTATTTTCCGTTTATCAGCGCAAAGGACCAGCTTTACCCGAACACCTTTATCCTTAATCAGCTTCAGCGTGATGCTTCGGGCCGGATCAAACTCGGTCTCGATTTGCAGGGCGGCACTTCGTTCCTCGTCAGTATGGACACGAACGTCCTTTACGCCGATACCAATAATGTGCGGTCACGATCGGATTTGACAAGCGCCGCATTATCACAAGCCGTGGAAGTATTACGCAAGCGCGTTGACCAGTTCGGCGTGGCCGAGCCGGTCATTCAGTCTGCTGGCGGCAACCAGATTCTCATTCAGTTGCCCGGCTTGTCGCCTTCCGAGAAGGAACGCGCCAGGGAACAAATCCAGAAAGCGGCTTACCTCGAATTCCGAATGGTCAGGGACGACAGCCAGGAAATCATTGATAACAAGCTGCCCATTCCGCCGGGTTATGTATTGCTCAAGCACATTGAACCGCAACCCGGCGGCCAACCGGCAAGAACCGAAGAGGTCGTGGTGAGCAAACGACCGGTGAACGGCCTGTCCGGCGATATCGTCAAAAGTGCGTGGATGGGGCGTGGCAATCTGGGTGAACCTATTATTGAGTTCACATTGAATCCCGGCGCAGCCAAAGCGTTTGGCGATGTCACCCGCGAAAATGTCGGACGCCGGATGGCCATCGTGCTGGACGGCGAGTTGCAATCCGCACCGAGAATCAATTCCCCGATTGAAACCGGGAGCGGCGAAATCGAGGGTTCTTTCACCCCGGAGTCGGCGCAGCAACTGGCCAGCGTCCTCCAAAACCCTTTGCGGGCGCCGTTGAGAATTGAATCCACGTATGACGTTGACCCGACGCTCGGCAAAGATTCCATCCGCAGCGGTATCAACGCCTCAATTACCGGGGTTGTGTTCGTCTCTGCCTTCATGCTGGTCTATTACTTTATTGCCGGTCTGGCGGCGAATGTCGCGCTCATCACCAACGTCATCATTTTGTTGGGCGTCATGTGTTCCGTTGGCGCCACGTTCACACTGCCCGGTATCGCGGGCGGCGTGCTCACCGTCGGCATGGCGGTGGACGCCAACGTGTTGATCTACGAACGCATCCGCGAGGAACTGGCCAAGGGCAAATCATTGCGCGGCGCGATTGACGCCGGTTACGCTCGCGCCTTCGGCACGATTTTCGATTCGCACGTCACCACCCTCATTTCGTCCATCATCCTGATTTTCATGGGCACGGGCGAGATCAAGGGCTTCGGTGTCACCCTCACCATCGGCGTGGCAGCGAGTCTGTTCACCGCGCTGGTCGTGACCCGTTTGATCTTCGACTGGCTGCTGGATCGCGGCTGGTTGAAATCGCTGCCGATGCTCCATTTCATCCGCAGCGCCAAAATCAATTTCATGAAAGCGGCCACCCCGCTGGCGACCGGCACCTGCCTGTTTTTTATCGCTTCTCTCGCTTACGGCGGCTTTGCCCGAGGCGAAAAATTGTTTGGCGTGGACTTCCAGGGCGGTGACAGCACGGTCTTCAGCTTCGCGCAAAAGGTGGATGTGGAACAGATCCGCAATGTGCTGACTCAAATCGGTGAAAAGGATGCGCAAATCCAGTATCAAAAGGACATCAGCGGCAGTCGCGAAACGTTGCGGGTCACAACCTCCGCCGGTTCGGAAAAGCGAGTTGAACAAGCGCTCGTCCGGCAATTTCCCCAGGCACAATTCAACGTCTTCAGCAGCCAGCAGGTCGGCGCCTCGGTCGGGAAAGATGTCCGGCAATCGGCCATTGTCGCCTGCCTTTTGTCCATGTTGGGCATTCTGGTTTACGTCGCGTTTCGTTACGAATTTTCCTTTGCCCTTGGGGCCATCGCCGGGGTGCTTCACGACGTGTTGCTGACCGTCGGCGTTTACTGCATCGCCAATGCCGTTTCCGGACGCCAATTCAACGCCACCGTCGTTGCCGCCGTGCTGACCATTATCGGTTTTTCGCTCAACGACAAGGTCGTCATCTTCGACCGGATCCGAGAGAATCTGAAGCTCGGCGTGCGCGGCACGTTTCGCGAAGTCATCAACCAGGCATTGAACCAGACGTTGAGCCGCACCATCATCACCAGCGGCACGGTGTTGATCGCCACCGGTTGCCTCTTCATCTGGGGCGGCGGCGTCATCAACGACTTTGCTTTTACCTTCCTCGTCGGCATTCTCACCGGCACGTACTCCAGTATCTTCATCTCCAGCGCATTCGTATTGTGGTGGCACAAGGGCGAACGACCGAACATCGGCGGTTCACAGGTGACGATGCAGAACGTGGTGACGGCCAAGGCCTGAAACCATTGCGATTTGCGATGGACGAATCCATTTGCAGTTGACGCGCAAATTGTAAATCGTAAAACGTAAATGACGGAAATCACGCCCTGGCACTGGATTGGTTTCATCCTCTGCATACTCGCCTTCCTGGCACTGGACCTCGGTCTGTTTCACCGGCAACCGCGCGCCGTTGGATTCAAGGAAGCGCTGGCCTGGAGCGCGGTCTGGGTGGCGCTGGCGCTCCTGTTTGCCCTAGCCCTCGGGCATTGGCGCGGACGGGAAGAGGCGGTTGAATTTGCCACCGGTTATGTCATCGAATTTTCGCTGTCCCTGGACAACATCTTTGTCATTGCGCTTCTTTTTGCGTACTTCCGTGTGCCGGAGGAAGCCCGGCATCGCCTGCTTTTCTGGGGCCTGCTCGGCGCGTTCGCTATGCGCGGCGCAATGATTGCGCTAGGCGTGACGCTCATCCAGAGTTTCAACTGGATTTTGTACGCGCTCGGGGCCTTTCTCATGTTCACCGGCGGCCGGATGCTGTTCGTCGGCAAGAGCAAAGCGCAACCGGAACAAAATTTTGCCATCCGGCTGGTACGCCGGTTCTTCCCCACTGCCGTCGGGGCCAACGATCCGAATCACTCGCTTTCGCCCGGGGGAGTTGACCGCTTCGTGCGGGTGCCGTTGTTGCTTGTGCTGGCTTCGGTGGAGATCACCGACCTGGTTTTCGCGGTGGATTCCATCCCGGCGGTGTTCGCGGTGACGACCAAGCCATTCATCGTCTTCACGTCAAACGTTTTCGCTATTCTCGGCCTGCGCTCGTTGTATTTCGTGCTTGTAGGTGCAATCAATTATTTCCGCCATTTGAAAACCGGCCTCTCTATTGTGTTGGTCTTCGTCGGTGCGAAAATGCTGCTCCACCCGCACGGGCCGGAAGCGAAGTGGTTCCAGGTTGAAATTCCCACGGGCGTTTCGTTGTTGGTCGTGGCCGGAATATTTTTGATTTCCATTGTGCTATCCGTCGCCACCGCCCGGCGCGGGAAGGGCGCATGAACCGCGGAATGCCCGGACGACGCCGGTGAAATAATTTTCTGCCTACTTTATTTTGTTTTAATCCGCGTTCATCCGCGTAATCTGCGGTTAAATAATGAAATTCCGCTGGTCGCTTGCGCCGCCACAGCCATTGCTGGCCGACCGGTTGGCGTCACAACTCAAAATTTCGCCGCTGCTCGCCCAGTGCCTGCTCAATCGCGGTTTCAGCGAACCGTCTGCCATCCCGGCCTTTCTCCGCCCACGGTTGAAAAATCTCACCGACCCGTTTCTGCTGCCGAACATGGCTGCGGCCGTTGACCGACTCCTGCGCGCGCGCGAACGCGGCGAGCCGCTGCTCATTTTTGGTGATTACGACGTGGATGGCGTCACATCCACCACGTTGCTCCTCGAAGTGTTTCGTCCGCTCGGCTGGCAGGTGGATTTTTATCTGCCCCATCGAATGGACGAAGGCTACGGCCTCAGTCAGGATGCTGTGGAGAATTGTCTCAGGAAATTCCCACTGGCGCGAAGGTCCGACGTAACCCGCCCCGGTGGCGTGCTGCTGGCCGTGGACTGTGGCTCGACAGCCGTCGAATCCGTCCGCTGGCTGAGGGAATGCGGTGTTGACGTCATTGTCCTCGACCATCATCAGGTTTCATCGCCCGCACCTGAAACTGTGGCCCTAGTCAATCCGCAACTTGCAACTCCCAATTTGCAACCTTCGACCGCCTTCACCGAGTTGTGTTCCGCCGGTCTGGCTTTCAAGCTGGCTCATGCCCTGATCAAACGCGGACGCCAGACCGGCCTGCCCGGCGCTACGAAATTCGATTTGAAACCGCTGCTTGATCTGGTCGCGCTGGGCACGATTGCCGATCTCGTGCCGCTTACGGGTGAAAATCGCATTCTCGTTTCGGTTGGTCTGGAACGATTAAATACAACACACCGACCCGGCCTAGTGGCATTGAAAAAGGTCGCTGAATCGGCCGCACCCGTTGGCACGTATGAAGTCGGCTTCCAACTCGCGCCGCGTCTCAACGCCGCCGGCCGGCTCGAAACCGCCGAAGCCTCGCTGAGGCTCTTGCTCGCGCATGACCCGGCTGAAGCCCTGCTGTTGGCGCAGAATCTTGACGCGCACAACCGCGAGCGGCAAAAAATCGAACGTGGCATGGTCGAGGAAGTCATCGGCGCAGTGCGGGCCAAATTCAACCCGCAAACCGATTTTATCATTCTTGAAGGCCGGTTGCTCTGGCACATCGGCGTCGTGGGCATCGTGGCTTCGCGCGTGTTACAGACATTTTACCGCCCAACCATCATTCTCGGCGGGGAAGGCGATGAATGGCGCGGTTCGGGCCGCAGCATCGCGGGTTTCGACCTCGCGGCCGCACTGCGTGAATGTGATGATTTGCTCGTTCGCCACGGCGGACATGCTTTGGCCGCGGGCTTGACAGTCCGGCCGGACAAGCTGGATTTGCTGCGCCAACGACTGAACGAACTCGCGCGCCGCGCCTTGAAACCGGAGGATTTGCAGCCGTCGTTGCGCCTCGACGCGGAAGTCGGGCTGAGCGAAATCACCCTGGAATCACTTGACGAGCTGGCGCACTTGAAGCCGATGGGACAGGGGAATCCACCAGTACAATTTTGTGCGCGTGGCCTGACACACCAGCGCCCGCTCCAACGCATCGGTGCGGACCGGCAACACGTCAAAATGTGGGTTACAGATGGCGCCTCGACCTGCGAAGCGGTCTGGTGGAACGGCGGCAACGAGCCATTGCCTGTTGGACAATTTAATTTGGCGTTTGCGCCACAGATAAATGAATTCAACGGCAGCCGCATCGTGCAGTTGAAGCTTTTGGATTGGCGATCCGCAAATTAGTAAACACCCGGATTCAAAGTCCGGGGATTCTCATTCGTGTTTTTGGCTTTGGACTTCGGACTTCGGACTCTAGACTGCAACCGTGAACGCCGCAATTCTGGTTGCCGCCGGCAAGGGCTCCCGCATGGGGCTGAAGGTGGACAAATTGTTCCTCGAAGTGGCCGGGCGCCCCGTCGTGGCGCACACTTGGCAGCGTTTCAACGACGCGAAATGCATAGACGAAATCATTCTGGTAGTGCGCAGGCGCATGAGGCCGGCGTTCGAGAAACTGGCGGTAAAATTCAATTTGCAGAAACCGTTCCGCATCGTTGTGGGCGGGGAGGAACGGCAGGACTCGGTCTGGAACGGTCTGGCGGCGCTGTCGCCAACCGTCGAAGTTGTGGCTATTCACGACGCCGCGCGGCCTTGTACGAGCGAAGAACTGATTGCGGCAACCATCAAACGGGCGGAAGAAACCGGCGCAGCCGTCGCCGCCCAGCCGGTGACGGACACTATCAAGGAGTCCGCCGATGGCCGTTTTGTGCAACGCACGCTGAACCGTTCGCGTTTGTGGTCGGTGCAAACCCCACAGACATTTCGCGTGGAGGTCATTCGCCGCGCTTTGGCAGAAGCGCGCCGCTGCAAACTGGTGTTCACCGACGACACGGCAACCTGCGAACTGATCGGCCAACCGGTGCGACTCATCTCACGGGTCGCACCCAATCCCAAGGTCACTGTGCCCGGCGACCTCCCGTTCGTCGAGTCGCTGCTGCGACATCAGGTTTGAGTTTTTCTTCAAGCCTGGCGGTTTTTGTGATAGTGTATTGGTCTTTATGAAAAGACGTTTGGTTTATGGCCTGGTAATCACGGTGTTGACGGTGAATTTCATCGTCGGCGCGTGGGTTTATCTGAGTTCCGCACACGCCGCGGAAAAGCACGATGTCATTGATCCGAACCTGGAATTGTTCTCCGACGTGCTTCAGCAGGTGCGTACGGAGTACGTGGACGGCCAGAACCTCACTTACCAGGAGTTGACCTACGCGGCGGTAAAAGGCATGGTCAATGTGCTCGACCCGCACAGCGAGTTCCTGGACCCCACCGCCTTTCACGACTTGCAGGATGACACGGAAGGACAATTCGGGGGACTCGGCCTCTTTGTCACGGTACGGAGCAATTACGTGACCGTGGTCACGCCCATGGAAGACACCCCGGGGTTCCGGGCCGGCATCCTGGCCGGCGATCGCATTCTCAAAATCAACGGTGAAGACGCGGTCAAAATGCCGTTGGATGAAGCCGTGAAAAAACTGCGCGGCAAGCCGGGCACCCGCGTGACCGTCACCATTCAACGTCCTTCGTCGGGGATGGTGAAGGATTACGTCCTTACCCGAGCCGTCGTCCAGGTGAAAATGGTCGAAGACATCAATGGCAAGCAGGAATTTCCACTCGGCGCTGATAAAATCGGTTATGTCTGCATTACGCAATTTGGCGATAAAACTGGTGTGGAACTGGATGCCGCGCTGCAAAAGCTCCAGGCCCAGGGCATGAAGGCCTTGATTCTGGATTTGCGCTGGAATCCGGGCGGATTGCTCGACGAGGCGGTGAATGTTTGCCAGGAATTTCTTCCGCGCGGACAATTGATTGTTTCGACTGAAGGCCGCACCTCGGTACAAAAATATTTCGCCCGCGGTGACGGTGATCAATTACACGGCATGCCCATCGTGGTGCTCGTCAATCTGAGCAGCGCCAGCGCGTCGGAAATCGTCACCGGTTGCCTGCAGGATTTGCATCGCGCCATTGTTCTCGGCGAAAAGACTTTCGGCAAAGGCTCGGTGCAGAGTATCTTCCCCCTCGACGATGGCTCGGCGCTCAAGCTCACGACGGCCAAGTATTACACGCCCAGCCACCGGGTCATCCACGAACATGGCATCACCCCCGACATCATCGTGCCGCTCAGCGACGATGAAGAGGCCTTGTTGCAATATGTCCGCACACCCGGCGGATTGGAATCGCTGAGTGAAACCAATCGTGTGCGGCTTTCAAAAATCCAGGACCCGCAACTCTCCCGGGCCAGGGATTTGCTCAAGGGCATATTGCTTTACGACGAGCTTTCCCAACCGGACGGAACCGCGGCAAAATGAGATCCGTCAAATGCTGATCGGTCGAATGCGAAATCAGTTGAGCCGGGAATGCCGGCCGGCAAATTCGTTTAATCGCTTGCGCATTTAATTCATTGAAGCGAATGACAATCCTTGCGCTCGAAACATCCTGTGACGAAACCAGCGCTGCCGTCGTGCGCGATGGCAGGATTCTGTCCAATGTCGTCTCCTCGCAAGTCGGGTTGCACTCGGAATATGGCGGTGTTGTGCCCGAACTGGCCGCGCGCGAGCACTTGAAAAATCTTCTGCCGGTCGCCCGCGCCGCTTTGAGCGAAGCCGGTGCGCAAACCGGACAACTCGATGCCGTCGCCGCCACCCAGGGCCCCGGTTTGCCGACGGCGCTGCTCATCGGCTTCAAGGCCGCACAGGCCATCGCCTTTGTTTTACGAAAACCATTCATCGGCATCCACCACCACGAAGCGCATTTGTATTCGCCGTGGATTCATGGCAATCCGCCAGCCACGGATTTTTCGAATTTTCAGCCGAACGTTTCCCTCATCGTCAGCGGTGGACACACATTGCTCGTGTTGGTGGAAGCGGAACTGAAACATCGCGTGCTCGGCTCGACCGCGGACGATGCCGCCGGCGAATGTTTTGACAAGACCGGCAAACTGATGGGCCTAGCTTACCCTGCTGGACCGGAGATTGACCGGCTGGCGGAGTCAGGGAATCCGAAGGCGTTCGATTTCCCGCGCCCGCTACTCCATGACGCGACTGACGATTTCAGTTTCAGCGGCCTGAAAACCTCCGTACGCTATTTTCTACACGATTATCCCAAGTTATTGGATGACACGCAGAAGATTCACGACCTCTGCGCCAGCATTCAGGCGGCGATTGTCGAGGTGCTCGTGACCAAAACCATCCGGGCCGCCAAACGAAACCGTGTGCGGTGCGTGACGGCGTCCGGCGGCGTGACGTGCAATCGCGTTTTGCGTCGCGAGCTGGAACAAGTGTGCAAACACGAAGGATTCACGCTGCGTCTGGCTGAAAAAGATTTGTGCACCGACAACGCGGCGATGATTGGCATTCTTGCCGGACGGAAATTGCTACACAAAATGCCGGCCACGGATTTGGATGCTGAAATCCAGCCGGGCTGGGTACTGGCCTAATCCGCAATTTTTAGGCTCAACCATCAGGTTGCGCGCGACTTAAAAGTCGCGGCTACAACAGCCATGCCGGGCCGGATGGAACCGCTCTTTTCTCCCCGCGCTCGACCCGTTACGTTGTACGCGTACATGCCCGACCGATTGCCCATTTACGAAATCGAACACGACATTGTCGCCGCGCTCAAGGCGACGAAGCGGCTTATTCTCCAGGCGCCGACCGGTTCGGGCAAATCCACCCAGGTGCCCCAAATGCTGCTCTCGCACGGGTTGCTCGGCGCCGGACAGGTTGTCATTCTCCAGCCACGCCGGCTCGCGGCACGCTTGCTCGCCTCGCGCGTGGCGAGAGAACTCAGCGTCGAATTGGGCCGTGAGGTCGGTTATCAGGTCCGGTTTGAGAATTTCACCAGCGACGCCACGCGCATCAAGTTCGAGACCGAAGGCATTTTGTTGCGGCAACTGATTCAAAACGCGGCCTTGCGCGGTGTGCAGGCGGTCATCTTCGATGAGTTTCATGAACGCCATCTTTACGGCGACATCACGCTCGCCCGCGCGCTGGATATTCAAGAAACGCTGCGTCCTGACCTGCTCATCGCCGTCATGTCCGCCACGCTGGATGCCGGGACGTTGGAGGACTATCTGTCTTCAAAATCGGAAATCGGAAATCGGAAATCGGAAATGTCTTGTTCCGTCCTTGCGTCCGAAGGTCGCGTTTTCCCGGTCGAAATCGAATATCTCCCACGCCGGCTCGGACTGAATGCGCCGCCGGTCTGGGAACTCGCCGCAAACGCCTTTGCCGACCATGTCCGTTCCGGCGAACGCAGCGACGTGCTGGTGTTCATGCCCGGCGGTTTTGAAATTTCACAAACCATCGAGGCGATTCGACACACGCCGGAATCGACTGGCTACATCCTCCTGCCGTTGCATGGCGAATTGCCGCCGCGCGACCAGGACGCCGCCGTGGCGCGTTACGACCAGCCCAAAGTTGTCGTAGCCACCAACGTCGCCGAAACATCTATCACCATTGACGGCGTGCGGCTGGTGATTGACAGCGGGCTGGCGCGGATTCCCCGATATGATGCCAACCGCGGCATCAACACGTTGCTCATCGAGAAAATCTCGCAAGCCAGCGCCGATCAGCGGGCGGGTCGCGCCGGTCGCACGGCGCCGGGTCGCTGCATCCGGCTTTGGTCGCGATCGGAGCACGACGAGCGCGCGCCGCACGAATTGCCCGAAATTAAACGCCTCGACCTTGCCGAAGTGGTCCTGACACTGAAAGCAGCCGGCATTGAAGATTTGAGAAAATTCCGCTGGCTGGAAAAACCAGATGAAATTTCACTCACGCGTGCTGAGGAATTGCTGCTGGATTTGGGGGCGCTGAAAATGAGGAGCGCGACCGTCTCGGTCGCTTCTGATCGGCGTTCCGCCGAACAGCAGTCAGAGCACGCCGGAAGTGTTCAGCGAGACGCTGGACACGGCTGGCGGGACGCCCGCGCTCCCCAACTACAAATCACCCCGATTGGCCGCAAGATGCTCGCGTTCCCGGTGCATCCGCGTTACTCGCGCATGTTGCTCGCCGCGCAGGAATACGGTTGCGTCCACCAAGCTTGCCTCGTCGCCGCGCTTACCCAGGGTCGTGATCTGCTGTTGCGCAACGTCAGGCGTGAAGTTGAGTCCGCCCGCGAAGATTTGTTCGGCGACAAGGCGTCGTCGGATTTTTGGATTCTGATGCGGGCGTGGAATTATGCCGCGAACAATCAATTTCGTGTGGACGCCTGTCGCA
>Ga0335078_10005972_pt1 | contig 18016 bp, 15 predicted proteins | sample Lox_Sample_32_FD_206711 | JGI IMG/M metagenome (GOLD analysis project Ga0335078, IMG submission 206711) | Soil microbial communities from Loxahatchee National Wildlife Refuge, Florida, United States - Lox_Sample_3.2 | ecosystem: Environmental > Terrestrial > Soil > Wetlands | place: USA... | reverse complement strand
TTCGGCGAAGCGCAGCGCCAGCCCCACGGGCATGCTGCGGTCGCGGCGCACGAGGATCAGGGCGCCCTCGCCCACCGGCGCCACGACGAGGTTCGCCGACTCCGCCTCCGCCACGATCGTGCGCCAGCCGCCCAGGCCGAGGTACTCCCCGGTGCGGGTCGCCTCGCCCGAGACTCCGGCCAGGCCGGCGGCGGCCACCTCGGACACGTCCGTGCCCGCGCTCGAGACGAGGCCGCCGGCCACCACGAGGCCGCGTTCGTCGAGGAGCAGGATGTCGGCCGTGGAGCGGTCGAAGCCGCTGAAGACCGGCGGGCGGACGCGCGCGGCCTCCGCCGGCGGCGGCGGTGGAGGCGGAGGGCTCGGCGCCGGACCGGCCTCGGGGGCGGACACCGTGACGCGTGCGGCCGGCTCCGTCGGAGGAGGCGGCGGCGCCATGGGCGTGCGGCGGACCGTGTCGAGGGCGCGGCGGGCCGCATCGTCCGACGGGTCCACGGCGAGCGCCTGCTCGAGCGCGGCCGCCGCCGCGTCGCTGTCGCCCTGGCGGAAGCGCACGAAAGCCACGCCCTTGAGCGCGCCGCCGTGGTCGGGTGCGATCTCGAGCACCTTGCTCCAGGCCAGCCGCGCCCGGTCCAGGTCTCCCATGTCGGAGTAGATGCGGGCGAGCACGTCGTGCCCGTCGGCGTGCATGGGATGGCGCGAGAGGCCCTGCAGGGCCACGCGCAGCGCCTCGTCGCGCTGGTTGCGGCGGCGCAGCGCCTCGGCCAGATCCGCGTAGGCGAGGCTCGCGGGGTCGCGGGCGAGCGCCGCGGTGAGCGTGCGGATGTCGTCAATCACGGTCGCCGCCGAGCATCCGCTCGAACGCGGCGGCCGCCGCGCGCGCCTCCGTGACCTGGCGGCGCTGCGCCTCGTCGGCGTGCCCGTCCACCAGCTGCTCCCAGCGCTCCCAGCTCTCGCGCGCATCGCGGAAGCGCCCGGTGGCGGCGAGCGCGAACCCGCACCAGCGGTGCGCGTCGGCGAGCCCGGGCGCGAGCCGGATGGCGCGGCGGCACGCCTCCACCGCCTCGGCGTAATGGCCCGACGCGAGCTGCGCGCGCCCGAGCACCAGGTGCACGCGCGCCTCCTCGGGCCGCATGCCGAGCGCCGTCTGCGCCGCCTCGCGCGCGGCGTCGACGTCGCCGGCCTCGAGGCGCACCTCCGCGGCCGCCAGCAGCGCGTCCGCGTCATCGCCCATGCTCGGCCGCGCCTTCCGCACGGCGGCCGGGTCGCGTAGGGTCACCACGCCGGTCGTCGCGAGCCCGAACGCGGTGCGCGCCACGTCGAACTCGCTCATCCGCAGCGAGGTCGCGAGCTGGCGCAGGTCGCGCTCGCCGTCCACCTCGGCCAGCACCTCCCACTCGCCGGGGCGCAGGTCGAGCTGCGCCGCCGCGCCGGCCGGGTCGAGGGGCGCCAGGGCCGGCACCACGCCCAGGTGTGGGACCTGAGCCTCGATGCGCGACCACTCGTCGATGCGGCGCGCCCCCTCCATCAGCACCTTCTCGGTCGGGAGCGCGACCAGCGCGTCCGCCGGCGCGCCCTCCAGGCTCCCCTCGGCGAACGAGAACGAGCCCTCGCGCCACGACAGCAGCTCGAAGACCACCTCCTCGATGTGGCGCTCGACCTCGTGCTCCAGCTCGTGCGGCGTCAGCGAGCCCATCTCGACCAGGATCTGGCCGAGCCGCCGCTTCCCGCCCTCGCGCTGCTGCAGCGCGCGGGCCCGCTCCAGCTCTTCGGCGGTGATGCGGCCGTTCGCGACGAGCCGGTCCCCGATGCGGTGCGGGTTCGACCGGATGGAGGCGAACACGATGCTGCCGCTGTCGAAGAAGACGGTGCCGTCGTTGTCGCGGAGGTGGCTCGTGATGCGCAGCACGCCCGTCTTCCGGCTCAGGTCGAGCAGCTGGAAGACGTCGTGGAGCCCGAGCTCCCGGAGCGGGCCTTCGATCGCCACGGCTACGCGGCCTCGCCCGCGAAGATGTGCACCAGGTCGCGCGCGGTGCGCGCGTGCGCCCGGGCCTGGTGGGCCAGCGGTCCCGAGGGCTCGAGCGCGATGACGCGCTCCCACTCGGCGATGGCCTCGCGGTAGCGGCGCTCGCGCGCGAGCGCGAGGCCGAGGTGGTAGCGGGCGCCCACGTGGTCGGGCTGGAAGCGGACCACGCGCTCGGCCGCGGCGCGCGCGTCGGCCTCCCGGCCGCGGTCGAGGAGCACCTGCGCCAGCAGCACCAGCGCCTCGAAGTCGTACGGATCGCGGCCCAGGACGCCGATGAGCACCTCCATGGCGTCGGCGCCGCGGGCCTGCTCGTGGAGCAGCCGCGCCAGCGCGATGGCGGCCACGCCGTAGCTCGGCAGGTGCCGCAGGGCCGAGCGGTACGCGTCCTCGGCCTCGCGCGGATCGCCGCGCCGCTCGCACAGCCGGCCGTACTCCACCCACACCTCGACGTAGCCGGGATCGAGGTCGAGCGCGCCGCGGTACGCCTCGCGGGCGAGGTCGCCGTCGCCCACCGTGCGCGCGACGTCGCCGAGGAGCTTGCGGACGTCGGCCCGCTCCGGGGAGCGCACCTGCGCCTTGCGCAGCACGTCGAGCGCCGCCGCAGGATCGCCCGCGCGGCCGCGCGCCTCCGCCGCGAGGAGCGCCGCCTCGACGTCGGGCAGCTGGCCCAGGAGCTGCTCGGCCAGAGGCGCGGCCTCCGTCACGCGGTCGAGGGCCAGCAGGCAGCGCACCTCGCCCGCGCGGGCCCGCGGGTGGTCGGGCGCGAGGGCGCGCGCCTCGCGATAGCGCTCGAGCGCCTCGCCGAACAGGTTGCGCTTGACGAACATGTCGCCCATGAGGACCGCGGCCTCGGCGCGGTCGCCGCCCCGGCCCACGGCGCGCGTCACCTCGGCGGCCGCGCGCTCGAACAGGGACTTGGACACGTAGTCGCGCGCGAGGGCGAAGGGATCGCCCGCCGCCGCGCCCCTCGGCGGCGCGGGCGCCGCGCCCGTCCGGAGCTCGGTGAACAGGCTGTCCAGGAGGCGCGGGTCGAAGACGAACGCCTCCTCGCCCTCGCCGAGCGGCCGCTGCACCGCCAGCTCCGGCACGCCCGCGGCCGACGCCTCGCCCTCGGGGAGCTCCATCGCGAGCAGGTACTTCTGCGGCACGTAGTACGGGTCCAGCTCGAGCGCGCGCTTCACCTCGCGCAGCGCGCCCTCGAACTCGCCCAGGTGCGAGAGCGTGAAGGAGAGGTTGTAGTGGGCCGCGGAGGAGTCGGGGTCCGCCTCGACCGCGCGCGCGAAGGCGTTGCGCGCGTCGGGGTAGCGCTGCAGCTCGACCAGGACCATCCCCACGCCGTTCCACGCCACCGCCGAGTCCGGCGCCATCTCGATCACCTGGCGGTAGGCCTCGAGCGACAGCTGGTGCCGGCGCATCTGCGTCAGGAGCAGCGCGAGGTTGAGGCGGCCCGGCAGCAGGTCCGGCTGGACGGTCAGGGCGTCCCGGAATGCCTGCACCGCCGGCTCCACCTGGGCGACGGAGACGTGCGCGACGCCGATGTTGTTCTGGGCGGGCGCGTAGCCGGGCTCGGCCTCGAGCGCCTTCCGGTACGAGGCCAGCGCCTCGTCGCGCCGGCCGAGCTGGTGCAGGCTGACGCCGCGCTCGTTCCAGGCCTTGGCAGAGGACGCGTCCTCGGCCACCAGCTCGTCGTACAGCTCCAGCGCCGCGGCGTGGTCGCGGCGCAGCAGGTGCACCTCCGCCATCGCGCGCCGCACCAGGCCCCGGTCCTCCCCGCGCTCGAGCGCGAGGCGGTACTCGTGCAGCGCCTCCTGGAAGTAGCCCTTCTGCCGGAAGGCGTGGGCCAGGTGGTAGTGCGCGAGGCTGGTGCGGTCCGCGCCCGGGCGCTCCGCGCGCCCCGACGTGCGGCCGGCCGCGCGCTCGGGCAGCGAGCGCGTGTCGCGCGAGTCCAGCGCGAGGTTGGCCTGGGCGCGGGTCAGCGCCGGATTCAGGCGGGCGGCCCGCTTGGCGGCCGCGCGCGCGTCGGCGTGCCGGCCCAGGTCGCCCAGCACGAACGCCAGCAGGTGGTAGGCCTCGGCGTTGTCGGGGTTCAGCGCCACCGAATGCTCGAGCGACGCGAGCGCCCCTTCGTTCTGGCCGCGGTTGTAGAGCACCTCGCCGCGATGGTACTCGATCACCGACGACTGCGGGTCGGCCTCCAGCGCGCGGTCGAACCACTCCAGCGCCACCTCGAGGTTGCCGAGGCGCTGCTCGAGCAGCCCGAGCTGGATGAGGGACGGCAGGTCGCGCGGGTTGTGCGTGAGGAGCGTGGTGTACTCGGCGTGCGCCTCCTCGTACTGGCCCACGGCCGAGAACGCGCGCGCCAGCTCCCAGCGGGCGTCGCGGTCCTCCGGGTGGCGGCGCAGCCGCTCCCGGAGCTCGGTGATCAGGCGGTCGTAGTAGCCGCTGCGGCGGTAGGCGATCTCGAGGTTGCGCTGCGCGACGGACATCTTCGCGTCCAGCTCCAGCGCGTGCGCGAAGCAGCCCACCGCTTCGGGGAAGAGCCCCTTGCGGAAGTACAGCACCCCGAGGTTGTTGTGCGCGCCGGCATCGGAGGGGTCGATGCGGCGCACGAACGACCGGAGGACGGCGAGATCGCGATCCGAGGTCACGGTGCCCGGCATCGCCGCCGCGGCCGTCAGGTGAGCCGCACCGCCTGCAGGATCGCGCGCAGCGACGCGAGATCCGGCACGAGGAGGAAGTGGCCGCGCAGCGCCTCCGCTTCGGCCTCGAACTGGAACTGCGTCTCGACGCACAGCACGTAGTCGCGCTCGCTGCCGAAGTCGAGGTACGCGGAGGTGATGACGGCCGAGGAGAGGTCGACCAGCAGGCTCGGCACGGACGGCAGCAGCATCATCCCCATGAACGACGACAGCGCGCTCATGAAGGCGCCGCACAGGATGTTGCCGGCCTCCTTGAGGCTGGACTGCTCGATGGCCCCGAACTCGGTGGTGGTGCCCGGCGCGCGCCGCAGCAGCAGGTCGCACAGCCGCCGCGCGGCCGCCTCGGGGAAGACGAGCAGCGTGCGGCCCGTGAGGTCGCCCATCATGTGGAGCAGGATCGCCGCGACCACCTGGGGCGGGTCGCCCAGCAGGCCCGCCACGTCCTCGAGCCGCGTGACGGTGATCTGCGGGACGGAGATCATGATGCGCCGGTTGGTCATCTGCGACAGCGCCGTCGCGGCGTGCCCCGCGCCGATGTTCTCCACCTCGCGCAGCGCGTCGAGCTGCAGCGCCTTCAGATCGCGAATGTCGTCCATCGGGCTCCCATGCTAGATCAGGCCGGCCGCGTCCAGGATCAGGGCCGGCGCCCCGTCGGCGAGGATGGTCGCGCCGCTGAAGACCGGGACCGTCCCGGGCGGCGGCTCGAACGGCTTCACCACGATCTCCTGCTGGCCGATCAGCGCGTCCACCACCACGCCGGACCGGCGCTCGCCCATCTCCAGCACGATCACCGGCTGGCTCGCGGGCCGCGGGCCGGAGTGCGCCACGCCCAGGCGCTCCCACAGGCGCACGAGCGGCAGCGCCTGGCCCCGGATCAGCAGGACCTCGCGGCCCTGCACGATCTGCACGTCGCCGCGCCGCGACTCCACCATCTCGGCCACGTGGGTCAGGGGCAGCGCGTACGTCTCCGGGCCCACGCGGGCCAGCAGCGCGCGCACGATGGCCAGCGTGGTGGGCAGGCGGACGGTGAACACCGTCCCCTTCCCGTCCTGCGACTTCACCTCGAGCGAGCCGCCGAGGGCGCGCACCGCCGTCGTGACGGCGTCGATCCCGACGCCGCGCCCCGAGATGTCCGTCACGTGCTCGGCCGTGCTGAAGCCCGCCAGCGCGATCAGGTGCGCGAGCGTGTCGTCGTCGCTCAGCTGCTGGACCTCGTCGCTCACCAGGCCCAGCTCGCGCGCCCGGCCCAGCACCCGCACCCGGTCGATCCCGCGGCCGTCGTCGCTCACGCGGATCGCGACCGACGCGCGCTCGCGCACCGCCGCCAGCACCAGCTGCCCGACCGCGGGCTTGCCGCGCGCCGCGCGCTCGGCCGCCGGCTCGATGCCGTGGTCCACGGCGTTCCGCAGCAGGTGCACGAGCGGGTCGGCGATCTCGTCCAGGATCGCGCGGTCCAGCTCGATGTCCTTGCCCTCGACCCGGAAGGCGACCTGCTTGCCCATCTGGTGCGCGAGGTCGCGGACCATCCGGGGGAAGCGGTCGAACACCTGCCACACCGGGACCATCCGCGCCGCCAGGATCTCGCTCTGCAGCGCCGCCGACAGCCGCCCGATCTCGTCGGTGGCGTCGGACAGGTCGGGCTCGGCGAAGCGGCGCGACAGCGCGTCCAGGCGCCCGCGCGCGATCACCAGCTCGCCGATCAGGTTCATCAGGTCGTCGAGCCGGCGCAGGTCCACGCGGATGTGCCGGGCGCGCCCCGCCTCGCCCGCCGTCTCCGCCGCCTCCTCGGCGACCTCGACGGTGTCCACGTCGCCCGCGGCCCGCAGCGCCGCCTCGATCTCGGGCGCGGCCGCCGCCGTGTCGAGACGGAAGGCGAACCGCCCGTCGAACGCCTCGGACTCCAGCGCGGCGGGCGCTGGCGTCACGCCCTGCACCGTGCCCAGCGCCTCGGCGCGGCCGAGGACGAGCAGCGCCCGGGCGCCCTTCAGCGCCGCCTCGGCGCGCAGCGCCACCCGCACCGCGACGCCCTTGCCGGGCCCCGTGCCGGGCAGCACCACGGGCACCGAGGGCCGGACCGCGCCCGCGCCGGCCGGCGCCGCGCGGCCCACCTCGGCGTCCAGCTCCGCGACGAGCCCCGCGTGCGGCGCGCCGTCGTCGCGGCCCGCCACGGCCGTGCCCACGGCGCGCTCGAGCGCGTCGGCCGCGCGGAAGAGCAGGTCGAGCTGCGCCGGCGTCACCGGCGCCGTGCCGCGCCGCACCACGTCGAGCAGGTTCTCGGCGTGGTGCGCGAGGTCCGCCACCGCCGCGTAGCCCATCGTCGCCGCCATCCCCTTCAGCGAATGCGCGGCGCGGAACAGCCCGTCCACCGGCTCGCGCGCGGCGGCGTCGCGCTCCCACTCGAGCAGCAAGTGGTTGAACGCGGTGAGGTGCTCGCGGCTCTCGCTGAGGAAGAGATCCGCGTAGCGGCTGACGTCCATCCTACCCGAGCACCCGCTGGACCGCCTCGAGCACCCGCGAGGGCTGGAACGGCTTGACGACGAAGTCCTTCGCGCCCGCCTGGATCGCCTCGACCACGAGCGCCTGCTGCCCCATCGCGCTGCACATCAGGATCTTGGCGTTCGGATCCTGCTTGACGATCTCCCGGACGGCGTCGATCCCGCCCATGTCCGGCATCACGATGTCCATCGTCACGAGGTCGGGGTTGAGCGAGCGGTAGCGCTCGATGGCCTGGAGCCCGGTCTCGGCTTCGCCCACCACCTCGTAGCCGGCCCCGGACAGGATGTCGGAAATCATCGTCCGCATGAAGATCGCGTCGTCGCAGACGAGGACTCTATGGCCCACACCCACCTCCTACGGCAGCAAGGGCTCCAGCATGACGTCGGTCGCGAGTTGAACGAAGGTCAGTTCGCCGGACGTGCCGACGGCGCGCACGAGGTCCGGCCGGACACCGGGCAGGGACGCGCGCTCGTCCAGCGCGCCGTCGTCGACGGTGACGAGGTCGAGGACCTCGTCCACCCCCAGTGCCACGGGACGGGAATGCTGCTCGACAAGCACCAGGGTCCCCTCCGCCGCCTCCAGCGAGGACCCGACGCCGATGGCCCGCGCGGCGTCCACCACCGGCACCAGGGCGCCTCGCACGTTCACCAGTCCGCGCACGGCCACGGGGGCGCCGGGTATGCGCGTCGCCGGCGTGGCGGGCAGGATCTCCAGGACCGCACCGGCTTCGACCGCGAACACCTGCCCTCCGGACCGGAACAGGAGCAACTTACGGGCGGTCATCCCACGCACCGAAGGCGAAGAAGCCAAGATACTCCAAGGGTTTAGGGACAGCAAGCAAATTCGCGTCGCCGAGCGCCACGGACAGCGGCTCCAGCAGATCGGACGGCCATTCCGAGCGCAGCTCGAGCGTCCGGCCGCCCCCCGGATGGGCCAGCTTGAGCCACGCCGCGTGGAGCGCCTGGCGCGGGGTGGCGCGCGCCAGCCGCTCGGCGTCCTGCGCCGTGGCGTCGGAGCGCCGCTGCGCCGCCCCACCGTAGACCGCGTCGCCCACGACCGGATGCCCGATCGACGCCAGGTGCACGCGGATCTGGTGCGTGCGCCCGGTCTCGAGGCCCGCGACCGCGAGGTCGGCGGCAATCCCGCGCGCGATGGTGGCGACGCGCGTGACGGCGCGGCGCCCTCCGGCCGCGATGGCCATCCGCTTGCGGTCGCCGGGATGGCGCGCCAGCGGCGCGTCGATGCGCCGGACGGCCTTGCCGAGGTGGCCCCAGACGAGCGCGGCGTAGCGTCGCTCGATGCGGCGGGCGGCCAGGGCGGCGCCGAGGCGCTGGTGGGCGCGCTCCGTCTTGGCGACGACCAGCAGGCCGGAGGTGTCCTTGTCGAGGCGGTGCACGATGCCGAGGCGGCCGGCCTCGCCGCCGCCGAGCTTGAGGCCGCGCGCCGCGAGGGCGTTGACGAGGGTGTCGTCCCAGTGGCCCGGCGCGGGATGCACCACGAGACCGGCCGGCTTGTCCACCACGGCGAGCTCGTCGTCCTCGAAGACGATGTGGAGCGGGATGTCGGCGGGCGCCACGGCGCGCGGCGGCCGCTCGGGCGCGGTGACGGCGATCTCGGCGCCGCGCTCGGGCTCGGCCGAGGCCCGCGCGAGGCGGCCGTCGAGCAGCACGCCGCCCTCCGCGATGAGGCGCGCGGCGGCCGTGCGGGAGAGACGGAGCTGGTCGGCGAGAAACCGGTCGAGGCGCTCGGCGCGGAGGACCGCGACGGAAAACCGCGTCGCCGGCGGCAGCGACACGGGCGGCTACACGCCCGGAGGCGGCGAGGCGTCTGCGGAGGGCGCGGGCGCGGAGCCCTTGCGGCCCTCGCCCCACAGCGAGAACGCCAGGGCGATCGCGCCGCACGTGACGGCCATGTCCGCCACGTTGAACGTGGGCCAGCGCAGCGCGCCGACCCCCACGTCGAGGAAGTCCACGACGCCCCGCGCGGAGCGGACGCGGTCGATCAGGTTGCCGAACGCGCCGGCGCAGATGGCGGCCAGCGCGTAGAGCCGCAGCCGGTCGCCCGGGCGCGTGGTGCGCAGCATCGAGACGAGCACGACGATGGCCGCGATCGAGAGGCCCATGAAGATCCAGCGCGAGTGGTCGCCCACGTTGAGGCCGAAGGCCGCACCGGAGTTGTAGACGAGCCGCAGCTGGAGGGCGTCGCCCACCAGCGGAACGCCCAGGTAGGGCGGCAGGGCCCGCACCGCGATCAGCTTGGTCAGGAGGTCGAGCGCGACGATCACGGCCACGACCAGCGCGAAGCGGCGGCGCTCAATGCCGCTTGCCATTCTCCTCCTTCTCCTTGCAGCGGATGCACAGCCGCGCGTGCGGGAGCGCGTCGAGCCGGTCGAACGCGATCTCCTCGCCGCAGCTCTCGCACTTCCCGTACTTGTCCGGCGTCTCGTAGAGCCGCCGCAGCGCCTGGTTGAGGTGCCACAGGAAGCGGCCTTCCTTCGACGCCATCAGGAACGCCTTCTCGCGCTCCATCGCGTCGGTGCCCTGGTCGGCCATGTGGAACGAGTACGAGGAGAGGTCGCCGTCCGCCGCCTGCAGCGTGGCGTTGAAGCTCTCGTCGTAGTGGCCGATCTCCTTCATGGCCCGGGCGCGCTCCTCGAGCAACCGCTTTTCGAAGTGCGCCAACTGCCGCTTGTTCATGGTCCCTCTCCCCTGCGTCTCGAGCCTCAGCCGGCCCGCCGCACCGCGAGGCGCGCCTTGAGACCGTCCAGCTCGATGTCCTGCGCGAGATCCGCCGCCGGCGGCTCGCGTCCGACCGTGAGCGCGCGCGCCAGCGTCTCCCCCGCAATGTAGTCGGCGTGCCGCCGGGTCGCTGCTTCCACCGCGGGGTCGCCGCGCACCCAGGCCTCGATGCGGTCGGTGACCTGGTAGCCCGCGTCGCGCCGCAGGCGCTGCAACCGGCTCACGACCTCGCGGGCCACGCCCTCCTGCCGCAGCTCGTCGGTCAACGCCGGGTCGAGCGCCGCCACCACGCCGCCGTCGGCCCGGACCACCACGTCGCCGCGCGCCTGCCGGTGCACCGTGAGGTCGCCGGGCTCCAGCGCCTGCGGCCGGCCGTCGAGGTCGATCGTCACCGGCTCGCCCGCCTCGAAGCGCACCACGTCCGCCGTGGACAGCCGGCGGATCGCCTCCGCCGCCGCGGGCGTCGCCTTCCCGAACCGCTTTCCGAGGGCACGAAAGCTAGGGCGTGCTTCCAGCGTGACAAGGTCCGTTCCGCGCGTCACCAGCTCCACCAGCTTGACATTGACTTCCGACCTAAGTAGGGGCACCAGGGCGTCGAACGCCGCGCGGTCCACGTCGGCGGGAACGGCCGCCAGCAGCCGGCTCAGGGGCTGCCGCACGCGGATCCCGCAGTCCTCGCGCGCGCTCCGGGCCAGCGAGGCGAGCCGCCGCACGGCGTCCATGGCGCGGTCGAGCGGCTCGTCGCCGGGCAGCCCCTCGGCCGAGGGGAACGCGGCGAGGTGCACCGACGTCCCCGCCAGCGCGCGGTGCAGCGCGTCGGAGAGGAAGGGCGCCGCCGGCGCCAGCAGCCGCGCGGTGACGGTCAGCGTCTCCTGCAGCGTGGCGAGCGCCGCCGCGTCGGCGCGCCCGCCCGGCACCCAGAAGCGCGCACGGTTCAGGCGCACCCACCAATTCGACAGGTCGTCCACCACGAACTGGAGGATCGCGCGCGTGCCCGCCGTGACGTCGTAGCCCGCCCACGCTGCCTCCACCGCCCGCACCGTCCGCGCCAGGCGGCCCAGGAGCCACCGGTCCACGAGCGGCCGCGCGGCGGGCGGCGGATCGGACGGCGACGGCCGCCAGTCCTCCGCGTAGAGCGGGAAGAGGTTGTAGGTGTGGCGCAGCTTCTCGAGCGCCGTGCCCGCCACGTCGGGGATGGCGCTCTCGTCGAAGCGCTTGGGCAGCCACACCTGGCTCGCGGCGAGCAGGAAGAGCCGCACGGCGTCGGCGCCGTACTTGCCGATCACCTGCATGGGCTCGACGACGTTGCCGCGGCTCTTCGACATCTTCTGGCCGGCGGCGTCGAGCACCAGCTCGTTCACCACCACGTTGCGGTAGGGCGCGACGCCGAAGACGCCCGTCGCGATGGCGAGCAGCGAGTAGAACCAGCCGCGGGTCTGGTCCACACCCTCCGCGATCAGGTCCGCGGGAAACTGCGACCGGAACTCCCGCTCGTGCTCGAAGGGATAGTGCCACTGCGCCACGGGCATGGCGCCGGAGTCGAACCAGGCGTCGATCACCTCGGTCACCCGGCGCATCGTCCCGCCGCACGTGCGGCACGGCCAGGTGAGCGCGTCGATGCCCGGCTTGTGGGGATCGAAGTCCGCCGGCAGCGCGCGCCCCCACCGCTCCGCGAGCTGCGCGTAGGACGAGATCACCTCCACGTGCGCCGCGTCGTGCTCGCACACCCACACGGGCAGCGGCGTGCCCCAGAACCGGTCGCGCGACAGCGCCCAGTCCACGTTGTTCTCGAGCCACTCGCCGAAGCGGCCGGCCCCGATCTCCGGCGGGTGCCAGCCCACGCCCGCGTTCAGCTCGAGGAGCCGGTCGCGGATCGCGGTGGTGCGGACGAACCACGACTCCCGCGGGTAGTAGAGCAGCGGCGTGTCGCAGCGCCAGCAGAACGGGTAGGTGTGCTCCACCGTCTCGCGGGCGAGCAGGTGGCCCTCGTCCTTGAGGCGCTGGATGATCGCCGCGTCGGCGTCCTTGACGAACACGCCCTCGATGGCCGGCCACGTGGTGCCGCGGAACTTCCCCGCCGTGTCCACGGGCACCGTGTAGGCGAGGTGCCGCTCGCGCGCCACGACGAAGTCGTCGGCGCCGAACGCCGCCAGGTGCACCAGGCCCGTGCCGTCCTCGGCCGTGACGAAATCCGCCGGCACGACGAGCTGCCGCTCGCCCGAGGGGCGCGGCACGACCTCGAGCGGCAGACGGTAGCGGAGCCCGACGAGGTCGCGGCCCTTGCAGCGCCGCAGCACCGGGCGCGCCCCCAGGGGCTCGGCCTCGCCGCCGGGGCGGACGTGCGGCGCCCGGGCTTCCGCGAGGATGAGCCGCCGCCCCTTGTGCTCCACCTCCACGTAGTCGAGGTCCGGATTGACGCCGATGGCGAAGTTCGAGACCAGCGTCCACGGCGTGGTCGTCCACACCAGGAGCGCGCGATCCTCCTCGCCCTCGAGCGGGAAGAGCACCGTGACGGACGGGTCCTTCGCGGTGTCGTAGCCGAGGGCCAGCTCGTGGCTCGACAGCGTGGTGCCGCAGCGGGGGCAGTACGGCAGCACCTTGTGCCCCTTGATCAGCAGGCCCTTCTCGTGCAGCTGGCCCAGCAGCCACCACACGGACTCGATGTACGGTGCCGTGTACGTCACGTACGGGTGCGCGTAGTCCAGCCAGTAGCCGATGCGGTCGGAGAGCGTCTCCCACTCGCCCTTGTACTTCCACACGCTCTCCCGGCACAGCCGGTTGAACTCGGCCACCGAGACCTTCGCGCCCGGGCCCTCGCCGATGTCGAGCTTGCCCGTCAGGCCGAGCTGACGCTCGACCTCGATCTCGACCGGCAGGCCGTGCGTGTCCCAGCCCGCGATGCGGCCCACGCGCCGGCCGTGCATCGCCTGGAAGCGGCACACCAGGTCCTTGATGGTGCGGGCCACGACGTGGTGGATGCCCGGCCGCCCGTTGGCGGTCGGCGGCCCCTCGTAGAAGACGAACGGCGTCCCGGCGGCGGTGCGGCGCTGCGTCTCGTGGAAGAGGTCCTCCGCCTTCCAGCGCGCCAGCAGGTCGCGCTCCAGGGCGTCGGGATCGGCAGCCGCGGGCCCCAGCGGCGGGAAGCGGCCGGCGGCGGCGCTCGTGCCGGGGCCGGATCGAGCGGGCGGCGCGACGGACGCTTCCGCTTCCGGTCGGCGATCCCCCCGCGCGCTCACGCGGCGAGACGCTCCAAGACGCCGCGGATCAGCGCCGTCAGGCGCGGCTCGGCCTCGGCGGCGGTCGCGATGATGCGCCGGATGTCGGCGGGCTCGAGGGCGTCCGCGAGCCCCAGGTCGGTGATGATGGACACGCCCAGCGCGCGCATCCCGGCGTGGACCGCGACCGTGACCTCGGGCACGGTGCTCATCCCGACGACGTCGGCGCCGATGTACCGCAGCATCCGGTACTCGGCCGGCGTCTCGAGGTTCGGTCCGCCGACGGCGACGTACACGCCCTCGCGGAGCGTGAGGCGCCGCTCCAGGGCCACCGCGCGGGCCAGCGCGCGCAGCTCGGCGTCGTACGGCGCCGACATATCGGGGAAGCGCGGGCCTTCGGCGTCGTCGTTCGGGCCGACGAGCGGGTTGTCCCCCAGCAGGTTGATGTGATCGGTGAGGAGCACGAGGTCGCCGGGGCGCCACAGCGGGTGCATCCCGCCGCACGCGTTGGACACGACGAGGATGCGCGCCCCGAGCGCGCGCATCACGCGGACGGGGAACGCGACCTGTTTGAGGCTGTAGCCCTCGTAGCGGTGGAACCGGCCCGCCATCGCCACCACCGCGTGGCCGGCGAGGGTCCCGCACAGCAGGCGGCCCGCGTGCGACTCCACGGTCGAGAGCGGGAAGCCGGGGATGTCCTGGTAGGGGATTTCGGTCTCGAGCGCGATCTCGCGGCCGAGCCCGCCCAGCCCCGTGCCGAGGATGATGGCCACCTCCGGCGGGCGCGCGTGGCGGGCGCGCACCGCGTCGGCGGCGCGGCGAACCGTCTCGTCGCTCACTCCTCGACGATGTTCTTGATCCACTTCGGAGACGACTTGCGGACCTCGCGCGGCTCGGGCACCTCGGCGGCCGGCTGGATCGCACCCGCCACCTTCCCGAACGGCGCCGGCTGGGCGTCGGCCATCGCGTCGAGCTCGGCCTTCTGGCGCTCCACCAGGCTGCGCAGGGCCGCGAGGTACGCGTGGTGCTGCCGGGCGAGGTTCTGCGCCATGGCTTCCAGCCGCTCGATCTCGCGGCGAGCGCGGTCGAGGTGGCGCTCCCCCTCCGCCTCGGCCTCCCGCACGATCATCTGCGCCTCGCGCTCGGCCTGCTCCCGGGTCTCGGCCCGGAGCTGCTGCGCCGAGACGAGCGCGGCGTTCATCGCCTTCTCGCGGTCGCGGAACGCCCCGAGCTGCTCCTCGGCGCGCGCCAGCGCTTCCTCGAGGGCCATGCGCTCGCGGATCACGCGCTCGAGCTCGTCGGCGGCGCGCACGCGGAAATCGTCCACCTCCGCCGGATCGAAGCCGCGCATCGTCTTGCGGAACTCCTGCTTGCGCAGGTCCAGCGGGGTCAGGCGGAACACGTCGTCGGTCATGACGCACGCTCCCCGAAAAGGACCGTCCCCAGGCGCACCATCGTCGCCCCCTCTTCCACCGCGGCCTCGAAGTCGTCCGACATGCCCATGCTCAGAACCGCTAGCTCCAGCGCCGAAGTCGCCAGCGAGTCGCGGAGCTCGCGCAGGCCGCCGAACACCCGGTGCTGCTCGGCCACGGACGCGCCGTAGGGCGCCATGGCCATCAGCCCGAGGAGTCTCAGGTGCGGCAGCGCGGCCGCCCGGCCCACGAGCGCCGGCGCCTCCTCCGGCGCCGCGCCGCCCTTCTGCGGCTCCCGCGCCACGTTCACTTCCACCAGCACGTCCTGCACCGAGCCGGCCGCCGCGGCCGCCGCTTCGAGCGCGTCCGCGAGGCGGATGGAGTCGAGCGAGTGGATCAGCGCGAAGCGCCCGACGGCGAGCCTGACCTTGTTGCGCTGCAGGTGGCCGATGAGGTGCCAGCGCACCGGCGCATCGGGCCACGCGTCCTGCTTCGCCAGCGCCTCCTGCACCCGGTTCTCCCCGAGGTCCAGGAGTCCCGCCGCCGCCGCCTCGCGGGCGCGCCCCAGCGGGTGGCCCTTCGTCACCGCCAGGATCCGCACCGACTCCGCCGGCCGCCCGGCGCGCGCGGCTGCGGCCGCAATTCGGGACCGGACGAGGCCGACGTCCATTAGCCATTAAACGTAACTAGGGGCGGGGCTGGAAGTTAGAGCCCGGCGCCCTGCAACCTGGACCCTACACCCCGGTGCGGGGCGGACGGGTGTAGGGTGTAGGGTGTAGGGTGTAGGGTGTAGGGTGTCGGTCGCGCGCTACGGATTCGGTCCCACGGGCTCGAGGCCCGGCGCCGCCGAGCGGGCGAAGGGCCCCGTGGCGAGCAGCTCCTTGAGCCGCGTCACGCTGACTCCGCGCTCGAGGCTGCCGCGGTGCGCCACGGAGATCACCGACGTCTCCTCCGAGATCACGATCACCATCGCGTCGGTCTCCTCGGAGAGCCCGAGCGCGGCGCGGTGCCGCGTGCCGAGGGTCTTGTCGTCCACCGGGAACTGGGTCAGGGGCAGGATGCAGCCGGCGCCCACGATGGTGTCGCCGCGCACCATCATCGCGCCGTCGTGCAGCGGCGAATAGGGCGTGAAGATGGTGGTCACGAGATCGGCCGAGATCTTGGCCGAGAGCGGCGTGCCGCTGGCGAGATAGTCGCCGAGGCCGACCTCGCCCTCGACGGCGATGATCGCGCCGGTGCCCGCGCGGCTCAGGCGGTCGGCGGCCTCGGCGATCTCCTCGGCCACCTGGTGCGCCTGGCCCCGATAGAAGAAGCGCATCACGCGCGACTGCCCGAGCCGCGACAGGGCACCCCGCAGCTCCGGCTGGAAGACGATGAGGAGCGCGAAGGCGCCGTACGTGAACACCAGGCCGAGCAGGTAGGAGATCATGGTGAACTTGAGCATCACGGCGGCGACGTACACGGCGCCGAGGAGCACGAGGCCCAGCAGGATCTGCAGCGCGCGCGTGCCCACCGCGAGGAGCAGCGCGCGGTAGATGACCCAGGCGACGATCAGGATCTCGACCACGTCGCGCCACTGCGGCAGCAGCATCCGGATGCGTTCGTCCATCACCGGCTCCCCGCGCCCGCGGCGCCGAGCACCGCGTCGGCCACGGCCAGCGCCTCGCGCGCCGCCGCCACGTCGTGCACCCGGAACAGGCGCGCGCCCCGGAGCCGCGCCGCCACGCACGCGGCCGCCGTGGCGGCGTCGCGCTGGTCCACCGGACGTCCGGTGACCGCGCCGAGGAAGCGCTTGCGCGACGGGCCCACCATCACGGGCTGGCCGAGCGCGGCGACCGTCCCGAGCCGCTCCAGCAGCTCGAGGTTGTGGCCGGGCGTCTTGGCGAAGCCGAGCCCGGGATCGAGGACGATGGCCTCGCGCGCGATGCCGGCCTCGAGCGCGCGGTCGCGGCACGCGGCCAGCTCCGCCGCGACCTCCGCCGCCACGTCGCCGTAGCTGGCCAGCGCGTCCATCGTCTGCGGCTCGCCGCGCATGTGCATGAGCACCACCCCGGCGCCCGCGGCGCGCACGACCTCGGCCATGCGGGGATCGTGCGCGAGGCCCGACACGTCGTTCACGATCTCGGCGCCGGCCCCGAGCGCCTCTTCCGCCACGCGGCTGCGGCGCGTGTCCACGCTCACCGGCAGTCCCGTTTCCTCCGCGACCGCGCGCACCGCGGGCAGCACGCGGCGCAGCTCCTCGGCCTCGTCGGGCCGCCCGGCGCCCGGGCGCGTGGACTCGCCGCCCACGTCGATCACGTCGGCGCCCGCCTCGCGCATCATCCGCGCGCCTTCCAGCGCCGCCGACGGCGTGAAGTGCCGGCCGCCGTCGCTGAAGGAATCGGGCGTGACGTTGAGGATCCCCACCACGCACGAGCGCTCCAGCGGGATCGTGCGACGCGCCGTGCGCCACTCGGCCGGCGCCCGCTGCGCGTCCATGAGAAAACGCCCCAGCGCGAGGCTGAGGCGTTCGGGGAGGAGCGCGTCGGGGCCGGGCCGCGCGAGTCCGCCGAGCCGCGCGAGGGTGCCGGCCAGCACGGCCCATCCGTCTCCGGTGTGGCAGTCGAGCCCGCTGCGCGCGGCCACGCCCACGAGGGCCGCCTGGTCGGCGTCGTCGAGCGGCTCGACGAGCAGCGCGAGCGGCGCGCCGCCCGCGGCCAGCGCCTCGGCCCGCGCCGCCTCGACGCCGTGCGCCGCGAGGACGGACGCCAGCGCCGCCGGGACGTCGCCGGCGAGCGCCGTCACCCTCACGCCGGGCTCGGCGCTTCTTTCGGCACCGCGAGCGGCTGCGGCGCCGCGCCCTTCGACGCGGGCGCGGCCGGCTCCGCCGGCGCGCCGAGGGCCGGGCGTTCGCGCCGCGGCGGGAGCGGCTGGCCGGCGACGACGGCCGTGATCTCGTCGCGCTCCAGCGTCTCCCGCTCCAGCAGCGCGGCCGCCAGCGCGTCGAGCACGTCGCGCTTGCCCTCCAGGATCTCGCGCGCCCGCCGGTACGCGTTGTCGATGATCCGCTTCACTTCCTCGTCCACCAGCTCGCTGGTGCGCTCGCTGATCTCGCGCCGCTGCGCCAGCTCGCGGCCGAGGAAGATCTCGTGCTCGCGGTCGCCCACGGCGATCGCGCCGATCTTGTCGCTCATCCCGAACTTCGTCACCATCCGGCGCGCCGTCTCGGTCGCGTGCTCGATGTCGCTCGCGGCCCCGGTCGTGACCTTCTCGGGGCCGAAGACCAGCTCCTCGGCCACGCGGCCGCCGAAGCCGACGGCGAGCTGCCCCTCGAGCCAGTACTTCGTGTAGTTGTGCCGGTCCTCCTCGGGCAGCCACGACGTGCTGCCCAGCGACCGGCCGCGCGGCACGATCGTGACCTTGTGCACCGGGTCGAGGCCGGGGATCGCCAGCA
>Ga0335078_10005971_pt1 | contig 18017 bp, 16 predicted proteins | sample Lox_Sample_32_FD_206711 | JGI IMG/M metagenome (GOLD analysis project Ga0335078, IMG submission 206711) | Soil microbial communities from Loxahatchee National Wildlife Refuge, Florida, United States - Lox_Sample_3.2 | ecosystem: Environmental > Terrestrial > Soil > Wetlands | place: USA... | reverse complement strand
CGGCCATTCCATGAACCGGGCCGGATTGGGTCTGGAATGCGATCTCGACGAAATCGCCTTCGTCGATGGCTTTGGCCAGTTGCAGAAGGCCGCCGGTGACGGACACGCTTTTGACCTTGGCGCGGGCATTCTGACCGCCGTCGAATTTGACGGTGGCGTTGGTGGAATTGCCAAGTTGAATTCGGGGGGCGCGATGCTCAGGGTGCGGTTGGGGGAAGTGTGTCATAGCCAAAGCGAATATCGCATCCTGGTTGGATCTGCGCGAGATTACCGAAGCCGTAAGGTAACGCGGGTAACTACCTGAAAGGGAATGGCACCGGGACAATGACCGTTGGGGTGGGGGTCTAAACCAGCATTGCTTTCCGCAGGCAAACTGTACAGTCCAAGCGCTAGCAGAGATTGCTGCCGTCTTAGCGCGGGTAGATGAAAGTCGGACTAGGGCCCGATCTCGACGAATGGCCTTTCCGCATCTTCCCGCACGCGCCGGAAGGCTTCGGGCAAAGCTGTCAGGAGATCCGTGGCGATAAGCGAATGCTCGCCCATGGTTCCTCGGGCTACGTCGCCGGCCAGGCCGTGGAGATATACAGCGGCGGTGACAGCCCGCAGAACATCGTGAGGGTTCTGCGCGATCATTCCCGCCACCATGCCCGTAAGGATGTCCCCCGTTCCCCCGGTGGACATGCCGGGATTCCCCGTGGTGTTTACCCAGATTTCGCCGCCGGGCTCCGCGATCAGCGTGCGGTGGCCCTTCAGCACGAGGATGAGTTGATGCTCGCGAGCAAAGGTTCGGGCAAGGTTGATGCGATCCCGCTGAACTGCTGGAACGGTCGTATTTAAGAGGCGAGCCATTTCGCCGGGATGAGGAGTCAGAACCAGAGACCGTCCATTGCGGTTGAGTTCTGGAGCGTGGCCGTCGAATGCATTTAAACCGTCGGCATCGAGCACAATCGGAATTTCTGCGGAAGTCGCCAGCGAACGAATGAAGTTTGCGGTGTCTTCGTTGCGCGAAACGCCGGGGCCGATCGCCAGGACGTTTTTGTTCTTCGCGAGTTCTTTGACCGATGAGAGAGCCTCGGTAGAAATGGTGCCTGCGCCGGTTTCTTCCAGAGGTTCGGTCATCACTTCGGGATGGAAACCGGCCACGGTGGACAAAACCGATTTGGGGGTCGCAATCGTGGACAAGCCGGCTCCGGCTCGCAAAGCAGAAATTCCTGCCAGGGCGGCTGCTCCGGCTTTTCCCAATGAGCCACCAATAACGAGGACGTGTCCGAAGTTTCCCTTGTTCGAGTCGGGGCGGCGCGGAGCCACACATGAAGCAATGCCTTGCGGAGTGATCAGATTCAGGCGCAATGAGGAAGTGATCGCTTCGGCGGGAGAGCCGATCGGGGCAATGCGAGTCGTTCCTAAAGTCAGCGCACCGAAGATGTGAGCGGGTCGCGGAGCAGTGAACGTAACCATGCCGTCGGCACGAGCGACGGCCCCGGTTTGAGATCCATGCACATCGGCGTCCGCCCCAGAGGGGATATCGATTGCGATGATGGGTGACGCGCTCGAATTCAGTAGGTGAATGGCTTCGGCGTAGAGACCGCGAACCGGCGGACGGAAGCCCGTGCCGAGAATTGCATCGAGGAGAAGATCAGCGTCGAATACGGAGCGGGCTGCTTCGGCGTTTAATTCCGCTGAGTTCCGGGCAAAGATTGGAACGATGGGAAGCTTGCGAAACATCTCGGCGGCGTCGCCGCGAAGGTCGGAAGATTCGCCGAGAAGCAGAACCTTGATCTGTTTCCCAGACTCGTGCAATTTGCGCGCCGCGACAAAACCATCACCACCATTGTTGCCCTTTCCGCAGATCACGCCGATACGGTTCACTCTAGGATGATGAGATAGGACGAAGTCTGCAACGGCGGCTCCGGCGTTTTCCATCAGCGTGAGAGAAGGCACGCCGAAACGTTCGCTGGTCACGCGATCGATTTCGCGCATTTCGGCTGCACTGACGATTTTCATACGTGCGCTGCCGCGGCCTGCTCGAGTTGTCGGAGTTGGGAAGGTTCACCCATGGCGATGAGGAAGTCGCCAGCTTCGATGCGATCTTCGGGAGCGGGGTTAAAGCGCATGCCCTCCTGCCGCTTGATCGCGAGGATGATCACGCCGCGTTCCTGACGGATGCGGGAAGTCTCGATGGTCTTGCCCGAGAATGTAGAACCGTGCCCAATTTGGATTTCGCCGATCTCAAGATCAATACCCAAGTGGGTGGTCGCCGTATCGAGAAAACTCACGACGTGCGGTCGCAGGAACGACTGAGCAATGCGCTGACCGGCGAAGTGGTAGGGAGAGACGACGGAATCGGCACCGGCCGTGAGCAGATGCTTCTCGGCATCGTCTTCGCTAGCGCGGGCGATGATTGTTAGTTGAGGATTCAGGCCGCGGGCGGTGAGGACGATGTAGAGATTGGTTGCGTCGGTGGTGGTGGCGGCGACGAGTCCGCGAGCGCGCTCGATGTGGACGTGGCGGAGAGTCTGCTCCTGGGTTGCGTCTCCGACGAGCATTAACCATTCATTCGAAAAGCGGGCAGCCTTGGGTTCGTTCTGTTCGATGATCACGAATGGGGCGGGGCGGCGGCCCAGTTCGCGCGCAGCGCTTCGGCCGACGCGTCCTGCACCGCAGATGATGTAGTGGTCGGTGAGGCGGTCGATATCGCGTTGCATCTTGCGTTTCCCGAAGAAATCTCGAAGCTCGAATTCTAGCAAAGCCTGGGTGAGGGAACCGATGCCGAGGAAGACGAGAGAAACACCGGTCAGAACGAGTGCGACGTTGAAGATGCGTCCGGCATGAGAAAGTGGGTGAGTTTCCTGGTACCCAATCGTGCTAAAAGACGTGACCACCATGTAAAAACCGTCGAACCACGACCAGCCCTCGATGAAATGAAAGCCCGCCATCCCGATGAGGGTCAGGATCACAAGTGCGATCCCGATGAGCTGGAGGTTGCGAAGAGCTTTCATGAGCAGTAGTCAGGAGTCAGCGGCTGGTCGCTCGTGATCTGACCCACGAATATAAAACAAAAAGGCCTCTCGCCGAAGCAAAAGGCCTTGGACAGAAAATGATATCTAGTCAGCCATGGAGGGCTCGCTCTCAGCAGCATGAGTCCCGGACATTGCTTGCACACGGCTGTGATGCCGGCTGTAGCCGAAGTAGATCACCAACCCGATTGCGAGCCAGATGATCAAGCGAGCCCAGGTTTGCCAGGCGAGACTGAACATCATCAGCAGGGATACGGCGATTCCCATAATGGGAGTGAACGGAATCCACGGCGTAACAAACGCGCGTGGAACTTCGGTGCCGCGACGCCGAAGGATCCAAACTCCGCTGCAAACGATCACGAAGGCGAGAAGCGTGCCGATGGAAACCAATTCGCTTAGGACATTGATAGGTGTTAGAGCGGCTACGGTCGCGACGCAAGCTCCGACGAGAATCGTGCAAATGTATGGGGTGCGGAACCGGGTGTGGACAACACTTGCCCATTTCGGAAGTAGCCCATCTTTGGACATCGAGAAGAACACGCGAGTTTGGCCGAGCAACATTACGACCATGGTGCTGCTGAGGCCGCAGATCGCGCCTAGCTTGACCAGTTTGCTGCCCCAGCCGACGCCGGTGATGTCGATACCGATCGCGATCGGGTCGGGAACGTCAAGGCTTGAGTATTTGACCAGTCCGGTGAGAACGCCGGCGACGAGGATGTAGAGGACTGTGCAGATGACGAGTGATCCCAGAATGCCGATGGGCATATCGCGTTTCGGATTCTTGGCTTCCTGAGCGGCAGTCGAAACGGCGTCGAATCCTATATAGGCGAAAAATATGATGCCCGCAGCCGTGGCGATGCCGGACCAACCAAAATCTCCGTAGTGGCCGGAGTTCGGGGGCAAGAAGGGCATCCAGTTGCCCATGGCTTCGGCGTGGTGACCCATGATGTAGTTGATGCCGAGACCGATGAACACCATCAGCACGCAGACTTTGACGATGACGATGAACGAGTTGAAGTCGGCGGACTCTTTGATGCCAATCACGAGAATCGCCGTGACCATCAGAATTCCTAGGAAGCCGAAGAGATTGAAAGAAGAATACTGATGGGGCAGGGTAGCGGCATCTACGTGTGCCTGGTCCAGGAGCTTCTGGAATTGAGCCGTGAGTCGCTCCCAATGGCCGTTATAGAACAAGAATACAGTGCCCGGTGCGCCAGCCCATTTGGGAGAGAGGTGGACGCCGAAATCGCTGAGGAAACTAAGAACATATCCGCTCCAACCGCTGGCGACGGTCGCGGCCCCGAGGGCGTATTCGAGGATCAGGTCCCAGCCGATGATCCAGGCAATGAACTCGCCCAAAGTCGCGTACCCGTAGGTATAGGCGGAACCGGCTACGGGAATCATGGAGGCGAATTCCGCATAACACAGTCCGGCGAAGACACAGGCGACAGCGGCCAAGGTGAAGGACAGGATGATCGCGGGACCGGCATGGTTCGCGGCGGCGGTTCCGGTGAGCACGAAGATGCCGGTGCCGATGATGGCGCCGATGCCAAGCGAAATCAGGTTGGTTGGTCCAAGAGCGCGTTTCAGGCTGTGCTCACCGGTGTCGGCGGCCTCCGCCAAAATCGTGTTTAAAGGTTTCCTTGCCCAAAGATTAGGCATTCAGTTCTCCTGTCCCTTCAACCTGTAATTGCTTCCCTTGCTGCGCCACAGGAAATACACGGGGATGCCGAGCAAGACAATGATCAATCCCGGCCACGTGTACTGCGGCTTATACCGTAATAGTACGACATCGATAAACAAGGCCATGACAATATAAATGGCGGGCAAAACTGGATAACCGACTGCTCGGTATGGCCGAACTGCCTCGGCATGGGTGCGGCGAAGAACAAAGAGGCCGAGGATCGTCAGAATGTAAAAAACCAAGACTGCAAAAATAATGTACTCAAGAAGCTGGCCATAGCTGCCGGAAACGCAGAGGACGCAGGTCCAAACCATCTGAACCATCAGCGAAACCGCCGGCGTTTTGTAGGTGGGGTGGAGCTTGGCGACGTCGCGGAAAAACAGGCCGTCTTTTGCCATGGCGTAATAAACACGGGCTCCAGACAGGATCAATCCGTTGCAGCAGCCGAAGCCGGAAAGCATGATAGCTACCGCCATCAGGAAGCCTCCGGACGCCCCCAACATTTGAGTCATAACCGCGGTGGCGACCCGATCTTCCGTCGCGTACTTGATCCCGCGCTCGAGGATACTCGCGGCGTGCGGAGCACCGTCGAGCGGCAGAGCATTCAGATAAATAAAGTTGCAGGCGATGTAGAGGGCAATCACAACGCCGGTGCCGAGCGCGAGCGAAAGCGGCAGGTTACGGTTGGGATTCTTTACCTCACCGGCGGTGAAGGTGACGTTATTCCACGCGTCCGATGAGAACAGAGAACCGACCTGCGCAACAGCGAGGACGGTCAGCGTGCTGACAAGAACGCCTCCGCCGATGTCGTGCATGGATCCGAAGCCGGCATTTCGCCAGAAGTTCCCGTGGAAGTTTAAAGCCAGCGCCTGAGCGTTTCGGCCCACGAATATTCCCAGAAGGACAAGCCCGAACAACGCCAAAACCTTGGCTGCGGTGAAGATGTTCTGGATGATTGCGCCGGTCTTAATGCCAAAGATATTGATGATCGATAGGGCGACGACAACGAGGATCGCAACGAAATTCTGGGTATTGAGGCCGACATCCATGTTGCCGAGGACCATGGGCCCGATGCGAATCGGGGGTACCTTCCAGAAATGAAGGATCCAGTTCGTGGAGGAAACGGAGGGGACGAAAACTCCGAGGAACTTTCCGAAAGCGACACCGACGGCAGCGATCGTGCCCGTCTGGATGACCAGGAATAAAGTCCAGCCGTAAAGAAAGCCCCACAAGGGTCCGAGAGCTTCTCGCAGGTAGACGTATTGGCCGCCAGCCCGGGGCATCATGGCGGCGAGTTCGCCATAGCTTAGGGCGCCAACGATGGTCATAAAGCCAGTGACAACCCAGGCGCCGATCAGCAGGGCCGGCGAATTTACCTCGCGAGCGATTTCGGCCGAGACGATGAAGATGCCGGAGCCGATCATGGAGCCCATGACCAGCATGGTGGCGCTGGTCAGGCCGAGACCCTTGACCAGTTCTTTGTCTTGATGAGTGTGGACGTCCCAGTCGGTCGCGGCGCGCGGAATCGGAACTTTGGTTTCGGTGCTCAAATGCGTATATGCCGGATGTGGGTGCTAGTCGCTTACTTTATCCTAAGATGCGCAGAAATTCCTCTGCTGATTTCTTGGGCTCCTTCATTAGATCGGAGATGACAGCTACAGAGTCTGCCCCGACGTCCAGAACGGAGTGGCAGTTTTCACGTGTGATTCCGCCGATCGCCACCAAGGGTTTGGCGGTCAAGGAGCGGGCTTTCTTGACACCTTCGAGGCCCACGACCGGGTCCGGATTTGTCTTGCTCACCGTTGAGAAAACCGGCCCGATGGCCACATAGTCCGCGGACGTTCGGTTTACTGCTTCGACCTGCGCAGGACTGTGGGTTGAGACTCCGAGCCACAAATCTCCGCGGATCACCTTTCGCGCCCCTTCGGCCGACAGATCGTCCTGGCCCACGTGGACTCCGTCGAATTCTGTCGCCAAGGCCAAGTCGGCACGGTCGTTCATGATTAATTTCACGGAACGATCGAGCTGTGTTCGCAGGGCTTGAGCCTGCCCAAATATTTCGCGGGATGTGCCGAACTTGTTTCGGTACTGCAAGAGGAGTACGCCGGCAGCGACCAATTCCTTTGCTGCCGTGAACCATTGATCTCCGTGGAAGCAAGCCGGATCAAGAATGGCATAGAGCCGCGGAAGCCGGATCATAGACGGAAGAACTCCTGGTCAGGTCGTTTTCTTTTGCTCGAGTAGTCTCGGGATGAAGGTGGTATCGATATTTCCGGCTCGGAAATCGGGATCAGCCAGGATGCGACGGTGAAGTGGAATTGTGGTGAAAATACCTTCGATGATGAACATTTCCAGCGCGCGAGACATGCGGGAGATTGCCTCACTTCGGTCTTTGCCGCGCACGACCAGCTTCGCGATCAGCGAATCGTAATAAGGAGGAATGACGCCTTCGGCATAAGCGGCAGTGTCGATTCGCACGCCAGTGCCGCCGGGAGGATGAAACGCGGTGATTTTGCCGGCGGAAGGCGTGAATTTTTCCGGATGCTCGGCGTTGATGCGGCACTCAATGGCGTGTCCGCGATGGACAATCGGGCCGTGCAAGACACTTTCCATGCGCTCGCCGGCGGCCAGCAATATCTGGCTTTTGACGAGGTCGACGTCGGTGACCATCTCGGTCACCGGATGTTCCACTTGGATTCGGGTATTCATCTCGATAAAGTGGAGCTTCTTGTCCTCGTCCATCAAAAATTCAATAGTTCCTGCGTTTACATATCCGATTTCCGAAAGAGTCTTGGAAAGAATTCTCCCGATTTCGGCGCGAAGCTCCGGGCTAACCTGAGTAGAGGGGGATTCCTCGAGAAGCTTCTGGTGCCGCCGCTGGATTGAGCACTCGCGCTCGCCGAGGCTCACGACGGATCCATACTGGTCGGCAAGAACCTGAAATTCGATATGACGCGGCTTCTCGATGAACTTCTCCATGTAGAGGTCGCCATTGCCGAAGGCGGCGGCGGCTTCCGACTGGGCGGCTTTGAAGAGACCGGGAAGCTCTTCTTCGCTGCGAACGATTCGCATGCCGCGCCCACCACCGCCGGCAGACGCTTTGATAATGACGGGGAAACCGATCTGACGAGTCCATTCGATCGCCTCGCCTTCGCTGGCCACGATGCCATCAGATCCCGGCAAAATGGGAACACCTGCCTTTTTCATCGCGGCGCGGGCCTTTTCTTTTTCACCCATGAGGCGGGTAATGTCCGGAGGTGGCCCTATGAACTTAATATTGCTGGTCTCGGTCACTTCGGCGAAATTAGCGTTCTCCGCCAGCAGGCCGTAGCCGGGATGAATAGCGTCGACGTTGCTGATCTCGGCAGCGCTAATCACCGAAGGAATATTGAGGTAGCTCTGGGAAAGCTGCGGCGGGCCGATACAGATCGCTTCATCGGCAAAACGTACGGGCAGCGAGTTGCGATCGGCCTCGCTATAGATGGCGACCGTGCGGATGCCCAGCTCCTTGCACGCGCAAATCACGCGCAGGGCGATCTCTCCCCGGTTAGCGACGAGAATCTTTTTAAACATGAAAGATAATGCCAGCCAGGCCGGCTAATTCATTGGACCACGACGCGGAGCTCGTTTCCCGCTGTTGCGGCGGAGCAACGCAATAGTAGTTCACGAGAACCATGTCAACTCGGCCGAATCGTGAACAGCTCCTGCCCGTACTCAATCGGCTGACCGTTTGAAACCAGTTTCTTTACAATTTCACCCGCCACATCCGACTCAATCTCATTCATCAGCTTCATGGCCTCGACGATGCAGAGCAGCTGACCGACTTCAACTTTGTCGCCGGCCTTTACGAACGGAGGAGAGCCTGGAGAAGGAGATTCATAGAATGTGCCAACGATCGGCGAACGGACAGTGTGCAGCTTTTCGGCGGGCGCCGCGGGCGCGGCCGGAGCAGCTGGTGTCTCTGCGATCGCCGGTATGACTGGCGAAGCTGGAGCCTGCATGGCCACCATCGGGGCCGGATGCACGGCAAAATGGGGAATGGCTGCGGCAGCCGGTTCACCACCACGCTTCATCCGCAATTTGACATCGCCACGCTCCAACTCAAACTCGGCGATGTCCTTTTCGATTAAGAACTCTATGAGTTCCTTCAGTTCTTTTATGTTCATTCTTAGTAAGAGGGCCGCTTTCTTCGGAGCGCGACTACGTGCAGCCAGAAGCCTAAGCTAAATTACGATCAATTCTTTGCTGGTGGGGGTGAGTACTTCGCACCCGGCTTCCGTTACCGCAACCATGTCTTCGATGCGCACACCCCCAAATTCGGGGATGTAAGCACCCGGTTCGATTGTGATCACCATTCCCGCAGTTAAAGGCTCCGTCTGGCCTGATGCGATACGCGGGGCTTCATGAATTTCCAGTCCGACCCCGTGTCCTGTGGAATGGGTAAAAAACTTCGCCAACTTTCGTTTTTTCAAAATGTTACGTGCGGCGGCATCGACTTCGCCCGCGGTAACACCCGCCCGAACGGCATCAACGGCTGCCTGTTGAGCTTCTTGAACTGCTGAATAAACATCGCGGTCCCGATCGGAGGGTTTACCCACGAAAACAGTCCGCGTCATGTCGGAACAGTAGCCCGCGAGTATAACACCAAAGTCGCAGACCACGAATCCTCGGTCCGGGATTGGTGTCGCGGTGGCTCGCCCATGGGGAAGCGCGGAGCGCCGCCCGGCGGCAATGATCGTCTCGAAGGACATCGCTTCAGCACCATGCCGGCGTCCGGCATATTCCATCTCGGCCGCAACCTCAACTTCCTTGGCTCCGGGACGGATTGTTTTTAGCGCGACGTCGAACAGGGTTGCTCCTAATTGCACTGCGTCGCGAAGCTTGTCGAGTTCCGAGGCATCCTTAATCATGCGGAGCCGCTCAATGATCGGAGAGACCAGGCGAAGGCGAACCTGAGCTGGGAGCACGTTCGCTAGATTCTTGCGCTCGGCCAGGGTTAAATGCTCGGCCTCTATTCCTAGTGCCTTGATTGCAGGACGCAGCTGTTTGGATCTGATCCATTGCGCTGCGGCCATTGATGGAGACATGCGACCGATTACGATCTTGGCATTTTTCACTTCCGACTGGGCTTGCTCGGTGTAGCGGCCGTCGCTAAAGAAGACAGTTTGTTTCGAGGTGACGACCAACGCGCCAGCGCTGCCCGTAAATCCGCATAGATAGCGGACATTCGGGCGTTGGGTAACCAGCAATGCGTCGAGATGATGCTTCGAGAGACTCGCCCTTAGTCGAAGTTGGCGGGCGCGATGATCCATTCTTTAGAGTCTAACAAGGAATCGCAGGCAGACGACGACGTTGCCCAAGACAAAACCGCCGGTGCCTTTTGGGCCACCGGCGGCTGTCTTACTGCTAACTCTTAACTATGTCTGGATGATTCGAGGAGTGATGAAGAAAATCAGCTCCTGGTTGTTGGTGCTGGTAGTGGTGTGCTTGAACAGGTTGCCGAGGAACGGGATGTTGCCGAGCAACGGAACCTGGCTGATCTGGACCGAGTTGTTGGTCTGGATCACGCCGCCGATCACAACCGTTCCGCCATCCGTCACCAGTACCTGAGTGGTAGCTTGCTGGGTGATCAGCGTTGGGTTGCCTTGGATAGACTCGCCAAAGTCTGGCGTCGTGTTCTCCACGTCCACGTTCAGGAAGATCGTGCCTTCCGACGTGATCTGCGGAATCACGGTCAAGCGCAGGAACGCGTCCACGTAGGTGACAGTTGGCGGACCACCCAACTGTGCCTGAGTAACGATCGGAACGCGAACACCTTGGCGGACCAGAGCCTGGATGTTGTTTTGGGTGACGACGCGGGGACGAGAGAGAATCTTAACCAATCCGCGCGATTCAGCTGCGGTCAGAATCACATCCAACTGCATGTTCTTGCTGAAATTCTGGAACGTGAATCCACTGGTCGGGCTGGTGGAAGCCAAGTTCGAGAACAAGGGAATCTGAGTCAGAGTACCGCCGGAAGGAGCTGCAGTTCCGACGATCGGATAGAGCGGATTCAGGCCGAACACGCCGGCTGGCGAAGTTCCGGCGGCGCTGGCGCCACCAACGTTGGTGCTGTGGTTGCCCCAACCGAAGCCAACCTGCGTTCCGATGTCGCGAGCGAAGCTGCGCGTTGCAGCCACAACTCGAGCTTCAATCTCAACCTGCTGGGTTTTACGGTCCAGTTGGGTCAGGAGGCGATCGATAGCTGGAACCACGGAGGGGACGTCGGTCACGATGATCGCATTCGTGCGTTCATCAGCGATCACATCACCGCGCTGAGAGATGAACTTCTTGCAGGTGATCACCAGATCTTTGGCGTGCGCATAGCTGAGGAAGCGTGTGAAAGTTACTTTGTCAACGGCCAGCGCTTCGGCTTCATGCTCGGCGCGACGCGCATCGGCTTCATGGCGGAGCGTATCGACGGTAGCGATGCGGAGCACGTTGCCGTCGAGCTGCCGCGCTAGGTCGTTGTTCTTGAGAACGATATCGAGCGCCTGATCCCACGGCACGTCATCGAGCACGATGGTTAAGGAGCCCTTGACGTTAGGATCGAGAACGACGTTCAGACCGCTGATCTCGTGAATCAAGCGGAAGAAGTCTTTCAGGTCGACGTCTTTCAGGTTGACCGAAATCGGCTCACCCGTGTACTTAGCTTCGGACTTTGGAGAGTCACCGCTGACCTGCCCCTTTTGTTCCGCTGCGAAATTCACTGCAGGCTGGATCGATGAGGTCGAAGCACCTTGCGTAGATTGCTGAGCGGCGCTCGGGACCGGCAGGATGTTTCCTTCCGGGCGGTCGACGAATTTGGCGGCTGCTTCGACAACGCGGGCTGGCGGAGCAGTCACCGTGGAATCGGTCTCAGCCTTCGCTTTGTAAGAAGGCTCGACGAAAACATAGTCGTTCGAAGAAGACGGTTCTGCTTTGGCGACGGCCGGAGCAGTTACGTTCGAAGCGGTCTCGACCGGGGCTGCCTTCGGCGCAATCGAGGTTCGATGAATCGACGTCGGAGCCTTGGCAGTCTGCGGAGCGGCCGCAGGCTTGGCTGTCTCGGCAGAGTTTGACGCCGGGTGCAGTTTGACTACGAGCTTATCGCCAGTCGGGGCGAGTTCGTAGGCGCAGGCGCTCAACAGGTCGATCACGACGCTCGTGGTCGGAGGAGTTTGGCCATCGGTGCCGATGCGCACTCCCTTGATGCCGTCGCTGCCCACGCTCAGATGATTGCGCGAGGTCGTGGCCACCGTATTCGGCAGCGTGACCAGCACGCGGGCGGGCGAATCAAGCGTGCTCACCTTGGGCGTGACCGGCCCATGGGCGGTCATTTCCACGTTAATTCCGTTGTCGACCCGCACGACCTCGACACGTTGCAAGGTGGCGTGTTTGGTCGTGTCCAGGCCCGTGTTCACGGTCTCAGCGGCCGCAATCATGACCAGCAGCGGTAGCAAAACAACCAGCAGTTGCTTTCGCATTTCCCTTCTCCCCACGGGCTAGCACCGGGCCAGCCTCGTGATCTCCTCTCAGCAAGTACTTCCACGAACCGTTTGACCGGTTCGCGCCTACCCACTAGACAGCCGGGGTAGAGATTCTTTTCGTAACTTCACGCGTGAACGGTTTCCCGAGCTTGTCTTCGACGGTCTGGTTGAAGATCACCGAGTCAGGCGTGATCTTCACGACGTACCCGTTGAACACGGGATCGTTCTCGCGCAAGAAATAAGCTTTGTTCATGCTGTTGACGACAACCGCGATCATTCCGGCTTCCGACTTCACAATCCCGGTCAGAACGATCTGGTCAACGGCCAGGCAGCGCTTGCCTGTGCTGCACCCTGAACCCCCAGCAACGTGGCTAACAACCGGGCTGATAAACGGATCGCGCCGTCCGTTAGCGCTGTATTCCTTGGGTTCTTTCTTCTTGGAATCTTCCGGAGCTTTCTTGTCTTCGACCGCGACGGCCGGTTTCGGAGCCTCGGGCGCTTTTACAGCGACCACCGTCTTGGGTTCTTTCGCCGATTCTTTCGCCGCCTTCGCAGATTTCGCAGTCTTGCTCGCAGCGGGAGCGGATCCCTTCGCAGGAACCGACTTCACCGCCGGCGCCGGCGCTTTGCTAGCAAACGGGCTTTTCGCGGGGCTCGCAGACGGGCTTGAGGGCGACGGCTGCGCGGCCTGGTTAGCGACCGCAAGAGCTGCGTTCTGGTCGATGGTTTCTTTTTTCTGGATGTTCTGCAGCGTATTGCGCGTGTTGTCGATGACATCGGGATTTTGGGCCCACGCCATTCCAACCATCATTCCTAGCGCAAGAATTCCAGTCTTCAACTTCATAGGCCTCCCTTCACGCCGTGCGCCGGAGCAGCTGCTGGCGCAGGAGCGTCATGGGTAAAGAACGTGGATGCGAGGCATGTTGCGACGATGCTCTCGTTGGCCGCGTACTGATACGTATGCCGCGGCTTGGCATCCTGAGGTTTCCGGACGGTCGAAACCAGAAGTCCGGAGATGTTCACGATGCGCTCCAGCTTGCCAACGTGATCAAAGAAGCTCATCACGGAGTAGTACGGGCCGTCGATTTCGAGCTCGAACGGCACCTCGGCGTAGTACTCGCGGGTTGAGACCGGACGAGCGGTGTAGCGTCGAATTTCGATTCCGGTCTTCACCGCTTCGGCATCGAGCATCTTGATGAAGTTGTCGATTTCCTTCTCGTTGGGCACGATGCGGGCTTCAATCTCCATTTGCTGCTTGAGATTGGCTACCTGGCGCTCCATGTCCTTGAGCTTGGGCCGGTAGGATTCGAGCTCGGCATTTTCCCGAAGCTTTGCGTCCAGACTGGTCTGCGACTGGGCGTTGGCATCGCGCTTATTCTTGAAGACCGTGAAATACAACCCAGTCGTGATCAGCCCTCCAGCCAACACCAGGGCCGCCCACTGCTTCAGACTCGGCAATTCGCTGAAATTTTCCATGCTTTCCGCCTTAAGACTTCGCCTTCTCGCAAGTCAGAGTGAACACGAACGCCTGCATGTCCTTGACCTGGTCGTCCTGAAACGTTTCCTTGATCTCGATGTTGGTGAACTTGCCCGTCTTCTGCAGGTTCGTGATCAAAGTTGCAACGGCATCGGTGCTGAGAGCCACGCCATCGATATCGACGCTCGCTCCCGAATCACGCATACTGTTCAGCCACACAGCTTCGGTGCCATTGATCGTGTCGCCGATCGTGTTCAGCAGTTCGACCGGGCCGGACTGATTGGCACGCAGCTGGTCGATTACGTCCACGCGACGCTTGTAGTTGTCCGCTTCGCGTTGCCGTTCCAGGTAACGAGCCTTAACATCGGCAAGTTCGCGGTTTTTCTGCTCCGCCGCCTGCATTCTTTTGGCAATCGTCTGGCTCTGCTTATCGAGCTGCCGCCAGTACAATCCGTTCGCCGCCGCAACCAGGACCAGCACGATCAGAATCTTGATCTTGGGCGAGCCCGGCTCCCCCATCGACATCTCGAAATTCACTGCCGGGACCGAGCTGCGCTTATTCTTCGGTTTTGGTGCTCCAAGCAGGTTGATTCGGATCATAGGTTTTCAAAACTCCTCAATGCCAAACCCACCGCAACTGCCAGTTGTCCAGCGTTTTTCTCAATCAGTTCCGCTCCTACGCCGTCGGTCGGTGGCGAAATCTTCTGAAATGGATTGAAGATCTCGACCGGCAAGGAAAACTCCTGGCGCAGGGCTTCGATCAGGCCGGGAACCTTGGAAGATCCGCCGGCGAGATAAATCTTCTCGATGTGCTCTCCCGCCGCACTGGCGCGAAAGAAATCGAATGTCTTTTGAATTTCGAGCACGATGATTTCGGTCACCTGCTGCAGGATCGGCGTCTTGGCATCTTCGCTGACGGTGCCGACTTTCTCTCCCAGCTTCAGTTTTTCGGCATCATCGAAGTTCAAATCCAGTTCCTTCTGCAGCGAGTCCGTGTACTGATGCCCGCCCACGCTGACATCGCGTGGGAACAGGGGCGTCGTGCCTTTCACGATGTTGATATTCATGACGCTGGCGCCGAGGTTCAAAAGCGCCACCACCTGGGTAGGCGCCGGCTCGTAGTTGTACTCGTAGCAGTTCTGCAGCGCGAGAGCATCAATGTCCACGATAGCCGGAGTCTTTCCCGCCATCGAGAGTACGTTGGTGTAGTTAAGAATCTTGTCCTTCTTGACCGCGACCAGCAGCACGTCCATCTGCGGGTTGCCGGCGTCTTCGGAGAGGATCTGGTAGTCGAGGTTCACATCCGCGAGGTCGAACGGGATGTGCTGCGCGGCTTCCTTCTGAATGGTCTCGGCCAATTCCTGGTCGCTCATCGAGGGCAGGGAAATCTTCTTGACGATGACGGAGTGCCCGCTGACGGCGGTTGCGACGGCGCGAGTCTTAATCTGGTTTTCGCTGAAGAGCTTCGCGATCGCGCTCGAGACGGTACCCGAGTCGACGATCATCGAATCGACCACGATATCTGGAGCAAGCGGCTCCAGGCCCAGGTGCGCGACTTCAATGCCGTTGCGCCCTTTTTTAAGCTCGACAGCTTTAATGCTGGAGGAGCCCACATCCAGACCAACAATCGCCTTCGATCCGAATCCAAACATGTGCCCGCCTTTACTTGCCGGTTTGTATCCGGCGAATCGTTCGCCTTACGGCGACCCGGCGGCCATAGCAGCCGCCTTGGATTTCTTCTTGCCTTTCGCCTCCATTTGGGTGGATTTTTCTTCCATCCACTGGTCGAGCCTGGACTTCTTGAAGCGCCAGCGGTTTCCCAGTTTGAAGGCGGGGATTTTTTGTTCCCCGACGTACTTGTAGAGCGTGTCCGGACTCACTCCCAGGTACTGCGAAGCCTGGCGAATGTTCATGACTTCTCGCGAGTCGGCCATAGTTCTTCCCTTTCCACAGAATTGATTTCCCCGGGCCTACCAGGTCCTCAGGGCAAGTTGGGAGAGAATTGCTCGATAAAAATGCATTCGAGCGAATTCAGGTGTCCCGAGCATATATCAACCGGGAAATTGTGCTGGTCAACGTGAAATCCCGGGTTTTCCTGGGTTTTCTGGGTGTTTTCTGGAAAGTAATCATTGGCCAGATGCAGTACTGGCATATATGTGGTGCTTAGCTGAGTTGTGAATACAATGGGTTGTGATAGTGGCCTAGGGTATTCGTCTGGGGACTGACGAGCGTAACCAAAGTGCTAGAGACGGTACGAAGGTAGTAGGACGAGCGGAAAGAGCAGGAAAATAGCGGGGTTCCGCGCGATAGCAGACGGCAGAGCTGACGGCAAAAACCGGAAATTTCAGTTGATTTTCGGAGTTGGGGTGCTATTAATCGCGAACTGGAGTCAGTGGCCGCTTGCCGCTTAGGGCACGACTTGAAAATTCACCTTGCTAGTTAGCGTGCCTGTTGGCGTGATTGCTTGCACCGGGCCAGATGTCGCGCCAGCAGGGACGACTGCGGACATGAACGTATCGGACACGACCGTGAAAGATGTGGCCGGGATGCCATTGAATGTCACACTCGTGGTACCTGTTAGGTTCTGTCCTAGAATCTGAACGCCTGCGCCGATCCTGCCAAATTTGTTCACGAATGTGATGAATGGAGGCAGACCCATGTCAAGGCTGAAAACCGTCCCACATCCGTATGGTGCAGAGCAGCTCAGATTGCCACCGGCACTGGTTGTTCCGTAGAAGATTCCGTTTGTATGTTGCACCATCGCCGCGTTCGAACACCATCCGTCTGCGCCGGTAAAATTATGCAGTGTAGTCAGCACACCAGAAGGTGTGATCTGAAAAATGGTTCCACCTGTAGAGTTGCCGCACGTAGTCCCATAGAAGTTACCGTCCGTCCCTTGCACGAGTGCTGCTCGGAGGTTTCCACCGTCGGTGCCGCCGTTGAAATTGAATAACACTGTGAAATCACCGGATGGACTGACGCGGAAGACTGTTCCATCCCCGCCGGAACCGCCTGACATACTTGTGCCGTAGAAATTCCCATCGCTTCCTTGGATCATGCTGGCGACGGGTTGGTAAGCCTCTCCGCAAACGAATTTATGAAGTACGGATAGGCTTCCCTTAGGAGTTATCCGAAAAATATTGCCGCAAGAATCAGAACTGACGGTTGTAGTTCCGTAGAAGTTCCCGTCCGTTCCTTGAACCAGCCCTCCGACAGGGGACGCGCCGTGGTTGTCGTCGAAGTTGAATAAGGTCTGCAAGGTGCCAGTGGGCGTGGTTTTGAAAACCGTCCCACAGCCTATCGTCCCGCAACCCGGTGCCGTTCCACCGTTCAAAGTGACGCCATAATAATTGCCGTCGGAACCCAGGGTAAGGCCGTCAATAGGGTTCTCGCCGTCGGTCCCGTCAAAGTCATGGATCACCGTAACCCCCGCTGTGCTGACCTTGAATAGCGCGCCCGGGGTCAATCTACCTCCAGACAGTTGTGCGTTTCCATAAAACTTCCCATCAGGCCCCAGAATCAGTCCGGACACGTCTATGACTTGCGTGCAATCAAGGCTGGAGCCTTTCAAAATCATTCCGTCGACCGTCATGGCGAAAACGGTGCCGCAGCTATTTGCTCCTCGATATTCTGTCGTTCCTACGAGATTATCGTCACGATCTTGCACCACACTGTTCGGGGTTGATCCACTTACACTATCGAAGTTGAACAAATTAGTGAACGTCTGGGCTGCGGTGAGCGAACTCAGCGTAAAGAGAAATAGCCAGGCGAACATCATTCGTTTTGCGATTGAAATCACGAGTGGCATGACTGCTCCTAAGCGGGTACGAAAAGGGCAAACCGCTCAAATCGAGCGGCAAACATGATATCCCAGGCTCACGTTTGCTGCTATCTCACGTGCTTCAATGGATGTCGCTGCCCGGTTTTGGTAAGGTGATTGTTCGATTCGGGAGGATTGCGTGCGTTTTCTAGACCGGTTACAACCCATCGCGCTGTTGGCGCTGCGATTGATTTTGGGAGTGGTGATGATCGGGCATGGTTACAGTAAAGTATTTCATGGCGGCCTCGAGCAGCATGTGCATCGAGTCGCGAGTTTAGGATTGCCAGGATGGCTGGCCTATCCGTCGGCCTTCACAGAATTCTTTGGCGGCATTTTTCTGATTGCGGGATTTTTGACTCGGTTCGTCTCCCTTTGCGTGATCGTGGATATGGCCGTGGCCATGGCCAAAATCCACTGGAAAAACGGGATGTTCGGACGGGGAGGGTATGAGTTCGTGTTAACGCTGGCGACGATTGCTTTTGCGCTGGTCTTTTTCGGCGGAGGCCCAATC
>Ga0335078_10005970_pt1 | contig 18019 bp, 14 predicted proteins | sample Lox_Sample_32_FD_206711 | JGI IMG/M metagenome (GOLD analysis project Ga0335078, IMG submission 206711) | Soil microbial communities from Loxahatchee National Wildlife Refuge, Florida, United States - Lox_Sample_3.2 | ecosystem: Environmental > Terrestrial > Soil > Wetlands | place: USA... | reverse complement strand
CCTCGTCGCCGCGCTCGGTGACGATGTCGGTGGCGCCGAACTCGCGGGCGAGCTTCTGGCGCGGCTCGTGCCGGCTCATCGCGATGACCTGCTCGGCGCCCAACTGCCGGGCCGCGAGCACGGCGAGCAGGCCGACCGCGCCGTCACCGACGACCGCGACCGTCTTGCCAGGTCCGGCCTCAGCCGCGACGGCACCGAACCAGCCGGTGCCGAGAACGTCGGAGGCGGCCAGCAGGCTCGGGATCAGGTCCTGGTCCGGCTGGCCCGGGGTTGCGACCAGGGTGCCGTCCGCGAGCGGCACCCGCAGGTACTCGGCCTGGGCGCCGCCGGCTCCGACGTACTCCACGTGCACGCAGCGGCTCTGGTAGCCGGCCTGGCAGATCAGGCAGGTGTTGTCCGAGGCCATGAACGAGCCGACGACGAAATCGCCGGCCTTGATGTCCCGCACGTCGCTGCCGGTCTCCTCGACGACACCGGCGTACTCGTGGCCCATCGGCGCCGGGCCCTCGATGGGCTCGATACCGCGGTAGGGCCACAGGTCCGACCCGCAAACACAGGCGGCGGAGATCCGGATGATCGCATCGGCCGGTGCCTGGATCGTCGGCTTCGCGCGCTCCTCGACGCGGATGTCGCGGGGAGCGTAGAGCATAGTTCCACGCATGAGCTGTTAACTTCCTTCCGTCTGAGGTATCAGGTGGGCCGGCCGGGCCGGGCGGGTCCACACCTGCCCGAACAGCACGTCATCAGTGAAATTCGCCAGCGCAGGCGCGAAATCCCCGAACTGCCCGCGCGCGCCGGACGGCTCCGTGTCGTGTGTCATCTCGGTTGTCCTTTCTCCTGTTGTCTGGTGGTGAGCAGCAGGCTGGCCATGGAGGCGGCCAGCGCCACCGCGGCGGCGATCAGCAGGCTGGCGCGGACGCCGTGCAGGAAGCTCGCCCTGCTGGCGAGCAGCGCGCCGAACACGGCGACGGCTAGGGCGCCGCCGACCTGGCGGCTAGTGTTGAACACGCCGCTGGCCACCCCGGCCCGGTACGGCGGGACGCCGTTGAGCAGGACGGCGGTCAACCTGGGCACTGCTCAACCCAACTGACGGCGTCAACACGGCCGGCAACCCGTCCGGATTCATCACCACCACCATCCAGTCACCGCTGCGCAGAGTCCAGCGCATTGTCTGCGTTCCTGTGCCCTGCGCCCGTGCAGGCAGTCGAGCGCGGCGGCCGGCGGCGCCGCAACCGCGCTCCCGGGATGCAAGGTGGCGTCATGCTGACCATCGGCCGACTGCCCGGGGACGTCTTGCCCTATCCCCTTTGTCACCCGCTGCGGTATGCGAAAGGTGGAGGTAGAGGGTGATCGACATGTCCTCAGTCCGGTCTTCTTCGTTCCGTAAGCTGAGCATTCTTGCAGCGTGCGTGGCCGCCGGGACCTTCGGGGTCGGCGTCATGCCGGCCGCCAACCAGACCGCACGCGCTGCGGTCGCGGCTAACCAGGCGGCACGATCGGCGGTGGCGCTGGCCATCGATCCGGCGGGTACCGGCTACGCCTTCTACCGCGGCCAGGACAACGCGGTGTACCTGCGGACCGTGCGCAACGGCGCCTGGTCCGCGCAGACGGGCCTGGGCGGCACCATCATCGGCGCCCCTCCGCCACCGTCGTCGGCTCGGCCGTGGTGGTCGGGGCCCGCGGCACCGACAATGCCCTGTGGGCCAACACCGGCAGCGCTGGGGTGTTCGGCGGCTGGCGCAAGGTGGGCGGCACGCTGATCGACGGCCCGGCTGCCGCCGGGTCACCGGCACCGGGCGTCGACGTCGCGGTCCGCGGCACCGACAACGCGGTCTGGGCCATGTCCTGGCGGGCCGGCCGCTGGTCCGGCTTCGCCCGGGCGTGGGCACCCGCGGCTCCCGCGGCCCCGGCCGGCTCCCTGCTCGGGACCGACTGGACCCGCGTCCCTGCCAGCTCCAAGGTCGTGGCGCTCACCTTCGACGCGGGCGCCAACGCGGCGGGGCTGCCGTCCATCGAGTCGACGCTGCGGGCCAAGGGTGTCCCGGCGACGTTTTTCCTCACCGGCACCTGGGTCCGTGACTTCCCCGCTCAGGCCAACCTGATCATCCAGGACGGGTACCTGGTCGGCAACCACTCGATGACTCACCCCGACCCCGGCTTCACCAAGCTCACCGACGCCCAGGTCACCGCCGAGGTGCGGGGCGCGCAGCAGGCCATCTTGCGCTCGAACGGTGCCGATGCCCGGCCGCTATTCCGCTTCCCCTTCGGCGACGTGAACAGCCGGGTGCTCGGCGACGTCAACAGCCTCGGGTACGTGGCGGTCCGGTGGACCGTGGACTCACTCGGCTGGCAGGGCACCTCCGGCGGCCAGAGCGTCCAGTCGGTCATCAACCGGGTCCTGGCCGCGGCTCAGCCCGGCGAGATCGTCCTCATGCACCTGGGCTCTAACCCAAAGGACGGCACCACCTTGGATGCGGCCGCCCTCCCGGCCATCATCGGCGGGCTCCAGGCCCGCGGCTACAGCTTCGTCACCCTGCAGGCCCTGGCCGGCTAGACCTACCGCGGCGGGCCGAGCACGCCGCGGCGGTGACGCTGATCAGTCCCTAACCTGGGCGGCGGCGCCGTACCGATTCCTATGCTGTACGCGTGGGGGCGGTTCAGGACGACTCGGCGTGGGAGACGGCACGCGCCGCGCACTGCGACGCCTTCGTCGCGGCGCGTGCCGCTGACGATGCCGGCGCCATGGCCGCCGCGGCGCTCGGGCTCGCATCGCTGCAGCGCTTCGGCGGCCCCAGCGGCCGGACTCCCGCTCTGTTGCACGAGGCATACCTCGCCGCCGCCGACTCCCTCGCCACCCGGGCAAGGCTCGCCGCTGCGCTGGCCCGCTCGTGGGTCTACGGCAACGACGCGGCACGCGGCGCGCCGTTCGCCCTGGAGGCGGTCGAACTCGCCGAGCAAACGCACGATCCGGCGGTGCTCGCCGACGCTCTCGACGCGCAGTTGGCGGCGAGCTGGGGTCCGGATGACCTGCCCGAGCGGCTGCACATTACCGCCCGTCTGCAGGACGTCGCCGCGCACATGGACGACGTACGCACCCGGATGGACGCGCACCTATGGCGGCTGACCACAGCGCTCGAGACGCTCGACGTCACTGGGATGCACCGCCAGCTATCCGCGCTCGACCTGCTCGCCGCCGAGACCGGCTCGCCGCTGGTCCGCTACTTCGCGATCACGCGGCGGGCGATGCACGCAACGCTTGCCGACGACCTCGACCGCGCCCGCGGGCTGGTCGAGGCTGCCTACGCTCTCGGCACGGACATCGGGGTCCCGGACGCGTTTGCCGTCTATCACGAGCAGCGCGCCGAGATCGCTCGTCACGCTGACGACGTCGGCTTCCTCGCCGCTGAAGCCGCGCTGGCCGAGGACTACGCGGTAAGGCACGGCATCGAGTCGGTCATCGCCGAAGCCGCCGTGCTGGCCTTGCAGGCCGGCGACACCGAACGCGCATCCAGGCTCGTCCCGCAGGTCGCCGGCGGTGGTTTCGGCCAGGTGCCGTACGACGTCGACTGGCTGCTCACCGTGTCAAAGACGACCGAGGCGGCGGCCGGGCTGGGCTTTACCGACATCGCGCGTGCGGGCATCACGCTGATGGCGCCGTACGCCGGTCGTTGTGTCGTCAACGCCGGCGCCGTCGTCTGCGCCGGTGTCGTCGAGGACTACCTCTGGCGGGCCGCTGTCATCAGCGCCGACTCGCGGGCGGATGACTGGCACGCGGCGGCCGAGGCGGCGTACCGGCGACTGGACGCGCCGTGGTGGCTGCGCCGGGTGTCGGCGCCGTACGGCGCCAGGCGTGGCGCGCCCGTCGCAGCGTCGCGGCCGGTAGACAGGCGCACGGTCGAAATGCGGCGGCTGCCGGGGCAGTCGGTGTGGTCGGTCGGCCCGGCGGGCGGGGAGCGGCTGCTGCCGGATATGAAGGGGCTGCACTACCTGCGCGCGCTGTTGCAGCGGCCGGGCGCCGAGATCACCGCACTGGAGATGTCCGCGATGGCCGCCGGTCACGGCACGGCCGTCGCCGAGCCGGACGCGGGCGAGCGGCTCGACCGCCGGGCGCTGACGGCTTACCGCAACCGGCTGCGTGAGATCGACGAGGAACTCAACGAGGCGCAGTCCTGGAACGACCCGGCACGGGCCGAGCGCATCGAGACCGAACGCGACGCGCTGCTGCGCGAACTCGCTGGCGCGACCGGCCTGGGCGGCCGCGCGCGCAGCATGGGCGGGACCGCCGAGCGGGCCCGGGTCGCGGTACGCAAGGCGATCGCGGCCGCGCTCGACCGCATCGACGCCGAAGACCCGGCGACGGCCCGGCTGCTGCGCCGGACCGTGCATACCGGCAGCGTGTGCCGGTATGAGCAGGACCCCGACACGCCGGTCGACTGGCGGCTCTGACGCGAACGTCACGGTGTGACGGCTGACCTCACGCCTTTCGGGTAACCGCATCGATCGCTGAAGGAGCTCGTGATGACCGAACTCGCGCGTCGGCTCGAAACTGGCTGGCTGCCGGACACCCCCATCGGGGACTCGTTGCTGCGCCGGTTCGTCGCCAACCAGGCGGACCTGCAGGATCACCTCGTCGGCGCCGTCGGCGGCCGGTCCGACCGGACCCCCGACGTCGCGTTGAGCGATTCCGGCGTGGCGGCGGCCTACCTGAACCAGGCCGTGCTGCTGCGGCCGATTTCGGGTGCGTACGACGCGGTGCTCGACCACGTTGCCTCGTTCTACGCCGGATCGGTCGGGCTCCTGCTCTCACCGTGGCCGACACCGGATCTCTCCGGCCGGGGATGGCAGCTTGTGGGTCATCCGATGTTCGTGGTGCGAGGACCGGTGGGTGAGCCTGCCGGTGCGCCGCCGAGCGACGTGAATGTGCGGCGCGCCGAGTCGCCAGACGACCTGGCCCTCGCCGAGCAGATCATCATCAACGGCTACCCGGTGCCGGAACTCGGCGGGCTGCCGCCCAACCGGGCGCTGGGTCCCGCCCTCCTCGGGAGTCCGGTCCGGCACTGGATCGGATACCTCGACGGCACCCCCAGCGCGGCGGCGGCGAGTCACGCGGCACACGGCGTCATCAACCTCTGCCTGGCCGCGACCCTGCCGGCCGCCCGGCGACGCGGCGCATGGCGCGCGCTCGTCGCGGCCCGGTGCGCCGGTACCCCGGACCTGCCAGCAGTCGCGTTCACCAGCGACTACAGCCGACCTGGCTTCCTGCGCACGGGCTTCCTGCCCATCACCCGCTTCACGCTGTGGGCTGTCATCGCCTGATGCGCACGGCACGCTCGCCGACGACCCGATGCCGTGGGGCGATCAGGGTCATCTCATGGGTGAAGCGTTTGACGAAGACCGGGCGCCTCAGTAAGAGTATGTTCACGGCGGCGACCGGTCGCCGAGCTGTGGAACGCCCGCCCCAGCCGGGGTTCCATCGGCGAAGGGGATTCGCCCTCTCGGTCGTCAATGTCACAGGCCATCTTCCAACACCGCGTCGCTGGGGGACGAGGGTGTCACGGAGAGGCTTGTCCATGACCAAGGATGCCAGCTTCAAGAAGGTTGTCCGGCGCCACGCCGAGGAGAGTGGGCAGCGCTACACCGAAGCACTGACGGATCTCGAGGGTCTCGGTGCGCGAATGGACCACGAGCCAGTTCCTGAGCGGCTTCTCGCTCATCTCCGGGATCGCCACGGCATTGACCCGGTCGCGGCCACCAAGCTCAGTGTGCACAAGGGCTACGTGTTCCGCATCGACCGTAATGACGGCAGCCCCTGGGTCGCTCGCGCCTTTCCCCCCGCTCGGCCGCGTGCCGGTGTTGAGGGCGACGCTGCGATCCTCAGGTTCCTGGAGCGGCAGGACTACCCCGCGGAGCGCCTGGCGGCCGATGATGCGGTATCTGACTTCGAGGGCAGCGCGGTCCTCGTGACGCGGTTCGTTGAAGGCCCCCAACTCCCCGGCGGTGCCGCGAAGTTCGCCATGATGGGTGAGCTGCTCGGACGGCTGCATGCGCTGCCGTACGACGATCCGGTGAGCCGCCCAGGCGGAGCGAGTGGTGAGGACCCGAGCCGTGAGGGCACGCCGCGTCAGGACCTGCTGGCCGCCCTGGCGTTTCTCGACGCCGTCGACACGAAGGTCGCGGCCGCCGAGCGCGAACGATTCGAGCAGCTCCGCGACCAGGTGCGCTCGGCCGACGACGGTCACGGCCTTCCGGAAGGCTTGCTCCACGGAAATCTCCTCCACGCCCCCGACCACGCCGTCTTGAGCGAGCAAGGGCCCGTCGCGATCAACTGGAAAGCGTCCGGGCGCGGACCGCGTCTCGCCGACTTGGCCTACCTGATCTGGGGCACGGGTACCTGGAACCCGCGTCGGCCGAGCCAGGAGCGCATCGACGCTGCCGTCAACGCCTACCGCCGACACGTCGAGCCGGCCGACGACGAACTCGACCGGCTCGAGGCGGTCATGTACATCCGGACGCTCTACCTCGCCTGTTTCGGTTACCGACGCGCTATTACCAATGGCCAGGCATTCAACGAGTGGGGTTTCATCCGGCCGCGGGAGTACTTCAGGTCCACCGCCGCCGCAACCCGAGCCGCGTTCCGCCGGTAGGGGTGCGGCAGTCGATGACCCCTCACTCGTCGGTGCTCTGCTCTGTCGGGGAGGGTGTAACGGGTCGTTCGGGCTCTTGAGGGATGTCCTCATCGCTGGGGGAGAACGCATCGGCGAGACGGAGCGATCGTACCGGGGGAGGCAACGGGGGCAAGGCACCCTCGGCGAGAGGAGATGCCGCACCGCCGCGGACCAGGCGCCCGACCGGTCCCGGGTCCTCGGCCAGCACCGGTGCCGCGCAGGCGCCGACGACGATGCAGATGGCAGCGCCGGAGAACCAGGCGACCAGGGCGAGCGCCACCCCGAAGATGCCGTATTGGTGATTGTTGCTCGTGACATTGTTCGGCATCCACAGCGTCGCCGACAGCGCATACGCGGAAAGGGCGACCCCGGTGATCAGGCCGCTGGGCAGAAGGACCCGAAGCCGTACCTGCCCCTTGAGCATCAGCCAGGCGGTGAACCACCAGATGGCGGTGGACAAGGCCAGCGCCACTACGACGAATGGGGCTATCCCCGCGCCGCCCCCCAGGACACTGCGCGCGCCACCCAGCAGCGCCATGTAGACGAGGAATGCCGCCACCCAGGCGACCCCCCGGACGTAGTTGCCGACCGCCTTCCCCCCGGGAGGCCGGCGCCAGGCGCGGAGGTAGGCGCGCCGCAGCGCGGTCGTGAACGAGCTGGCGTAGAAGATCGCCAGGACCAGGCCGAGCAGGCCGGTGGCCCGGCGGATGTCCTGTGCGGAGGCGAACGCCTGCCTGACCGTGGCCAGCGAACCGCCAGTGAGGCCGAGGCGGTGAGTCACCGTCGTGAGGATGGACGTGCGGAGGTGCGGGGGCAGGAAGGCGGCCACGACGATGATGAGCGGGAAGAACGAGATAAACGCCTTGCCCGCCAGGGCGATGCTGCGGTCGATGAACTCCGTCTCGAGCATCCGGTCCCATATTTTCCACAGCAGCGTCTGCTCAGCCCAGCCGCGGATGACCTGGACCCGGCCCCGGACCTTCTCAAACGCGCGCCGGCTGGTCCTTTCGGTGCTCGACTCGGCCATGATCCCGTCCTTGGTCTCGACAGATCGCACGCGCATGCAGAGTACGCCGGTATCGGTCCTCAGCAAGTCATTCTGACTGGTGCGGGCCGCCGTCGGCAGTGACAACCGCCGGTCCGTGATCAGGCCCGCGGCCTGGGCTGCCAAGGTTTGGCTTTCATGCCGAACGGATGATGTGCAACCGGATCAGCTGGCGTTTTGTGGTTGCAGGAAGGCGCCCCGTGCGGCCGGAACAGTGGCCCGGCCGCATCTCACATGCGATTGCCGATGGCGGCAGCAAGACGCGCCCGGCTGGGGCGAGATAGGAGGATCGGCCATGCTCCTTCTTAGCCTGTTCCTGATCGGCCTGGCGGTGGCGCTCGATCCGCTGCCGCTGACGGCATTCCTGGTCGTACTGCCCTCCGAACGCGGCGCGCGCAAGGGCGCGGCCTTCACCTTCGGCTGGCTAGTGTCCCTGGCCATCGTGGTCGCGATCACCGTGGCAGCCACCGGCAACAACCCGCCCAAGCCGAGCACGGCGCCGTCCCTGGCGTCGCTGGCGGTCAAGATCGTCCTCGGTGCCGTCCTGGTGGTGATCGGGGTAAGGCACATCCGGGCCAGGGGGCGCCCCAAGCCGCCGAAGAAGCCGCCGAAGTGGCAGGAGCACGTGGACAGCATGTCCCCGTGGTTCGCCTTGGGCCTGGCCCCGGTGCTGCAGCCGTGGGTGCTGATCTCGGCGGGCGCGGCCACCGTGGTGGAGGCCAAGCTGTCCAGCTGGGAGAGCTTCCTGGCCCTGTTCTTGTACTGCGTGCTGGCCTCGGCGTCCTACCTGGCGATGGAGACCTACGCCGTGGTCCGGCCGGAGCAGAGCCAGGCGCTGCTGGCCAGGTTCCGGACCTGGATCGACGTTCACACCGATCAGGCGATCATCGCCGGGAGCCTGATCATCGGCTTGTGGCTCATCGCCAACAGCATCTACCTGATCGTCTCGTAGGCCGGAGCCGCCGCCGCGCTGGCGTGGATTCAGCGGTCACGTGCGCCGCTGGGCCTGCTCGTCTGTGCTATCGCCGCCTTGCCGCCAGTTCCGGGCGAGGGCGACGAGGCCGCGGACCACGTCGGGAGGCAGCCCCGGAGTGCTCGCGATGTGCCACAGCGTCGGGTCCTGATATTCGGCCTGCCCGAGGTCCGGCGACCCTACCTTGGGTTCCCCGCCTGCGAGTATCCGCCGCCACGAACCCGGGGACCAGCCGAGCCGGTTCTCGACGATGCCGAGGGTACTGGGAGAAACGTGCTGGCCGTTCTCGAGCTTTCCCAGCGTCCGCTCGGTCACCCCGGTCGCCTCGGCAAAGGCTCGCCTGTCCCGCATGCCTAGCTCGACCCGGCGTGCGACGACGTAATCCGCAAGCCGCTGCCAGTCCTCACCGGCCATATGACCGTCCTTCCCGCGACTCGATGCTAGTCCCGCCACCGGCCACGTGACCATCCTTATCTGAAGAAGACAGAAAATTCTAGCTCTCCTGCCCACGCTTTACGGCACAGGACTGCATCTCTCTTCCCGGTTCATCTTGTTCATGCTCTTTACTTCCTACCTATGCTGATCTAAGCTGCCTGTTCGAGGAGAAAGTTTCCTGTCTCTTCCTAAATGTACCAGGGGTCGGCGGGCTGCGGGTTGGCAGCGTCCTCGCGCCTACGAGGAGGGGAGCGCAAGGGCGCCCCGGCCACGCAGCCGGTCACCTGCCCGGCTCTGCGGGATTACGCGTCACCCACGGCAGCGCCAGGCCCGGACCTCAGCTAGCTGAGCGGGCTCGGCGCGCCATACCCGATCCTCAGCACGTTTTGGCCAGTGTGCAGCGTGACCTGTTGCACGGATGCGGGGAGGTATTGGGCTCGCTGCTGGTCAATGAACGCTTGCATCCAGCCCAGGTATGCGGCACGAGTTAGATGCGCCGTGCTGTCCACAGTGGCCAGGTCCATTGACCGCAGCAGGCTGGCAGGTCCGCCACCAGGCGACTGGTTGATGAAGTCCACGATATACACCGGGTGGCTTTGCGCCATGATGGCGAGGAGCTGCGGCAGCCGAGGATCGACATCGCCGCTGAGAAGTTGTGCTCTGGCCGTGGCTGAGGCCGCGATCTGGCTGTTCGTCAGCAGCTGCGCATCGGCCGCCTTCCTGGCGCGCAGCGCCGTCCGCTCAAGGGTGCCGTATCTGGCGGTGCCGCCCGGATAGACCAGCCGGATGTCGATCCTGGCGGTCCCGGAGCCGAAGCTCGCGATTATGGCCGGAGCGTAGACGGAGGCCAGTCGGCTCCCGTACTGGGCTCGGATGGGCGCGGTGGCGACCACCAGAGTAGAGCCGAGCGGATCGTTCGACGTGGGCCCGAGCGTCAACAGGTTCGCGGACGGGAAGCCTGCGTTGACCAGGTCCGTGCAAACCTGGGGATCGCATGACACGATTGCGGCCCGGCTGACCTGCCCCAGAATCCAGGTGACGGCCTGCTTCCTGGCCACAGCCTCAGCGGCGAGTTTACTGGTGACCTGAGTACGGCTGCTGCCCGCTAGCTGCTCAGACGCTGTGCCGTGCCGAGGGAGATTGACGGCCAGCACGCCAACCGCAGCGACCAGCAGACCCGCAGCCAGCAGAATGGGCGCCCGCCGACGCCGCCGGATGCGACGGCTCCCGTGCCGCGCCGACCGGGGCCCGGACGCCGGCCGGGCGCCGATCAGACCGTCGCCGCTGCCGTGCCGCAGCCTCGGCGGTACGGCAGACGCACGCTGCGAGCCGGATGCCTCCTCGTCCACGGCCAGCGCGGAGGGCATGGGCGGCATCGGTCCCACGAGCTGCGCTCCGGCGGCCACCAGCTCGCCGAGCACGTCGCGGGCCGGTGGCCTGGCGGCTGCGTCCTTGTTGAGGCAGCGATGGACCAGCCAGCCCAGTGGTTCGGGAAGCCTGCCCAGATGTGGCTCGGAATGAAGAATGGCGTACGCCATAGCGGTCAACGACTCGCCCTTGAAGGGCAGCTCACCGGTACCCGCGAACATTATCGTCACGGCCCACGACCACATATCGGCCGCCGCGGTCACTCGGGCCCCAGCTAGCTGCTCAGGGGCCATGAACGCCGGAGTTCCAATAGCGACCTCGGCAGAAAGGACCGTGGTCATCCCGGGAACGGCCGCCAGCCCGAAGTCGATCACCACTGGCCCGTCGGGCCCGAGCAGGACATTGCCCGGCTTGAAGTCGCGATGCACCATCCCGGCGGCGTGCACTGCGCCCAGCGCGGTCAGCGTGGCGACGGCGATGCGCTCGAGTGCAGCGCCGCCGCGAGGCCCGAACTGCTCGACGACCTCGACCAGCGATGGGCCGCTGACGTATTCACTGACAATGAACGGCCGCCGTTCGAAGATCCCGGCGTCCAGAACCTGCGCGGTGCAGAACCGGGCGACCCGCTGCGCTGCGGCGACCTCCTTCAGAAAGCGGCTTCGGACCTGCGGGTCTGTGGTTGGCGGCAGGAGCTTGACCGCCGCCGGGCTTCCGGTAGGACCCTCAGCCAGGAACACAACGCCCTGCCCGCCCTCCCCGAGGCGGCCGAGCAGCCTGTATCTACCCACCTCGCGCGGATCCGTGTCGCGCAGGGCCAGCAGCTCAGGCAGTGCGGACCAAGCCGATGTCACCCGGCCATTTTGCCCCGTCGGCTCAGCGCACGCCAGCATTCCATTTCACCGATCGCCTGAAGCAGCTTTCGCGGCGGCCGCCGGGACATCAGGGAACTGCCGTGGCGTTCCCGTACGGCTTGCTATCGGCGTATCCCGTCTTCGCGCGATCCGGTGGCCTACCAGGTGCCCCACGCTAGCGCCGGCGCGGGCAGTTCCGGCGGCGTCAGGAACGCCGGCGGAGCCGTCAGGTCCAGTGCGCCCAGCGGCGAGGTCGCCGCCGCGTCGCGCCGGGTCAGCGCGGGCAGGTTCCACTTCTCTTCGAGGAGCTTCAGCACCGAGGTGTGGTCGAATATGTCCGACACGACATAGTCGGGCCGCGCATAGGGTGACACGATCACGGCGGGCACCCGGAACCCGTAGATGTCATAGGCATCCGGGCCCGCGACAAGCTGCTTGGCATGCCGGACATAGCTGGGAAACAGCACCTTCAGCGGGCCCTGTACCAGGGAAGGGTGCGCGACCAGGCTACGGCCGCGGACATCGTCCGGCGGCGCCGCCTCAGGCGGGACGACGTGGTCGTAGTAGCCGCCGTGCTCGTCGTACACCCAGATGAGTAGGGTGTCCGCCCAGGCACGGCCGTGCATGACCCGGTTGATCACCTCGGCGGCGAAGCCCTCCCCCCTGCGGATATCTTGCGGGCTCTCCTCCGAGAAGTCGCGAAAGTCCGGGTCGACGATGCAGAACGACGGGAGATTGCCGGAGTCGGCGTCCGCGAAAAACTGCTCGATGCTGCGGACATGGGCCATGTAGCTGGCCATGCCGAGTGGGTAAAGGGCTGCTGTGAACTGCAGGTCCCGCTGGAACACGTAGTCGGGATTGCGTAGCGAGCGGCCGAGGGAGGTCAGGTGATGCCGCTTCCGGCGGCGCCGGTACTGGACGAAGCGACGGAACTCGGACTGGTCGCTGCCGGCCGGACGGTAGTTAACCCAGGAGATCCGATGCCGGGTCAGCATGTCCATGATCGTGCCCGCGCGTGGCCGGTCCAGCAGGTTGAGCGGCAGGTCATCCATCAGGCCGTTGGCTGTCCCGGCCAGCAGGAACCGGCGGTTGGGAAACGTCGGCCCGAGGCACGAGCTGAACCAGCGGTCGGCCAGCGGGAAGGTCCGGGCCAGCCCGTGGTAGAAGGGCAGATCCTGGCCGGTCCAGTAGGCCATGGGCGCGGTCTTGTCGCCCTCGGGCGCGGCCTGTTCGGCCGACGTCACGAAGCCGTTCATCTTTCCGCGGGCCCACTGTGCGTGGCTGGCGCTCCAGCTCTGGCAGGGCACCCCGGGGTCTTGCACGGTGGAGTTCGCGTGATGCGCCCGGATCATGGTCCCCGCGGAGTCAGGATTCTCGGCATCCGGCCTGCCATCGTCACCGGCCGGCAGCCCCTCCCCCCTGCCAAGGGTCCCGAGATAGTTGTCGAAGGAGTGATTCTCCATCATCAAGACGATGATGTGCTTGATCTGCGGCAGCATGTCGGTGCCGGCCGGGCGGGACGGATCGGGCCGGTCGCCCGGCCGATGGTGGCGCGTCCGCCGCTCCCGTCCGCGCAGCTTCTGGCGTTCGATCCGCTCCCAGGTCCTCGCGCTAACCATGTCAGCCCTTTCTCCGCTGCTCGCTCGGGTTGCTGCGCAGTTTCGCGGCTGTGGTCTGCTGCCTTGCGGTGTGGCAGGCCCAGCGGCCTGCGGCGGGCGCGATCAAGACCGTCCTGGCTCGGCTTGACGAGAATCGTGGTGGCGGTCAGCCAGAGCGCGGCGAACAGCACACTGGCGAGGATGTCGGTGGGGTGATGTTCGCCCCGATACATGCGGGCCATGGCGATCATGACCGGCATGACGATCGCGGGAATCAGGAACAGGTAGCGCCACCAGCCGCGGGCGTGGCCGATGACCAGGATGGCGAGGCCGATGTAGAGGCACGTCGTGGCGGCCATGTGGCCCGACGGGAATGCCGACGTTGGCAAGTGCGAGTCCAGTTGCGGGACGTCCGGCCGTGGCCGCTTGACGATGGCGGCGACTGTCAGGAACGCGGCCAGCTCGCCGGACATGACCACGGCGAGGAAGATCACCGGGCGCCAGTGCCGGGTGACGGCGATGAACACGACGCAGGTGCCGACGCTCACGATGAGGATGTCCCGGGTTGCCCCGAGGTTGCTGGCGATCAGGCTCCAGTGATTCAGCGTGGCTGTGCGCTGCGCGGCGAACCAGTGCGGAATCGCCCGGTCGGCCAGGAGGTTCCCGTTCCCGTTCTGGGTGATCATAATCAGCTTGCCGATGCCGGTGAGGGCACCGACGATCAGCACCCAGATCACCACTACCCCGGCGGCGATCCGGCCGTACGTGCGAGCGCGGTCATAATGCATGGGAGTCTCCGGTCCGGTCGGCTGGAGGTCGGCGCGAGCCTCGGGCTCAAGGCCCTCGGTCACCGCATCGGTCACCGGCTCGCCGGTGACCAGGCGGGATAGTTCGAAGGCGAAGGCGGTGATGCCCAGCCAGGTGACGCCGAGCGCCCACGCGCCCAGCACGTCGGAGACGTAGTGCACGCCGAGCAGGAGTCGGCTGATGCCGATCGCGGCGATCAGCGTGACGATCACGGCAGTGAGCACGCGGCGCCACGTCCCGCGGGCCGCGGGCAGGAAGACCAGGAACAGCGCGCCGTAGCAGACGATCGAGCCAAGCGCATGCCCGCTCGGGAAGCTGTTGCCATTGCCGTACGCGATCGGGTGCGCCACCACCGGACGCAGCCTGCCGACCAGTGCCTTCAGCACCGGGTCGAGCACCAGCGCGCCCGCGCCGGTGACCAGGAGGTAGGCCGTGAGCCGCCACCGCCGCCGGAAGGCGAGCACGACGGCGGCCGCCCCGATCAGCGTCCACAGCACACCGCCGCTGCCCAGCCAGGTGACCGCCTTGACGATGCTGACGGCCACGGAGTGCCCGGCGACCAGGCTGTTCAGCCGGGTCGCCGCACCGTGATCGGCCGACTCCAGCGGCGCCCAGCGCAGCCGTACCAGGAGGAGCAAGAGCGCAAAGAGGAGAGCCGCGGCGGTGACGAGAGCAAGCGGGACGAGACTGCGCCGGGTAGAGGCTGGCACCGACATAGCCCCCCTACTGCCCGGTACGAACCGTTTCACGCCTATTGCTGGCTCCTGCCGGTCCCCGGTCACGCGGTCACCGCGTCGGCGCTGTCGCCGAGCGACAGGTAGGTCTCATCCTCCTGCACGGTGTGCAGCCGGAGGATGGCGTGCAGCCCGTACAGGACACCGCGCAGATCGGCGAGGTCGTCCTGGTCGGGGGTGCGGTCGCCGATGTCGTCGATGAGCCGGCCGAGCCGCGCGATCTGATAGGCGATCTCGGCGTGGGCCCGGCTCATCGGCGCGGTCGGGTCGGCGCCGCCCAGCAGCCGGTTCAGCGACGGGTACAGTTCGGCCTCTTCGGCGGCCTCGTGCGGCCAGATCTCGTCGGTGAGCATGCGGTAGGCCTGCCGGACCCGTGTCATCGCACCGGGGGCGTCCAGGGTGTCCGCGGTGGCCCGCAGCTGGTCGATGCCGACCCGGATAGCCCGGTGCTCGGTGCGGAACCGTCTGGTCAGCGCGGTGTAGGCGGGCGTTACGCGGACATCGGGGGCGGGCGGGCGCAAGGCGCGCAGCGCGTTGAGGATCACCGCCACGTCGATGGCCTCCTGCAGCAGCGCACCCCACACGGCGGGCAGCAGGCCGGACGCGGCCGCGCCCATCGCCGCCAGCGACATGCCCATCCCGGCCAGCACGCTCTGCAGCGCGATCCGCCGGGTGCGGCGGGCCAGTGCGGTGACCTCACCGAGGCGGCCGAGGTGGTCGACGGTCAGGACGGCGTCGGCCGCTTGAGAGGAGGCGGTGGAGCCCCGCGCTCCCATGGCGATCCCGACGTCGGCCAAGGCCAGGGCGGGGGCGTCGTTGATCCCGTCGCCGGTCATGATGACCGGTGCCCGGCACTGTTCGCGGCGCACCACGTCGAGCTTGCCCGCCGGGTCCAGCGCGGCGAGCACCTCGTCGACCCCGGTGAGCGCGCCGATGGCGCCGGCCGCCTCGGCCCGGTCGCCGGTGGCCAGGACGATCCGGGTGACACCGCCGTGGCGGATGGCCCGGATCGTCTGCCGGGCATCCGGCCGGATCCGGTCCTCGAGCAGAATGGCGCCGGCCGGCTGGCCGTCGGCCGCTACGAACACGGTAAGCGCGCCGTCCAGGCGGGCCCGCCTGCGCACCGTCCTGGCCCACCGGGGATTCCCGGTCACCCCGGCCCACTCCGCCCGCCCGAGCCTGACCCGGCGGCCCCCGACCGTCCCCGCGATGCCCTGGCCGGGCTGCTCCTCCACGTCTTCGGGCAGGACCAGCGAGCCGCCCCGCCCGGCCGCCGCGCGGACGATCGCCGCGGCCAGGACATGCCCGGACACCTGGTCCAAACTGGCCGCCAGGGTCAGGATCTCCTGCGGCTGCAGCGAGCCCGCGGATACGACGCCGGTCACGGCCGGCTGGCCGGCCGTGAGAGTCCCGGTCTTGTCCAGGATCAGCGTGGTGCATTGCGCCAGGCGTTCCAGCACGCCGCCGCTCTTGACCACAACCCCACGCCGGGCCGCGGCCGACAGGCCCGATACCAAGGCGACCGGAGCGGCCAAGATCAGCGGGCACGGCGTGGCTACCACCAAGACGGCGACCGCCCGTTCTGCGCCGCCCACCGCCCAGGCCAGCCCGGCCACGGCCAGGGTCAGCGGAAGGAACCACAGCGCGTAACGGTCAGCCAGCCGGACGAACGGCGCCTGCGACCGTTCCGCTTCAGCCACCAGGCGGACGATGCCCGCATATGTGCTGTCGGCGGCGCTGGTCGTGGTCCGCAGATCGAATGGCCCGCCCGCGTTCAGCACGCCGCTGCGCACGGCCTCACCGGGCCCGTACTCGATCGGCAGGGCCTCGCCGGTCAGCGCGGACTCATCCAGCACCGCGACCTCTGAGGCCACGACACCGTCGACGGGCAGCACATCACCGGGCGCCACCAGCAGCATGTCGCCAACCGCGATCTCCTCCAGCGGCACCGTCTGCAGTGATCCGCGGCGGTACCGCCGCGCGGTCCGCGGTGCCCGGGCCAGCAGGGTGTTCAGGTCGTGCCGGGCCCGGTCGGCCGCCCATGCTTCCAGGAACCGCCCGCTGGTGAGCATCACGCTGATCACCGCCGCGGCGAGCAACTCGCCGACCGCCACCGCGCCGGCCACCGCTAGCAGCGCGATCACGTCCACGCCGAGGCGGCCGCGGAGGAGACTCTCGGCCGCGGACCACAGCGCGACGCCGAGTCCCAGCGCAGCCGTGGCCAGCCAGGCCGCGCCTGGCTTAGCCGACCGCCGGTGAGAGCTGCGGGTCGATGCCTTCCTTCATTTGGCCGTCATGATCTCTTCGTACAGTGCGTTCCGTGAGAGTGGAGGGTCGTGACGAGGCGTGGCTGCCGGGCCAGGACGGTCGCCTGGACCGGCCGGGCGGTCCCCCAGAGGACAACCACCTGGGCAGGCAGCGCCGGGCCAGGCAGCGAGCCGATGCGGGCGTGGCTGGCAACGCCCGATTGACCGCGGCTAACGCGGCCGTGCTGCTGGTGTCGCTGGCGGCCGAGGGCATCACGATCCTGCGCGTACGCCAGTTGCTCTCGCCGCATGTCTTCATCGGCGTGGTGCTGATCCCGCCGGTGCTGGTCAAGGTGGCCAGCACGACCTGGCGGTTCGCTCGTTACTACACCGGCGCCCCGGCCTACCGGCGTAAGGGGCCGCCGCCGGTGCTGCTGCGCCTGCTCGGCCCGGTCGTGGTGGTCCTCACCTTGGTGCTGCTGTTCAGCGGGGTTGGGCTGCTGCTGGTGAGTCGGCCGTGGCTGCCGCTGCTGCTGAAGGTACACAAGGCCAGTTTCGTACTGTGGTTCGGCGCCATGACCGTTCACGTGCTCGGGCATTTGGGCGAGGTGTTCCGCCTGGCCCCGCGGGACTGGCTGCGCCGGACCCGGCGCGAGGTCACCGGGGCCGGGACCCGGCAGTGGCTGATCGCCGGCAGCCTGGTGGCTGGCGTCCTGCTCGGATTTCTCTTGCTCAGTCACGTGGGCCACTGGCTGCCAGCGGCGCCGGGTGCAGGTCAGTAGCATCAGGGCGGCAGCATCGGCCAGCGCAGATCCGCTCGTGCTGCGTCACGGCGGGGGCTGGCCGCCGCTCACGAGCGCGGCGGCGCCGCTCAAGTTGCCGTCGCGGGTCATCGTCTCAAGCGCGCCGGACTGGCCGAGCACGTACCGGTCGAAAAAGGCCAGCGTCACACGGGCCACGAGCCGCTCCACCGGATTCGTCCCCTCATAGGGAACCAGGTGGCTTGCGCCGAACAGATCCAGGTAGTAGCGGGCGCCGTCGTCGTCGGCGCGGTAGAGCTGCATGCTGGTCCACGGCGGGTTAATCGTGTCGGCGCTGCCCTGCGTGAACAGCATCGGCGGTTCCCGGCCCGGGAAATACCGCCCCGGCATCGGCGGCCACTCAGCCCCAGACAGCACGGCCACCGCCCTGAGCCGGCGATCGGTGCAGCAGGTGTTGGCCGCGAGCGCGGCGACCGTGTCGCCACCGTCGGACTGGCCGGCCGCGCCGACCTCGTGCGGGTCCAGCAGGCCTGAAA
>Ga0335078_10005969_pt1 | contig 18022 bp, 17 predicted proteins | sample Lox_Sample_32_FD_206711 | JGI IMG/M metagenome (GOLD analysis project Ga0335078, IMG submission 206711) | Soil microbial communities from Loxahatchee National Wildlife Refuge, Florida, United States - Lox_Sample_3.2 | ecosystem: Environmental > Terrestrial > Soil > Wetlands | place: USA... | reverse complement strand
ATCGAACCCGGACGGGGGTTTCCCCCCAGCGGTTTTTAAGACCGCCGCGTCTACCATTTCGCCAGCCCGGCACCGCCGATTCTATGGGTCGGCGCGCCGCCGCACGCCACCTTCCGGCGCCACGGGATGGCGCGTCTCACTCGCGCGAACCGCTCGTATACTCTGCGAGCAGATGTTCGCCAGACGCCCTGACGCCACCTATCGGCGCAGCCAGACCGAGATCGCGCTACCCGTCAAACCGAGCCCGATCGCACGCGGACTCGCGATCGGGATCCTCGACTCGTCCGAGGATCATTCGGAGCGGCGCCGCCTGGGACAGCTGCTCATCGACGAGTTGGGGACCATCGCCAACCTCGTTCCGTGCGACCTCGTCGTCGCCAACCGGGCGCAGGTCCATGCGCACAACGGCCAGCGGCTGACGATGAAGACATACGGCTACTACCGCTGCACGTTCGCCGACAGGGGCGTCGCATCCGCTCGCATCCGCATCTACCACAAGACCGCCGTCCGCCAGCAGGTCATCACCACCAAGGTGTTCCTCAACACCCTGCTGCACGAATGGGTCCATCACTACGATTTCGCCGGGCTGCGTCTCCCCCGTTCGCCGCATACCGCGGGCTTCTACACACGGCTGCGCAAGCTCGCCGAAGCGCTCGACGTCGCCTTCGTGATGCCCCCCGAGCCGGGGCCGAACGGCACTCCGCAGCCGTCAGCCGCCTGACCGCGGGGTCCGGGGCCGCCGGCTCAGTGCAGTGGGGTCTCGGGCTTCACCACCACGCGCCCGTCCGTCTCGCGCACCTGGAACGCCGGTTGCGGGAACGTCGCCGGCCCTCCCCGGACCTTCCCATTCGTGATGCAGAACCGCGAGCCGTGCCAGGGACACGTCACGACGTCACCGTGCAACTCCCCTTCGTCGAGCGGCCCTCCCGCGTGCGAGCAGGTCGCGGCGATTGCATACAGGGCGCCGGCGTGCCTCACCACGAGCACGGGCATGCCTGACGCGTCCACACGGGTGAGCTTGTCCTCCTCGAAGTCCGCCGGCGCTCCGACATCGACAAAATCCTCGGGGCCTTCGGCGAAGGCGTTGCGGTTGACCATCGTCCCGATCCCGAAGACGAGGTGACCGCCGAGATATCCACCGAGGACCACCAGGCCGAACCCGGCCGTCGAGAGGCCGACCGCCAGCGGGTGCGCAGACGACCCGGCCCACCACCGCAGCGCCATGGAGACGGCGTCGACGATGAACACCAGCGTCATCGTGAGTCCGTGCGTCAGCGCCACTCGCCGCTCGTGGCCAAAGGTGTCGGCGAAGTCGGTGTATCCCGTCGCCACGGCCAGGAGAGCGGCTGATAGACCAACCGCGAGACAGACGTCGCCTGCTTGGGTGGGCAGGCGGGCGGTGAAGTGGGCCACATAATCCGCCACCACCCCGGCGGCCCACGCGCCGATCGGAACGTCGGTGACCACCGGGTGCAGCGGATGGCCGAGCACTCGGCTCCCGTGCATGAGATCTCGAAGCAATCGCCCCGGGGCGCCCAGGACCTTGTAGATCGCGGCGACGAGCTTCTGGAGGACGTCGGCAAAGCCGTCCATCCAGTTCTGTCCCCGGATCACGCGATCGACCAGCGGCTCGCTCACCCCTCAATCATCCTCGTCACGGACCGCCGTGAGAATCCCCGGAGTTTGTTCGACGGCAGAGGCGTTCCGCGTCGAGGGTTTGTCAGATAGTTGAACCGCCCCGGGAAAGCTGGAGACTGGTGTGTGAGTTCGGCTGACGAGTCGCAAAAGGCCTTCGTCTGCGGTCTACCTCTGCCTGGTCCGCGCGGCGCCGAGTGCGTTGCCGATAGGGCCTCGCTCCAGCGCTCCTCACGTCACCGAACTCTCGTGCCGTCGATCAGAATCGCGCTCGGTGCTGACAGGACTGCCAGGTCGTCGCGCGGGTCTGCGTCGTACGTGACCAATGAGGCTGGCCGGCCTGGAAGGTCATACGCTTCGCCGAGGAACGCGTAGGCCGCAGTGGTGGCTGCGGCGAGCGCAGCCCGCGGCTCGAGGCCACACTCTGCCAGCAGAGCGACCTCGCGAGCCACCGTCCCGGCCGTGTCAGTGCCGGTCAATATCGGAACGCCCAGACGGTTCGCCCGCGGCAGAAGTTCGCGGAGCCGGGCGCGGTATTCCTCGACCCTCATCGCGTCATCCGGGACATTCGCTCGCACGTTGAGAACCGCGCACAACGTCGGCGTCCACGCGGCTCCGGTGCCGGCCATCCGGTGCAGGGTCGCCTCGTCGATCCCGTTGCCGTGTTCGAGGGAGTCGACGCCGGCTGCCACGAGACCGGCGGCGGTGTCGGACGTGCTGTGCGCGGCGACGCGGCCCCCCATCGCATGCACCGCAGCCACGAGTGCGACGACGCTCTCGTGCGAGTACGTCGCCCGCGCCGCTCCTCGGAAGGCCCCGTCAACGAGCGGGGGGAAATCGGCGATCAGCTTGACCCAGCGGGCTCCTCGCGCAAGCTCGGCGAGCGCCAGTTCGGTGAGCCGCTCCTCCGGCGCTCCTTCCGGGAGGAGGACCGGAAGATACGCCCCAGGGGGCGCAAGGAAACGACCTGCGGCTTGCAGGCGAGGCATCCCAGGCTGTCGTTCCAACTCCAAGGAGACGCCACCCGGTGAACCGACGTCACGGGCCAAGGTCACACCCGTGCGGCCCCAGGCTGCGAGGACGGCGAGCGTCTCGCCGGCGCCCAGTGCCGCTGGGCCGCTCTGGGTCGCGGCCACGGCCGGATGCGCATGGGCATCGACCAACCCGGGAATGACGTACGTCCCGGGAAGCGTTTCGGCGTCGGGTACCGGCGTGGTTGTCAGACATCCCGACGTGTCAACCCAGAAGTCCGACGGGTGGTCGCCGTCCGGCAACTGGACCGCGGTGACTCTCCAGGGCACCTGCGGGATTATGCGGTGTGGTGTGAGCGACCAAGCACGCGCGAAGCATTGCCCGCCGTGCAACCGGATCGTGCTGTCGTACGTGCGCCATGTGGCGGGTTTGACGGTTTGGCGGGTCACCGCTCGCCATCCTGCGAGGAACGTCGCGACGGTAACGTCGCGGACCGCGCGCGCATCCCGCTCCGCTACGCTTCCTGCTGGGACGGGTCGTGCGAGGGGTTCGGCCCTGGTCGCCCCGTAGTAATTTCTCTGCTTCCGGGCCTCGGCGTCGTAGACCCGGAACTCCCATCGTCCATCCGGACGCTGCCGTAGACTGCCCGTACCATGGGTCCGTTTGGAGTCCTTTTCTAGCCAGAAATGATCTCAACGGCGACGTAGCCAAGTGGTAAGGCAGAGGTCTGCAAAACCTTCATCGTGGGTTCGATTCCCACCGTCGCCTCCAAATGCCGGGTATCCTCGACGGCGTGTCGGTGACTGAGGACGTGACGACCCGCGCGGGCTCCGACCTCGCCGACCGGGCGCGCCGTGTGCTTCCCGGCGGGGCCACTCACGCGGCACGGGCGTACGACCCGCCGATCTACGTCAATCGCGCGGTCGGTTCCAGGAAATGGCTCGTCGACGGGACCGAGCTGATCGATTACACGATGGGGCACGGCGCGCTCATCCTCGGTCACGCGCACCCGGCGGTCGTCGAGGCGATCCGCGAGCAGGCGGCGCGCGGGACGCACTACGGCGCGGCGAGCCCGCTCGAAGTCGAGTGGGCCGAGCTGATCACGTCGATGGTCCCGTCCGCAGAGAAGGTGCGCTTCACGCAGTCGGGTACCGAAGCGGCGATGCTCGCCCTCCGCGTCGCCCGCGCCGCCACCGGCCGGGACCGGGTCGTGAAGCTGCAGGAGCACTTCCACGGCTGGTCGGACGTCGTGAGTCCGTTCCTCGATGCCACGGGGCGCGTGCGCACGCCGCCCGGCGTTCCCTCCGCGCTCGGGACGCTCACCACCGTCGTGCCGGCGGGTGACATGCCGGCACTCACCGCCGAGCTCGACCGCCGCGACGTTGCGGCAGTCATCCTCGAAGTGTCAGGTGCGCACTACGGGCGCATCCCCATCGACGCCGCGTTCATCAGTGCCGCGCGCGCCGCGTGCGCCGCCACCGGCACCGTGGTCGTCTTCGACGAGGTCGTCACCGGTTTTCGCGTCGCCCCGGGCGGCCTGCAGGCGGTGCTCGGGATCACCCCGGACATGACCATCCTCGGGAAGGTCATGTCAGGTGGACTGCCGGCGGGAGCTGTCGCCGGGCGAGCCGACCTGCTCGAGCTTCTGGCGACCACAATCGAGCACCCGGGCACGTTCAACGCGAACCCGCTCAGCGCCGCCGCGGGCATCGCGACGCTCCGGATCATCGCCGACGGCGTCCCCCAGCGGACCGCCGACGCCTATGCATCGAGCCTCGACCGGGAGTGGACAAGCGCGCTGTCCGCCGCAGGGATCGGCGGCCAGGTTCGGCGCTTGAGCAGCATCCTCCACGTCAAGCTCGACGACCCCGCCGCTCACGCCCGGCTGGCGAACGCGATGCGAGCAGAAGGCGTCGACCCCCTGCACACGAGCGCGTTCTGCTCGGCGGTGCACACCATCGCCGACCTCGAGCAGTCCTCGGCCGCGTTCGCCCGCGCCATCGTGCGCGCTTCCAACCCGGGCTGACCTCGCCGGCCGGCAGCGCCGGCTACAGGATCCCGTGACGCTGCGCCCAGAGCGCAGCCTGCACCCGGTCCTCGACACCAAGGCGGTCGAATACCGACCCCAGGTGTGCCTTGACGGTCTTCTCGCTGATGCCGAGCCGCCACGCGATCTGCTTGTTGCTCATCCCGCGCCCCACCAGCGTGAGCACGTCCAGCTCGCGCTGAGTCAGATCCTCGAGTGGCCGCCGCTTCACTCGATCCGCGAGCAGCTCCTTTGCGGCCTTGGGCGACAACGGCGTGTCGCCCTTCGCCGCCGAGCGGATCCCGTTGAGCAGCTCCTGCGGCTCGGTGTCCTTGAGCAGGAAGCCGACCGCCCCGTTGTCGATCGCCTCGACCACCATGTCGTGCTCGGAGTACGACGTCAGCATCACGACCTTGGTCCCGGCCACGGCCTTGAGCATGCGGCGGAGCGCCTCGAAGCCGTTCATGCCGGGCATCGAGATGTCCATGAGCACGATGTCAGGGTGCTCCTCGACCGCGTAGGCGACGGCCTCCTCACCGTCGGACGCCGCACCGACCACCTTGATATCAGTGGTCCCGTTGAGCAGCGAGGTCAGTCCGCGCCGCACCAGCGGATGGTCGTCAACGATGAGCACCCGAATCGGAGTGGGGTACGTCACGTCCACGTCGCCGAGCAGCGTAACCGAAAGCCTGCGATCTCGAGATGAATTCGGCGGTGGCACCGACCCAGCAGAACCGCGATGCACCCGGTGCCGCGGGGAGGGGGAGCCCGCGAGGGTAAACCACTGAACTGGGTCGGCGCCCGCCCGCCTATCAGGGGGACTTGCGTTTCAAAGAGGAGAATTCCCGTCGCGATCGATCATCGGGCCAGGGGTGTCCGGGTCGCGCTCGGACCATCGTCTTAAGACGAGCGGTCCTCGTCCTGGAGCGCCGTGCGGATCGCCTTCAACCGCTCGGCGACCCCACGTTCGGCGCCGAGCTGCGACGGCTCATAGTACCGGTGCCCCTCGAGCTCGGCCGGCAGGTACTGCTGGGGGGCGATTCCACCGTCGTGGTCATGGGCGTACCGGTACCCTGAGCCGAAGCCCATGGAGCGGCCGAGCCCGGTCACCGCATTGCGCAGATGGAGCGGGACCGGCTCGTGAAGGGTTTCCGCGACGTCGGTGGATGCGGCCGTGTACGCCCTCAGCACGCTGTTGCTCTTCGGCGCGGTGGCCAGGTACAGCGCCGCCTCGGCGAGCAGCAGGTAGCCCTCGGGCATGCCGACGAAGTGCGCCGCCTGCTGCGCCGCGACCGCGACGCCCAACGCGTGTGGGTCGGCGAGCCCGACATCCTCGGCCGCGAGAATGACCATGCGACGCGCGACGAACAGCGGGTCCTCCCCTGCTTCGAGCATCCGCGCCAGCCAGTACACCGAGGCGTCGGGGTCGCTCCCTCGCAGGGATTTGATGAAGGCCGAGATCAGCCAGTAGTGCTGATCGCCGGCGCGATCGTAGAGGAGCGCCGGGTGCTGCAAGGCCCCCTCGACGTCGGCGGTGGTGACCCGAACCGCTCCGGTTGCGTCCGGGCTCGCGGCCTGGACGGCCAGCTCGAGCGAGTTGAGCGCGATGCGCGCATCGCCGCCGCAGAGCGCTACGAGACGGTCGATCGCTTGGTCTTCGACGGCGACCTGCTGAGCGCCAAGGCCGCGCTCAGGGTCGGTGAGAGCGCGATGGATCAGGCGGCGCAGGTCGTCCGCCTCGAGGGCCTCCAGCCGGATCACCCGACTCCTCGAGAGAAGCGCCGCGTTCACCTCGAACGACGGGTTCTCGGTGGTCGCGCCCAGCAGCGTCACCGTCGCGTTCTCCACGTGGGGGAGCACCGCATCCTGCTGGCTCTTGTTGAAGCGATGGATCTCGTCGATGAAGAGGACCGTTCGGCGTCCGGTCCGCAGACGCTCAGCTGCGCGGTCGATCACCTTGCGGAGATCCGCGACGCCCGCGCTCGTGGCGCTCACCGCCTCGAACGTCGCGTTGGTCGCGCCGGCGATGAGGCCTGCCAGCGTCGTCTTGCCGCTCCCCGGCGGGCCCCACAGGATCAGCGACGGTACCTCGCCCGCTTCGACGGCGCGCCGGAGCACCGTCCCCACCCCGATCGCGCGGTTCTGACCGACGAACTCTTCGAAGGTACGAGGGCGCATCCGGGTCGCGAGCGGCGAATGACGCGACGCGTCGACCGACCCGCTCCGGTCATCGGGAACGTCGCCGAAGAGCGAGGGCTGGCCGGCCACCGGGAAGGATCCGATCAGCTGCTGGGCGGAACGGTCACGACGGTCGGCGGTTCGAGGCCCGGCGCGTCGCCGAGGACGCTGCGGAGCACCTGGGCGGCTCCGAGGAGGCCGGAGGTCTCCGCCGGGACCACCAGCTTCGCGTTGGGGCTCTCCGCGAACTTGGTGAGCGTGTCGAGCTGGAGGATGGCCACCAATGTCGGGTCGGGTCCCGCGGTCTTGATCGATCCGTACACGGTGGTGATCGCCTGTGCGCGCCCCTCGGCCTCGAGGATCGCCGCCTGCCGGTTGCCTTCGGCGCGGAGGATCGCCGCCTGCCGTTCACCTTCCGCCTGCTTGATCGCTGCCTGCCGGTTGCCGTCGGCGATGTTGACGGCTGACTGCTGCTGCCCTTCCGACTGCAGGATGCGCGCGCGCTTCTCCTGATCCGCCTGCTTCTGCAGGGCCATCGCCTGCAGGATCTGCACCGGTGGGGAGATGTCCACGATCTCGATCCGGTTGATGCGGATGCCCCACTTGTCCGTGACCTGCTCCATCTGCTGCTGCATCGCGGCGTTGATCTGCTCGCGAGAGGAGAGCGCCTCGTCGAGGCTGACGTTGCCAAAGGCGTTACGGAGCGTCGTGCGCGCCTGCTGGTCGATGGCGACGAGGTAGTCGGACACGTTGAACAGGGCCGCTCGCGGCTCGATCACCTGGCTGAAGATGGTCGCGTTGACCGCAACGGCCACGTTGTCACGTGTGATGACGTCCTGCCGGTCGCCGGTCCGAGGCGTCTCGCGCATGTCGACGCGGAGCAGCTTGTCGATGAACGGGGTGATGATCGTGAGGCCTGCCGGCGACTCGCGCCGGAAGCGCCCGAACCGCGTGACCACACCGGCGAAGCCCTGAGGCACCACGCGCACCGCGCCGCCCACGACGATGGCGACCACGATGAGCAGGACGACGACGATGATCCCGGTGACCAGGCCGGTGTTATCCATGTGCCTCCTCAAGCTCCTTTGGCGGGCGATACCACGAGGGTGGTCCCGCGCACCTCGACGACGGTGACCTGCACGTGCGCCGGGACGCCCCCGGGTGTCGTGGTGACAGCGAGCCAGCGCTCGTTGAAGAGCCGGGCATGTCCCGGATGGTTCTCGTCACCCACCGGCTCGAGCGTGAGCGCCGGCTGGCCGACCAGATTGTCGGACGCGCCGGGCATCGCGAGCTTGGGGCCGAGATGCCGGGCGGAGAGGCGCGCGAGCGTCGGGCGCACCAGGAGCGTGCCGAGCAGGGCGACCGCCGCGCCCACCACCGCCTGGAGCCACACCGGTGTCGGGAAGAGCGCGACGACCGTCGCCGCAAACGAACCGAGCGCGATGAACAGCGCGTAGAACGCCTGGGTGTGGACCTCCATGCCCACCAGGGCGAGCCCGGCGACGAGCCAGACCACCCACATCCAGGACAGCATGTCGCGAGTGTACCCGCCTTGGGGTGCCCCTACACGATCGCGCGCCGCCTCGGGGGCCGCCCGCCGCCCGCCACTCGGTAGACTGGGGTTGAGCCCGTTGACGGGACTGTCAACTTATTCGAAGGAGTTACCCACCGTGCCCTCCTCTGCCTCCGAAGTCTTCGACGAAGTCGGCGCCCGCCTCGCCGCCGATCCCTCCAAGGTCGCCGGTTTGAACGCCGTGTATGCATTCGATCTGGGCGGCGAGCAGCCCGGCCAGTACCACATCTCGGTCAAGGACGGCGCCGCCGATGTCGGCGAAGGCGCACCCGAGAATCCCAACATCACGATCACCATGAAGTCGGAGGACTTCGTCGACCTCGCGACCGGCAAGCTCGACGGGACGATGGCGTTCATGAGCGGGAAGATCAAGATCAAGGGCGACATGGGGCTGGCGATGAAGCTCCAGTCGGTGCTCCGCTAACCCCCAAGCCCCGGTCCCGGTGGCGCTGGAAGCGCGGCCGACGCGCTTCGACTACGACGAGCAGCACCGTTCCCTGCTGATCGAGTGGTCGGACGGCGCGTCGCACCGCATTCCGTTCGACGTGCTGCGACGCGCCTGCCCGTGCGCCGCGTGCAAGGGCGAGCCCGGCTTTCGAGGTCGATTCACCTCCGACCCCGCGCTCCGTCCTGGTGAGGACGAGCTCGCCGACATCTCGCTCGTGGGCGCCTACGGGCTCAACGCCGTCTGGGCTGACGGGCACAACACCGGCATCTACACGTTCGAGCGCCTGCGTGAGCTCGGCAGCGCGTCGGCGTAGAGTTCGCGCGATGACCGCCGAGGCCGCCCCGACGACCGCCGACCAGCTTCTCCAGTCGGTCGAGCGTGGGGTGCTGACCCTCACTCTGAATCGCCCCCACGTCCTCAACGCGATCACCCCGGCGCTGCTCGACGAGCTCACCGACGCCCTCCACGAGGCCGCAGCGAATCGGGTCGTGCGCGCGGTGATCATCACCGGCGCAGGCCGGGGCTTCTGCAGCGGCCAGGATCTTCGAGCCGCGGTCGGCGAAGGGGCGATCGACGTCGGCGCGGTCCTTCGCGATCACTACGCCCCTGCGATCCGGGCGATCCGATCGATGGATCAGCCGGTCATCGCAGCCGTCAACGGGGTGGCCGCCGGGGCCGGCTTCTCGCTCGCGCTCGCCTGCGACCTCCGCGTCGCCGCACAGTCGGCGACCTTCGTTCAGGCATTCGTGCGCATCGGGCTCATCCCGGACCTGGCGAGCACGTATTTCCTTCCGCGGCTGATCGGCCCCGCGCGTGCGGCGGAGTTGATGATGCTCGGGGAGGCGATCGAGGCGGAGCGCGCACTCCAGATGGGGATCGTGAACCAGGTCGTCGCGGACGCCGACCTTCCCGCGGTTGCCGCAGCTCTCGCCGGCCGGCTCGCCGCCGGGCCGCGGTCCATCGCCCTCATCAAGCGCGCGCTCGACGTCTCGGCCGCCAACGATCTCGAGGCACAGCTCGCCGTCGAGGAGCGGCTCCAGACCGAGGCCACGACGACCGCCGACTTCGTCGAAGGAGTCACCGCCTTCCTCGAGAAGCGGCAGGCCGAGTTCACCGGATCCTAGCGGCGGGCTCGATGCACGCCGCGCTCGAAAGGCTGGTGGCCGCCCTCGGTCCGGACCGCGTGCTGCACGGCGCCGCGATCAGTGAGGACGACTGGCACGACGAATCGCTCAAGGCGGCGGGGCACGCGCCGGACATGGTCGTCCTCCCCCACTCGTCGTCCGAGGTGGCGGCGGTGATCGCGATCGCCCGCGAGACGGGCACACCCGTGACCGCGCGAGGCTCGGGAACGGGTTTGAGCGGCGCATGCGTGCCACGTGAGGGCGGCATCCTCATCGCCTTCCGGGAGATGGCTGCGATCCTCGAGATCGATGTCGACAACCAGACCGCCATCGTGCAGCCGGGGGTGACCCTGCGCCAGCTCGATGAGGCAACCCAGGCGTGTGGCCTTGTCTACCCCGTGTTCCCCGGCGAGAGCAGCGCAAGCCTCGGCGGAAGTGTGGCGACGAACGCCGGAGGCATGCGCGCCGTGAAGTACGGCGTCACGAGGCAGCAGGTGCTCGGGCTCGAGGCGGTGCTCGGAACCGGTGAGGTGATCCGCACGGGCGGCAAGTTCGTCAAGTCCACCTCCGGATACGACCTCACCCAGCTCATCGTCGGCTCCGAAGGCACCCTGGCGGTGGTGACCGAGGCGACGCTGCGTCTCTACCCGCGGCCTGAGTGCGCCGCGACCGTGCTCGCCCCCTTCCGCACGATCGATGCTGTCGCCCAGGCGGTGCCGAAGATCATCAAGAGCGGGGTTGCGCCACTCATCCTCGAGTACATCGACACGATGACGATGACCGCGATCACCGCCGTCCGTGGCCTCGAGCTCGGCATCGGGCCGGCTGTGAAGGAGGCTGCACTCGCGTACCTCGTGGTGGTCCTCGAGTCGCGGGATCAGGGCCGCCTGGACGAGGACATCGAGCGTCTCGGCGACCTCATCACCGGACTCGGGGCTCTCGACGTGTACGTGCTGCCACAGCGCGCGGCCTCGGAGTTGATCGAGGCCCGTGAGCGTGCGTTCTTCGCCGCGCGGGCCGCGGGCGCCAACGAGATCATCGACACCGTCGTTCCGCGTGCGCAGATCCCTGAGTTTCTGACGAAGGTGTCGGCAATCGCCTGGGACACCGGATCCCTCGTGCTCGGCTGCGGCCACGCCGGTGACGGCAACGTGCATCTCTCGGTGTTCCAGTCCGACCCACATCGTCTCGACGAGGTGTTGCGGCGAGTCTTCACCGCGGGCGCGGAGCTCGGCGGTGCGATATCGGGAGAGCACGGCATCGGTACCGACAAGCGCGGTCACTTCCTTGCGCTCGAGGACCCCGCCAAGATCGCGCTCATGGGCCGGATCAAGCTGGCGTTCGACCCCGACGGCATCCTCAACCCGGGCGTGCTCTTCGAGCGAGACGGGCAGGCCACCGGCCTGGCCCGCGCATGATCGGCGGCGAGGCGCTCGTGCGCAGTCTCGTCGCGTCCGGCTGCGACGTGGTCTTCGGCAACCCCGGGACGTCGGAGATGCACTTCGTCGCCACCCTCGACGCGGTCCCGGAGATGCGCGGCGTCCTCGCCTTGTTCGAGGGCGTGGCGACCGGCGCCGCCGACGGCTACGCGCGTATGCGCGAGGGTCCTGCGGCAGTGCTGCTGCATCTCGGTCCGGGCCTCGGCAACGGGCTCGCCAACCTGCACAACGCCCGCCGCAGTCGCGTACCGGTCGTCGCGATCGTCGGTGATCACGCGACGTACCACCAGCAATACGACGCGCCGCTCGAGTCCGACATCGAGACGGTCGCGCGCAACGTCTCGCCGTGGATCAGACGCAGCGCGACCGCAGCTGCCGCGGGTGCCGACGCCGCGGCGGCAGTCGCGGCGGCAGTCGGCCCACCCGGGCAGGTGGCGACGTTGATCCTGCCGGCGGACGTGTCGTGGTCCGACGGCGGCTCCGTAGCCGAACCGGTTCGCAGGGTGGAACGCGGCGTCGTTCCAGCGTCAACGGTCGAACGTGTCGCGGGCATCCTCCGCTCCGGGGCACGGACGACACTGCTGCTCGGAGGGGGCGCCGTCAGGGCCGCCGGGCTCCGTGCCGCCGCCCGCATCGCAGCCGCCACCGGGGCCGGTCTGCTCGCGGAGACGTTCCCGGCGCGGATGGAGCGCGGTGCCGGGATCCCGGCGGTGGAGCGCCTGGCCTACCTCGCCGAGATGGCGATGATGCAGCTCGACGGCACGCGCCACCTCGTGCTCGTCGACACAACGGCTCCGGTCTCGTTCTTCGCGTATCCCGGAAAGCCGAGCAATCTCGTCCCCGACGGGTGTGAGGTGAGCGTCCTGGCCGGTGGCGGTGACGACGCGAGCGCGGCGCTCGAGGCGCTGGCCGCAGCGGTCGGGAGCGGAGCCGCTCCGGCGGCGGCACCCACGTCGCGCCCCGGACGGCCGAGCGGGGCGCTTGGAGCCGACACCATCGCCCAGGCGATCGGCCACCTGCTGCCCGAGGGCGCCATCGTCTCCGACGAGGCAAACACGAGCGGCACCTTCCTGCCAGGCCTCACCTCGGGTTCGCCGCCGCACGACTGGCTGACGCTCACCGGCGGGGCCATCGGCCAGGGCCTGCCAGTCGCCGTGGGTGCGGCGGTTGCGTGTCCGGAGCGGCCGGTGCTCGCCCTCGAGGCGGACGGATCCGCCCTGTACACGCTCCAGTCCCTCTGGACGATGGCGCGCGAGCAGCTCGACGTCACCACCGTTATCTTCAGCAATCGCCGCTACGCCATCCTGCGGATGGAGCTCGCGAGAGTCGGTGCGACCGCATCGGGTGAGCGCGCGCTGCGCATGCTCGACATCGCCCCACCGGAGATCGATTTCGTGTCGCTTGCGCAGGGGCTCGGGGTGCCCGCGGTCCGCCCGGACTCGGCCGAGGCATTCGCCGATGCGCTGGAGCGAGCTTTCGCGGAACCCGGCCCCCACCTCATCGACGCGGTCGTCCCCTCCCTGTTCTGACGCGCTCGATCGCTGTCGGATACGGCCGGGGCGCGCCGTGCCGGGAGTTCATCCCCGGAATCGCTCCCCGGCGCGAATGGCGACCGTGAGCCAGTTCTCCCGGGGTGGGAGCGGGCAGCTCCATCGCGGGTCATAGCTGCACGACGGCTGGTAGGAGAAATTGAAGTCGAGGATCAGACCGCGTGCGCCGGACCCGAGGTCGGCGCCCTTGGCGGTATCGAGCACATAGCGACCTGCTCCATACGTCTCGTGACCGCTGGTTGCGTCTCGAAATGAGACGAAGAACCCTCCCGCGTAGTCGGTGAGCCAGAACACGGACAGGGAAAGGCGCTCGCCCGCGAGCGTGAATCGCGCGATTCCGGTTCGCTCGGCGATGACGTGACCGGACACCGAGTCGGGAAGCTCGAACGCCGCCCCGTCGCCGCTCTCGACATCCGCGGCAACCCGCAGAGCGGGGTCGTACGGGTAGTACTCGGGAGCGGTTGCATCGCCCCGCTCGTTCAGCGGGATGGGGCTCTGCGGGTGCGTCCGGTAGAGCCGATCGCGCTCGCGTTTCCACAGTTCCCACGCGGCGACTGCGTCCGCGTGTCCGCGGATCGCCGCGTACAGCTCGCTGACCTGCCGGCGCCAGTCCGCGAGCTCGAGCCTCGCCTCGACGGCCGGACGAGCCGAGGCGCCGCCGCCGGGCTCGGACGGCTCAGCCACGGTTCTCGGTTCCCTCGCCGTACAGACCGCCTCCGCGCAGCTCGTCCAGATGGCGCATCCGAGCGTGGGCACGTTCTCCGAGGCGTGCGAGGACCCCGGCGATGAGCGCTTCGGTCAATGCCACCGCCGACACCATCGAATCGAACGGCGCGACCGTGGTCTGGACACCGGTCACCAGCACGAACCGCGCCGATGCGGCCGCGGGTGACAGCCAGGGATCCGTGACCAGCACGACCGTGCTCCCCCGGGCGGCCGCGACCCGTGCGCTCGTGATCGTGTCCCGCTGGTACCGGCGGTAGTCGAACGCGACGAGCACGTCGCGCCGTCCGAGGTCCGCCAGATGGTCCGCGGGGCCGCTGCGCTCGGGATCGATGAGCTCGACCCCGCCGCGGATGAGGTGCAGCTGGCTCGCGAGGTACCGCGCGAGGAAGGCACTGACCCTGCCCCCGAGGGTCAGGACGCGCCGGCGGGGGTCGGCGAGCAGATCGACCACCGATTCGAACTCGTGCTCCGAGACCATGTCGCGGCTGGCGCGAAGGCTGTGCTCGAAGGTCGAGAACGAGTCGTGCAGGACCGAGTCGCTCGATGCGCCGGGCGAGGTCAGCTCGTAGCGCGCCAACGGTGAGCTGAGCCGTTCCTGCAACTCCTGACGGAGCGAGTCCTGGAACTCTGGATAGCCCCGCAACCCCAGCTTCGCGATGAATCGAGTGACCGTGGCCGGGCTCACGCCCGCCCGCTCGGCGAATCGGGTGAGGCTTTCGAGGCCTGCCACCGGGTAGGAGGCGAGCAGCACCCGTGCCAGCCTCAGCTCCGAGGCGCTGAGTGTCCCCATCCGCTGGCGAACCAGCTCGCCGACCAGGAACTCCGGCATCGAAAGGATTTTTACAGTTTGGACCGACCCGGGTGGTTCCGTTAATTCTGTTGACGCTCGGTCAGAGCCGCTGCTACTGTGCGCGCTGCAGCCGCCTTTCAATGGGGAGAGAGACGATGACCGTCCAGGCAATCGACAGTGACGTCGAGACTCTGCACAAGCTGGGGTACGCCCAGGAACTCTTAAGGAGGATGGGCGGGTTCTCCAACTTCGCGGTGTCGTTCACGATCATCTCGATCCTGTCCGGGTGCCTGACCGCCTACGGCGGCGCGATGCTCAACGGCGGCCCGATCGACATGAACATCGGCTGGCCGCTCGTCGGCGTCATGGTCATCATCGTCGGTCTGGCGATGGCGGAGGTCTGCTCGAGCTATCCGACGGCCGGCGGGCTCTATTACTGGTCGGCGAAGCTCGGCGGGAAGAACGGTCCTGCGTGGAGCTGGTTCACGGGCTGGTTCAACCTCCTGGGCCAGGTCGCTGTGACCGCGGGCATTGATGGCGGTCTCGCGCTCTTCGCCTCAGCATTCATGAACAACTGGTTCGGATACACGCTCGACGCCCCTCACATCCTGCTCGTCTACGCGATCGCACTGATCCTGCACGGGCTGCTCAACACCTTCGGAATCCGTTTGGTCGCGCTCCTCAACGACGTTTCCGTGTGGTGGCACATCCTCGGCGTCGTGTTCATCGTCGCCGTGCTGCTCATCGTCCCGAAGCACCATGAGTCCGTGGGCTTCATATTCACGAACTTCAACAACGCGACGGGGGCGAGTTTTCCAGGGAGCGTCGTCTACGTCTTCCTGATCGGCCTGCTGCTCGCGCAGTACACGTTCACAGGCTACGACGCTTCCGCGCACATGACTGAGGAGACCCACAACGCGGCGATCGCGGGCCCGAGAGGCATCGTCATGTCGATCGTCGTGTCGCTGATCGCGGGTTGGGTCCTGCTCATCGGGGTGACCTCAGCGATCCAGAACTACGGGGCCGAGAGCACCGCGGTGGTCCCCGCCGCCCAGATCTTCATCGACGCCGCGGGCGGGGGCATGGGACAGCTGCTCTTGTTGATTGCGATCGGGGCGCAGTTCTACTGTGGCATGTCGTCGGTCACCGCGAACTCGCGGATGATCTACGCCTTCTCTCGTGATGGCGCAGTGCCCGGGCACCGGCTGTGGAGCCAGATCAACAAGCGCACGCGCACCCCAACCAACTCCATCTGGCTGGCGGTCGTTGGTGCGTTCGTGCTGTGGCTCCCGTATCTCTACAACCCCGCAGCGTACTTCGCGGTCATCTCCATCGCGGTCATCGGCCTCTACGTCGCGTATGGAATCCCGATCTTCCTGCGGCTTCGCGCGGGCGACAAATTCGAGCGCGGACCATGGCACCTTGGCCGCTGGAGCCGGCCGATCGGCATCGTCGCCGTCGCCTGGATCGTGCTGATCAGCATTCTCTTCATCCTCCCCACGATCTTCCCGCCGACCCTGGGCAATCTGAACTACACGATCGTGGCCGTCGCAGTCGTCCTCGTCGGCACGGGGGTCTGGTGGATGGTATCCGCCAAGCGTTGGTTCAAGGGCCCGCAGATACAGGGAAGCGCGGAGGAGCTGGCCGCCATCGAGGCGGAGTTGAACGTGGCCGGCGTCGCGGCTGCCCCGGTGACCGCCGGCTGATAGGCTGAGTTTGCCAGGCGCGCTCGCGGCACGCACGCTGCGAGCGCGCCAAGGATCTCCGAACATGTCCAAGCCAAAGATCGGTGTCACGTGCAGCCCGCTGCGCGGACCCGCGTACTACGCCCCCTACCTCCGGGCGGTCGAGACCGCCGGGGGAGAACCGATCACGCTCGACCCGCAGCCCGAAGGTCTCCAAGCCCACCGGGCGGCCGAGATCGTGCACGGGATCGACGGTCTCCTGGTTCCGGGTGGCTGGGACGTCGATCCGCCGGTGTACGGCGAGGCGCGGCAGGAGGAGACGCCGAACGTCGACCTTCCTCTGGATCTGACGGAGATCGCCCTCGTTCGCGCGGCGGTCGACGCCGGCGTCCCGGTCTTCGGCATCTGCCGCGGTCAGCAGGTCATCAACGTGGCCCTCGGAGGATCGCTCCGTCAGCACATCGACGGTCACGACATGCACGGCCATCCGCGTGACCTCCTCGCCCACCCCATCGAGGTGGTGCCGGGTTCGGAGCTGTCGAAGGTGACGCCCGACGACAGCATCATGGTCAACAGCCTTCACCACCAGTCGGTGAAGGACGTCGCCCCGGGACTGCACGTGACCGCGCTGAGCCCCGACGGCATCGTCGAAGGCATCGAGTCTGCAGACGGGCTCGTCGTCGCGGTCCAGTGCCATCCCGAGGAGCTCGTCGGCCGCGACGGGTGGGCGATGTCACTCTTTCGACGGTTCGTCGATCGCGTCGGCGCAGGCGACCGGCGCCGCGCCGTCGGCTCGAAGGCCGGCAGCAACGGCGGCTGAGCACATGCTTGGCCTCGAGGAGCTGACCCAGTCGGTCGGAGCCGGCGACATCGACACGGTGGTGGTCGCGTTCACCGATATGCAGGGGCGCCTGATGGGCAAGCGCCTCGAGGCGCATTTCTTCCTCGAAGAGGTGGAGGCCGGACAGCCCATCGAGGGCTGCAACTACCTGCTCGCGCTCGAGATGGAAGGCGACCCGGTGCCGGGATACGCGATGGCCAGCTGGGAGCGTGGCTACGGCGATTTTGCGATGGTCCCGGACTTCTCCACGATGCGCCGGATCCCATGGCTGGAGGGCACGGCGCTCGTCCTCTGCGACGTGGCGTGGAACGACGGGACGCCGGTCAGGCCGTCGCCGCGTCAGGTGCTCAAAGCGCAGGTGGATCGCGCCCGCGCCCTCGGGTACGAGGCGATGTTCGGGTCCGAGCTCGAGTTCTACCTCATCAAGGAGACCTACGCCGAGGCCCATCAGCAGCATTACCGGGGGCTGACGCCGTCGGTGCCGTACATCCTCGACTATCACATCCTCGCGACCAGTTACGACGAGCCGTTCATCCGGGCCGTCCGCAACGGCATGCAGGCGGCGGGGATCCGCGTGGAGAACTCCAAGGGCGAGGCGTGGCCGGGCCAGCAGGAGATCAACTTCCGGTACAGCGACGCCGTGACCATGGCGGACAACCACACCATCTACAAGAACGGGATCAAGGAGATCGCGCAGCAGCGCGGCTGCTCGGTGACATTCATGGCCAAGCCCGATCACACATGGATCGGGAGCTCGTGCCACATCCATTCGAGCCTGTGGCGGGACGGCAACAGCGCCTTCGCCGGCGAATCGCCCGTGTTCCGGCAGTATCTCGCGGGCCAGGTCGCCGGGGCAGCGGAACTCGCGGTGTTCCTCGCCCCCAACATCAACTCGTACAAGCGATACACGGCGGGCAGCTGGGCGCCGACCACGCTCGCGTGGGGCTACGACAACCGCACGTGCGGATTCCGCGTCGTCGGTCATGGCAACGGACTGCGCGTGGAGTCGCGCATCCCGGGTGCTGACGCCAACCC
>Ga0335078_10005968_pt1 | contig 18023 bp, 17 predicted proteins | sample Lox_Sample_32_FD_206711 | JGI IMG/M metagenome (GOLD analysis project Ga0335078, IMG submission 206711) | Soil microbial communities from Loxahatchee National Wildlife Refuge, Florida, United States - Lox_Sample_3.2 | ecosystem: Environmental > Terrestrial > Soil > Wetlands | place: USA... | reverse complement strand
CTCGAGGCCGCTGCGGGGCGCCACGCCTGCGTGGATGCCGGGTCCGGGCTGCTCTGGCACACCAACCACGGACGGTACGTCCCGGGCGCCGAACCGTCCGGCCGCGGTACGAGCGTGGCACGTGGCCAGGCGCTGGACGCGCTCCGGCCGCCCGCCGGCGATCCCGATCCGGCCTGGTTCCTGCACATCCTCGCCGACGCGCCGCTCCCGTACGGCGTTCGCGCCGATCCCGGCCCGGCCAGCCGGGCCACCACGCTCTGCACGCTCGTCGCCGACCTCACCGCGGGCCAGGCTGTCCTCAAGCTCCGCGACGCCCCGCCTGTCGCCATCTCGCTAGCCAGCCTCGCCGAGGGTGATCCGAGCGGCCAGCACCTCCTCGCCGCCGCCCCGTAATCAACGCGAAATAACTGCCGCCGAACCCGCGGGCCGTCCTCGCCCGTTATGTTACGTGACGGTTTTGTCACACAGTGCTGACCGTGAAGACAACTCAGTGCCGACCGCGAAGACAACTCAGTGCCGACCAGGGGACGGCCAAGGGCGACAAGGGAGAAACGATGGCCCAACGCGACCGCGAGCTGCTGCGCCCGGAGGAGGCGACCTCCTGGGAGGAGTTCCTTGCCCGCTGCACCGCCGAGCAGGCCCGTTGCCGCGCCGCGGGCACATCGGGCGGCGCCCTGGGCGATACAGTGCTCGCCGCGCCGCTCGCCTTCGGCGCGTTCCTCTTCTGGGCGGGTGTCGCGGTGGAGCACGACGCGGGCAGGTGGTTCCTGCTCGTGGTCGCGCTCTTCTTCACCTGGCTGTTCCTCCAGGCCCTCGGCCGGGCGATTCGCAGCGGCCTCGGCGGATCACGGCGGAACACGGAGCTGACCCGGCTGCGCACGCAGTGGCAGGCGAGGGCCGATCGTGGCGAGATCCCGCGGTCCACCCCCGGCGGCCCGAAGGTCTGGCGGGACGAGCTAGAGCCGACGAGTACCCCCTGATCGGAGTCGCGCGATTTCACCAGGCCACCGCGCCCAACCTGACCGCCCGCCCCGCCTCTCGCCGTAATTTTAATTGTGCCGAACGAGCCGTGGTTTCCCGCCCAGGTAAACCCGCGCCGCCCGGGTGGCTAAGCTCTTGGGCAGGCCCCGTGAAGGCAGGTCCGTCCAGGAAGGGATGGCGCGCCGTGGCCGAGGTGCGTATCCGCCGTGTGTATGAACAGGCCATGCCGTCGGACGGCAGGCGCGTGCTCGTGGACCGGCTCTGGCCGCGCGGCCTGTCCAAGGACAAGGCCCGCCTGGACGAGTGGCTGAAGGCCGTGTCGCCGTCGGACGAGTTGCGCCACTGGTACGGCCATGACTCGGCGAGGTTCGCCGAGTTCACCCGTCGTTACGAGGCCGAGCTCACCGAACCCGAGCGCGCCGAGGCGCTGGATAAGCTGCGTGCCGAGGCCCTGTCCGGCCCGCTCACGTTGCTGACCGCGACCAGGGACCTCGACCACAGCCAGGCCGCGGTCCTCGCCCGCCTGCTGGCCTCCGAATAGCCCACCCCGCAGGGCGCTTTCCGTTCTCCGCCAAAATGGCAACACATTGCCATTCATTAATTCGGTTGCGTCGGCTTCGGCCGCGATGGCATTCTCTTCGTGGCAGTTATTCAGCACGAGACGAGGAGGCGCCAATGAAGCTCGCCGAGGCGTTGATATTGCGTGCCGAGGCCACCCGCAGGATCGAGCAGCTGCGCGGCCGGATCGTCGGCAATGCGCGCTATCAGGAGGGCGAGGAGCCGGTCGAGGACGCGGCCGCCCTGCTGACCCAGACCGGTCAGGGCTGCGCTGAGCTCGAGGCCCTGATCCGCCGGATCAACCGGACCAACGCCGCTGCTCAGCTGGGCGCGGGAACCATCACGGATGCCCTGGCCCGCAGGGACGTGCTGAAGCTGCGGCACGGTGTGATCACGGCGGCCGCGGACGCCGCCGCCGGACGCGAGCACGGCTGGGGCCGTCAGTTGCGCACCGAGCTGACGTTCATTTCCGCCCTGCCTGTCACCGAATTGCGCGCGCAAGCCGATGACGTGGCGCGGCGAATCCGCGAGCTCGACACCGACATTCAGCGCACCAACTGGGAGGTCGACCTCGTAGACGAATAACCAATGGCAGGAGCAGGTAGCCATTCGAGAGGCGAGCACAATACGCACCGGCGTTTACCGGTACCTTGAGATGGTATCGCACGGAGGGCAGTGCTATTTCATCGCGCAGCCCAGCACACCGCACAGGTGACGGTGCAATGCGAACAAGTCATCACCACGTGCTGATCCCGGACGGCGAGGGTGGGAAAGGGGCACTCCTGCCAGATCCTCTTGATGTTGTCTGCACGCGGTGCTTGGATTCGGCTGATGCCGGGGCGCCGCGGGAGGACATATGGACACACCCGATGTCGGGGATGTCAATGAGGCCTCGGCCCGCGCCGACGAAGGAGAGAGCCTACGCGGGCAGCACAGGTACGCGGACGCGGAGACGGCCTACCGGGCGGCGATCCGCCTGGACCCCGCGCTCGCGGCGGCGCACGGCAACCTCAACAGCCTCTTCGTGGTACGCAGATGGTTCTCTTGGCGCTGGCTCGTGCCCAGGAAACGCGGCCCAGCGCCTGAAGAGGACGAATGAACCGCCGGAGGCGGGATCATCGCCGAGCAGCCGCCCGTTTTCCAGCACCAGTTCCATGCCCCGGTCCACCGAAGTCGCAGGTCAGGATTGTCCCGAAGGCATCGAGCAGGCAAGCTCCGACCAGGGTCACGCCTTCAGCGAAAGGCCGGCCCGCACTCGGCAGACGCTCCGTTCATCCTTCATCGTCAACGTGGTCGTCATCGCCGTAACCTGGCAGCGGCCCGTGCGTGCGCCTATCGGAGGATGCCAGTGGATAACGAAACCGTGGTGGCCTACCTGAACCGCGTAGGCCTTGCGGCGCCAGTTGCCGGTGACGCCGAGGGCCTGCGGACACTGCACCGTGCCCACCAGCTGACCGTGCCGTTCGAGAACCTGAGCATTCACCTCGGCGAGCCGGTCTCACTCTACGAGCCAGACCTGATCGGCAAGATTGTGCGCCGTCGCCGCGGCGGCTTCTGCTACGAGCTCAACGGGGCATTCGCGCTGCTGCTTGAGGCCCTCGGAGCGCAGGTGAGCCGGGTCGCGGCCCGGGTCTACGGAGAGGCGGGCCTGGGACCGCCGTTCGATCACCTGGCCCTCATCGTGCGCCCGGTAGACGGCGGCGCGCCATGGCTTGCCGACGTGGGCTTCGGCAGCCACAGCGACTTCCCCCTGCTGCTGGACCGCAGGGATGACCAAGACGATCCGGCCGGCCAGTTCCGGCTCGCCGACGCCGGCTCAGGAGACATCGACGTCCTGAAGGACGGCAAGCCGCAGTACCGGATCGAGACCCGCGAACGGTCGCTCGCCGACTGCATCCCGACATGCTGGTGGCAGCAGACCTCGCCGCTGTCGCACTTCACCCGCAGCACCATCTGCTCCCGGCTGACCCCGGGCGGCCGGGTGACCATTAGCGGCCGGACGCTCATCCAGACAAATGGCGGGACCCGGACCGAGCACCGGCTAGAGACAGACGACCTGCTGCTCGCCGCGTACCGCGACCAATTCGGCATCCTGCTGAGCCGGGTACCTGACGACCCCGCAGCCTGAGCGCGGTGTGAATCGCCAGGCTGTAAAGTCGCGCCGTGACCGTGTCCCGGTTCGTGGTGCAGTTGCACGACGCGACTACGCTGCATTTCGATCTGCGGATCCAGGTCGGCGAGGTCCTGCGGTCCTGGGCGGTTCCCAAGGGCCCGTCGCTTGATCCCGGTGTCCGGCGGCTTGCCGTGCCAGTCGAGGACCACTCCCTGTCCGCGGGTGATTATGAGGGAGTCCGGGCCGGGCAGGCACGCGGTACCGGCGCGGTCATCATCTGGGATGAGGGTCCCGCCGAGATCGTCCGGGATGAGCCTGGCCATCTGTCCGTCCTCCTGCACGGCAGCAAGCTGGCCGGAGGATTCGCCCTGACCCGCACCGGCGAGCGCCGCTGGATTCTGGTCAAGACCCGTGACGACTACGCGCGACCGGGTTCGGACATCGTCGCCGAGCAGCCAATGAGCGTGCGCAGCGGCAGGACATGGGAAGACCTGGCAAACGAGTAACCCCAATCGCAAGCCTTGTTTAGTTGCTAACCACGATCTCCAGGTCGGGGCGGACCGCTCGCATCACGATGGCCAGCGTCGTGGCGTTCATCGTCGGCGAGACGATCTCCCCGAAGCTGTCATTGTCGAACCAGACGCACATGGACACCTGGCTCGACGTAGTGGCCTCCTCTTCTGCGCAGGCCGCGTTACCGCCCAGGGGGCCGGCGCTGACGAGGGTGGCCCCGGCGAATTTCTTGGTGAAGCCGGTGATCGAGGTGGCGGGCGTGGCGCTGGCCAGGTGGCCACCGATGAACATCATGATCTGCGCAGTGTTCCCGGCCGCCGGGTCTCCTGACTCGTACAGCGCCGATTTCACATTGCTAGCCTGGCCAGCGCTCATCTGGATGACCCCGGTGCGCAATCCGGCGAAGTCCGTCGCGCCATCCATGCCGGAGGTGCGCGCGAACGAGCCGATCCTGGCCGGGGTCTGAATCGCGTGGACGGGCCCGCCGTCCGACGAGAACTCGAACCTGATGATGGCCGTGATCGCCGCGGTGGCCGCTATCACGACTCCGAGGACGGCCAGCCAGAGGCGGTGATCGCGGCTGCGCTGGCCTGCGGACGCCCTAGAGAATGTCATATCGCGCATCCTAGGGCGATGATGCCGACGACGCTGTGCCGGCTGAAAACGTTCGGTCCTCGACCATGTTGACTGACTCCCGACGTGCACACTGATTGAGCCAACTCGGGTCCAACGAGCCGCGCCGACGCCCTACCGGCGGCAGATGGAGACGGTTCCGCGGAAACGTCCGGCGCAATTGCGTAAGGTGTCCTGCCGACCTCCGGAAATCAGCGGCCTTTATTTCCGTCAGGCACAAAGTTTCCGCGGTAATTCGGGCGCTGGCCGGACCGGGGATCACTTGCGCACAACCGGGTCGTCCGGCATCAGGAACCGGTTAGCGGTGCCTTTCCTCACTGGCGTCCCTAATCGAACCGAAGCGTGCAACAGACTATCCAGCATCACAAACTGACGTTGGCGGACCACAACGGTTCGCTGACCAGGCGGCGTGGAACCGGAGGTTGCTCGGGGACCCGGAGGGCATGCGCTCCCCGGCGCTTGGCACTGACCCTCAGCCTAGAGCGCCGACGAATCCACACACGGAACACACCATGAATGCCGACGCCGTACAGATACTGGTCGTATGCGGCAGGTGCTGTGTCCGGTGCTGGTTGGGCGGGACGAGGAGGCCCGTCATCTGGACGCTGCCCTGGCGGCGGCGGGAGAGGGACGTGGTGGCGTGGTGCTCGTCGCGGGAGAGGCCGGGATCGGCAAGTCGCGGCTGGCCCGGGAGGCCGCGCATGCAGCCGACGCGCTGGGCCTAGTGGTCATGGCCGGGCGGGCGGTAGCAGGCGGAGTCCCGACTCCGTTCCGGCCGTTTGCCGAGGCACTGGCCTCGGCCGGCCGTGCCGGCCGCCTCCCTCACAGCGGCGAACTGGATCCTTTCCGGCCCGTGCTTGGCCGGCTGATTCCCGAGTGGCGACAGCCGCTGCAGGCAGCGGGTGACGATTCGCTCATCTTCCTGGGAGAGGCGGTGCTGCGGCTGTTGCGTGTCCTGTCACCGGCTGCCGGAGCCCTGCTGGTCCTGGAGGACCTGCACTGGGCTGACAGAGAGACCCTGGCCCTGCTTGAGTACCTTGCCGACAACGTGTCCGCGGAGCGGGTTCTGTGCGTGGGCACCATGCGGGATGAGGAAGGCGCCCGGGCGGTCGCGCTCGCTAGGGTGCTTGAAGCGCGTGGATCGGCGGTCGTGTTGCCGCTGGATCGGCTGGATCCGGCCGCCACCGCCCGGATGGCACTGGCCTGCGTCGGCGGCGCAGAGTTGCCTGGCTCGGTCCAGGCCCTGGTCGCGCGGCAGGCCGAGGGACTTCCGTTCCTGGTCGAAGAGATACTGGCCGGCTTGATCGGAGACGGCACACTGGCCGAACGCGATGGTCGCTGGCAGTCCGTTGACCTTGCCGGCTTCCGGGTCCCCGACACCTTCGCGGACGTCGTTCACGATCGCCTTGACGGACTGGACGCGGGCTCCCGCCGGGTTATCTGCGCGGCTGCGATGCTGGGCCGCCGGTTTGACTGGGGACTGCTTGGCCCGGTAACCGGCCTGACGGACGCGGGCGTGGTGGCGGCGCTGCGGCGGGGAGTAGCGCTGCAACTGGTCGCGGCCGACGGGGACAGCTTCAGGTTCCGGCACGCGCTAACCCATGAGGCGGTGCTGGCAGGGTTGCTTCCGCCGGAGCGCGCACTGCTGGCGGCTCAGGCCCTGGCCGCGGTACAAGCCGCGCACCCGGGCCTGCCAGGGTCGTGGTGCACGCTGGCCGCCGAACTGGCCGAGGGCGCGGGGACCATGGCGCGGGCTGGCGCGCTTCTACTCGAAGCCGGACGTCGCGACCTGGCCGTAGGCGCCCTCGCCAGCGCGGAACACACGCTTTCCCGTGCTCGTGCCTTGACCGGCCCTGATGATGCGGAGCTGTCCACCCTGCTCGATGAGGCGCTGACCGAAGTCTTCGCGATGTCCGGGCAGGTGGACCGCGCGATGGAGATAGGCAGGACGTTGCTAGCCCGGCTGGGCGGCGGGACCGGATCCGCCCGGACGGCGGGCCTGCACCTGGGAATCGCGCGAGCAGCCATCGCCGGGGCTCGCTGGGCCGAGGCGGACCAAAGCATCGCGATCGCCCGCGGCTCGGCCGGTTCCGAAGCCGCGCAGGTTGACGCGTGCGCGGCACAGGTCGCGGCAGGCCGTGGCGACCTGGCGCAGGCCGAAGCGTTGGCCAGGGCCGCGCTGGCTGCGGCAGACGCCCGCGGGCTGCCCGAGGTGGCATGCGAGGCGCTTGAGGTGATCGGGCGGGTCGCGCGGCAGCACGATCTGGATCAGGCAGAACGCGCGTTCTCCCAGGCCGCGGCGGTAGCCGTCGCGCATGGGCTGCACCTTTGGCACCTGCGGGCGCTGCATGAGCTTGGAACGATCGACCAGCTGCGGACCGAGAGCGTGGAGCGGCTCGAGCAGGCGCGGGAGCTGGCTGTGGCGCAGGGAGCGCTGGCGCTGACGGCGACGCTGGACCTCCAGATCGCCGCGGGGCTGAACAAGCAGTTCCGCGCTACCGAAGCGCTGGCCGCGGCCCTGCAGTCGGCCGATGCATCCCGCCGGTTCCGGCTCGCCACGCTGCCGATGGCGCTGATCTTCCAGGCAACCGCGCATGCGATCCGCGGCGAATGGGTGGAAATGGAGGCCAGGATCGCGGAGGCGATCGCTCTTGCTCCCGGCGATCCGGATGTCCTGGGCAGTTCCTGGGGGCACTGCCGGGCGACTTATTCGCTCCTGGCAGAGCAGGTCGAGGAGGCGCACGCGCAGATGACGACCGGCGCCGCCCTGCTGCTGAGCTCGTCGGCCACGATCGCGCCGCCCTTCCTCGGGCTATGGCCGCTGCTAGGTGCCCTGCTGGGCCGGGACGCAGAAGTGGCGGCGGCCCAGGTCAGGTCCGCTCACGGCACCCGGCACCTGGTGGTCGGTTCTCTGCTCGGGTATGCCGATGCGGTGCTGGCGGGGCGCCGGGGCAGACGTGCCGAGGCCAACGCCGTGTTCGCCGCCGCGGACGCCCAGATGGGATCGCTCGTGGCCTGGTACAGGCACTACGCCCGCCGGATCGCCGCTCAGGCCGCCCTCGCCGACGGCTGGGGCGATCCGGTTTCCTGGCTGCGGGAAGCAGCTGGTTACTTCGCCGTGCGTGGCGATGACCGGGTGGCGGCAGCCTGCCGCCGGCTGCTGCGGTGTGCCGGTGCCCCCGTTCCGCGGCGGCGGCCCGGCAGCGTGGGCCCGCCGGGTCGGCTGCGAGCGCTGGGGGTGACCGAACGCGAGGCTGACGTGCTGCGCCTTGCCGCTCAGGGCCTGGGCAACCGGGAGATCGCTAAGGCCATGTTCTTGTCCCCGCGTACCGTGGAGAAGCATGTGGCCAGCGTGCTGGCGAAGACTGGCCTGCGCCGGTCCCAGCTGGCTGGGTATTCCGCCGCGCTAGATGGGTAGGCGCCGCACCGTCGATTGGGTGCTCGTACCGATGTGACGGACCGCGGTCCAGAGCGACGATTCGGGCATGAGCGACTCTCGAGTGCTGACCCTGCCTGGCGGTCGCCTTGCCTACGAGGTGACTGGCCAGGGGCCCGCCGTCGTGTTCTGCCACGGCTTCGGGCTGGACATGCGCATGTGGGATCCGCAGGTGGAGCACCTGGCCTCGCGCTTCCGCGTGGTCCGTTACGACTGCCGAGGGTTTGGCGCCTCCGGGCCGTTCGATCCCGCGGCGGGCTATACTCACGCCGGCGACCTGCTCGCGCTGCTGGATCATCTCGGCATCGGGCAGGCGGTGCTGGCCGGGCTGTCGTTCGGCGGGCGGGTGGTGATGCAGGCCGCGCTGGCCGCGCCGGCCAGGGTCCGCGGCCTGGCCCTGCTGGACGCGGTGCTCGACGGCGTGCCATGGGACCCCGAGTCGGCCGTTGCACTAGATGAGGCCCCGGAGCAGGCCAGCGAGCATGGGCTGCTGGCCGGCCGGGCCGCCTGGCTCGCGCACCCGCTATTCGCCGCCGCCCGCAGGCGGCCCGAGGTGAGCAGAGCGCTGGCGGCGATGGTCGCGTGCTACCCGGGGCAGCACTGGATCGGCCACGACCCGCACCTGTCAGCCGGGCCGCGGCCCATCGACGTGCCGGAGCAATTCACCATGCCCGTCCTGGTGGCGGTAGGCGAGCAGGACGTGCCGGGCTTCCGCGAGATGTCCGCCGTACTCGCCCGCCTCATCCCCGGCGCCAGGTACTACGTCGTCCCGGACGCCGGCCACATGATCAACATGGAACAGCCCGCCGCGGTCAACGGACTGCTGACCGCATTCCTGGACCAGCTCTCCGGACAAGCCAGTGAACGAACGGGAGGAACTGATGAACGCAATGCCGACCACGCAGCGGAGCACACCGGGACCGGTCACAGGTGACGGCGTGCTGGTGAGCCCATCATGGCTGGAAGCCCGCCTGTCTGACCCCGCGGTCCGCGTGGTCGAGGTGGATGTGAGCCGGCTCGCCTACGACCAGTGGCATATCGACGGTGCCGTGCTGTGGAACGTATATGCCGACCTGAAGGACGATAGCTACCGGCCAGCCGACGCCACTGCGCTCGGGAGGCTGCTCGGCAGGTCGGGGATCGACGCGGGCACGACGGTCGTGTTCTACGGCTACGCACCTGCCCTGGGGTTCTGGCTCATGAAGCTGCACGGTCACCCAGACGTCCGGATACTGGACTGCTCACGCGATGCCTGGCAGCGAGAGGGCCGGCCGTGCAGCGCGGCGGCGACCGCGCCGGCCAGCACCGGTTACGTCCTTCCTGAGCCGGACGAGGGGCTCCGCGCCGACCACACCGCGGTGCTCAGGGCCATCGGCGACCCGGGCGCGGCCGTCCTCGATGTCCGTTCCCTGGAGGAGTACCTGGGGGAGCGGTTCTGGCCCTCCGGCGGAATGGAGCCTGGCGGCCGCGCCGGTCATGTCCCTTCTGCGGTGCATCAGCCTATCGGCGATCTGTACGACGACCGTGGGTCGTTCCGTGCCGCCTCCGACCTGCGCGGTGCCTTCTCCGCCGTCGACCTCGGCGGCGACGGCGAGCTGATTACCTACTGCACGATCGGCGGGCGGGCGAGCACCGCCTGGTTCGTGCTCACCTACCTGCTCGGGCGTGATCGCGTCCGCGTCTACGACGGCTCATGGGCGGAATGGGGCCGCATGGACGACACCCCCGTCGAGCGCCACCGCACATGATGCGCTGCCGGGGCCGATGACCCGGCGCCGCGCTAGCCTGAAGAGACATGGACTGCTTCCCGCCACCCGTCATCCGGTCGAGCCGGCTGGACCTCCGCGAGTTCAGCGCGGATGACCTTGGCCTGGCCAGCGAGGTCGCCGCCGCCGGGGAGCGGGAAGCCCTCCCGCCTGGTGTCCCTGAGAATCGTGACCAGCTGGCCCAATGGTTCGCCGCCGGAATGAACTCGGTGGGACGCGGTAACGCGGTGCACCTCATGATGCTCGACCGGGCTGGCTACAGGATGGTCGGCTCTATCAGCGTGTTCCGCGCGGACTGGAAGGTCCGCTCGGCCGAGATCGGCTACGGGGTCCGCAGTGATGCCCGCGGGATGGGGTACGCGACCGAGGCGCTGGCCGCCGTGGCCAGATGGGTGCTCACCGAGGGCGGGATGCAGCGCGCCTGGCTGAGCGTGAACACCGACAACGTGGCCTCGGCCCGGGTAGCGGAGAAGGCCGGCTTTCGCCGGGAAGGGATTTTGCGGCGCGCGGTGCGAGAGGATGACGGCCTGCACGACCTGGCGATGTACTCGCTGCTTGATGACGAGTTCCGGTAGTTCCGCGGATCGCTTGTACGATCAGCCCATGGCTTACGACCAGGAGCTCGCCGATCGCATCCGGCAGCTCATCGGCTCCGATCCGGATCTTGCCGAGAAGAAGATGTTCGGCGGACTCGCCTTCCTGATCCGCGGCAACATGGCCATCGCCGCGGCCAGCCAGGGCGGAGCGATGATCCGCGTCGATCCGGCCGAGTCCGACTCCCTGGTGAAAGCGACGAGAGCCACCGTAGTCGAGATGCGTGGTCGGCCGATGCCCGGCTGGCTGCATGTCCGTTCTGAGGACCTGCGCACCGACGACGAGCTCGCCCGATGGGTGCGATCGGGCACCGGCTACGCCCGATCGCTCCCCGCCAAATAGCAGCGCGGCGCCGACCGCCCGTGACCGCCATGTCTTGATATCGCGTCTGAGTGGTGCTTAAATCCGCCCGTTACCGATCACCGCGGGAGGACATGTGGCAGCGCCCGATGATGCGAAGGACGTGCTGTGCGCATTGCGTCTTGGCTGGTTCCTGGCCGAGTCGCGCGGCCGGAACAGGCCGGGCGGCCAGCTCGGGGTCAGGACAAGCCTGCCCGATCACGTCGATCACGCGCTCCCGCTGCGCATCGAGCGCGGTCCAACCGAACTGCGGATCGAAGCGCAGAAGGTGGTCGCCCAGCTAGCGATGGACCTGAAGGTGGACACCGACGGCGACGGCACCAGCTTCGCCAAGGCCATGGACGATAAATCCCGGGCCCTGGACCCCATCCGCGCGTCGAAGGCGAGTGCCGCGCTGCAGTGGGCACTCGATCAGCTCCGGATGGCCGCCGCCGGTCGGAGCTATCCGGGCGATGCCGCGCCGCCCACCCCGCAGCAGGCGCTCCAGACGCTGCAGGTTGCCGTCGGTCCCCAGCAGCAGGCCGTGACGGCGGCAACGGCACGAGGCGATCAGGCGGCCGCCGCGGGGGAGCAGCGCGGTCTTGACACCCTGCGTACCGCCATCGCCGCCCTGCAGGCCTGCGGCGACGGCGACGCCAACGCCCCGCAGGCCCGCGTCGCGGCCGTCAGGGAAAGCCTGCAGTTGATCGTCGCCGCGGCCAACGACCCATGGCAGGACCTGGCCCAGCTGCTCTGGCGGTTCGACGCTCACATTCAGGACCGGCTCAGTGCCATGTCCGAATCCCAGGCTTGCGGCTATCAGTTGGGCCGGGGACTGGCGGAAACCTACTGGGCTCTCGATCCCGACCAGGCCGTCGGCTCACGGTGCTGGGACTTCCTGCTCGGTGACGAACGCTGCACCGAGGTCTGCCGGCTGGTCGGACGGCTCGGCGCGTACATGACCGAATACACCGCGCCCGCCATCACCGGATCAATCGAGGTCTGGAAATACCTGGCCAGCCAGCCGGCCTGGCGCGGCGACGGCCAGGTCGCCAACGCCGCGCTCTATCACCAGATCCGGCGCTGGTACGAGCTGATTGTGCTCGGCCAGGATCCCACCACGCTCATCGAGCCGGCCGGCCTGATGTCGGGTGTCCAGACGGTGGCAAGGGCGGCCAAGCTGTTCTTGCCCGAGCTGGTGGCATCCGTGGTCGGCCTCGCCTTCCTGATTCTGCTCCTGCTGCTGATCAGCGCCGGTACCGGTACCACTTGGGAAAAGACCCTGTCCGGGATCCTGGCGGCGGCCGGGCTCTCGCTGGCCGGCCTGACCGGCACCCTGAAGAACTCGGCGCAGGCCATGCTGAAGCGGTTGCGCCAGGACACCTACACCGACCTGGTCGCCATCGCGGTGCAGACCGCGCCCCCGCCGCCGAGAGAGTCCGACCTGCACACGGCCCTGGCTAACCGTCGGCTCACCACGGCCACCCCGAACTGACCGAGGGTTTCCAGGCCTCCAGGCTCACCTCAGTCCCACCAGTCGCTCCGGCAACCATTCTTAAGGAGGCATCATATAAGCCAGCCGAGAGCCGCATATCACCGGTCACAAATATCACTTGAATACCGTATAGAAGCACGCGATTCCACCGCCTTCACATGGTCTTCACAGCATTTCCAGGGCGTTTCTTAAGGCCGGTGAAAAGCTCCACTCTGAACATCCTGCAGTTCTATCCCCGCTCCGGGGGGTAAAGGAGTGGACCCGTGCCAAACCAGCAGCTAGTGGCGTTCCCGCCCAGTCACCGCGATCCTGTTTCCGGGGCTCGCCGGGTGGCAGACATCGCGCCCGATGAGGCAATCCACCTCAGCATCATTGTGCGGCGCAAGCCAGGCGGATTGGACAACGCCCTTCGTGCCGCCACCGCGGCGCACACCGAGCCGATGAGCGAGCGTCGGCGCCGCCTGGCCGAGGTGGCCGGCGCCGACCAGGCAGACCTGGACCGCGTGACGCAGTACGTGACCGGCGCGGGCATGAACGTGCAGTCCGCCGACGCCGCCACCCGCACGATCCAGGTCACCGCCACAGCCGCGCAGGCAAGCGCCGCGTTCGGGGTCTCGCTCGGCCGCTACCAGACCGACGGATTCAGCTACCGGGGTCGCGAGGGAACCGTTCACCTGCCCGCCGATCTCGTGGACGTGGTAGAGGCAGTGCTCGGCCTGGACAACCGTCCGCAGGCCAGGACGCATCTGCGGCGGGGCCAGCCGATCAGCGACCGGGAGCTTCCCGGCCCGGCGACCGGAGCGGTCTCGCTGCTGCCAGCCATCACCGCCAGCGAGGCCGCCGCGCCCAGCCCGCGGCCGTCCCCGCAGCCGATGTGGACCAAGCAGGTCGCGAGTCTGTACGACTTCCCGAGCGACCTCGACGGCAGCGGCCAGACAATCGCGATCATCGAGCTGGGCGGCGGATTCAGGCCAGAGGAGCTCGCAACCTACTTCCAGCGCGCGGCCGTCCCCGCGCCCGTGGTCGAGTCGGTCGCGGTCGGCGGCGGAACGAACAATCCCGGCGTCGACGAAAACGCAGACGGCGAGGTCATGCTCGACATTGAGGTGAGCGGCACGGTGGCGCATGGCGCAAAGATCGCCGTCTACTTCGGCACCGCATCTGACCGCGGTTTCCACGACGTCCTGTCCGCCGCGGTCCATGACACCGAACGTTCCCCCTCGGTCATCTCGATCAGCTGGGGCGGGCCGGAGGACGCCTGGACGGCCCAGTCCCACAGGGCTTTCGACGACCTGCTGATCGACGCGGCTTCTCTCGGCATCACCGTGCTCGCCGCGGCTGGAGACCACGGTGCCGGGGACGGTGTCACGCAAGGCAACGGGAGGGCGTTCGTCGACTACCCGGCCTCCAGCGAATACATGATCGGCTGCGGCGGGACCACGCTGTTCAACGACAACGGCCAGCCCGGCGAGGTGGTCTGGAACGACGGCGATGGCTGGGCCACCGGCGGCGGGATCAGCGACGTTTACAAGGTGCCGAGGTGGCAGGACGTCACGCTGCCCGCCAACGTCAACGGCACCGGGCAGCCCGGGCGCGGCGTGCCGGACGTGGCAGGCAACGCGGACAACGCGTCCGGATACATCGTGCTTTTCGACGGGCACTGGGAACCCGTGGGCGGGACGAGCGCGGTAGCCCCCCTGTACGCCGGGCTCGTAGCCCTGATCAATCAGGCGCTCGGCCAGCCCGTGCAGGCTCTGCCGCAGAAGCTGTACGGGATGTCCGCGGCCGAGAAGGCATCCGTCTTCCGCGACATCACGGCCGGCGATAACTCCGTGCCGAAGAGCAAGTTCGGGCCGGCGGTCAACGGATACAAGGCGACAGAGGGCTGGGATGCTTGCACGGGTCTCGGCAGCATCAACGGGTCGGCCCTGGTCCAGGTGCTGCGTTCAGGAAGCCCGGGCACGGCCTCCGCATCCTGAGGACCCGCCGTTCACCTGCCGGCCGCCGCCGGCACGTCAGCCGCCGCCGGCGCCGCCCCAGCAGGCGCCGGCGCGCTGGCGTGCCTTTCAGTGCTAGGCGGCTTCGGTCCCGGGCTTGTCGGAACCGCCCGGGCTCTCGGCGGGCAGTATCGCGCGGCGCTGGATGGCATCGAGGCTGTCGTGCAGCGCTTGCCAGGCGGCGCTGAGGCTGGCGCAGGCGGGCAGGTCACCGCGAATGGTGTCGGCCTGATCGCCCAGTGCCTGCAGCGCGGCGCGGCCAGCGGCGATGATCACCGGGTCGGCCGCCTCGATCGTGAGCCTGTCGTCGGCGACACGGATGACCATCTGCCTGCGGCCCGCCTCTTCGGGCTGTTCGTCGCTGGTCCCGGTGACGTCCATGCCGCGCAGCGCCTCCCTGGCGTGGTCAAGATCGACGCCCATGGCCGCCAGGGCCCGGGCCGCGGCGGAGTCGCCGTCGGCGAGCGCGGCGAGCAGCAGGTGGTGCGAGCCGACTGGCTGGGCGCCCGCCAGCCGTGCGGCCTCGCTTAGGGTGGCGTCCGCGGCCGGTGTCGCGCTCAGCACCGTCTGCTCGGTCTGCGCCCCGGCCTCGCCGGCCTCCATGAACTCGGCCACTGCGCGCCTTCGCAGCCACCGCCTGCCCCGGCCGGTCTCGATGCCCAGCGTCGGCAGCACGTCGAGCACCGCCGTCCGGATCGACGCCGGGTCGGCGTGCTGCCTTAGGATCCCGGCTGCGACGCCGTCGTTCTCCCTTATCAGGCCCAGCAGGATGTGCTCCGTGCCGATGTAGTTGTGGTGCAGTTGCAGCGCCTCGCGAAGCGCGAGCTCGAGGATCTTCTTCGCCCGAGGCGTAAACGGTATGTGCCCGCTGACTGAACCGCTTCCGGTCCCGACGATGGCCGTGACCTCCTGGCGGGCGCCCTCGACCGACATCCCGAAGCTCCTGAGGACGCGCGCTGCCACCCCGCGGGGCTCGCCGAGGAGCCCGAGCAGGACGTGCTCGGTGCCGATGTAGTTGTGCTGCAGCCGCCTGGCCTCTTCCTGGGCCAGGACGACGGTGTGCCGTGCGTTGTTAGTGAATCGCTCGAACATGTCGATCAGCGTGCAGGATTGCCCCTAACCCTGTCAATACCATGCTATTAATAGTGTTAACAAACGAACGGAGATGATGATGGACTGGGAGGACCGGCTCGACGAATGGGAGCTCGAGCTTGAGCTGAACGCCAGCCTCGAAGGCTCCGACTGGGTGCCTCTCGAGCGGGCGGCCGCGGAGACCGGCGTCTCCCGCGCCGCCCTGCGCAGCTGGTACCGGACCGGTCAGATCCCGTCCCGGCTCGTCGACGGCCCGCACGGCCCGCAGCGCCTGGTGCCCCTGGCCACCGTGGCGGCCCGTGCCGAAACCTCGCCCCGTCTGCGCCGCTCCGCCGAACGCCGTATTGCCGATCAGGCCCAGCTTGAGATCCTCAGGCACCGCGTCGACCAGCTCGAGCTCCGCCTGGCGACCCTGGAACGACGCCTGCCGCCCGACCAGAACTTAAGACAGCCCGCGGAAACCCGGTCGCCTCGTACAACGATCATGCCGAGAGCATGGCCTCGACTTCCGCCAGCGACCGAACGACCGTGGTCCCAGCCGCGAGCACCCTGCCGTCCAGCTCGCCCCGCACTATCTGCGCGGCAGCGATTCCCGCCGCGATCGCGCCCGCGCAGTACCCAGGCTGATCATCGACGAACAGCGCGCCCGCCGCGGCCACCCCGACCCGCTCAAGCGCGCAGCCGAAGATCTCCGCCTGCGGCTTGACCGCGCCGACCTCGCACGATAGCACCAGCGCGTCCGCCAGCGCGGTCACTCCGAGCTCGGCAAGCAGCGGTCGCGTGCTCGCGGTGCAGTTGCTCACGATCGCGATCTTGATTCCGCGCGACCGCAGTCGCTCCAGGAACGGGAGGGCGTCATCGAACAGCCGTGCCGTCGCCAGCAGCAGCTCCTCGTCCCTGTCCACAAGCTCCCGGACGAGATCTGTCCGCGGCTCGACCCCGTTCTCCCTGAGGATCTGCGCGAAGCCGTCCGTCTTGGAGATCCGCCCGGTGTTGAGCGCCCGGTCGATCCGCCAGTACGCCTCCTGCCAGCTGTCGGCGGGAACCCCGGCAAGCGCGGGAAGCTCGGCCTTGTGCGCCAGGAAGTCGCATCGCAGCAGCGTGTCGTACACATCCACCAGGCATGCCTCGGGCCACCCCACCCAACCAGCCTAAGGCCGCCGTCCGCCGCCCAGCTCCTGGGCCGGCCTTGATCAGCGACGCCGAATAGTCTCGCCGCGATCGGCCGCCATCCGCATTCATCGGGAATGAGCATATGGCGCCGCCCCACGGTCCCGCCGCAAAAATCCTGGCCGCCCGTTCCGCATCTCGCCGTATTTGTATTCGGCAGAACGAGCCGTGGTTCCTGTCCCGCGTCATCAGCGTGTGCGCGGGTGGCGCCTGCTATTGACGGCGCAGCGCCGCCGCGTCCAGGAGCTCTCCTACCGTGCGTCCCGGTTCGGCGCCGAACGCGGGGTGCCGATCTCCGCGGAGCCGGTGCAGCAGTTCCATTTTCACCAGAGCCTCCCTGTCCTGCGTGACCAGCAGCAGAAGCCGGTCCTTCTCGTCACCGGGAAGCCCCGCGATCCGGGCGGTCAGCTCGTCGGGATCATCCCGGCCCGCCGGCAGTGGCGGACTGGCCTCTGCCGCCACCTTCAGCAGGTCGGCATCCACCCGCAGGAAGTCGGCGAGCGCACGCTGCGGCCAGGTGAGCGACCCGAGCCCTGCGGGCACCGGCGGTTCCCGCAGGTCCTCGTCCTCCTCGTCGAAGGCGTCCTCGTCGCGCTCCCACGTCCCGTAGGCCGAGAGCCACGCAAGGTACAGCGGTCGCAGGTCTCCCGCGGCTAGCTCGGCCCGTACCGCGACGATGGCCGCCAGCGAATCCGCGGCGTCCTCATCCCAGTCGCCTTCCTCGTCTTCGCTGACGATGTCGATTACCAGGTCCTCGCCGGCCACCGACACGGTCAGCTGATCATCGGCGCAGTATTTCCCCGCGACCGCTGGATCGAGAAGAGCGCACGGCATCCGCAGCATGATCCGGCGGGTGCCCCAGCTGGCGAGGTACAGATGGGCGTCGTAGTACTGCCGCATCAGGTGACCCGGATCGCCGCGGAAGTCACTCCAGTGGTATTCGTTCACGAAGCTGGTGGTCGTAATCGTGGCGCTGCTCGAGAACTCGCGCACCTCATCCTGCTCGGCCCCGGTCAGCGGCCGGTCCACCGCGAGGAACTCGTAGTACTGATACTCGCTCATAACCAACATCCCCAATTCAGCAAGAGGTCATCGAAGTCCACGCGGTCGTGCAGCCTTAAGAACCCGTTTCTGCGGGGGTCCGGCTTCTGGCCCCGGTCCAGCGGCGCAGCCAGAGCAGGCCGAAAACGGGAAGGATGAGCGGGACGAAGCCGTAGCCGCTGCCGTAGCTAGACCACACCGTGGCATCGGGGAAGGTGGCCGGGTCGGCGCGACTCCAGGTGCCGACGGCCAGCACGCCTGCGAGTTCGACCGAGCAGGAGACAAGAGCGATCCG
>Ga0335078_10005967_pt1 | contig 18029 bp, 10 predicted proteins | sample Lox_Sample_32_FD_206711 | JGI IMG/M metagenome (GOLD analysis project Ga0335078, IMG submission 206711) | Soil microbial communities from Loxahatchee National Wildlife Refuge, Florida, United States - Lox_Sample_3.2 | ecosystem: Environmental > Terrestrial > Soil > Wetlands | place: USA... | reverse complement strand
CCGCGAAAGCACTTTTCTCCGCTATACCGCCAACACCGACGCCCTTCGCGACCTTCTCCAGTTTCTCTACGCCGAGTGCTGCACGCGCAACAAAGCCGTACAACCGAAATCCATCGTGCAAATCTGTAAATAAGGAGCCGCCATGAGCACCCCCGAACAAAGCATTAAAGATGTGGTTAAGGAGAAGTACGGCCAAGCCGCCCTGCGCGCCAAGGCCGGCGGAAGCGCCTGCTGCGGTAGTGCCCCCTCAACCGCCAGCGGCTGCGCCGACCCCATCACTTCAAATCTCTACGACGCCGCGCAAGCCGGCCAGATCCCCGAAGAAGCTCTGCTCGCCTCTCTCGGCTGCGGCAATCCCACCGCGCTCGCCAAGCTCAACCCCGGCGAAACCGTCCTCGACCTCGGCTCCGGCGGCGGCATTGACGTCCTGCTCTCCGCCCGCCGCGTCGGTCCCATCGGCAAAGCCTTCGGCCTCGATATGACCGACGAGATGCTCGCCCTTGCCAACGAAAACAAGCGCAAATCCGGCATCACCAACGTCGAATTCCTCAAAGGCGAAATCGAGCACATTCCGTTGCCCGACAACTTCGTCGATGTGGTCATCTCCAATTGCGTCATCAATCTTTCCGCCGACAAACCCGCCGTGCTTCGCGAAGCTTTCCGGGTTCTCAAGCCCGGCGGCCGCTTCGCCGTTTCCGATGTCGTCACGCGCGGCGAAATCCCCGCCGATATCCGCAAAAGCATCCTGCTCTGGGTCGGCTGCGTTGCCGGCGCCCTCGAAGAAAACGAATATCGCAACCACCTTGCCTCTGCCGGCTTCGCGCAAATCGACGTCGAACCCACCCGCGTCTACCGCGTCGACGACGCCCGCGAATTTCTCACTGGTCATGGCCTCGATGTCGACGCCATAGCGCCTCAAGTCGACGGCAAGTTCATGAGCGCTTTTGTCCGCGCCATCAAGCCGGCGCAAAGCGCTTCTTGTTGCGGCCCATCCTGCTGCCAGTGAGGAACTCGATGTCCACCCATTACAACGTTTTGTTCCTTTGCACCGGTAACTCCGCCCGTTCCATCATGGCCGAAGCCGTGTTGAATCAAAAAGGGAAGCCCAATTTTTCGGCCTACAGCGCCGGCAGTTTTCCGACCGGCGCCGTTCGCCCCGAAGCCATCAAGCAGCTCGAAGCCGCGCATCTTCCGACCGCCGGTCTCCGCAGCAAAAGTTGGGACGAATTCGCCAAGCCCGGCGCCCCCAAACTCGATTTCGTTTTCACTGTCTGTGACAACGCCGCAAAAGAAGTCTGTCCCATCTGGCCCGGCCAGCCGATGACCGCTCACTGGGGCGTCCCCGATCCCGCTGCCGTGGCCGGCACTCCCGATCAGGTCGCCAAAGCTTTCCGCGACGCCTTCTTTCAACTTGACCGCCGCATCACTCTTTTCCTCTCCCTGCCTCTCGCCAGCCTTGACCGCCTCGCCATCAAAAAAGATATCGACCGCATCGGGCACGAATGAGCACCCATCAATGAAAACGACCAGTCGTCTGCGTTTTCTGGACCGTTATCTGACCGCTTGGATCTTTGCGGCGATGGCCGCAGGCGTAATCCTTGGTTGGCTGGTGCCCGAAGTTGTACCCTTTCTGAACCGCTTCAACATCGGTACTACCTCCATCCCGATTGCGGTGGGTTTGATTGTGATGATGTATCCGCCTTTCACAAAGGTCCGCTATGAGGAATTGCCCAGGGTCTTTCGCAACTGGCGCATTCTCGGCCTTTCCCTGGTGCAGAACTGGGTGGTGGGGCCGATTCTCATGTTCATTCTCGCGATTGTATTTCTCCGCCAATACCCGGAATACATGGCGGGGCTGATCATGATCGGTCTCGCACGCTGTATCGCCATGGTCATCGTCTGGAATGAACTGGCGAAGGGCGACACCGAATATGCGGCTGGCCTCGTGGCGTTCAACTCCATCTTTCAAGTCCTGTTCTACTCCCTTTACGCCTGGCTCTTCATTACCGTCCTTCCCGCCAAGCTCGGCCTTCAGAGCGCCGTCGTCAATGTATCCATGGCGGAGATTGCCAAAAGCGTCTTTGTTTATCTGGGGATTCCGTTTCTCGCCGGTTTTGTGACCAGGGCCTCATTGGTTCGTCGTAAAGGTCATGAATGGTACGACAAGAACTTCGTTCCGCGCGTAAGCCCGCTAACGCTGATGGCGCTGCTGTTCACGATTGTGGTCATGTTCTCCCTGAAGGGCAGCTACATTGTGCGCCTGCCGTTGGACGTTCTCCGCATTGCTGTTCCGCTCTTGATTTACTTCGTGCTGATGTTCCTGGTTTCCTTTTACCTGGGCAAGAAGTTAGGCGCGGACTATTCGAAGACGGCGACTCTGTCTTTTACGGCTGCTTCCAATAATTTCGAACTGGCAATCGCGGTGGCTGTCTCGGTATTCGGCATCAACTCCGGAGCCGCCTTTGCCGCCGTCATCGGGCCTTTGGTGGAAGTACCGGTGATGATCGCCCTGGTCAATGTGGCCTTCTACTTTCAACGTCAGTTCTTCCGTGAGTCCTTGCGAGTGGCTATCGAGCCCGTTCCCTCGGCCTCTGCGAAATAAGGATGCCCGTGGCCCGTGCGCGACCCGCAGAGTATGTGACTTTTTTGCTCAGCGTGTCCGTGCCGTTGAGCCCGTAAATCCACCCACATTCGGCGGCTACTTTACTGCCAGCACCAACAGCGTCGCGTCATCCCGGAAATGCGCGCCGCAGTACTCCGCTACCTGCGTCATCAGTTGCTGATTCATCTTCGCCGCGGAATTCCCCGCATGTGCTTTGGCGAAGGCTGCCACTTTTTCCATTCCGAATTCTTCACCTTGCGGCCCCTCCGCTTCGGTAATGCCGTCCGTAAGGAGCAGCAGCCGGTCGCCGGAGCTGAGCTCCACGCTCGCGTCCTGATACTTCCAGACTGGGAAGACGCCCAATACCGCGCCGCCCTGGTCTAACGTGCGCACCGCTCCGGAGGAAACCAGAATGGGATATGGATGGCCGGCGTTGCAGTAGCGAAAGCTGCGGGTCTGCGCATCCAGAACGCCGCAGAAGAAGGTCACGAATTTATCCGCCGCAATGCTTTCGCAGAGCATGCCGTTGATGATGCTGCACACCCGCGCCGGGCTATCGAGATCGCGGACCGACGCGCGCAGGCTGGCCTGCACGTTGGCCATCAGCAAAGCGGCCGGAACTCCTTTCCCGGAGACGTCCGCGATGCAGATCGCCAGCCGGTTTTCACCGAGCTTCAACACGTCAAAGTAGTCTCCGCCGACTGCGCGCGCAGGCTGCCAGGCGCTGGCCACCTCGAAGCCCGGCAGTTGGGGAATCTTTTTGGGCAGCAGCGACATCTGGATCTCCTGCGCCCGTTGCAGCTCCTCCTCCTGAATTTCCAGTTGCGCATTGCCGGCCTGCACCATGTGCTGTAACTCGACGTTGCGGCGCTCCAGCCGCGCTTTGGTCTTTTCGTAAAGAAAATTCAACACCCCGTACACCACGGTGATCAGGAAGGGCATCTTCCAGCCCGTGGTGATCAAGTGTCTAAGCGATTGCGGATACGGGGGAGCTAGCCACCAGACAATGACCGTCGAGAGCGCATAAATGGGAGGCGTCAGTACGCCTAGCAGGGTCAGAAAGCTCAGCCAGTCATAGGGAGCGGGCTTTTCATACAGGGCGTGCAGCCATCGCATGGGCGGCGAAAGGAAATTGCCAATGCACAGCGAGTACAAGATGATGGTGAAAGGATTTATCGGCAAGCCGATGGCCCAGAAAACCGCGCCCACCACCAGAGCAAGGCACAAGTAAATGCCCTGGTCGCGGAAGAAGGTCGTCAGCCATTTCGCGTCGACTTTCATCGTTTAGGTCTGTCATCAGCGAGTCGCGGCTATTTTAGTACCAAACCCCAAAATCACGCCGCGCCCCGATCCGCTTTCCGGGGGGCCCTCGTTCGTGTTACTTCGTCCTTCACCCTGTGCGGCAGTCCGCCGCGTGCCCGCACTGTCCCATTTCCTCAGCCCACCTCCTTACTTCCTTAGCTCTATTCTTCCGTCGTATAGTGATCTGCCGGTATGGTCACCTTCGACAGCGACGCCCCAGTCCCCGAAGCGGCCGCTCCCGGCTTCCTCGCCAGGACCATCTTCAATACCGATCACAAGGCCATCGGCCTGCGCTACCTCTGGCTCGCGCTCGCCAGCGTCGTTCTTGGCATGGTCCTCTCGCTTCTCATGCGCCTGCACCTTGTCTTTCCTGCCGTTCACATTCCGTTTTTCTCCCACTTTGCCGCCGCGCCCGAGCGCTACGCCGCGCTCGCCCTGCTCCACGGCTCGCTCATGGTCTTTCTCGTTCTGACCACCGCTCCCCAAGCTGGTCTCGGCAACTACTTCCTCCCGCTGCAAATCGGCGCGCGCGAAATGGCCTTTCCGTCCCTCAATCTTTTTTCCTTTTGGTCCACCGTAGCCTCGTTGCTCGGCATCACCGCCTCATTTTTCATTGCGCCCGACTCCGGCCTCACCCTTTGGACCGCTGCTGTCGCCCTCTTTTGTCTGGCGTCGCTGCTCGTCTCCATCAATTTCACCGTCACCACGCTCGACCTGCGCGCCAAGGGCATGACCCTGCCCCGCATGCCCCTCACCGTCTGGGCTTGGTTTATCAACGCCATTCTCAGCATGCTCATCTTCAGTATTCTTCTTGCCGCCTGCGCCTTTTTGCTCTCCGACCGCCTGCTCGGCTCGCACTTCTTCTGGCCGCTGGCTTTTCTCTCGCGGCCCTCCACGCCTCTCGCGCAATCTACGCTGCTTTCTCTCTGGCAGCGCCTTTTCTGGTTTTTCGCGCAAGCCGACGTTTACGTCGCGATCTTGCCGTGCTTCGGCATCGTCTCCCATCTCCTGGCCACCTTTTCTCGCAAACCCGTCTGGGCCGAGCGCGCTGCCGTCCTCGCGCTTTGCGGCGTCGGCCTTTTCGGCTTCTGCGTCTGGGGCCAGCACATGTTTTCGAGCGGTCTCAACCCCTGGTCTCCGCTCGTTTTTTCTCTACTCGCCTCTTCGCTTGGCATCCCCGCCTCCGTCCTCCTCCTCAGTTGGTTCGGCACGCTCTGGAACGCCAAGCTTCAGCTCAACACCGCCATGCTCTTTGTCCTCGGCTTCGTCTCGCTCTTCTGCTCCGGCGGCGTCTCCGGACTTTTCCTCGCACGCAGCGACCTCGCCGCGGCTTCCGCCACCAGCGATTTCGTCACTGGCCACTTCCATCTCGTTATGGGCGTCGCGGCGACTTTCGCCATCCTCGCCGCCCTGTTTTTCTGGTTTCCCAAGATTTTCGGACGCCGTCTCAGCGAACCGCTCGGCAAGCTCCATTTCTGGCTCACTTTTGCTGGTGTCTACTGCGTCTTCATGCCCATGCATTGGCTTGGCCTGCTAACTCATTCGAGTGGCGGAAACGGCGGTATCGGAGCAAATTCCACGCTCGCTTCTTCGCTCCGCGATTTCATCACGGTCGCCACCGTTCTCACCGTGGCCGCGCAAGCGCTCTTCGTGCTGAATTTTCTTTGGAGTCTCGGGCGCGGCGAAAAAACCGGCGACCGCAATCCCTGGCTCGCCACCACCCTCGAGTGGACGGTTCCGTCGCCGCCTCCGCCCGGCAATTTTGGTTCCGCCGATTTCGTTGTCTATCGTCAGGCCTACGAATTTCTGCCCGGCGCGGTTGGAGAAGATTTCGTTCCGCAGAATCTCGAGCACGCCCCCGGGACGCTGCACGCGCCTGCAAGTACAGCCGCTCGCGCGGGCGCTTCGGAACTGCAAAAGCATCTGAGAGAATAGAAGCAGAGCAACGGAGAGAACGATCGCATGCCCGGCACCAGCTTAGTCGACGAAATCGAACTGGTCCTCGAAGACATCAGCGGAGGCGGAGGCAAAACTCCGCCGCCCGGCGGCGGTGACGGCGGCGGCGACGGCAGTGAACCCGGCAAACGGCGTAGCCCCCAAGTGCCGGCTTCGCGCCGCTACGCCACGGCCGTCATTGTGGGCATGATTTCCATCGTCATGTTTTTCATGGGCATGGTTGCGGCGTTCCTTTTTCTCCGCGCTACGAATCACCATTGGGTGCCGCTGCACCTTCCCTCCATCGTGTGGTTCAACACCGTGGTTCTCATCACCAGCAGCGGCGTCATGGAAACGGCTCGCCGCCGCCTCGCGCTCGCCGACGTGCCGGAGTTCCGTAAACTGTGGCTCGCCGCCACGATTCTCGGCGTGCTCTTTCTCACTGGCCAACTCGTCGCCTGGCGCCAGATGGTTTCCGCCGGCTTCTACGTAGCTACCAATCAAGCCAGCAGCTTCTTCTACATTTTCACCGGTCTTCACGGCTTGCATCTGTTCGGCGGAATCTGCGCGCTGCTTTACGTTTCTCTGCGCAAATTCGAACGGGCCGCCGTTTCGCGCGCCGTCGCCGCCGAGGTGGCCTCCTACTATTGGCATTTCATGGACGGCCTCTGGGTGTTCTTGCTGGCTCTTCTTTATCTGGGCAAATGAAGGGATGGTCTTTTTCAATGAGCGCAACGCCGCAGACCACATCCTCCCTCGAAGCCGTGCCACAGTTGGATCTCGCGGCGCAGTATGCCGCCATCGGCCCGGAAGTTCGCGCCGCCGTCGAGCGCGTGCTCAGCTCGCAGCAGTTTATTTTGGGACGCGAAGGCGCCGCGCTAGAAACGGAAATCGCGCAGCTTTGCGGCGTTGCGCATGGCGTCGGTGTGGCCTCGGGAACGGACGCGCTGATTCTTGCGCTGCGCGCTTGTGACGTGCACGCGGGCGACGAAGTCCTCATCCCGCCCTTCACGTTTGTCGCTACGGGAAGCGCGGTCAATGCCGTCGGCGCAAGACCGGTCTTCGCCGACATTCGCCCGGACACCTACAACCTCGATCCCTCCGATCTGGCGCGGCGCGTCACGCCACAAACAAAAGCCATCATCGCGGTGCATTTGTACGGCCTCCCCGCCGACATGGACCCGATTTTGCGTTTTGCGCGGGATAGAAATTTGCGCGTCATCGAAGACAACGCGCAATCCATCGGAGCTACTTACAAAGGCCACCGCACCGGCTCGATGGGCGACGTAGCCTGCCTTAGTTTTTATCCGACGAAGAATCTCGGCGCTTGCGGCGACGCCGGAATGATGGTCACGAATTCCAGCGAACTGGCCGCGCGCTTGCGCACCCTGCGCAATCACGGCCAGACCACGAAATACGTGAGCAGCGAACCGGGTTGGAACAGCCGCCTCGATGAAATTCAGGCTGCCGTTCTTCGCGTGAAGCTGCGCTACTTGCCCGAGTGGCAGCACGCGCGCCAGGCGCATGCCGCGGCGTACGCGAAATTGCTTCTCGGCATTCCGGGAATTGCTCCGCCGCTCGTTCCGGAAAACTGCGTGCACGTTTTTCACCAGTACACCATTCGCGTCGAGCATCGCGATGCCTTGCAGCAGGCGCTCACCGCATGCCACATCGGAAGCGCTGTTTATTATCCCGTGCCCCTGCACCTGCAGCCGCTCTACGCCTCGCTGGGACATCAGCCCGGGGATTTCCCGCATGCCGAGCGCGCCGCCAAGGAAGTGATTTCGCTGCCCATGTATCCGGAGTTGCGCCCCGAGCAGATTGCGCGCGTCGCGGAAGCGGTCGCCGCATTTGTTACCAACGAGCATGATCATGGCACCTCCCGAAATAATTGCCTTACTTGACCAGCCAAAGGCATGTTTGCAAAACGTACGAATTGGAATCTCGCAGCCAACCGTTTGAGCGAAGCGCTTGCCGCGCATCGCGGGGCAGGGAAGCCGCCGCTCGATTTGACCGTGTCCAATCCCACGGAATGCGGCTTCCAGTACGACGACGCGGCCATTCTGCGCGCTTTACAGAATCCTGCAGCGCTGAAATACGAGCCGAATCCACGCGGCCTGGAGATCGCGCGCGAAGCGGTGCGGCAATACTACGCCGAGCGCGGCAGTTCGGCCGTCATTGACGATATTTTTCTGACCACCAGCACGAGCGAAGCGTATTCCTACGCCTTCCGGACGCTGTGCGACCCGCACGATGAAGTTCTGATTCCCGAGCCGAGCTATCCGCTCTTTGCGTTTCTTGCCGATATTCAAGACGTGCGGCTGGTGCGCTATCCGCTCGTCTACGACCACGGCTGGCAAATTGATTTTCACGTGCTGGAAAAAAACATTACAGCGAGAACGCGCGCCGTGATCGTCGTCAACCCGAATAATCCAACCGGGAACTACTGTAAGGCGCACGAGATGCGCTTGCTGAGCGCCATTTGCGCTCCGCGCGGAATGGCGATCATCGCCGACGAGGTTTTCCTCGATTTTTCGCTGAAAGCCGGCCGGCCTGCAACCTTTGCGAGAAACGCCGAAGCGCTTACGTTCACGCTGAGCGGGCTCTCCAAGATTTGCGGTTTGCCGCAGATGAAAGTCGCCTGGGCGGTAGTAGGCGGGCCCGAGCCGCTCAAGTCGCAAGCCCAGGCGCGGCTCGAAGTCATCGCCGACACCTACCTCTCCATGAATGCGCCGCTGCAGTGGGCGCTGCCGTCACTGCTGGGATTGCGCCACAACTTTCAGCGACAGTGGTTGACACGGGCGCGCACGAATCTTGCCGAACTCGACCGGCAGTTGGCCAAGCACAATTCTGTCAACAGGTTGGAAGTTGAGGCGGGATGGAACGTGGTGCTCCGCGTGCCCGCCACGCGTCTTGACGAGGAACTCGCGCTGGAATTGCTTTCGGCGAGGAACGTGTACGCACATCCGGGCCACTTCTACGATTTTCCTGGCGATGGTTATTTGGTGGTGAGCCTGATTACGCCAGCACGCGAGTTTACTAAGGGCATCGAGCAGATGCTCTCGATGTTTTGATTTAGGACCACCGCCAGGAATCAAGCCACGCGCCAAACTCATGGTTCCGAGTTTACGCAATTCGGGATGCTTGCGTTAAACGTTATGTAAATCTAGATAACAAAACCTAAAAAAGACTCTCTTTAGCGCTTCAAGGGACTGCTAACGTACTTAACGTAAGCGATTTACGACGTTTGCCGCAAAGCGCACGGGGGTGTGTCTCTGGCAAATCGCTTGCACTCAACTTGTCCAATTTGGGGTGAATTGTCCGTCGGTTGTGTTTGAGTCGATCGGTAAAAATATTGGAGGGGTTCATGAAGAAGGGGTGGATATTCCTTACTGGTGTGTGCGCCTTACTGCTTTTGGCGTGCGCACCGATGCGAGCTCAGGAGTTCGCGGCGGTAACGGGCGTCGTAACCGATAAAGATGGCGGTGCGATAGCAGATGTTGAAGTGTCCCTCGACAACGAAAAAACTGGTTTCCACGCCAAGACACAAACCGATGAGCAGGGTGTTTACCAGTTTCTGAGACTCGCGCCGGGGCCTGGCTACAGCCTGGAGTTCTCGAAAGAGGGCTTCAAAAAATATTCCGTAAACGATGTTTATTTTGGCGTGAACACCACGAGCACACACAACGCGATCCTGGAGGTAGGCCAGTTCACTGAAACCATTGAAGTTAAGGCGTCGAGCGAAGAAACGCTGGACACGACGGACGCGAGCATTGGAAACGTGTTCGACACTACGCTCTTGCATACCTTGCCCATCCAATTTCGGGATTCGCCGGCGGCGCTTTTGGGCCTGCAGCCGGGAGTGGTCCTGTCTGGGGGAAACGATCCCAGTGGAAACCGCGAAGGCGCAGTGACTGGCGCGCGAGCGGACCAGGGCAACATTACGATCGACGGAATTGACGCCAATGACCAGGCAACCGGCCAGGCTTTCGCGACGGTTGGCAACGCGCCGGTGGATGCCATCCAAGAATTCCGCGGCATTACAGCGAATCCCTTGGCCGATGAAGGGCGAAGCAGCGGAGCGCAAATCCAGCTGACCACCAAGGGCGGCACCAACGATTGGCACGGGAACGCCTACGAGTACCACCGCAACACGATTTTCGCGGCGAACTCGTTTTTCAACAACGCAGACGGGGTTCCGCGCGCTGCGTTGATTCGAAACCAATTCGGTGGGAGCTTGGGTGGTCCGGTAAAGAAAGACAAACTATTTTTCTTCTTCAACTATGAAGGACGGCGTGATGCCAGCCAGGACAACATCACGCGGACGGTTCCTCTGGACACGTTCCGGAACGGCGAAGTCGGCTACATCAATGACGGACCGGGTTGCACGTCGGCCAGCCGAGTGGACATGCAGCCGCAATGCATCAGCTACAGTTCGGCCACCGGTGCGAATTCACTGCCGTCACTCGACCCTGCGGGAACTGGAGCAGACTCTGCGCTGTTGACTTTCATCAACCAGCGCTATCCTCACGCGAACGATATAACGGGCGGGGATGGAATCAACACCGGGCTGGTGCGATTCAACGCTCCCTTTCACCTCGGCAATAACACCTATACCACCCGCATTGACTACAACCTGACGAGCAAGCAGAAGCTGTTTGGACGATTCAATATCGTGCATTCGGCACAGACGGATGACGTTAACTTCGCAGCCGTGCAGTTTCCTGGCGATCCAGCGCCGGCGCACGAGATCGTGGATCACAGCTATGCGTTCGCGATCGGCCACACCTGGACGATTTCGGCGAATAAAATCAACCAGTTGACAATTGGACTTACGGAATCGCAGTTGAGCTTTCCGAGTGTTGGCCAGCAGGGGTTCCCGAATGAGTACACGTTCGGGCCGTACAGCGCACCGTATGAATCCCTGCAGGGACAATTCCGCACGGTTCCGGTTCCGACCTATCGCGATGATTTCAACTATATCCATGGAAAGCACAGCTGGCAGGTCGGCGGGGTATTCAAGCCGGAGCACCAGACTTCTACACAGATAAACGACTTCAATTTCGTCACGGTCGGCTTGGGTGGTCTAACCACCAGCTTGGTACCAAGCCTCCGGCCCAGCGACATCCTTGACGATCCCGCCGCTTTCGGCGAATGGGACAACAATTTCCCGTTCATGCTTGGGCGCTTTGCTGCTGTTGACACAAATTTCAACTACACACGCACGGGGACCGCTCAGGATCCCGGGACTCCGAAGATCCGGAATTATCGGTATTTTGAGTATGAGTTCTACGGGGAAGATCAATGGCGTGTGACGAACAATTTGACATTCACGTACGGATTGCGTTGGCAGTTCTACAGCGTACCGTACGAAACGGGAGGGCTGCAATCCGTGCCGACCGTGGATTTCCCGGCCTTTTTCAACGCGCGCGTGCAGAATGGCCTGGCAGGGATCAGCGGCGCGGCTGCGGTTCCCACAGTGCAGTACGTACTTGGGGGCGCGGCGAACAACGGCGGGCCGAGCATTTACAATCCGGATTACAAGAACTTCTCGCCGCGTCTGGCGATGGCCTATAACCCGGGATTCCGTGACGGACTGCTGCACGCCGTGTTTGGAGACCGTAAGACAACCATCCGGCTGGGTGGAACGATCGACTATGATCGCGTGAACGCGAACACGATTAACTTCATTCAGGATCAGGTCTCGTATCTTTTCAACAATTCTGTGAACACTCCATTCGGCGGGGGCAATCCAGCTCAAACGCTGGGAAGCGATCCGAGGTTTACGGCGATCGGCACGCTGCCGGTAACGAATACGGCGCCACCGATCACGACACCGTTCTCTCCGTTTATTGATCCGGCCACGGGATATCCGCTGGGGAACGCGGAAGGCCAGTTCAACTACACCGTGGAAAAGAATTTCCGGACGCCCTATTCGTACGTCTACACATTCGGCGTGCAGAGGGAACTGCCTGGAAATCTCATCCTGGAGGCGAACTACGTTGGACGCCTGGGAAGGAAGCTTTTTGCGCAGTCAGACGGAGCGCAGATTGTGGACTTTGTCGATCCGACGTCTAAACAAGGGCTGATAAACGCGTTCAATCAGCTTTCGGCACAGACCCGCCAGGGATTGTTCGGGAATCAGCTGACTCCCCAGCCGTGGTTCGAGAACCAGATGGATTCAGCAATTCAGACCAACTTTGGCGGATTTGGAATAGCCAATTGCAGCCAGCTCGCAGGCGCCATCGGGGCAAGCGCCGGCAACTGCACGCAGTTCGTACAAAACTTCTTTGGCACGCTGCTGCAGAGGGGCGATCTAAGCGACACCGTGCAGGCCTTATACGGATTTTTCTCTGGCCCGTTCGGAGGCGTGATTTCTCCGAACGTGGGGCTGGCGAGCCAGTTTTCGGTCAATTCGTATATCAGCAACGCCGCCTCTTCGAACTACAATGCGCTCTTGTTGACACTCAGAAAGCGCTACTCGAATGGCTTGCAATTGGACTTCAACTATACCTACGGGCATTCCATCGACAACCTGTCCACGGTTACGAACACGGTGATTGGGGGGCTGGTGTGCGACGTGCGCAACCTCAGGGCTTGCCGAGGAAGCTCGGACTTCGACCTGCAGCACGCCATTTCCGCGAACGGAGTCTACGATTTGCCGTTTGGGAAGGGGAGGCAGTTCGCGAGCCAAGTGCCGGGATGGCTGAATCAGATCATCGGCGGATGGCAGTTCAGCACTATCGCGACCTGGCGAACGGGTTTCCCGTTCAGCACGAGTACCGACGCGTTCCCAGTCAACTTTTTCGTGAACAGCCCAGCACTATTCACAGGGACGAGCGCCGCGATCAAGGAGAACATCCACTCGGACTCGACGGGAGCGATTCAACTCTTTGCGAATCCCGCCGCCGCGCAGGGAGCGTTCAGCTTCACGAATGGCGGCGAGACGGGCAGCCGAAACACCTTGCGCGGGCCTGGTTTCTGGAACTTCGATACTTCGCTGTCGAAGAGCTTCACCATGCCCTGGAAGGAATCTCACAAGCTGCAATTCCGGTGGGAAGCCTACAACGCCTTTAACCATACCAATTTTGCGGATCCCGGCGCAGATATCAACGCCGGAACCTTCGGCCTCATCACGCAGCAGGCCGGCAGCAATCGCGTCATGCAGTTTGCTTTGCGATATGACTTCTAGCTGAATCGTTCTACAGAGCTGTTCAAAGGGAGGCTGAGGTTTGGCCTCCCTTTTTGTTTTTGGGCCGGTTCAACCATACAAGCCTCACGATCGGCAACGCAACGTTGCACCCAGTCGTTTCGTCTGCACGAGAGCACCGCGAGAACATTGCCAACGCGGTAGGGAACCCACGGATCGCCCAGCGTTCGGGTGACGGCGCGCACATAGGTACGGTGATCAGCCGCACAGACGGTTTTCCGGGATATGACAGAACATTCCCGAAACCAACAATCCTAGCGGTCCAACAAGACGGTGGAAGGAGGCGAGAATGAGCGAAGAAACGGAACACACGGGACTAAGAAAGGACCGGCGACGTCCCGCCGGACTGATAGGCGCAGCTCCACGGCAGGAGGGCATCGTGAGGAAAAGACTTTGGATAGCATTCGGCCTGGCACTTCTTTTGTTGGGCCTCGTTGCGGGAACACAGATAACCGCACAGATCATCAGCGGAGACCTCGTCGGAACCGTTTTCGACAAGAGCGGTGCGGTCGTGGCGAATGCCACCGTGGAAGCCCTCAATGTCGCGACGGGAGTGAAATACACGGCGCAAGCAAACGATACGGGCGAGTTTCGCTTCAACAATCTGCCTGTGGGCACGTACAACGTGGCCGCGTCAGCCCCGAGCTTTGCGACCACAACTGTCAATGGGTTTAAGGTGGAACTGAACAAAACGACGACCCTCTCGATTACCCTCGAAGTTCAAGGCATGATTGCCACGGTCGAAGTGTCGGGCGTGACGCCGGCGTTGGATACCACAACGGCGCAGATCACGAGTACGTTTGACGAAAAAGCTACTGAAGATCTGCCGACGGCTAGCATCGGCCTAGGCGTCCTCAATCTCTCGCTGCTGTCTTCCGGGGTGGCGACCAGCGGTGGCATCGGCGCTGGAACGGGACCTTCCGTCGGTGGGCAGCGCCCCCGCAACAACAACTTCATGGTCGAGGGTGTGGATAACAACAGCAAGTCCGTGACCGGCCCGCTGATTTATGTGCCGAACGACGCGGTAGCTGAGTTTTCCTTCCTCCAGAACCAGTTCTCTCCCGATTTCGGCCATTCGTCGGGAGGCCAGTTCAATCAAATCATCAAGAGTGGTACGAACGCCTATCACGGCGAGGCGTACCTTTACTCGCAAAACCGCAACTTCAACGCGATCGACCAAGCCACAAAGAACAATGGCTTTACTTCCAACCAGCGCTACGACAACAACCGCATGGGCGGCACCGTCGGTGGGCCCATCTTCAAGAATAAACTCTTCTTCTTCGGCAACGTGGAATACAACCCCGTTGGGCAGGCCAGTGTTCTGGGATCACCAATCTGCACACCTACTGCGGCGGGCTACACGGCGTTGGCTTCCGCCCCCGGAGTCTCAGCGACCAACCTGCAGGTCCTGCAAAAGTACGCGACCGCAGCGGCCACTCAGGACACCACGGGCACCTGCGGAACCAAGGGCACGCCGGGCATTGAAGTTGTGGATGGCGTGAACGTGAGTGAAGGCATTCTGAAATTTGCTGGCCCGAACTACTTCAACACTTGGGTGGGTCTGGGAAGCATCGATTACGACATCTCCAACAGCGATCAACTTCGCGGCCGCTATATCTACAACAGCGGCGTGGGAATTGACACTGCCGCGAATTTGCCGGTCTTCTACCAGAACACGCCGAACAAGTATCACCTTGTGGCGATCAGCGAATACCATACGTTTGCCCCATCACTGCAAAACGAGTTCCGCGCGGGGTACAACAGGTATGCGAACAATACGCCTGCAGGAAACTTTAGCTTCCCCGGACTCGATGCTTTCCCGAATATCGTCATCAACACGTTGAACGGCATCAATATTGGTCCAGACGCCAATGCTCCGCAATTTACCATTCAGAACACGTATAACGCAGCAGACAGCGTTACCTGGACGAAGAGCAATCACACCTTTAAGTTTGGAGTCGAGGGCCGCAAGTACATCTCGCCGCAATCCTTTACGCAGCGCGCCCGTGGCGACTATGAATACAACACACTGCAACAGTATTTGAATGACCTAAGTCCCGACATCATCGCGCAGCGCAGCGTGGGTGCCTCGACTTACTACGGCGATCAGTCGGCTTTTTACTGGTTCGTGAACGACAACTGGCGAATCCGGCCGAATCTGACGGTGAACCTTGGGGTACGCTACGAGTACACCACGATTCCATTCAGCGAACGGTCGCAAGTGCTGAACCAGGTCTCCAGTGATCCCGGATTGATCACTTTTGATGAGCCAAGAGCCCCCAAGAACAATTGGGGACCGCGCGTTGGCATCGCTTATTCCCCGGGCGCGAGCGGACGCACGTCAATTCGCGCGGGCTTTGGCATCGCCTATGACGTCCTCTATGACAACATCGGCATCCTGTCACTGCCCCCGCAATTGAGCGTGACAGAGAACTCCTCCCCGAAGGCAAACACGCCCAATTTCCTGAAGAACGGCGGTCTGCCACCCGGGAAGGGCGGCACGACGGTATATAACTCCAGTAACCCGAATTGCGCGTCTTACATCACGAACCCGCCCAATGACATGGCTACCGAGGTTGCTTGTTCGAGAGCGTTTACGACCACGGCTGTTCCAGTGAACCAATTAGATCCGAAATCAATCGACTGGACATTGGGTGTCCAGCATACCTTCGGGAAAGACTACACCGTAGAGTCCCGTTATGTGGGAACACGGGGCATCCACTTGAACGTGCAGAGCATTGTCGATCTGCAATCCGTAGTGACGCCGAGCTTCTCTCTCCCGACGTATACGAACAACGTGCCAGCACAGGCCACGCTGAACGCCGCGACCGTCAGTCTGGGCGACTTGCTCAACGGCGATAATCTTGTACCAAGGTTTGAGAACGCCGGGTTCACGAACTTCTTGACGGACTTTGTGCCCCAGGGTTCATCGACCTACCACGGTTGGGCAAATCAGATTACCCGCCGCATGAGCCATGGTCTGCAACTCGTGGGCGCCTACACGTACAGCCACCTGATTGACAACAGTACCGCGGATTTCCACACCACGGACATTACGCCGCGCCGGCCGCAAGACTTCCAAAACCTGAGTGCGGATCGCGCGAATTCCGCTTTGGACCACCGTCATCGCATCACTATCGCGGTTCTTTACGATGAGCCCTTCTTCAAGAACGGTAATTGGATGCAGAGGAATTTCCTGGGCAACTGGGAGATCGCACCCATCTATACCTATCAATCTGGAGAATGGGGCACGGTGCAAAGCGGTGTGGACAGCAACCTGAATGGCGATTCTGCCCCGGACCGCGCCATCTGGAACGCCAGCGGGGTAGCGGGAACGGGCTCTGGTGTCGCACCTCTATGCACCAGCGCCATCCCAGCGGCAGATTGCACGCTAGCCAACGCCCTCAACTTTGCGTATAAGGATCCGACCAGCGGTACGGTCTACGACGTAGCGGACAACGTAGTGGCCTACAAGGCCGTTAACCCCAATGCGCGATACATTCAAGCGTATTACGGTGCCTTGGCCAACGTGGGGCGTGACACGGTGCAGCTCCCGCCAATCAACAACTTCGACGCGACGGCTGTGAAGCGCTTCTCCTTCAGCGAACGCTATAAGGCGGAATTCAGCGCGCAGTTCTTTAACTTGCTGAACCACCCGCAATTCGTTGCAGGGTCAATCAACCAGGTGAACTCGATTGGAGTAACGGGTTCAGCGCGCAATATGTTTGAGCCTTCGAAGGGTGTCTTCAACGAGCCCAGCGCCGTGTTTCCGAGCAATGCTCGGTCCATCCAGTTGGCACTGAAGATCTTCTTCTGAGCCATCTTCAACCGCACCGCCTGTCATCGCCGGCGGAGTCTTGATGGGCGCCTCGGGGAACCGAGGCGCCCTTCCTTTTTTCAGAACGCTTGCGCGGAGTCGCGCGCTTTCCTTGCGAGTACGCGCAAGCTTCTGCTGCAAGCCAGCTCTTGCCCGGGGCCGCAAGGCTTGGGAAATTCCCGTGTAGAGTCCTCAAAAGACTTGAGGATGTGGTCGTCCACGGCGAATGGCTTAGACAGCGGTCGAGATATTGCCAATCGCTCCTTCTCTAACCATTACAGGTAATACACGATAGATTAACTCAGCAGGGACAGCCGCGCGTAAATCATGTTGGGGTAGTGAAGCGAAAACCAGCTAGAAGACAAGAGAAGGGATGCAACTGTACATTTTTTCATAGGATTGTGAACATGGCGTATGGAATACGGAAGAAAATTTAGAGGCATTGGAGCCAGTGGGTACTGGAACTCCGGTGTGAATTGTTTGATCCCGAAGCATTTAGAATAATTTATAACTGCTTTATAACTGGATTTCTGGTTTGGACAAGGTCGTGCAATTTGTTGCTCGTTAGGTTCGGGCGAGTGGACCTGCCTTGGTGGTACTACTAGTTTTGCAAAGTCGAACCTTTAGGGGGGTACGGATATGAAGTGTGTCCTGCGGTTTGGGAGTGCATTGCCCGTGGTGGTGTGTCTTGCGGTGATGCTGGTGCTGGTCTTGTGGCCTTTCGCGCAGACGGCGAAGGCGGATAACCTGTACGCCAGAATTCAAGGAACGGTAATGGATCCCAGCGGCGCGAGCCTGCCGGGAGTCCAAATGACTGCGACGAACGTCGGGACGAACATCGGCTACAACGCGGAGAGCAAAGCGGATGGAAGCTTTGTCTTCCTGAACCTGCCCATTGGCACCTACAAGGTAGTGGCCACCTCAAAGGGCTTCCGGACGTTTACGGCGACGGGAATTACGCTTGTTCTTGACCAGGTGTATACCCTGGATATCAAGATGGAACTGGGCGCGATCACGGAAGAAGTGATGGTGGAGGAATCGAACGTCCAAGTCCAAACGGCGAACACGCAGCTAGGCACGGTCATCAATGGCGACACAATTGTGGACATGCCCCTGAACGGTCGCAACTGGACGCAGTTGCAATTACTGCAGCCCGGTGTGAT
>Ga0335078_10005965_pt1 | contig 18031 bp, 19 predicted proteins | sample Lox_Sample_32_FD_206711 | JGI IMG/M metagenome (GOLD analysis project Ga0335078, IMG submission 206711) | Soil microbial communities from Loxahatchee National Wildlife Refuge, Florida, United States - Lox_Sample_3.2 | ecosystem: Environmental > Terrestrial > Soil > Wetlands | place: USA... | reverse complement strand
GGATCTTTGGTTTATTGCCGAAACATCAGGGAGATGATCTTCTTGCGCTGTGGCAGGAGTTCGCACGCGCGGAAACTCCGGAAGCGCGCTTCGCAAACGCAGTGGACCGGGCCATGCCCGTGCTCCTCAACTTGTCCAATGACGGGCAAAGCTGGCGCGAGAACGGCATCAGCTACGACCGCGTCGTGCGCCGCATCGCTCCGCCCATCAAGGCGGGTTGTCCCGCCCTGTGGGACTATCTGGAACCGCGCCTTCTGGAAGCCAAGAGCAAGGGCCTCTTCGGCGCCTAGGTTCTGCGCAGCGAAGTGCCGAACTGTCCCGTCTGGAATTGTTCCGCTTTGCGTCAACCCTATTAGATCCTTCCAATCTTGCCGCGCCTCGCTAAAGCCCCATGCCCCTCCTGCCGATGCAACGACTCAGGAGGGCCTCTGAATGAGCAGCCCAATCAGCCACGTAACGCAAGCCCCTGCGGCACAGACACCGACCGTTGCAGCGCAGCCAAAAGCTCCCGCGGCAAAAGCCCAGCAACTCCCCACGGACAAAGTCACTATCAGCGCTGCAGCCCAGACCGCCGCGCAGGAACTCACCGAAACGCGTGTGCAAACGACCCAGGAGGCCTCCAAGGGCGACCTGCAGGCGAAACGACTCTTGGCAAAGGAATCTGCTGCGCAGACCACGCTAGTAAGCAAAAAGTAGCGCGCCAGCACGCCCGTGATCCTTCCATGGCCAGCGGCCCACTCTTGAGCCTCCATGCCCAAGAGTGGCCGCCAAAGTGTGCCTCCAGCCCCGGCCGCCTTCCGACTCGCCTGTCCAGCACCTGTAAGGCAGGTTTGAGCCCGCCCCCTCCGCTCACACTTCCGCCAACTGCGTATCGTGTTGCGCATCCATCCTTGGCGCCTACGTTCTATAATCAACCCACACAGCTCGGCAGACACGACACCCGAGCGACGCAATGCAAAACACGCAGACTTCCGAATACATCGTGCGGAAATTCCGGGCACTCCGTCGGCTGACGGGAAACACTCCGCTGCTGGGCGTTCACTACCGTTATCGCGGCACCACCCGCTCGATCTACGCCAAGTCCGAGCAATTGAACATGACCGGCAGCATCAAGGACCGCATGGCGCTGTACATCGTGCGCAAGGCCTACGAAGAAGGAAAGATTCATCCCGGCGACGTCATTGCCGAAGCCACCAGCGGTAATACGGGAATCTCCTTCGCCGCCATCGGCGCGGCCCTCGGGCATCCCGTAACCATCTTCATGCCCGATTGGATGAGCCACGAGCGCAGAGACTTGATTCACAGTTACGGCGCTACCGTTGTTTCCGTCAGCAAGGAACAAGGCGGATTCCTCGGCAGCATCCGCATGGCCGAGGATTTCGCTGCCAGCCGCCCCGACGTTTTCTTGCCCCGCCAATTCGCCAACGAAGCCAACGTCGAAGCGCACGAAACCACCACCGGCCCCGAAATTTACGCGCAACTCGAGGCCGGTGGCCTTCGTCCCGATGCCTTCGTAGCCGGAGTCGGCACCGGCGGAACCGTCATGGGCGTTGGGAGATTCCTTCGCAGCAAAATTCCGGGCATCAAAATTCATCCTGTCGAGCCCGCCGAATCGCCCACGCTTTCTACCGGCCACAAAGTGGGCAAGCACCGCATTCAAGGCATCTCCGATGAATTCATCCCCGCCATCGTGGATCTGGCGTCGCTCGACGAAGTCGTCGCCGTCTCTGATGGTGATTCAATTCTGATGGCTCAAAAGCTGGCGGCAAAATTGGGCCTTGCCGTCGGCGCGTCCTCCGGATGCAATTTCTTGGCGGCAGTCCTTGTGCAGGAACAGCTTGGCGCAGGTTCCGTCGTCGTCACCGTCTTCCCCGACGACAACAAAAAATATCTCAGCACCGATCTCCTCCGCGCCGAGCCGTGCAAAGACTGCTATCTCGCTCCCGCCATCGACCTGCTCAGTCTCGACACCTACCAACGCGACTGCGCCTTTTGCAAAAACATCGACTGACACGCAACGGCATCCGCTATCATCAAGTGTTTGAGCAGCGGACGTAGCATCCTTGACCGAACATGTGGCGAGGACCACGGCTGCACTTGCCCACACTAGGAGGCCTCCATGCTGTTTGACTTCGCCGCAATCTCCGCGCGCGAGCGATATAAACTTCTCGTTTCGACCGTCACTCCGCGCCCGATCGCGTGGATCGTCAGCCAGAATGCCCAAGGCCAGCTCAACGCCGCGCCGTTCTCCTTCTTCAACGCTCTCTCCGGCGATCCCCCCATCGTGGGTATCGGCATCGGCAGCCATGAGCCCGGCCGTCCCAAAGACACGCGCCGCAACATCAGCGAAACCAGCGAGTTCGTCGTCAATCTGGTGTCGGAAGAAGCGGCGGCCGCCATGAACATCACTGCGATCGAATTCGAACGCGGCATCAACGAGCTCGCCGAAGCGCAGCTCGCCACCATTCCTTCGGTTTACGTAAAACCGCCGCGCATCGCCGTAAGCCCGGTTTCCATGGAGTGCGCGCTGCTGCAAATCATCGAACTGGGGCCAGACAATGCCCTCGTGCTCGGCCGCGTCCTTGCCATGAACGTGCGCGACGAAGCCGTCCTCGACCCCGCCAAACACTACATTGACACGCCCAAGCTGAAGCTCATCGGCCGCATGCACGGCACCGGCTGGTACGCCCGTACCTCCGACCTTTTCCTCATGGAGCGCATCCCCCGCGCCAACTGGACGTTGCGCGAATACCAGGCATCCTCTGCCACAACGAAACTGTAGCTCCGGCCTGCAGAGAGCGGTGTATTACAGATTGTGTTACACTATGCGATAGAATACGGCTATGGCGTCTCCACTCACATTGCGGCTCGATCCCAAGACGCGCCAGCGCATCGCCCGCCTGGCTCGCCGCAAGCGTCTGTCCACTTCCGAAGTTATTCGTCAGGCTATTGCCGCCTGGGCTGATTCTCAGGAGCCGGTTGCATCTCCCTATGATGCAATGATCGATTTGATTGGCGTAGTTCGCGGCGGAAATCCGAAGCGTTCCGAACAAACGGGCCGTCGTTTCGCGGCGCTACTCAAGGGTCGCAAGAGGCGCTCTTGATTCTTGTAGATGCCGGGCCGCTCGTGGCCTTGGTTGACGCCGACGATCAACACCACGCCACGTGTGTCGCTGCCCTCCAATCTTTGCGCGAGCCTCTTGCCACGGCTTGGCCGCCGCTCGTCGAAGCCATGTACCTCTTGTCCGACCAGCCTGACGCCCAGCACGCCATTTGGGAAATGATCGAACGCGGCGCGCTCACTCTACTTCCGCTTGATGCCGGGGACATTCCGCGGATCCGCGAACTGATGCGCAAATACGCCAATCGACCTATGGATCTCGCGGACGCCGCTCTCCTGCGCCTCGCCGAGCGCGAAGGTCTTCGCAAAATCTTTACGATCGATCGGCGGGACTTTTCCGTCTACCGCCTGCACAACCGCATCCGTCTCAGGCTGATTCCGTAGTGCCTTGGCCGGGTCTATCTCCATCACTTGAAGATGCGGGTCTCCATGAACTTGCTCCCGTCATATAGCGCCGGGTCCAGCTTCACGTTCCCCTGCACGTCAAAGTACTCTTCCCGGAACACCGCCTTCCCGTCCGTATAAGCCTCCACGCGCTCCGCGATCCATCCCTTCCCGACCTTCTGGTAGTTCCCGAACCGCGACTCGTGTATCTTCGTCGCTTCCTTCGGGTCCGGCTCAATCAGCCGTAAAAATAACAGCCGCTTCTTCTCCACCCAGAATTGCTTCGCCTTCAAATCTCCCTTCCCCGCACCCACCACATACACCGGCGTCCCCTCCCACGTCTCCTCATGAATCGGTGCCAGATCAATCCCCCGGTCCTTCACCAACTGGATCGTCTTCTCTGCCGGCTGCCCGTACACATCGAACCCCAGCACCAGCAGCATGTGCACAAACGGTCGTGGACCATCCGCCTTCCCCTTCTCAAACACCGTGAGCGCCCCATCCGCAAACAAGTAGCCGCCCCCGTTGCTGTGCGGCTCTTTGTCAATCCGCAGCTTGCCCGGCAATTGCAGCGCTTCATCCCAAATCTCCGTCGAGCTCGTTCCATCCGCGTTCAGCGTGATCGACTTCTGCTTGAACACCACTGACTCGTACCACGCGCCCTGATAACGGTCGTGCATCGCCTTCAGCAACGCCTCTCCGTCCCGGATTTCCTGCCCCCGCGCCGCCGTCGCCCATGCGAACAACACTGCCAGTCCCACGCCAATCACACTTATTCTCAGTCTCACAATCACCTCGCCGTTTTTCTATACCACTGTCATTTCGAGCGGAGCAGCCCGACGTCTTTTCTTCGTGTTCGCTCCTGCGAACGCGTCGGGCTGGGTAGGGAGAACTCTTCCCCTCCGCGCGTTCTTTGCGCGGAGAAATCTCTCTTCTCTCTTCCTCCCCCACGATCTGACCGCGGACCACACTTCGTACTCCCCGGGCCGCCGCCGTGGCCCCTGACATACAATACAACCTCCCATCCCCGCCACACATTTTTCTCCGCCGCCAACCCGCACTGGCGCAACGCATCAAAAAGCCCTCGCGCTTTTTCCACAGGCGATTCGAATCGTACCTAAACAAAGTCTTGACACATCGGTATATGTATGCTAAGCCGTTGTCTAGTCGGTTTCGCGACCAATCCGGAGGCTTTCGTGCCCGACCATCGGAACTGCCATGCGCTTGATCGAACTAACATGTGTTATGTTTCGCTCGCCACGCCGCCATCTCTTGGCCGCTGCGCACCTCCTGCAGCCCCTTTGCCGCCAGCCGCCCCGCTTTTCAGTCGTGCAGCGCCCCTCGCGCTCACGACCCAATTCCTTCCACCTTTCTCCACAGCGAGTAAACACCGCTCCATACACGAATCGCCGCAACTCTTTTCCCTTCATGGGCTTACGGACAATTTCCTGTACGCCCCCGGGGTGCGAGGGTAAGGCTGCTTTCCGCAGCCCTGCTCTCCACCGTCATCCACGCGTAACCCCTGTAGATGCAGCATTTACAAGAAACCAGGGAGATCTGCCGTATGTTCACTAGGCCCATGCATCGCAATCGCTCCCCAGCGTATTGATTTCGCCACACCTGTACCAAGGTGCTACCTCGCGCCGTCCCGGGCCGATGCTAAGGTGGTGAGCACGGACGACTGCACGATCTGACCAACTTCCGGACGGGGGACCAAACGCATGCGACGCACGCCAGTTCGACGCCACTTCTATCTCATCCTGGCTACGCAATTTCTAGGCCGCTTTGCCAGTTGTGCGGCGGCGTTGGTGGCCCTCGCTCCCTTGTCGTCCACTTGCTCTGCGCAAACAGCGCCACACGCGCAGGCCGCAGGACCGGTGCAGCGAAGCGCTTCCCCGCAGACAACCACGCCTGCGCAGAAACCCCCGCAAGGCGCGCCGGGAACGCCCTGGGCGCAGGAATTGCAAAAATATCCCGGGTTACTGCCCGAACTGGGGCAGCTTTTGGCGAAGCTGCAACAGAATGTTCAGTCGCCCGCTCCGCGAACGGCCAGCCGCCTTTTGCCCTTGCTTCCGGAATCCACCATGACGTACCTCGCGCTTCCTAACTACGGCGAGGTTGCGCATCAAACGCTCGCCACGTTCCGCCAAGAGTTGCAGGAGAGCGCTGTCCTCCGCGATTGGTGGACGCGTGGCCAGCCCGCTACGGCCGGACCAAAGCTTGAGGAGTTTCTCCAGAACTTCGATCAGCTCAATCAATACCTGGGCGACGAAATCGTATTGTCCGGCACAATGGACGCGGAACAAAAGTCCCCGAAGCTGCTCGCCATCGCCGAAATCCGCAAGCCCGGTTTGGACAAATTCCTTCAGCAATGGATTGCACACGAAGCCGGAACAGAGAAGCCGGGCGTGCGTGTGCTGAGTCCGCAACAACTCGATCTGCCGACGAACGCGCGGCCCGGCGCCATCCACGACGACTTGCTCATCCTGGTGCGTCCCGACTTCGTAGTTGCCGCCTCCGACCTGGCAACGTTGCGCAGCTTCAATACGCGGCTGAACACGCCGAACCGGCAGTTCGCCGCGACTCCGTTTGGCCAGCGCATCGCGCAGGAATATCCAGGCGGCGTCACGCTTCTCGGCGCGGCCGATGTCCACAAAGTTTTGCGCGCAAGCGCGGCCATTACGAAGGACAGCCAGCAGAATTTTGAGCGCAGTGGATTTGCCGACATGCAGTACGCGGTTTGGAAACACGCGAGAAGCGGCGACCAGTCGGTCAGCCAGGCAGAACTCAGCTTCACCGGGCCGCGCCACGGCGCTGCCGCCTGGCTTGCGAAACCGGCGCAACTCGGCAGTCTGGATTTTGTTTCACCCAAAGCGATGATGGCGTTCACGGTCGTGCTGACGAGCTTGCCGCAGATTTTCGACGACGTGAAGGGATTTTCTGATCCATCGAAACCCAACGGTTTCAACGCGATCGAGGGCGGGCAGAAGGCTTTAGGTCTCGACCTCAAGGACGACTTGCTCAGCCTGCTCGCGGGCGAACTCACCATCGAGGTGGACTCGCTCGCTCCTCCGCAGCCCGCCGCGAAAGTCATCTTCAAGGTGAACGACGTTGCCCATCTCCACAAAACTTTGAACACCTTGCTGACCGCGGCGCAAATGCCGGCCGAACATGTGGACGGCAAAGAATTCGCGTACGACATTGTGCGCATTCCGAACCAGGGCGGCTCGATGTCCATCGCTTATGCGTTTGTCGACGGGTATCTGATCATCGCGTCCGAGCCCGAAACGTTGACCGAAGCCCTTCGCCTGCATAGCTCGGGTGCGTCGCTTGCCAAGTCCGCAAAATTCCTCGCTTCGCTTCCGCCGGGCCAGTCGCCGGCGGCTTCCGGTTTGTTCTACCAGGACCCGTCGGCTACCGCGGCTATGACGCTGCGCCAACTCGCGCCACAGTTGGCGGATGCGCTCGCGCCGTTTACAAAGGCGGCTCCGCCTTCGGTGGTCCGGCTCTATGGCGATGAATCCGCCATTCGCGAACAGAGCAACAGCGGCTCCTTCGACATGGGCTCCGCACTAGTCGTGGCCGCCATCGCGATTCCCAATCTCGTGCGTTCGCGCATGGCCGCCAACGAAGCCAGCGCCGTGGGCAGCGTGCGTACCGTAAATACGGCGCAAGTGACCTACGCGGCCACGTACCCGAAGCGAGGCTTTGCCGCCGATCTGGCGACGTTGGGATACGATCCCCATGCTCCGAGCGCGACTTCGCCGGAGCACGCCGGCTTTCTCGAGGAGCATTTGGCGAATGCCAGTTGCACCGGCAGCGCCTGGTGCACCAAGTCGGGATACAACTTCCGCGTGACTTCGTTCTGCAAGGTAGGGCCGTGCACGGAATATGTGGTGGTCGCCACGCCCGTGGACACCAGCACCGGAACGCGCAGCTTCTGCTCCACTTCGGACGCGATCATCCGGTACAAGCTCGCGCCGGTTAGCACGCCCCCCACCCCGTCGCAATGCCGCACCTGGCCGGCATTGCAGTAGCACAGCCCCACGAAGGCGGGTTGTGGTCCGTTTTCGACTAGCCGTGAATCGGGACTCAGGTTAGCCTCCGGCACGGATAGATCTCACGGGAACTCTTATATTGGCTCCCATTCGATGAACGCCGGATGAAACGTCAATCCCACATAGAAATGTCCGTCCGGCAGGGACTCGCAGTAAACCACTTGCGCTTGCGCCAGAGTCTGGCCTGAGTTCGAAGCCAGTCGCGGCTGTTCCTCAGGCTGCCATCTGCGCCTTGTTCTAACGCGAGCCCCGCGGCGGCTTACGTTCACGGTGATCGCCTGTTCCGGGCGCAGCTTTTCCGCAGCCACAAGGCACACTGGGATCGCCATCGTCACGCGCTTTTCCGTTCTTCCGTCCCAACGCATTTGAGCGGATCCTCTCCAAGACCTTCCAGCCGGGGGCGGGACCGGCGGTCCTGGCCGGAGACTAACTTCACATTTTTTGGGCACTCCGTTTTTTCTCATACATAGCATGGTCCGCTTGCACCATGAGTTCGCCGAGGGTAATCGCGGACTTGGGATCGAACCGCGCCACCCCAACGCTAAGGGATAGCTGGTAACGCGATTCGGCTCCGTGGCACTGCTTGAGGCTCTTCTCCAGGCGACGGAGGATGACTTCCTGAGTTTGCTTCGAGGTCTCCAGTGCGAGCACGACAAATTCGTCGCCGCCGAGGCGGGCAATCGTGTCGGATGCCCGGAACGCGCGTTCCATGGCGTCGGCGATCCTGACGAGCGCGAGATCACCTTCGCGGTGACCGTAGCTGTCATTGATTGTCTTCAGGTTGTCGACGTCACAGAACAACAGCAGCAGGCTCTGTGCATTGCGCCGGGCAAGCTTGATTTGCTGGGTGGCCGCTGCAAAAAAACCGCGGCGGTTGTACAAACAGGTTAGGTCGTCCGTGAGCGCCAGGTGGCGAAGTTCTCTGTCGAGCAGGGCCTGCTTAACGGCGCACCAGACTGCCGGATGAGCCGCAAGCCTTATCGTTTGCGAGTCGGTGCGGTCTGACCTCAGAAGTTTGGATATGTCGTCGACCTCCTGCAAGATTTGACCAAACTCAGAATCCGCCGCTCTCAGAGCAGAGGATAGAGTCTCTTCCAGACCTCCTTCTAGCGGACCGGTTTTTCTGTCAATGGAAAGAACCCGGCGGCTGGAACGCGCTGTCAGCACATCGGTCCTCAATCGGCTCGTTTGAGCGTCGCTCGCGCCACTCTGCGATTCACGCAATCCCATTTCTCCTCCTAGCAAAAAGTTGAAAACACCCCATGTCACTGGTATGCGCATGGTTCCATGCACTCCGACGAACGACAAGCAGGTCAGGGCCGCATTGCTCATGCAGGTGAATCCACTAGTGCCACCGAGCGATCACGGCATCGACAGAATTATCCGAAGCCATTGCATCCCGGGACACGCAGGGCCGTGAACGCCTCAGGTGTTTACCTGAGGCCGCTTGCAGGACTTTCCTTGTTTGAGGCAACAGCCGGGTCATGGTATCCGTGTTGCAACCCGGGCGAGCCATGCAACGGGTGGCGCAACTCCTCGCCATTCAGCCCGCGAGAGGGAGCATATGGCCAAACGAGAAAGCAGCACGCAAGTCGCGACCACGCGGCACAGCCAAGCCGTTAACCTTGCCAGCAGTGAAGCGTCGTCAGAGCTCCTGCGAGAACTGGTAGCGCACCTCCGCCAGAACCGGACACAACTTCGCGAAGAGTGGGTAAGCCGCATTGCGGAAACGCGTTTGCTCACCGCCATGACAAAAGAGGAAATCTTCGCGGAAGCGACTTCGGTCTACGACAGCTACGTGGAAGCTCTGGAGACCGAAACTTTCGAAGCCTTGCAGGCCTATGCGCGAAACCTCTCGGAACGCATCATTCCGCGCGGCGTCGAAACCCACGAAGTCGTGGGAATTGTGCTTCTGCTTCGCGACGTCCTGGCGCGCTCGCTCTTCGCCAAGTACCAAGCGGATTTCAACAAACTAAACCGCATTCTCGACGCCTATGAGCCGGCGGCAAACCGTATCGCGAACACGGTGGCCGTGGGCTTCGTCCAGGAGCGCGAGCGCGTCATTCGCCAGCAACAGGAAGCCATCCGGGAGCTGTCCACTCCCGTGCTGCAGGTTCGCGAGCGGCTCCTGATTCTTCCGATCATCGGCGTAATCGATCCACAGCGCGCCCGCCAATTGACGGAACAACTCTTGCGCGGGATTCGCACGAACCGGGCCAAGGTGGTGGTCATTGACATCACCGGTGTGGCTGCGATGGACGCCACGGTCGCCAACCACCTGGTGCAAACCGTTGAAGCTTCGCGGCTTCTTGGCGCCACGGTCATCGTCACTGGCCTTTCGCCGGAGATCGCACAGACCCTGGTGACCATTGGTGTGGATCTGGGCAAAATGAACACGGTGGGCGATTTGCAGGGCGGCATCGAGCAGGCCGAGAGATTGCTCGGTTATAAAGTGATACCGTCGACCGAGCCCCGCTGAACTAACACAAGGAACAGAATGTGGAAGTCCCGATTCTCAAGCAAGGAAAGTTCCTGATCGCCACGTTTCAGGCCGCACTTTCCGACGCGGACCTCAACCAGTTGCGTGTCGGCCTGGTGCGGCAAGTGGTCAAACTTCGCTCGCAAGCCGTGATTGTGGACGTTACCGCCATGGACGTAATGGATTCGTTCGCATCACGCACGCTGCGCGAGATCGCCCACATGATCCGCTTGCGCGGAGCGGAAACCGTCATCGTCGGCATTCAGCCGGAGGTGGCCTTTGCGATGGTGCAGTTGGGTTTGACCTTGGAAGGGGTCGCCACAGCGCTGGACTTGGAGGAAGGGCTGGCGTATCTGAACGAAAGGTTCAAGCCCACGAACTGAGGGTGAGTCAACGTGCCGGCAGGAGACGCCGAGGTGCCCATCAGCTCCGACCAGGAAATCGTGGTGGCTCGTCAAAAGGGCCGGGCCATGGCGATGGAACTAGGATTTTCGTCGGTGGACGCGACGCTCATCGCGACTGCCATCTCCGAACTGGCTAGAAACATCGTCTCGTACGCACGCAGCGGGAAAATTCTTCTCAGAAGAGTGCAGGGTTCGAGCCGCGTGGGCATTCTGGTGGTCGCGTCGGACGAAGGCCCAGGCATCCCGGATGTTCAACAGGCCTTGCGAGACGGATTCTCCACCTCTGGAAGTCTCGGACTCGGCCTTCCGGGCGTGCGGCGTTTGATGGACGAGTTCACAATCACTTCCCAACCTGGCCGGGGAACAACTGTAACGGTGAAGAAGTGGAAACAATAAGAGTACCGATGGTCGAATATGGTGTCGCCAAGGCCGCACTTAACGGCCAAGGGGAGTCCGGAGACCAACATCTGTTGCGGTGCAACCAGAATGGAATTTTGATCGCCGTTATCGATGGGATCGGCCACGGAGCAGAGGCCGCCGATGCTGCGAAGATGGCCACTTCCGTTCTCAAAACCGCGGTCAACGAACCAATTATCTCTCTTGTGGAACGGTGCCACGAGAGGCTCCGCTCTACCCGTGGTGTCGTTTTGAGCCTTGCTTTTATTGACCCCACGCATGGCATGATGACTTGGCTCGGGGTTGGGAATGTTCAAGGCGTCTTACTGCGTACGGGCACCAGGAAGGGGAGCCAGCAGGAAGTCCTGCTTCTCCGCGCCGGTGTCGTCGGTTCGCAATTGCCGCCGTTGCAGGCCGCCGTGCTGCCCATAGCGCAGGAAGATACGCTGGTCTTTGCTACGGACGGGATCGCAAGGGATTTTGCGGAGAGCGTCTCCGCTAAAGAGAATCCGCAGAGAGCCGCCGACCGAATTCTCAAGGCCTACGGCAGCGGAACTGACGATGCTCTAGTCTTGGTGGCGCGGTTGACGGGAATTCGCCCATGAAGACGGCTGTTGCACGCAAACGTAAGGGGCCGGCGCATTTTGCAAGAATTTACGAGTCTCGTTTGCGGGCATTTGCGAGAGAAAGGGGCGAGGCTGCCTTGGGCCAGGCGTATGAGCTCGGGCGCCGAGCCCTTGCAGAGCGGAAAAGCCTCGTTGAGGTCGCTTCCACGCACCATCAAGCCCTGCAAGGGTTGCTGCGTGATGAACCCGATGAGCAACGTCGGGCAATCTTGTTGCAAACTGGCTCCGATTTTCTCGCGGAGTGTTTGTCTCCCTACGAGATGGCCCACCGGGGATTTCAAGACGCGATGGCGGCGTTGCGGCAAGTCAACGAAACGCTCGAGGAAGAGATCAAACGCATCGCGTACGCTGTGCACGATGAGGCTGGACAGCTCTTGGTGGCTGTGCACCTTGCGTTAGCCGATCTCTCGTGCGAATTGTCCAAGTCTCAACAAGATCAGATCGGGAAGATTGAAGGCTTGTTATGCCAAGTGGAGAATCACTTGCGACGGTATTCTCACGAGCTTCGACCGACCATCCTTGATGATCTCGGCTGGATTCCCGCGATCCGGTTTCTGGCCGAAGGAATTTCGAAACGTGCCAATCTGGCAATCCATGTACGCGCCACAGTTTCTGCTCGCTTGGCGGGCCCAGTGGAGACCGCGGTCTATCGAGTCGTGCAAGAAGCGCTGACCAATACTGTTAAGCACGCGGAGGCGCGTAACGTCTGGATCGATGCCTGGAGTGAGGACTTCGCGGTGTGCTGCTCGATTCGAGACGACGGCGCAGGATTTGACTCCAGCAAATTTGGGACAGCTCGGGGCAGGAAGGGGCTCGGACTAGTCGCCATGCAGGAGCGGGTGAGCGCAATCGGGGGAACACTGCGCATCGAATCCCGTCTGGGCCGTGGAACTGAGCTATTGATTCGGCTTTCGCAGGAGGGCGGTCATGCCGATTCGAATCGTGCTCGCAGATGACCATGTCCTGGTGCGTCAGGGATTGAGGTCGTTACTTGAGCGCGAAGGATTTCAGGTCGTGGGAGAAGCGTCCGATGGGCAAGAGGTTCTTCGTCATGTAAAGTCACTTCAGCCCGATGTCGCCGTGATGGATATCAGCATGCCCATCTTGAACGGACTCAACGCCGCACGCGAAATAGCACGGTCCTTCCCAAGGGTCAAGATCATCCTTCTCACGCAACACGACGAGGATCAGTACGTCTCGGAGGCGCTGGACGCAGGCGTGAAGGGGTATGTTCTGAAGAGTCAGGTCGCGGGCGATTTATTGCAAGCTATCCAGAAGGTTTCGCGCGGCCACGTCTATCTGAGCCCCGGCGTTTCCCAGGCCGTGATGCAGGCGTTCCACGCCAAATCCGGAAAATCCAGAGACCAGTTGACGCTCCGCGAAAGACAAGTGCTTCAGTTGGTTGCGGAAGGCAAGTCCACCAAAGCCATTGCATCGTTGCTTGGTATCAGCGTGAAAACCGCCGAATCTCATCGCTCGAGGCTCATGCAGAAGCTGGATATTCATGAAACCGCCAGCCTGGTGCGCTACGCCATCCGCCATGGCATTGTTCAACCGTGATATCACCCATCAGGACCTCGTCGTCCGACGCGATCATCCGCTACGAGGCCGGTGCGTCCGCGTCTCTGCCGCAGAGCATCTCCGAATGCTGGGCCTGGCCGGCGTTGCAGTAGCACAGCCCACGCTGAAGTAGAGCGCAGTTTCCGGTTGAGCTGCTTACTCGAGCGCTAAGGGGCTGCGGACTTTCCGAAGGCGGTCTGCGCGTCCTGGGAACAAATAAATTATCGAACTCCGCTAATTTCGGGCCGCGATTTGGTATTGCTCTAACTTGCCGTCCGGCATTTCGTAAGTCCAGGCGCGTAGCCTCGTTTTTGGAAATGTGATGGTGTACACACGCTCCTTCATACCTCCCCGCGATTCCTGAAAAACTTGCGTAAAGTCTTCCGGGGTTCCCAGCGGGCCCAAGCTCGCGGCGAAATCTCTTAAGGCCTGTTCATTAAAATAGAAATTCGCGTTGTCCGTGAAGAGGGAACGATTGATCGTGCCGTGCTGTAGCCCTTCGAAAATCTGGCGTGCTTGCGCAAGCTTCTCGGGAGTAGCCGAGTCATCGCGGACAAGCAGGAGAGGCGCAATGCCGGTGGCAATTGCTATCGGAGCACCGGTGGCGTCCAGGTTCGTGAGCACAACGATAGCAACGCGCTCGTCTGGGAAGACGACATTTGCTGACGCGAAGCCCGAAACTTCGCCATCGTGTGACAACGAACGATGACCGAGCTCCGAACCGACAGCCAGTCCGAGCCCGTAACCCGTCGCCAAGCCATTCTTGAGCAGGACTTCCGTTTCGAAGTCTTGATAGGAAGCGGGTTTCATCAATTTCTGATGGATGATCGCAATGTCCCACTTTGCCAGGTCTTCGGCGGGCATGGCTAGTTCACCCGCGGCAAAGAGCCAGCCGCTTCCTTCCTTGGGTGCCGGATGCGGCGGCCCGAGTGCATAGCGCAGGTAACCGCCTGGATCTGTATCGCCGAGCTTGGCCACATCCGTGTCGGCGACCCCTTTCATGTTGAGTGGCGTAAATATTTTCTCCTGCAGAAATTGCAGCAAGGGTTGGCCGCTGGCTTTCTCGACGATCAGTCCGGCAATGACATAGTTCGTGTTGCTGTACTGCCACTCCGTTCCGGGCGCAAAATCGAGGGGCTTGCGCGCCCAGGTGTCCAGAATCTTCTGTGCCGTGACTGGATGTAGCATCAGGGGCATCACATAATCCTGGGGCCAATAGTCCTTCCATGAGAAGGCTGGTGAGTGTCAAGTATGTTTTTCTTTCTTTCTTTCTTTCTTTCTTTCTTTCTTTCTTTCTTTCTTTCTTGTAAGGATGTTTTTGTTTTTCTCTTCCTCTCTGTGAGTTCCTGCCCTTGAGCCAAGCCGCTCCTGTCGCCACCCTTCCATCCGCACTCTTTGTTGAGCGATTCTCGCTCGGTGCATGGTGGGTGTACTCGTTTCAGTCCTTTAGGGCCTCCGGCCCGCGAAAGCTTATGAAAATCACTCCGAGGTAAGATTGCGAAAGCCCGGAGAGGCGAGATCGAACCTACATTGGAGAAGTCGAGGCTGTGTTTCAGTCTGATTCGGAGCGTGCGTGTTTGAGCGAATAATTGGGCGTCGTTGTCTTCCCCTGAGGGAGCGGCGATAGCCCGCGACCCTGCTTAAGGTAAGCGCAGCACGCTCTCCGCTCCCGGCCAGGAGGAAGCTGATGTCCTACAGAATAGCGGGAATCGATGTTCATAAAAAGATGCTGGCAGTGGTTGTGTCAGACGTGGAAGTCGACGGTGAGCACCAGTTTGAGCGGAGAATGTTTGGTAGCAACCCCGAACAACTGCGATCGCTGGCGGCCTGGCTCGTCGAGCAAGAGGCCGAAGAAGTAGTCATGGAATCGACAGCCCAATACTGGAAACCCGTCTGGGCCGCACTGGAACACTACTGGAAGCCGATCCGCGAGAAGCGCGAAGGTGCAAGGCGGAGGTCTGGAACATTGCACTTGGCGCAGGCGCAGTCCAATCGCGGACGACGGGGACGCAAGAGCGATTTCCGCGATGCCGAACGCCTGGTGAAGCGGCTGGTGGCCCGGGAACTGACGCTGAGCTTTGTGCCCGATGCCGAGCAGCGTCTGTGGCGGACGGTGACGCGGAGAAAGTACCAGCTGACGCGGGTTCGGGTGCGGCTGCAAAACCATTTGGAGTCTCTTCTGGAAGAGGCCCACATTAAGTTGTCCAGCCTGGTTTCGGATCTGCTGGGTGCCAGTGCCCGACGCATGCTGAAGGCGCTGGCAGAAGGCGAAACCAACCCAGCAGCTCTGGCTGCACTGGCTGATCGGAAATTGCGTGCCACGCCGGAGCAGTTGTGTGACGCTCTGGGCGCGTGCACGGAGCTCAATCCCGTCTACCGACGACTGTTGAACATGATGCTAGAGGAGTTGCGATTGATCGACGAGCAGACCGGTCAGCTAGACCAAGAGATGGCGAATCTGCTTAGTCTGCATCAAGACACGGTCAAGCGGCTGGCGGAAGTGCCCGGCCTAGGCGTCGATTCGGCACAGCAGATCATTGCCGAAGTGGGTGCCACGGCCGCAACCTTTCCTTCGGCCGAGCAGCTCTCCTCGTGGGCGGGCACCTGCCCGGGCGACGAGGAAAGCGCAGGCGTGAACTACAGCCACCGGTCTCCGAAGGGCAACCGCCACATGCGGCGCCTTCTCAACCAGACTGCCAACGCGGCAGTAAAGACCAAAGGAAGCATCTTCGAGATTGTGTATCGCCGCTCGGTCCCGCGACTGGGACATAATCAAGCCATCGGGGCCATCTCCCATCGACAGTGCCGGCTGATCTGGCTGATCTTGCACCAGGGAGTCCGGTACGAAGAACGAGGTCCAGCCGTCACCCAACAATCCAAGCAGAAGCGCACCGCAAGAATGATCCGACAACTCCGGAGACTCGGCTATCGGATCGAACTACCGAAACCACAACCCAGACAAGCACAAGTGCAGTGATTTTCGACCCAGTAGGTGCTGCTACCTGGTAATCGACCTTGTTCCTCTTTCGAAGGAACTGGTCCAGGACTTGTCGCAGTCACCTGATCTCGGCGGTTGAGCTCGGCTGTTCGGATCTTCTTTCTTTCCTGTATGCTCCTTTTCTTTCTTTTTGCCTTTCCCAGTTTTCCACAGAGAAATATTTGTGGGGACCTCTTTACTCTAAGCCACAGCGCGCATCGCTTTGTGGCTATTGCGCAGTGGTTCGTACACCTCTCCACTCACCCACAACCGATGCAGGAGTACCGCCAACTTTCGAGCCACCGCAACAACCGCTCGTTTCTTGGCATTTTTCCCTCCTCGTTCGGCAAGTCGCAGTCCCCATCGCCGCAGATCACTATCTTCCCCAAACGGTCCCAGGATGTAGTGCGCTCCCTGCACCAACATCGTTCTCAAATAGCGGTCTCCTTCTTTGCTGATATGCATCTGCGGCTGGCTCTCTCCGGAGTCTCTGCGCCCAGGTTTTAACCCGAGAAAACAGCCGACCTCGCGGCTCTTCGCGAACCGATGCGGGTCGTCTAGGGTTAGGACATACGTCAGCGCGATCTGTGTTCCTACCCCCTTCACCTGTTTGAGCAGCGCCACTTGCGGGTAGCTCTCCCTGGCGATCTTCTCCATCCGCGCGTCGTATTCCTTGATGCGCTCGTTCAACGATTCAATTTCTTTCAGCAACGGTTCCAGAACCTCGCGCAACTCCGCGCTCAATTCCGCGCCCAGCTCCCGGCTCACTTGCTCCGTGCCACACTTCGGCAGCCGTTCACCATAAGACTTCGCCAATCCTCGCGCTGCATTCACCAGCGCGGTTCGGGCACTCACCAATTCCGCACGTGCCCGGATCACCGTCAGATGAATTTGTGCTTTCGCGCTGCGATGTCGTACCGGCCCCAACAGTTCAGGATCGATTCTTGCTAGCCGTGCCAGTGTCCGCGCGTCGTGTCGATCGTCTTTTCGATTGCTCTTGCTGATCAATTCCACCTTTTGCGCGTGCGCTACGAGCACCTCGTGTCCCAACTCCTTTAACAGCCGGCTTAGCCACGGGGAATGTGTTCCGGTCTCCAGGGCCACGAGACTTCGCGGTATCCTTTCAAATGTCTGCTTCATCGCTTCCGGTGTCGTCGCCAGTTTCTGTTCCAGAAGAACTTCGCCCGCTTCATCCAAAACGCAGTAGTTCGACCAGCGATCGCCGAGGTCCAAACCAATCGTGAGCTTGTGTCCTTTGAAAATCCTGTTTCCATTTACCCGAACAGTGCTAGTCTTTTTCAAGCCGGTCTCCTTTTAATTGTGCCTTGAGCACGTCGATCCTTGGGAGCTTAATGCATCCCGCGGAGACCGGCCTTCTCATCCCATCTGGTAACGCCGTTACCGGAGAAGTCCCTCTCAGTAGGGTCCGAACTATCGCGTAGCTTGAGGCATAATACCGAGCATGGCCGCGGCCCCACAATCTCCCAAACTCGGTGCATGGCTCGAACCTCCGCAGATGGACACAGGGTCACCCTGCCCTGCTATTCATTCGGAGGAGCATCGCTTACTGTGCGCCTATTATGTTAGCGGCGGAGTGATGCCCCAAGGAGCAGTTGCAATTCTGAGATTTGAGGGCGTCCTTCAATTTCGTCTGGGTTACCCAAATGACGAAGCGGACGACAAGAGCCAAAAGGCGCCACCCAAGAAGCTCGGATTGTTTTCATTGCCGCCTTTTGCCGCCTCGCGAAATCTCTAAATCGTTCTGAGCAAATGGGATGGTTGGTAGGGACGGTGGGGATCGAACCCGCGACCTTCGCCCTACCAGTCCAGTGCGTGTGCGATTCCGCCAGCCGAAAGCTCGTTCACGGATCAGTCCAAACAGACAAAGACTTCCAAAAGATTCGGCAACTCACAACGGGAGAGAAGAGGCGGTTGGGCGAGTTGGGCAATTCACGGCCTTTTCAAAAAGCTAACTGATTGTGGCGACGCGTCTTAGCTTTAGTGATTCCTCGTTCGCAACGAGGAG